>Ga0067045_1027404_pt1 | contig 161787 bp, 158 predicted proteins | sample TerdegcTABiofilm_FD_59184 | JGI IMG/M metagenome (GOLD analysis project Ga0067045, IMG submission 59184) | Combined Assembly of (Gp0054472, Gp0054536) Wastewater bioreactor microbial communities from Singapore -Terephthalate degrading... | reverse complement strand
GGTTCGGCGCGCTCGAATACCTCATAGCCCGCGTCGCGCCTACATTCCGCCGATATTCCGCCGACCCAACTGTGGTGTTCAGCCCGTTCTCAAGTTGGCTGCCCCCCTATAGCCAGTTGCGCAAGTTCAACGGAATTCCCCGGCTGAGCTTCTGTATCCGCTTCACACGAAGTGCGGAGACAGCTCCCTAAAAGCGGCCAGAGTGAAATGTAATCAGCTTGAATTACTCTAAAATCTTTTCAAAACCCATAGCCAGGACACCCCCATCAGTCCAGCTGATTGCAACAATTGATACATTTTTATTTGACTAAATGGCTTTTTATCTGTATCAGTCGCTACAGCTGCCGCCAACAAGGAGTTGGGATATGAAAAACGCGCTCACCATCGGCATGGTCCTCTCGGGACTGTTCTTCGGCTGGACCATCGGCTCACACTACACCGGGGCCACCATGGGCATGGCCTATGGGTCCGGGGTCATCAGGAAACCCATCACCGCCTGTCTGCTCATCGCCTTCTTCGTCATTCTGGGGGCCACGTTCGAAAGCCACAACGTGGTGCAGACCGTGGGCACAGGCATCATCCGGGGCGAGGACATGACCCCGCTGGGGGCCATGGTCATGATGTTTACCGCGGCCATGGTGACTGCGGCCAACACATGGTTCAAGTGGCCGGTGTCCACCTCCCAGCTGGCCTGCTTCTCCGTGGTGGGCTCGGCCCTGGCCATGGGCGCGCCGGTCTTCTGGAAGACGACCATCGTGTTCCTCTTCGTCACCTGGATCGGCACCCCCATCGTCAGCGCCCTGCTCGGCTTCCTGTTGACCCGGCTGACCGACCGGGTGATGAAGAACTGCTCCGCCCGGAGCATCAAGTGCCTGCAATGGGCGCTGTTGGCCGCCTGCTGTTATGCGGCCTACACCCTGGGGGCCAACAACACGGGCAACGCGGTGGGCGTATTCTACGGCCTGAAACTGACTTCGCCCATGAAGGCCGGGTTCATCGGCGGTATCGTCATGGCCATCGGAGCCCTGACCTGGGGCAAGCCCATCCTGGAAAAGGTCGGCAAGGGCATCGTCCAGCTCGACCTGAACATGGGAGTCGGAGCAAAGCTGGGGCAGAGCATCACGGCCCACACCGCGGCGTTCCTTAGGTACCCCACATCCATGAACCAGGCGCTCATCGGCGGCGTGGCCGGAGCCGGCGCGGCGCGGGGGCTCAAGACCCTGAACCGCAAGGCTCTGACCGAGATCGTCTTCTCCTGGTTCTTCACGCCGATGCTGGCCGGGATCGTGTCCTTCGGCCTCTACCATCTTTTATTTTTCATCCTGAAGGTGCAATGAGAGAATAGAGAATGGGCACGTTCCTCCGAATGATCCCTGTTCCAATTTCTTGCCGGGGAGTCCTCTGGTGAAAAAAGAAAATCCCGTTCCCGCCGACCAAGCTTCGGCCCCCGCCATCACAGCCAGGCGCGCTACATGGTTCGTGGTGTTCCTCGGCATTGTCAGCCTCTTCGCGGACATGACCTATGAGGGCGCTCGCGGCATCATCGGCCCCTACCTGGCCCTGCTCGGGGCCAGCGCCACGATCGTGGGCGTGGTGGCCGGGCTCGGCGAACTGGTGGGGTACGCCCTGCGACTGATCTCCGGTCGTCTGGCGGATCGCACGGGGCGGTACTGGCTGGTGGCCGTCTCCGGTTATCTGATCAATCTCCTGGCCGTGCCGCTCCTAGCTCTCACCGGGCACTGGCAGTACGCCGTGCTGCTCATGTTCGCGGAACGCGCCGGCAAGGCCCTGCGCTCACCGCCGCGGGACGCCATGCTTTCCTTCGCCGGAAAAACCATGGGCCGAGGCTGGGGGTTCGCCTTGCACGAAGCAATGGACCAGACCGGCGCCACCCTTGGCCCTCTGCTCATGGCCTGGGCCGTCGCCATGAGGAACGGCCATGTCCTGGAGGACTACCAGTTCGGCTTCGGCCTTCTGCTGATCCCTGCCATGCTTTCCCTGGGGACTCTGGCGTTGGCCCGCTTCTTGTTTCCCAATCCCCGGGCCCTGGAGATGCGTTCGCCGGAATTGGACACGCATGGGTTCGCCCAGCCGTTCTGGCTCTATCTCGCAGCCACGGCATGCGTCGCCGCCGGCTTCGCCGATTACCCGCTCATCGCCTACCATTTTCAGGCCCGGGCGGTGGTCGACGGAGGCTGGGTCCCCTTCTTCTACGCCCTCGCCATGGCCGTGGATGGAGGCGCAGCCCTCTTCTTCGGCGCCATCTACGACCGTAGGGGCATGGGCGTCCTCATCGCGGCCATGTTGGCGGGCGTCCTGGCCGCGCCGCTGCTGTTCCTCGGAGGGTTCGCCGGCGCCGTCTGCGGCGTTGTCCTCTGGGGCGTGGGCATGGGCGCCCAGGAGTCGGTCATGAAGGCCGTAGTGGCCGCCATGTCCCCGGCCGCCCGTCGCGGCTCGGCCTTCGGCATCTTCAACATGAGCTTCGGGATCTTCTGGTTCGCGGGCAGCGCCCTCATGGGCGTCCTGTACGATGTGTCGATCCCGTCGCTGGTGGCCTTCTCCATGGTCGTCCAGCTGCTGGCCATCCCGCTGATGCTTCTCGTCATGCGTCGCTATCGGGCAGCGCACGGCAAGGATCACACTGCGTGAAATCGCCATGAAAGGAAAGGCGCAACGGCTCCCGACGTCTTCCGGCACCGGCTGGCAGGGAAGCCAACCCCTTCAGCCTCCTTGACTTTACACGGCCCGCACCTGGTCGTACAAGAGAGTCGGGCCCCGGGTTGGCCACGTGGAATGACGGAGGTGTCGACGACGTGAAGTGGCTTTTCTTCTCCTACACGGTGCCAGCGCAACCATCCCGGGCACGCGTCAGCGTCTGGCGGCAGCTCAAAAAGATGGGGGCCGTGAACTGCCTGTCCTTCTGGGTCCTGCCGCACCGCGTGGACCGGATCGCCGCCCTGGAGCAGTTGGCCTCGGAAATCACAGCCTACAACGGAGAAAGCATCCTGATCGAGGGCAAGGCCCTGGGACACGAGGACGAGGCCCGGATCAAGGCGGCCATGCTCGACGCCGGAAACGAAGAATACGGGGAACTGCTTCACAAGTGCGACGATTTCCTGCGCGAAATCGAAATGGAAACGAAAAACCAGAACTTCATCTTCGGCGAAGTGGAAGAAAACGAAGAAGAGCTGGACAAGCTGAAGAAATGGTTGGCAAAGATAGAGAAGCGAAACCCGACCACTTCGCCGGTGCACAAGAGTGTCCTGAAAAAAATCAAGCTCTGCGAAAAGGCCCTGGACGACTTTTCACGAGCTGTTTATGATAGGGTCCACGGGAAGAAGGGCTAGGCACGGCCTTTCCATCTTCCCTTCAGGGGATGGGGTCCCCCTTGATCCGCTTGTGAAGCCGATGACCCCTGCCGAAAATGATGCGGCAGGAGTCTATCCAGCAACCGACCACGCCGCGCGGCGTGGTTTTTTTGTTGGGCCCCGCCCGGCGTAAAGGACAACAGACCATGGGACAGCCCACCGCCCTCCGGGACGTGATACTCCATCTGGAATTTCCTGTGCGCCACAACGGGGAGGACGACCCGTGCCTGCGCCGTGCGGCCCTGCTGCCGGGCTTCGAGAGGACGGGCGATGGCGGCCGCGTGCGCTTGAGCCTGGGCCAAGCCGGGGTCCTGCGGGACGTGCTCCTGGACCTCTGGGAAGAGGCCAAGGGCCGCCCGGACTCGTTCCTGCGTCTGGATGGGCGGGACTTGGACCTGGAGGGTCTCAAGGAGGTCCTGGCGGTGCTGGACTGCGCCGGGGCCCGGGAGACGGCCCGGGAAGGCCGGAAATACTGCGTGCCGGGCCAAGGCGGCTGGAACTGGGGCTGCCGCCGCCTAGCCCATGTCCCGCCCTGGGACGGGACGGGAGAAACGGACAAGACGGCGCTCAAGCAACGACTCCGGGACGAGGCTGCCCGGAAACGGCTGGAGCTGTGCCCGCATTTCGACGTGGCCAGGGCCGAGGCCCTGGCGGACGCCCTGCCGCGGGACTACGCGCCGCCCGAGGCCCGGCCCGTGGTTGACCCGGGCCGCGCCAGGGCCCCGGCGGCCGGGACTTCTCCGACCGCCTCCAGCGCGCAACCCGGACGCCTGATCCCCAGGACCGGCTATGCCGACGTGGGCGGATTGGACCAAGCCGTGCGCACACTGCGCGAGACCGTGGAACTGCCCCTAAAGCACCCGGAAGTCCTGCGCCGCCTGGGCATCGCCCACCACCGTGGCGTGCTCCTCTATGGGCCGCCGGGCTGCGGCAAAACGCTGCTGGCCCGGGCCCTGGCGCACGAGTCCGGGGCCGCCTTCCTGCCGGTGAGCGGGCCGGAGCTCATCACCAAGTGGCACGGCGAATCCGAGGAAAAGCTGCGCGGACTTTTCGACGAGGCCCAGAAACGCCAGCCTGCCATTGTCTTCTTCGACGAGATCGACGCCATCGCCCAGTCGCGCTCCTCGGACGAGAGTCTGCGCCTGGACAGCCGCTTCACCACCCAACTCCTGACTTTGCTGGACGGGGTGCACGACCTGGGCCGGGTCTTTGTCCTGGCCGCCACCAACCGGCCCGACCTCCTGGACCAGGCCCTGCTCCGGCCCGGCCGCTTCGATCGGCTCGTGGAGATCCCCCCGCCGGACCTGGACGGACGACGGAAGATCCTGGAAATCCACGCCCGGGACCTGCCCCTGGAGCGCAACGTGGACTTGACCGCCCTGGCCGGAGACATGGACGGGCTCACCGGCGCGGACATCGCCTGCCTGGTGCGCGAGGCGGCCTATGCCTGCCTGCGCAGGCGTTTCGATCTGGACGACCTGCTTCGTGAACCGACGGCGCTGCCCGAGGACCAGCTCAAGAATCTGCGCGTGACGGCCAGGGACTTCCGTCAGGCCCTTGCCGTGGTGCGCAAAAGAACGGAGAATCTGAACCAGTGAGCAAGATGTTTCTCATGGCCCTGGCCGGGGCCGCAGGAACCCTGGCCCGGTACTGGCTGTCCGGCGCGGTCTATGGCGTCATGGGCCGGGATTTCCCCTGGGGCACGACAGCGGTGAACATCCTCGGGTCTTTCCTGTTCGGCCTGGTCTGGGTCCTGTCCGAAGAACGGCTGCTCATCAGCGGCCCGACCCGGATGATCATCCTGGTCGGCTTCATGGGAGCCTTCACCACCTTCTCCACCTACATGTTCGAAACCGGTGAGCTGATCCGCTCGACCCAATGGCTCCTCGCCGGGCTCAACTTCCTGGGACAGGGCCTGCTCGGCCTGTCCTGCCTGGCGGCGGGCATGCTGCTCGGCAGGCTGATCTGACAAGGAGCGACACGATGCATATCAAAATCGATGCGGAAATCCTGCGCGTCTATGTGGGGGAAAGCGACCAGATCAAGGGACGCCCGCTTTTCGAGATCGTGGCCGAGGAGGCCAGGAAACGCGGACTGGCCGGGGCGACAGTGCTCCGGGGCGTTCTCGGCTTCGGCGCCAACAGCCTGGTGCATACCGCCAAGATCCTCCGCTTGTCCGAGGACCTGCCCATAGTGGTGGAGATCGTGGACCGCCCCGAGCGCATCGCAGCCTTCCTGCCCTGGCTGGAGGAAACCATCAACGAGGGTGCGGTGATTCGCCAGCAGGTCCAGGCGACTTTTTTCCATCCCATGCGGGTCAGCGACGTCATGACCGCGGACGTGGCCACAGTGCCGCCGGACGCTCCCCTGTCCCGGATCCTGGCCGCCATGCTCGAACGGGACATCAAAGCCGTCCCCGTGGTCCAGGACGGGGAGGTGCTCGGGATCGTGACCGGCGGCGACCTTCTCGAACGCGGCGGCATGTCCCTGCGCCTCAGCCTGCACCAGGAGCTGCCCGGCCTGATCCGCGAGGAGCAGGTCACGGCCTTGGACCAGTTGGGAAAGACGGCCCGGGACGTGATGACCGCCCCGGTGGCGACCATCGGCATCCGGGCCAAGGTGCCCGAGGCGGCCCGGCTCATGGCCCGTAAGAAAATCAAACGGCTGCCCGTGCTGGACGAGCGTGGCAGGCTGGCCGGCATCGTCAGCCGCATCGACGTGCTGCGGACCATCGCCACCGCCGCCTCCGTGGCCGACAGCCTGCCCGATTTGCCCGGCCGCCTGGACGGACTGGCCCGGGACATCATGCTCCGCAACGTGCCCACGGTGGCCCCGGACGCGCCGTTGGACCAGGCGCTGGAGAAAATTCTGTCCTCGCCTTTGCGGCGCGTGGTGGTCGTGGACCAGGACCGCAGGATGCTCGGCATCATCCTGGACCGGGATCTGCTCCGCCGCTTTGCGGAAAAAACACGCTCAGGGCCGCTGCAGTCCCTGGCGGCGCTTTTCTCGCGGCATCCGGCCGATGCCTCCGGCCTGGAGGGAACCGCGGGCCAGGCCATGCGCGCGGACGTGTTCAGCGTCACCGAGGACACGCCGGTATCCCTCGTGCTCCAAGAAATGGTGCGGCGCAAGGCCAAGCGGCTTGTGGTGACCGATGGGCAAGGCCGCCTGTCCGGCATGGTGGACAGGGACCAGATGCTCAAGGCCATCGGAGGCGTGCGGTGACGCAATCCCGCATCCGGGCATGGGCGCGCGGTTTCGCGGGCATCTTCGCCGTTCTCCTGCTCCTGGGCGGCATGTTCCTGGCCGTACGCGGCTGGAACAACATCCATGTGGTGGAAGAGGAGCGGATCTACCGCTCGGCCCAATTGGACCCGGAAACGCTGGGCCGCTTCATCGAGGAACACGGCATCCGCTCCATCCTGAACCTGCGCGGGCGCCATCCGGACTCCCATTGGTACCAGCAGGAAACGGCCGTGGCCCAGGAACACGGGGTGATCCTCTATGACCGCAAGCTGTCGGCCCTAAAGCCTGTGGCCCCGGAGACCCTGGACGAAATAGCGGACTGCGTGGACCGGGCGCCCAAGCCCCTGCTCATCCACTGCGAAGGAGGCGCGGACCGGACCGGGCTCGTGGTTTCGGCCTGGCTTTTCGCCAGCAGGCATCTCCCGGCGAATGCCGCTGCTGGCCAGCTTTCGTTGCGCTACGGGCACTTCCCCTGGCTCTGGAGCGATACAGACGCCATGGACCACAGCTACTGGGACTACGTCGCCGCACGAGGCGGTATCACCACACGGGCCGAGCGCCCTTAGGAGGAACGCATGAAACGGACGATCCGGGCACTGGACGCCATGGAAATCCTTGATTCACGGGGCAACCCGACAATCCGTGTCTTCGTGGAGCTGGAGGGCGGGGTCACGGCCTCGGCCTCCGTGCCCTCGGGAGCCTCCACCGGCGAGAACGAGGCCGTGGAGCTCCGCGACGGTGACCCCAAGCGTTACGGCGGCAAGGGCGTACTTCAGGCCGTCGCCAATGTCAGAGACAGCATCGCTCCGGCCTTGGCTGGCCGGGATTGCGCCCAGCAGGCCGAAATCGACCGCTGCATGAGGGAACTGGACGGCACCCCCACCAAGGCCAATCTCGGAGCCAACGCCATCCTGGGCGTGTCCATGGCCGTGGCCCGGGCCGCGGCGCAGGCTTGCGGCCTTCCGCTTTATGCCTATCTCGGCGGCCCCTGCGCCGTGCGCATTCCCGTGCCCATGATGAATGTGCTCAACGGCGGCAAGCACGCGGACAACAGTGTGGACTTCCAGGAATTCATGATCGCGCCCATCGGAGCGCCCTGCTTCGCCGAGGCCTTGCGCTACGGTTCCGAGACGTTTCATGCCCTCAAGGCCATTCTCAAGAAAAAGGGTCTCGCCACCTCGGTGGGCGACGAGGGCGGCTTCGCACCCAACCTGGGCAGCAACGAGGAAGCCTGCGAGATCATCCTGGAGGCCATAGAGGCCGCTGGCTACGTCCCGGGCAAGGATGTGGCCCTGGCTCTTGATCCCGCCGCCTCCTCCTTCGGAACCGGCGGCGCCTACGACCTGAAAAAATCCGGGCAGGGCAGGAAAACAAGCGCCGAAATGGTCGCCCTGTGGAAGACCTGGACGGACAAGTATCCGATCATCCTCCTGGAGGACGGCCTGGCCGAGGACGACTGGGAGGGCTTCGCCGCCCTGACCAAAGTCCTCGGCGACCGCATCCAGATCGTGGGCGACGACATCTACGTCACCAACACCCGTTTCATCGAACGCGGCATCCGGGAAAAAAGCAGCAACTCGGTGCTCATCAAGCTGAACCAGATCGGCACGGTGACAGAAACCGTGGAGGCGGTGCAGTTGTGCCGCAAGGCCGGATGGAGCTTCCTCATGTCCCATCGCTCCGGCGAAACCGAGGATTCCTTCCTGGCCGACTTCGCCGTGGCCATGGACGGCGGCCAGATCAAGTCCGGCTCGGTCTGCCGCAGCGAACGCCTGTGCAAGTACAACCGCTTCCTGGAGATCGAGCGGGAGTTGGGAGTTGCGGCCAGGTTTGGGCGGGAGTGAAGCCGGCCTGCAACGGTGCCCTGTCACAACGGGAGAAACGTCATGGCGGAAACATGGTTTCTCGCAACGGTCTGGATCGGACTCGCCCTGCTCGCCACTTTGTTGTCCATCTGGTTTCGCATCGCCACGGCGCTCTCGGAAATCGTCGTGGGCACCGTGGCGCAGATGGTTCTGGGCGCCGTGCTCGGCGCCTCGCTTGGGGCCGGGGATTCCTGGATCAAGTTCCTCTCCGGTACCGGAGCCATTCTCCTGACCTTCCTGGCGGGCGCCGAGCTTGATCCGACCATCTTCCGCCAGAAATGGAAAGAGGCCACGGCCCTGGGGCTCTTGAGCTTTCTCGCGCCGTTCTTCGGTTGCGCTGCAGCCGCGCACTGGCTTCTCGGCTGGAACGCCACGGCGAGCTGGCTCGCCGGCGTGGCACTGTCCACAACCTCGGTGGCCGTGGTTTACGCGGTCATGCTGGAGTTCGGCCTGAACAAGACCGAATTTGGCAAAACCCTTCTGGCCGCATGCTTTGTCACGGATCTTGGCACCGTGGTGGCCCTGGGCCTGATCTTCGCCCCCTTCACCTTGCGCACGCTCATCTTCGCGGGAGTAGGCACGGCGGTGTTCCTGGTGCTGCCGTGGATTACCATCCGTTTCTTCGGAAAATACGGAGGACGGCCTTCGGAATTGGAGGCCAAGTACCTGCTCCTGCTGCTCTTCGGCCTCGGCGGCCTCGCCGCCTGGGCAGAAAGCGAGGCGGTGCTTCCGGCCTATCTCATCGGCATGGTCCTGGCCGGAACCGTGGGCAAGGACCACGCGCTCATCCGCCGGCTGCGCACACTGACCTTCGGCCTGCTCACGCCCTTCTACTTCATCCGGGCCGGTTCCCTCGTGTCCGTGCCTGCCCTGGGCGCGGCGCCGATGATCTTCGTGGTGTTGTTGCTGGTCAAGATGGTTGCCAAGTTCATCGCCGTGTACCCCGCCACCCGCTTCTTTGAGAGTCCCCGCCAGGAGGGCATGTACTCGACGATGCTCATGTCCACCGGACTGACCTTCGGCAGCATCGCCGCCATCTTCGGCCTGAACAAAGGAATCATCGACGAGGGCCAGTATTCCTATCTAGTGGCGGCCGTCATCGCCAGCGCAGTGGTGCCGACGCTCATCGCCAACAAGTTTTTCCTGCCGAGGCACCTGCTTCGCTCCGGTGCCGGCAGAACGATTGTCATCCCCCCGCAGCAACCAGTTCAAACGCCAGGAGGCACCCCATGATCAGGAAGCTGCTTGTCGCCTATGACGCCTCGCCCCAGTCAGAAAAGGCGTTCGACTTCGCAGTGGGCATCGCCGCGAAGTACGGCGCGGTACTCATCGTCTGCTCCGTGGCGACCCTGCCCGAGCCGCCAGTGAGCGTCGAGGTTTCCGCCGTGCTGGACCACGCGGAAGAATTCTATACCAAGCATTTCACCAAACTGGCGACCCGCGCCGCAGCTGAAGGCATCACCCCCCGCTTCGAGCTGAAGGTGGGCCACCCCGCGGAGCAGATCATTCTTCTGGCCGAAGAAGAAAAAGTGCAGATGATCGCCATGGGGCATCGGGGGAACACGCTCGTCGAAAAATGGATGCTCGGCTCCGTGTGCCGACGGGTTATCAACTACGCCAACTGCACGGTATCCGTGGTGCGTTGAGCTGGGTTCGAATATTTCAGAGCGGCAATTATTGGTTGCAGTTGCCGCCTGTTCGGGATAGTTGAGGCCCAGAAAAAAGGAGGTTCGTGATGTCAGCATCCGGTGACAGTAGTCCCATACCGAGTACCCCCAACCCGGCTCCCGCGTCCCGGCTTCAGACCCGACCTCTGGCATAGTCCCTCTGGTCCGTCCCCGCCGGCGCGCCGCCGGCGCATCAAGGAGACGGCCCATGATCCACGACATCGATCTCGTCAAGCTGCGCTCCCTGCTGGCCGAGTCCGACAGGACCGGCCTGCAGGCCTTTTTCAACGCAATCCACCCCACCTTGGGGGCTGAAATCCTGGACACCTTGCACCAGGAAGAGGCCGCCCGGCTCCTCCCGCTGCTCGACCCGGAAAAGAGCGCGGAAGTGTTCGCCCATCTGGAGCCCGGCCGCCAGGTGGAGCTGGCCGCCCTGCTCAAGCGCCGCGACCTGGCCGCCCTCGTCACGGCCATGTCCCCCGACGACCGCGTGGACCTGCTCAAGCGCATTCCCGAAGAGGAGCGGGAGACCATCCTGCCCGGCCTGGCCCAAGCCGAACGCAACGACATCCTGAAACTGTCGTCCTACCCCGAGGGAACGGCAGGGGCCATCATGACCTCGGAGTACGCCGCGCTCTCCCCGGACATGACTGCCCGTGAGGCCCTGGACACCCTCCGCCTCGCGGCCCCGGATAAGGAAACCATCTACTACGCCTATGCCCTGGACCCCGAGCGGCGGCTCTCCGGGTTCGTCTCGCTCAAGGACCTCATTCTGGCCCGGCCGGAAAGCCGGGTCGGACAGTTCATGCACAAGGACGTGATCCTGGCCCAGGTGGACGAGGACCAGGAGTCCGCGGTGCGCAAGATCGCCAAATACGACCTGCTGGCCCTGCCCGTGGTGGACGCCAACCGCTGCCTGGTGGGCATCATCACCCACGACGACGCCATCGACGTCCTGCACCAGGAGCACACCGAGGACATGGAAAAGCTCATGGCCATCGGCGGCCGCCACGAGGCCGGGGGCTACCTGCGGACATCCTCCTGGCGGCACTTCACCAACCGGGCCACCTGGATCGTGGGCCTGGCCGCCCTGGGGCTGGTTTCGGGCATGATCATCCACGGTTTCGAAGACACCCTGACGAGCCTGCTCATCCTGGCCCTGTACATGCCCATGGTGGCGGACACGGGCGGCAACACGGGCAGCCAGTCGGCCACGGTGGTGGTCCGGGCCATTGCCCTCGGGGAGATCAGCCCCCGTGACGTCCTGCCCGTGCTCTGGAAGGAGCTGAAGATATCCATCCTCCTGGCCCTGGTGCTGGGAGTCCTGTCTTACGGCAAGGTCCTCTTTCTTTCGGCGGATTCGGAACTCCCGCCGGGCTTCAACCTGGGCCCCATCGGTCTGGCCATCGCCCTGGCCCTGTCCCTCCAGGTGGTCACCGCCACCCTCATCGGAGCGGTGCTGCCACTGGCGGCCGCGCGCCTGGGCAAGGACCCCGCCGTCATCGCCAGCCCGGCCCTGACCACCATCGTGGACATCACCGGACTGCTCATCTACTTCTTGACGGCGAAGGCGATTCTCGGAATCTAGCTGGGCAAAAGCGGCGAACCGGTGAAACACTTGTCTGAACAGGGCAGGGACAACCGCACGGCCTGTTCAACGGAAACGCGAATCCCTCGCGCTCCTTGCTCGCTCAAACAGTTTGGCTGACACAGGCTGAGGCGCAAAGTTTCGCATCCGATCAACGGTGTCGATTCAAACGGCGGGTCATCCCCGCCGTTTTCTTTTTCTTCCCCACGCGGCGCGCTGAGTGTCGCGCCCATGCTCTGCCCAGAGAGCATCCCTGCGCCACGCCCTGCATCAAAATAATATGTCAAATCAGACAGGTGCCAAACATTAATGAAGATGCATAGTTTTGACAAATAGTGTCCATAGATGAAATTGTTGCGCCCACAAGTACAAGCCAAGAGGAGAACATGTTGAAGAACAACGCAGTGTTCCAAGCGATCCGCTTACGCGGCGAGCTTACTGCAAAGCACGACATGGCGCCGCGAAAACCGCGTTCCAGAGGAACGTGAGGAGGACCATCCGGTCACGGGTTGGCCGGACGCATTCACCACGAACTCCAGGACCGGGCCTGTCTCGGTCCTTGAAACAACCAACAGACGGAGGAGGATCATGCCAGTCACCCGCAGACATTTCCTCAAGCTCACGGCCGCAGCCGCCGCGACCACGGCTTTCGGCGGCCTGGGTCTGGGCTGCGCCGCAAAGCAGAAAACCGCAGCAGCCGCCCCGCTTCCCACGGATCGCATCAAGGCCCTGAAGCCTGAATGGAGCAAGCAGACCACATCCATCTGCTGTTACTGCGGCGTGGGGTGCGGGCTCATCGTCAACACCGCGCTCGCCACCAACAGGGCCATCAACACCGAAGGCGACCCGGATCACCCCATCAACGAGGGCGCCCTCTGCGCCAAGGGCTCGGCCCTCTGGCAGCTGGGCGAGAACGACAAGCGGCCCAAGACCGTGCTCTGGCGCGCGCCCTATTCCGACAAGTTCGAAGAAAAGCCCTGGGACTGGGCCATCAAGCGCATCGCCCGGCTGGTCAAGGACACCCGCGACAAAGGTTTTGAAACCAAGAACGCCAAGGGCGAGGTGGTCAACCGGGTGAACAACCTGGCCTCAGTGGGCTCCGCGGCCCTGGACAACGAGGAGTGCTGGGCCTACCAGGCCATGCTGCGCACCCTGGGCCTCGTCTTCATCGAGCACCAGGCCCGCATTTGCCACAGCTCCACGGTGCCGGCCCTGGCCGAAAGCTTCGGCCGCGGCGCCATGACCAACCACTACAACGACATCGCCAACAGCGACTGCGTGCTGATCATGGGCAGCAACGCGGCCGAGACCCATCCCATTTCCTTCAAGTGGGTGACCAGGGCCCAGGAACGCGGAGCCACGCTCATCCATGTCGACCCGCGCTTCACCCGCACCTCGGCCAAGGCCGATCACCATTTCCGGTTACGCTCCGGCACGGACATCGCCGTGCTCGGCGGCATGATCAACTACATCCTGGCCAACGACCTGATTTTCAAGGACTACGTGGTCAACTACACCAACGCGGCCTTCATCGTTGGCGAAAAGTTCGGCTTCAATGACGGGCTGTTCACCGGCTACGACGGCCAGAAGCGGGCCTACGACAAGTCCAACTGGGCTTTTGAGATGGACGCCGCCGGGATGCCCCGAAAGGATCCGACCCTCAAGGACCCGCGCTGCGTCTATCAGCTGCTCAAGAAGCACTACTCCCGCTACAGCCTGAAGAACGTCTCGACCATCTCGGGCATGCCCCAGGAAGACCTGACCAAGCTGTACAAGCTCTACGCGGCCACGGGCAAGCCGGACAAGGCCGGAACCATCATGTACGCCATGGGCTGGACCCAGCACACCGTGGGCGTGCAGAACATCCGCACCATGGCCATGATCCAGCTCCTGCTCGGCAACATCGGCGTGGCCGGCGGCGGGGTCAACGCTCTGCGCGGCGAATCCAACGTCCAGGGCTCCACGGACCACGGTCTGCTCTTCCACATCCTGCCCGGCTACCTGCCCACGCCCATGGCCTCCATGCCCACCCTGGCGGCTTACAACGAGAAGAACACGCCGGTGTCCAAGGACCCCAAGAGCGCCAACTGGTGGCAGAACCGTCCCAAGTACATGGCCAGCCTGCTCAAGTCCATGTGGGAGAACGCCGATCTGGAGCAGGCCTATTCCTGGATGCCCAAGCTCGATCCGGGCGGCTCCAACGAGTACTCCTGGCTGGCGTTGTTCGACAAGATGAGCAAGGGCCAGTTCAAGGGCTTCTTCGCCTGGGGCATGAATCCGGCCTGTTCCAGCGCCAACGCGCACAAGACGCGCAAGGCTCTGGCCACCCTGGACTGGATGGTCAACGTCAACATCTTCGAGAACGAGACCGGCTGGTTCTGGCAGGGCCCGGGCATGGACCCCAAGGCCGTGAAGACCGAGGTCTTCTTCCTGCCCTGCGCCGTGTCCTTCGAAAAGGAAGGCTCCATCACCAATTCCGGCCGCTGGATGCAATGGCGCTACGCCGGGCCCAAACCCTATGCCGACACCAAGCCCGACGGCGACATCATCGCCCTGCTCTTCAAGGAGATCCAGGCCCTGTACAAGAAGGAGAAGGGCGCCCTGCCCGAGCCCATTCTCGCCGCTACCTGGAACAAGACCGACAAGCACGGCGAGTTCGACGCCCACGCCACGGCCCGGCTGATCAACGGCACGTTCCTCAAGGACGTGAAGATCGGCGACAAGGTCTACAAGAAGGGCGAACAAGTGCCGGCCTTCGCCCAGCTCCAGGCCGACGGCTCCACCACCTCGGGCTGCTGGGTTTACTGCGGCTCCTATACGGACAAAAACAAGGCCACCCAGCGCGACCTGAAGCAGACCCCGGAGCAGGCCGCCATCGGGCTCTTCCCCAACTGGTCCTGGGCCTGGCCCGTGAACCGGCGCATCCTGTACAACCGCGCCTCCTGCGACCCCACGGGCAAGCCCTGGAATCCGGCCAAGGCGGTGGTGGCCTGGAACGCGGCGGACAAGAAATGGATCGGCGATGTGCCGGACGGCCCCTGGGCCCCGGAGGAGAAGCATCCCTTCATCATGACCACCCACGGGTTCGGCCAGCTCTACGGCCCGGGCCTGAACGACGGACCGTTCCCGGAATACTACGAGCCACTGGAATGCCCGGTGACGAAACACCCCTTCTCCGGGCGGCTGCACAACCCCACGGCGCTCTCTTTCGAGGGCGAGGAAAAGGCTGTCTGCGATCCGCGCTTCCCCTTCGTCTGCTCCACCTACCGGGTGACCGAGCACTGGCAGACCGGACTCATGACCCGTTGGCAACCCTGGCTCATCGAGGCCGAGCCCCAGATGTTCTGCGAACTCTCGCCCGAACTGGCCAAGATGCGGGGCATCGCCAACGGCGACAAGGTCATCGTCTCCAGCGTGCGCGGCTCCACCTGGGCCGTGGCCATCGTGACGCCCAGGGTCAAGCCGTTCAAGGTCCAGGGCCAGACCCTGCACCAAGTGGGCATGCCCTGGCACTACGGCTGGATCCATCCCAAGGACGGCGGCGACTCCGCCAACCTGCTCTCCCCCTCGGTGGGTGATCCGAACACCGGCATCCCGGAGACCAAGGCCTTCATGGTCAACGTCCGGAAGGCCTAAGGAGGTCGTAAATGAACGGCAAGAGCTTCTTCGTGGATTTGAGCAAGTGCACGGCCTGCCGTGGGTGCCAGGTGGCCTGCAAGCAGTGGAAGAAACTGCCCGCGGAAAAGACCGTGAACACGGGCTCGCACCAGAATCCCCCGGACCTCTCCTTCGTGACCCTCAAGGTGGTCCGTTTTGCGGAGCGCGAGGACAAGGGCAAGTTGCGCTGGTTCTTCCTGCCGGACCAGTGCCGTCACTGCCTGGAAGCGCCCTGCAAGATGGCCTCCAGCGTGGAGGGCTCCATCCTGCACGACGAGGCCACCGGAGCCGTGGTCTTCACGGCCCTCACGGCCCAAGAAGACTTCGACGTCATCCGCGGGGCCTGTCCCTACGACATCCCGCGCCAGGACCCGGCCAGCAAGGTCATGGCCAAGTGCGACATGTGCATCGACCGGGTCAAGGCCGGCATGCTCCCGTCCTGCGTCAAGGCCTGCCCCACTGGCGCCATGAACTTCGGGGACCGTGACGAGATGCTCAAACTGGCCCAGCAGCGCTTGGCCCTGGCCAAGAAAAAATGGCCCAAGGCCCAGCTGGTGAATCCCGACGACGTGCGGGTCATCTTCCTGGCCACCGAGGACCCGGCCTTCTATGCCAAGACCCTTATGGCCCAGGTGGATGGCAGCAAGCGATTCGCCAATCGTCGCGACTTCCTGGCCCAGATCCTGCGGCCGGTGAAAAATATGACCTCCGTATAGAGCTTCGTCAGGAGCTCCTCCAAAAGGCCGCCGGAGACCCCCCTCTCCGGCGGCCTGATCCATTTCTTTTGGGCAGCATATATCCGCTTCCCGCGCAATGTGGCATTTCATCGTGAACAGCCAAAACCGCGCCGGCTCCTTCTCAAGCCTTTGTGTCCCCTTTTTCAGCAGCGCCCTGCTGAAACCCGCGTCGTTGGGCACACGCTGCGCACCCTGCACAGCCGGGATGCGACGGGATATGCTCTTTGTTCTGAATTGGTTACATTCAATTTGTGACACCCCCGGGCCATGAATGGGGTTCAAGGGGCCGGAGGTTCAAATCCTCTCATCCCGACCACGATGCGATCACGGGAACGGCAGGCATCGGCCTGCCGTTTTTCGTTGCGGCCGCGACCCTTGCCAGGATTCGGCCCTGGGATACAATGCCCCCATGACGGGTGACGCCAACCAGGACCGCCGCATCTTCGCCGTGGGCGACGTGCACGGCTGCTTCCGCCAGCTCTCGGCGCTCCTGGAGCGCCTGCCCCTGGATCCGCAACGCGACCGGCTCGTGTTCCTGGGCGACTACATCAACCGGGGACCGCAGACCCGCGAGGTCATCGACCTGCTTCTGGACCTGGAACGCCGCGTGGCCGGGGCCGTGTTCCTCCTGGGCAACCACGAGCACGAACTCCTGGAATACGCCCGCACCGGCGACGTGGAGCTGTTGCGCGGCCTGCGCGACATGGGCGTGGAGGCCACCCTGGCCAGCTATGGCCGGGCGCCCATGCAGAGCCTGCGCGACCTCTCCTTCCTGCCGCCGGAGCACCGGGAGTTCCTGGAGAGGCTGCGGCCCTTCTGGCGGGAGCCGGGGTATCTCTTCGTGCACGCCGGGGTGCAGCCCGGCCCCGAGGGCCAGGACGTGCCCTCGCTCACGGCCAGGGGCATCTTTTTACGAGCCGAACCGCGGCCGGACGAAACCGTGATCTTCGGCCACACCGGCTTCGCCTCGCCCCTGCTCGCTCCCGGCCGCATCGGCCTGGACACCCGCGCGGCCCAGGGCGGCCCGCTCACGGCCCTGGAGCTGCCCGGGCCGGTCTTCCATCACGCCTGAGGCGGCCCGGCCTCGAAGCGCTCCAGCCCGTAGTCCCCGTCCAGGAAGGCCGCCACGGCCCGCTTCATTGCCGTCTCGCCGGTCATGGCCGCGTCCAGCAGGCGGGTGAAGCCCATGAGCCGGCCCAGCAGGGCCAAGCGCTCGGCGCAGATCTCGCGCTCCACCCCGCGCAGCACGGCCGTGACCAGGTCGGCCTGGCGGTCCACGAAGAATCCCTGGGATTTGAGGATCTCCGACACGAGCCTGGCCCGGCGCTCGCGATGCTCCAGGGCCGTGCCCCCGCCCTTGAAGCGGAAGTGCACGGCGTTCTCCCCGGCCGAGGGGCCGCAGACCGCGTCGAGCATGGCGAAGTGGTAGTCCACCCGGGCGTTCAGGTTGAGGTAGTCGCGGGTGATGAGGGCGTAGTTGAAGCCGCCCAGGGGCCGGGCGCTGCCTGCATCCAGCAGGGAGCGGGAGAGCAGGCCGGAAAGGTTGACCCCGGGCGGGGGGGTGCGCCAGCGCAGGCCGGGCTCGGCCATGCCCCGGCACAGGGCCAGCAACGGCTCGCAGCGCACCTGCTCCAGGGTCACGGCCCGGCGTCCGGCATCGGGAGCCAGGCCGCCGCCCAGGTCCAGGATGAGAAAATGCAGGGGCTGGCCCTCCAGAAAGCGCGGCAGGCTCCCGGCCTGCTCCAGCACGCCGTCGCCCGCGGCGAACATGGCCAGCACGCCCATCTCGTGCACGTAGCGCACCAGGTCGTGCAGGCTGCGGCACTCCAGGGGCGAGAAGGTGGGGCCGTAGGCGTCGGTGAGGTTCAGGGGCAGCACCAGCGCGGACAGCCGCTCCAGGGCCGGGGACGCGGGCACGGCGGCCTTGCGCGCCCGCCTCCGGGGTCCCTCCTGCTCCAGCCCGGCCCAGACCTCGGCCGGGGCCTCGCGCACCAAGCCCTGGTCCGCGTCCAGGACCACCCACTGGCCCTCGGCCAGGGACTCCATGGCCCCGGACAGGGCCGTGAGCAGGGGGATGCCCAGCTCCCGGGCCACGCAGGAAAGATGGTCCGCCGGGTTGCCCAGCTCCACGGCCACCCCGTCAACCTCGGGCAGGAAGCGGGCCGCCTCCACCAGGCTCTGGGGCAGGACCAGGATGGTCAATTCCCTGGACACGGCCTCCCGCAGCTCGCGGGCCGAACGCACCCGTCGCACCCGCCCCACGGCTCGGCCGGACGAGGCGCAGACCCCGCCCTGGGCCAGGACGCGGCCCTTTTCCTCGGCCGCGGGCTTCTGACGCGCGGGGCCGGAAATCTGCGCGAGCCGGGCCTGGAGCACATGCAGCCCGCCGCTCTGGTCCACGGCCCATTCCATGTCCTGCGGGCCTCCCAGCAGGCTCTCCACGCCCAGGGCCAGCCGGGTGAGCCGGACCAGGGCCTCGCGGTCCAGGAGCGGGACGCGGCGCTCGGCCTCGGGCACGTCCTCCCGGCGCAGGCCGCCGGAGTCCAGGGCCACGTCCCGGGCGGTCTTGTCCGCGATCGCGTCCTGGCTGCCGTCGTCCGGGCCGCTGTCGCGGCGGGGCCGGAAGATGTCCGCGGGCGCGTCGCCGCCCACGGCCCCGGTGCCCAGGCCGGGCACGGCCGAGACGAGCATGCGGCCGCTCTCGGGCGCGGCCGGATCCTGGGTGAAGGCCACGCCAGCGGCACGGGCCGGGACCATGACCTGCACGAGCACGGCCATGTCCAGGTCGGCCAGGGGCAGGCCGGCCCGGCGGCGGTAGGCCGTGGGCCTGGCCCCGAAATTCCCGGCCACCACGGCGCGGAAGGCGGCGGCCAGGGCCTCTGTCCCGCGCACGTTGAGCTCGGTGTGGAACTGCCCGGCAAAGGACTGGCCGGGCTTGTCCTCCACCAGGGCGCTGCTGCGCACGGACACGGCCGCGCCGCCCAGGGCCAGCCAGTGAGATTCCAGTTCCTGCGCCAGGTCCGCGGGCAGGGGCGCGGCCAGGACCGCATCGCGGATCTCCCGGGCCGCGGCCTCCATGCCCTTGCCCAGCTCCACCTGGCCCATGCAGCGCCGCACCAGGCGATCCAGGCCGGAAAACTCCAGGAAGCGGCGGCAGGCCCGGGTGGTGGCCACGAAGCCGTCAGGCACGGGCAGGCCCGAGCGCCGCAGCAGGGAAAGCGTGGCGGCCTTGCCCCCGGCGTGGCGGCGCAGGCCCGCGTCCAGGTCGTCCAGGCGCACGCAGAGCGGCAGGGACGCGGCCTTGGGCCGCAGTTCCTCAAGGCAGGCCTGCATTTCCCCGGCCAGGCGCTCGTGCAGGGTGTAGAGGGCCAGGTGCCGGGAATCGGCCAGACGGTTCAGGCCGTCCACCAAGTCGTAGGCCGTGTCCACAAGCTCCGCGCTGGTCTCGGCCAGGCCGTCCAGGTCGCGCGAAGCGGCCTGGCGTTCGAAATCCGCCAGCAGGCGCAGGGCCTGCTCGTTGTCGCCCAGGAGCACCCGGAAGCCGTGGTAGCGGGCCTTGAGCAGGGCCAGGGCCTGCTCCTCGCGGGCCTGCCTGCGACGCAGCAGGGGCGCGGCCAGGCGGCGCAGCCAGTCCCTCATGCCGCCCCTCCTCCGCCCGTATCGCCGAGCTGGAGAAAGGCCAGGCCCAGGCGCTGCACGTCCGCGTCCTCGGTCATGGCCGTGTCCATCTGGCGGGAAAAGGCGGTGAGCGCCCCCAGGCGTTCCAGGACCAGGTCCAGGTCCTCGCGGCTCGCGGCCTTGAGCCGCCCGAAGACCAAGTCGCCCTTGGACTCCACCAGGAAGCCCAGTCCCTCCAGGATGATGCGGATGAGCCGCGCCCGACGCTGACGGCGTATCTCCTCGGCCAGGCCGCCCACGAAACGGAAATACACCGTGTTCTGGCCCGGCGCATCCGAGAGGTGGGCGTCCACTACGCTGAAGTGGTAGCCCAGGCGCAGGCTCAGGTTCAGGGAAAGGTCCGAAACAATGGCCAGGTTCCCGGCGGCTGAGGGGTCCATGGCCAGGGGATCGGCCTGCCCCAGGCCGCCCAGGACGTCCCGGAGGCTCAATTCCGCGGGCTCGCTGCTCCAGGCCCCGGGTGCGTCCAGGCCCGAAAGAAAGGCCCGCAGGGGTTCGCAGCGCACCTGGTCCTTGCGCACCTCGCTCCCGGCCGCCGGGTCCAGCCCGCCGCCCGTGTCCAGGATGCGGATGTCCATGGACGAGCCCACCAGCCGCCGGGCGTGTGCCGCGTGCAGGCCTGGGCGCCGGTCCTGGATGTGGGCCAGTTCGGCCATGGCCTGCTCGTGGGCGAAGTGCAGGATGTCGTGGTAGGTGCGGCAGTTGTCCGCGCGGAACCCGGGCGAGGACGGGTCCGTGAGCCGCAGGGGCAGGATGTGGCGGAGCATGCGCCGCAGCAGGAGGTACTCGGGGTCCGAGGGGTCCAGGTCCAGGCCCGGCGTGCGGGCCGAGAGCAGGCCTTCGAGCACCCCGGCGTAGATGGTCCGGCCCGTGGCGTCCACGGTCACGGTCTCGCCGGACCGGAGCAGTTCCAAGGCCCCGCGCAGGCCGAACAGGGCGGGCACGCGGAACTCGCGGGCCACGGTGGCCAGGTGCCCGGCCGCGGTGCCGGTCTCGGTGACCAGGGCCGCGGCCCGCCGGAGCACCCCGCTCAGCCGGGGCAGGGCCGCCCGGGCCACGGCCACCGCGCCCTCGGGAAAATCCTCGCCCGTGCCGGCCTCGGCCACATGCACCACTTGGCCCGCGGCCGCGCCGGACTGGGCCGTTTCCCCGCCCCGGGCCAGGACCAGGGAGGGGTCGCCGGAAATCTCCAGCCCCCGGTCCCCGGGCGGGTCCAGGGGCCGCAGCGATTCCAGACGCAGGCGGCCGCGGGCGCTGAAGGACCAGGCGATCTCCTGGGGCCTGCCCAGGATGCGTTCCGCGGCCATGGCCGCCCCAGCCAGCCGCGCCAGCCAGGCGGGCGGCAGCAGGGCCGAACCGCGGTAGGCCCCGTCCGGGGTGCCGCCCAGGCTCTTGAGCCCGTCGGGCAGGACCCGGTCCACGGGCTTGGCCAGGATATGGGAGCGCACCGGGGTGAACGGCGCCACGCGCCGCACCAGGTACTGCTCCTCCTCCCCGGGCCGCTCCGGAACCGAGGCCGCCACGGCCAGGGTCCCGGACTCGGGGGCCAGGGTGCGGACCAGGCCGCGCACGCTCGCCTCTTGCGTTTCACGCAGGCCCACCGCCGGAGCCTCGCCCTGCCCGGGCCAAGCGTCCAGGGTCTGGCGCAAGGCCGCGCGCACGTGCTCCACCGTGGGCTCGGACACCAGGATTTCCGCGCCCGGGTCGCGCTCCCCGGCCGGGCTGGCAAAGACCGCCACGGGCCGCTGCCGCCCCACGCGCCGGAAGAGCCGCCGCAGCTCCGCGGCCAGGGCCTCGTCCAGATCAAAACCTTCAAGGAACGCTTTAACTCCAGCCGGGGTCAGGGCGAAACCGTCCGCCACGGGCAGGCCGAAACGCTGGCCCAGCTCGGCCAGCAGGGCGCAGCGCGCGCCCACCAGGGCCTCGGCGTCCCAGCCCGCGCGGTCGAAGGAAAGGAACGGCCCCGTCGCCTCGGCCCCGCCGCCGGACAGGATGGTCTCGATGCGGTCGCGCACCTCCTGGAAGCGGTCGTAGAGGTCCAGGTGGCTGTTGGCGGAGAGCCCGTTCAGGCAGTGCACGGTGCGTTGCACCAGGCGGCCCAGCTCGTGGGCGGACTTTTCCAGGAAGGTCTGGTCGAAGACGTACTCGCCGCCCTGGGCCCGCTCCATGTCGGCCATGATCTCCAGGGCCGCGGTGTTCTGCTCCAGGATGCGGCGGAAATTATGGAACAGGGAGCGGGCCGAGTCCGGTCCGGACTCGGCGGCGGTGTGCTTGGCGCGCCAGGGGGCGCTAGCCACGGCTCTCCCCGCCCAGCACCCGGCGCACGGTGTCCAGGATGTCGCTCAGCTTGAAGGGCTTGGCCACGAAGTCGAAGGCCCCCTTGCGGAAGGACTCCTTGGCCGTCTCCAGGGTGGCGAAGCCGGTGATGACCACCACGGCCGTGTCCGGCGAGACCTCCTTGACCCGGGTCAGGAAGTGCATGCCGTCCACGCCCTCCATCTTGAGGTCCGTGATCACCGCGTCGAAATGCTCCTGCTCCACGCGGGCCATGGCCTGGACGCTGTCCGTGAAGGCCTCCACCTCGTAGCCGGCCTTCTGGAACGCGGGCTTGAGGCGCTTGCAGACGATGGGCTCGTCGTCCAGGACGAGGATGCGCTTGCGCGGGGCGGTGTCGGCGGGTCCGTTCATGTCACACCTCCAGGAGGGGGGCGATGCGTTGCAGGAATTCCTCCGCGTGCAGGGCGATGTCCTCGTCGCTCGAAAGGCGCACGTCCAGCTGGCGAGTGTAGCTGATGAGCCCCCCCAGAACCAGCATCTTCTGGCGCATGCGGCGCAGGGACAGCTTCTTGATCCGGGCCACCACCAGGTCGCCGTGCACGTCCACGCGGAAGTCCTGGCGCTCCAGGATCTCGGCGATGCAGCGGGCGCGGCGCGAGCGGCGGATGAAGTCCGTGACCCCGCCCAGGAAGCGGAAGTAGATGTAGTTGTCGTTGATCCGGTTGCTGATGTAGGCGTCCACGATGGTGAAGTGGTAGCCCAGGCGCAGGTGCAGGTTCATGTACTCGCGCGAGACCACGGCCAGGTTGCGGCCCATGGTCCGGGGTTCGGCCGAGGCGGCGGTGAAGGTCCGCGTGACGCTGGACATGAAGCTGCCCAGGTCCACGGACACCGGGTCCGTGCCCCACATGCCGGAGTCGCCTACGCCGGCCAGCAGCGCAGCCAGGGGCACGGAGCTGACCTCCTCGGCCCGCACCTCGCGGACGCCCTCCCCGGCCGAAAGCCCGCCCTCGGCGTCGATGACCGTGAGGCCCAGGGGGATGTCCGTGACCAGCCGCCGGGGCGTGGCCTGGATCCCGCGCCAGTGGGACTCGCTCAGGCCGATGAGGGCCTCCACCGAGCGCTCGTGGATCCAGCGGGTGATGTCGTGGAAGGTGCGGCAGGCCGAGGGCTTGAAATTCTCGCTGTGCGGGTCCACCAGGTTGAGCGGCGCGATGCGCTTGAGCAGGCGGCGCAGGAGCCGGTATTCCCCGGACTCCTCGAAGACTTCGGCCTCGGAAAGCTCGAAGCGGCAGAGCTCGCGGATGGCCCCCCGGAAGACCGTGTTCTGAGTGGCGTCCAGGGTGATCTCCTCGCCCTCGCGCAGGGCCGTGGTGGCCACGCCGGTGTTGACCACCGTGGGCACGCGGTATTCCCGGGCCAGGGTGGCCATGTGCCCGGTGACCGAACCCACGTCCGTGAGGATGCCCTGGGCCTTGCGCATGACCCGGGAGAAGCGCGGCGAGGTGTAACGGGTCACCAGGATGGCGCCGTAGGGAAAGTCGCTTAGGTCGTCGTCCTCGCGCACGATGTGCACCCGGCCCACGGCCACGCCCTGCTGGGCCACGGTGCCGCGGCCGGAAAAGACCACCTCGGCCTCGCGCATGGCCTCCCCGGGCAGGGGGCAGAAGTCCGGCTCGCTGGGCCGGATGTTCAGGGGCCGGGCCTGGAGCAGGTAGAGATCGCCGCGGCGGTCGAAGGACCACTCCACGTCCTGGGGCCGCTTGTAGTAACGCTCGATGGCCATGGCCGCCTGGGTCAGCCGCTCCATGCGCTCCGGGGAGAGGCAAGGCAGGTTGCGGCGGCCCTCCTCCACCGGGGCCAGCATGGTGCCGCCGCCCGGCGCGGCCACCAGCATGGTCTCCTTGCGGGCCGTGTCCAGGGAGCGCACGGCGTGCGGCGTGGCGCGCTCCAGCACGTAGGTGTCGGTCTCGGCCGTGCCGTCCACCACGGGCGCGCCCAGGCCCCAGGCCGCGTTGATGACCACGGCCTCGCGCTCCAGGGAGAGCGGCACGTAGGTGTAGAGCCCGCCGCTGGTCTCGGCGTCCACCAGGATCTGGCAGCCCACGGCCATGGCCATCTCGTTTTCCAGGTAGCCGCGGTGCAGGCGATAACGCCAGGCCTCGGGCGAATAGGCGCTGGCCAGGACCTGCTTGTAGGCCTCGGCGATACGCCGGGCAGGCACGCCGAGCACGCTCTCGTACTGCCCGGCGAAGCTGAATTCCGTGTCCTCGCCCCAGGCGCTGCTGCGCACCGCGAACAGGGCCTGGCGCAGGTCGTGGCGCGTGCCCAGGGCCTCCAGCTTGGCCGTGATCTGGGCCAGCACGGGCCGGGGCACCTCGCCCTGCAGGATGCGCCGCCGGATGTCCCGGGAAAGCTCTTCCAGGGCCTTCTCGTCCTTGCCGTCCCAGCGGTCCAGGCCCTCCTCCACCAGCCCGGGCAGCCTGTTGTGCTCCAGGAAATCGAAGAAGGCCTTGGTGGTGATGACGAAGCCGTCCGGCACGGCCAGGCCCAGGACGTTCTTGATGTCGCCCAGGTTGGCCAGCTTGTTGCCCGCCTCCTCGCTCAGGTCGCGGTTGAGCTCTTCCAAGGGCAGGGTCAGGCTCAGGTTGGGGAAGGAGTGGCGGCCGGCCAGTTCCTCCTGGATCTGGTGCTGGATGCGCTCGAAGGCCAGGAAGAGCTCCACGTTCTTGCGCTGGGTCAGCACGCTCAGGTCCGAGATGAGCTTGAAGACCAGGTCGGCCAGGCGCTCACAGGCAGTGAGGATGTACTGCCGGTCGAAGACGTACTCGCCTCCCAGCTTGTCGCCCATGTCGGCCATGAGTTCCAGGATGCGGTTGTTGCGCTCCAGGATGATCTGGAACCGCTTGAACTGCACCGCGAAGGGAACCGGCGGCTTGCGCGGGCGCCAGAAGGCGAGTGCGTCTTTCAGACCGGCCAGCAGGGACATGGTCTTTTCCTAGTGGGCTCCCTTGCTCTGGAACACCAGGCCGATGCCCAGACCGGCCAGGATGGCGATGACCGTGGCCAGCACGCCGTAGAGCGCGGCGTGGCCGAAGGCCATGTCGGCCAGCAGCGACGGCGCGCCGATGAGCCTGGCCTCGACCCGGGCCTGGCCCTGGGCCGCGACCTGGCCGTCCTTGAGGGCCACGGCCTCCAAGGCATAGACGCCCGGAGCCAGCCGCGAGGGCAGCCGGATGTCGGCCTGGAAGGTCCGCTCCGCGCCCTGGTCAACGCCCAGGATAACGCCTTCAGGGGTTTCGCGATAGAGGCCCTCGGCGGCCTTGAGCTTGACGAACTCGGCGCGGTTCTCCGGCGTGTCGGCCTCGACGGGCTCCACCTTGAAGGTCTCGCGCATGCCCTCCAGGGTGAAGGGCCGGGCCGCGGGACCCAGGTCGGCCAAAGGCTTGCTGGCCGTGACCAGATAGACCCCGGGCACGGCCTCGAAGCTGAGCGAGCCCAGGTTCATCCAGAGCAGGCCGAGGGCGCGGCCCTTCTGCTTCATGTGCTGGTCCTTGGCCGCGCCCTGGAAGCGGAGCACCACCTCGGACCCGGCCGGGGCCGTGCCTTCCACGTGCAGGGTTTCGCCATCATAGAGGGCGCCGATCTGCACGCTGCCGGGCGTGGTCTTCAGACTGATCTCACCGGCCGCGGCGGACAAGGCCGCCGAGAGCAGGAGCAGGGCAAGGGACAGTGCGGTGAGGACGCGCATGACTAGTGACCTCCGGTGTAGGCGAGCAGGACATCGGGATGGGCCAGGAGACCCCAGAGCATCTTGACCATGACCACGAGCACCAGGGTGGCCAGCAGGATCTTGAGCTGGTCGCCGTGCAGGCGCTTGCCGATCTTGGCTCCGATCTGGGCGCCCAGGGAGGAGCCGATGAGCAGGATGAGGGCCAGGACGAAGTCCACGGTGTGGTTCTCGATGGACTGCATGATGGTCACGTTGATGCAGGTGAAAAGGATCTGGAACAGGCTGGTGCCCACCACCACGTGCATGGGCATGCGCAGGAGATAGACCATGACCGGGACCATGATGAAGCCGCCGCCCACGCCCATGATGGCCGCCAGCACGCCCACCAGGCCGCCCAGGACCAGGGGCATGAGCACCGAGAGGCGGATGCCGGAGCGCTGGAACTCCATCTGCCAGGGCAGGCCCTGGATGAACCGGGCGTAGCACGAGGGTTTCCTGGGCTTGGACTCCTGGGACGAGGCGGCCGTGGTCTTGTTCTTGCGCAGGGCCTGGAGGCTTTCCAAAAACATGTAGCCGCCCACGAACCCGAGCATGAGCACGTAGGTTATGTTGATGAGGAAGTCGGCGTTGCCGAGCGCCCGCAGGACCTTGATCACCTGCACGCCCAGGGTGCCGCCGATGACGCCGCCCACCAGAAGCAGGATGCCCATCTTGAAGTCCACGTTGCCGAGACGGAAATGGGCCAGGGTGCCGGAGGTGGAGGCTCCCACGATCTGGTTGGAATCCGAGGCCGCGGCCACGGTGGGCGGGATGCCCATCATGATGAGCAGGGGCGTCATGAGAAAGCCGCCGCCCACGCCGAAAATGCCCGAGAGCAGGCCCACCGCCCCTCCCAGGCCGAAGATGGCGGCCACGTTCACGCTGTTCCCGGCAATGGGAAGGTAAAGATGCAACGGAATGGTCATGTGTTTCTCCCTCGTGCGTCAGTCGTTTCCGGGTTCCGTCTCGGCGAGACCAGTTCCACGCGGCAGGCGATGCGATGGCGGATCTGCTGGAGGCCTTCGCCCTGGCCGGGCTCGGCCACCAGCAGGCTGATGCGGTGGTGCTCCGCGAAGCGGATCACCTCTTCCTCAAAGGGACCCTCGGCCACGAAGTGCGTGATGTTCACTCCCTCGGCCTTGGCCGCTTCGATCTGGCGCTCCAGGCGGCTGCGCACCGCGTCCCCGTCCCGGGGCTCGGCCCCGGGAGCCTGGATGCGCAGCACGTGGACCGCGGCCCCGATGCGTTTGGCCAGACAGACGGAATGCGACAGGGCCTCCCAGGCCCCGCGGCGGTCGTCCATGCAGACCAGAATCCTTTCCATGCATGCTCCTGTCGTGTCGCCTCCCTTGAGCAAGGCCCGGGCCAGACCGGAACTTTGTACAAAACAATTTGGAATATAAGGATTTTTATTTGAAGGACAGACGGATGCCGGAGTCCTGGCCGTTCCGAAATGGAACCGGTTTTCCGAGGCAGGCCGCCCCTTGTATCAAATTGAAACAAGCGTATGCTGCCGCCAGGAGGCAGGGGCCGGAAACCGGCCCGCGCCGTCTCCGGAACAACGCCCGCGCACAGGATTCGAGGACATGACGCACGACGCCGCGCAGAGCGCCTTGCAGGCCTGGGGCCAGAACGAAGGGCCGCGGGGATTCTTCCGCTCCATCAAGGGGAAGATATTCCTGGTCTTCGCCGTGACCCTGCTCTCGTCCGGGCTGCTCACCCTGCTCAACTTCTGGAGCCTGCACACCGTGGAGGAGCGCCTGCTCCTGGGCGAGCGCTACGACGACCTCCTGAGCAACATCCTGGAGGTGCGGCGCTTCGAGAAGAACCTCCTGCTCTACGCCGACGCCGAGAGCCTGGGCGAGGGCCTGGGCTACCTGGGCCGCGTGGACGGCCTGGCCGAGGAACTGGGGCCGGACATGGCCCTGGTGGCCGGGCAGGAATCAGCCCAGGCCTTCCGCGCCGCGCTGGCGGCCTACGAGGAGGCCTTCCGCGCCCTGCCCTCGCGCTCGGCCGAGGTGCGCGACCTGGTGCGCGCCCGGGGCAAGGCCCTCATGGACCTGGCCGACGGCATCACCCGCATCAAGCGCCAGCGCATCCACGCGGGCCTGCTGCGGGCCTCGGTGCTGCCCTTCGCCTTCCTGGGCGTGGTGCTCCTGCTCATGTTCCTGGTCATCAAGCTCATCTCCCGCGGCATGCTGCGGCCGCTCGACGTGCTGCGAACCACCACCGAACGCGTGGCCCGCGGCGACTTCAGCCCCATCCCGCCCGAGCCGGGGCAGCTCCTGGAGATCAGCGGCCTCACCGGGGCCTTCAACCGCATGGCCCAGGAGCTGGAGGCCAACCAGGAGGACCTGCTCCAGGCCCGCAAGATCGCGGCCCTGGGCACCTTCACCGCGGGCATCGCCCACGAGCTCAACAATCCCTTGAACAACATCGCCCTCACCGGCGAGGCCTTTCTGGAGGAATACGGCGCGAGCCTGGACGAGGACGCGGCCGAGATGCTGCGCGACATCCTGGCCCAGGCCGAGCGCGCCGGGGACATCGTCAAGAACCTCCTGGACTTTTCGCGCACCGAGCGCCCGGCCTTCAGCGCCCTGCCGCCCGGGGAGGTGGTGCGCTCCACCCTGGCGCTCTTGCGCAACCAGATCATGCTCTCGGGCGTGAGCCTGGAAAGCGACGCGCCCGAGGGCCTGCCCGCCCTGCGCGGCAACCTGCGCAACCTCCAGCAGGTCTTCATGAACCTCCTGCTCAACGCCATGCAGGCCACCCCGCCCGGAGGCCGCATCCGCTTCAGCGTGGCGGCCGAGGGCCGGGAATACGTGCGCTTCGAGGTGCGCGACACGGGCAAGGGCATGGAACCCGAAACCCTCCAGCACATCTTCGAGCCCTTCTACACCACCAAGGAGGTGGGCCGCGGCACGGGCCTGGGCCTGGCCGTGACCTACGCCATCGTCAAGCGCCACGGCGGCCGCATCGAAGTCCAGAGCGAGCCGGGCCAGGGCAGCGTATTCTTCGTGCACATCCCCCAGGCCCAGCCCGGGAGCGAACCATGAACGATTGCAGCAAGGCGGCGAAACCCCGGCTGGCCGTGGTGGACGACGAAACCATCGTCTGCCGCCGCCTGAGCCAGGCCTTGACCAAGGAAGGCTTCGAGGTGGAGGCCTTCACCACGGCCCGGGCCTTCCTGGAACGCATGCAGGAGGAGCCCTTCGAGGTGGTCTTCCTGGACCTGCGCCTGCCGGACGAGGACGGCCTGAGCGTGCTGGACCGCGTCAAGGCCCTGCGCCGGGGCGCCGAGGTGGTCATGGTCACGGGCCACGGCGGCATCGACACGGCCATCCAGGCCATCAAGCAGGGCGCGTTCCACTACGTAACCAAACCGGCCAAGCTGGAGGAGATCCGCCACCTGGCCCGCCAGGCCCTGGAAAAAACCGGCATGCGCCAGGAGAACCAGCGCCTGCGGGCGGCCCTGCGCGGCGGGGCGCTGGCGGACATCGTGGGCAACAGCCCGGCCCTGCAGCAGGTCTTCGCCCTGATCCGCAAAGTGGCCCCGGTGGACTGCAACGTGCTCCTCCAGGGCGCCAGCGGCACGGGCAAGGCCCTGGCCGCCAAGGCCATCCACCAGGCCAGCCCGCGCTGCGAGCGGCCCTTCGTGTCCTTCAACTGCGGCGGCTTCACCGAGGAGCTCATCGGCAGCGAGCTGTTCGGCCACGAAAAGGGCTCGTTCACCGGGGCCACGGCCACCAAGATCGGGCTCTTCGAGTCCGCGGCCGGGGGCACGGTCTTCCTGGACGAGATCGGCGAGATGCCCCTGTCCATGCAGGTGAAGCTCCTGCACGTGATCCAGGACAGGCGCATTCTCCGGGTCGGAGGCACCCGGCCCATCGACCTGGACATCCGCGTCATCTCGGCCACCAACAAGGATCTCAAGCAGGAGGTGGCCCAGGGCGCTTTCCGCGAGGACCTCTACTTCCGGCTCAACGTGGTGACCATCCTGCTGCCGCCGCTCTCCGAGCACCGCGAGGACATCCCGCTCCTGGTGAACCACTTCATCGGCAAGTACGGCCTGGCCTTCCGCAAGCCGGTCACCGGCATCCAGCCCCAGGCCCTGCAGATCCTCTCCAACTACAGCTACCCCGGCAACGTGCGCGAGCTGGAGAACATCGTGGAGCGGGCCGTGGCCCTCACGGACTGCGACCAGATCCGGGTCCAGGACCTGCCCGACGACCTCCAGCAGCTGGAGTTCGACACCCTGGAGGGCGCCGGGCTCCAGACCCTGGAGGAGCTGGAGAAGCGCCACATCGCCAAGGTCCTGGAAAAGACCGGCTACAACAAGGGCCTCACGGCCCAGATCCTCAACCTGCCGCGCACCACCCTGTGGCGCAAGCTCAAGGCCTACGGCCTGGAATGATTTCGGGCGATCCGCCCGCATGCGGACCCGGGGCGGGGCGTGCCCCGGACCTGGGCCAGCCGCCCTTCCCGCCCCGGCTCCGGCTCCGCCTCCTCCCCCATGTTGATCTTATGCAACTTTCGGCATAGAAGGAGAAAGGAAAAACCACAGCGCGAGGAGCCCATGAGCGAGGCCATGCCTATCATCCGTCTGCACCTCTGGCTGGACACCGAGGACGGCGTGTTCTTCGGCTCGGGCCGGGCCCAGCTCCTGGAGGAGATCGAACGACGCGGCTCGCTCAAGGCCGCGGCCCAGGCCATGGGCATCTCCTACCGGGCGGCCTGGGGCAAACTCAAACAGAGCGAGGCCGTGCTCGGCGTGCGCCTGGTCCAGACCCGGGGCAGCAACAAGGCCGGCTTCATGCTCACCGAGGACGGCCGCCTGCTCAAGGACCTCTTCCGCCGCTGGTTCGACGCTGTGGAGGCCGCGGCCCAGGAAAAGGCCCGGGACATCTTTCCCTGGTCCGCCCAGTCCTTCCGCCAGCGCAAGGCCGGAGGCCAGGGCGAAGACGGTTGAGGCCCCGGAACCCGCTTCCCCTTGCGGAAGCCTTGGTATAGTTTCGCTCAACACCCCAACATTTCTGGACGAACTGCATGAAACGGATTCTCGGCATCCTCGCCCTTTCGGCCGTGCTGGCCCTGTGCGCCTCCGCCGCCCTGGCCGGGGGCTTCCCGAACCTGCTGGGCACCTGGAAGATGGACCAGACCGAGGCATTCAACAAAGACAGCAGCAAGGACGCGTTCGGCGAGGTCAACTACTTCTCGGGCTTTGTCTCGGTCTTCACCATCGACAAGCAGGAAGGCCCCCTGTTCTCCGGCTCCATCGCCACGCCCAAGAAGAACGTGTCCGTGGCCGGAGTCATCGATCCCAACGGCACCTCCCTGTACATGGTGGACAACCAGGGCATCTACATCTGCACCCTGATCCCCAAGGCCGCCAAGGACGACACCAGCTTGGCCAACATGGGCGTGGCGGCCTCGCCGGCCTATGACAAGATGGTGGTGCGCTACCTGGCCCCGGGCGAGCCCAAGAAAATCGCGGGCGTGGCCACCTTCGCCCGCGGCAAGTAGCCCCCGCGCTCCCGGAATGACGCTGGGGCGGCGGACCGCCGTGGTCCGCCGCCCCTTTTCTGCGACCCGCGCGCAGTCCGCGCCAGACAAAGCATTACAGAAATGTTTTGCTTCCGGAAAACCTCTGCTATAGGACGGCACCGGCCCTATGGCCGGGATCAAGGGAGGCCCGGATGCAACCCGACAAGCTCACCCTGAAACGGGTCCTGGAACAGAGCGTGGAACGCCACGCCGCCAATCCCGCCCTGTCCATGGCGGACGGCCCGGTGCAGACCTACGCCCAACTGGGCGAGCAGGTCCGCAACGTGGCCGCCCTGCTTCAGGAGCACGGGGTGGAGGCCGGGGACCGGGTGGCCCTCCTGTCCGAGAACATGCCCCAGTGGGGCGCGGCCTATTTCGCCATCGCCTGCCTCGGGGCCGTGGCCGTGCCCATCCTGCCCGACTTCCACCAAAGCGCCGTGCACCACATCCTGCGCCACGCCGAATGCGTAGCCGTGTTCGTCTCCCGCCGCCTGACCTGCAAGTTGGACGACGGCGATTTCGAGGTCCTGCGGGTGCGCTTCTGCCTGGACGACTTTTCCGTGTTGGGCGACGAAAGCCAGGGCCGGGTCAAGGGCCTGGTCCAGCGGGCGGCCAAGGAAATCCACCGCCTGCGCGAGGCCGTGCAGCAGCGCGCCGGGCGCAACGAGCCCGAGGCCCCCGAAGGGACGGCCCCAGAGGAGGCCGCGGCCCAGGAGGCCGGCGGCACGCTGCGCAAGGTCCTGGAGGCGGGCAAAAAGGAGTTCGGCAAGCTCAAGGACGCAGCACGGCGAGCCGCCCAGCGCGGCCAGCACGAGCCCGGCGAGGACGACCTGGCGGCCATCATCTACACCTCGGGCACCACGGGTAATTCCAAGGGGGTCATGCTGACCCACAGGAACATCGTGTCCAACGCCGTGGGCGCGGCCAACATCGCCCGCATCGGGGGCCAGGACCGGCTGCTCTCCATCCTGCCCCTGTCGCACACCTACGAGTGCAGCCTGGGCTTAGTCCTGCCAGTGATCCAGGGCGCGGCCGTGTACTACCTCTCCAAGCCGCCGACCCCCACCATACTCCTGCCCGCGCTGCAAAAAATCCAGCCCACTTTCGTCTTGAGCGTGCCCCTGGTGGTGGAAAAAATCTACCGTAACAAGATCCTGCCCGCCCTGACCAAAAACATCGCCCTGCGCACCCTGCTCAAGCTCGGCCCGGTGCGCCGCAAGCTCTACCGGGCCGCGGGGAAGAAACTCCTGGAGACCTTCGGCGGGGCCCTGCGCTGCTTCTGCATCGGCGGCGCGGCCCTGGCCCCGGAGGTGGAGAGCTTCCTGCGCGAGGCGGACTTCCCCTTCAGCGTGGGTTACGGCCTCACCGAGTGCGCGCCCCTGGTTTCCGGCATCATGCCCGAGGGCGCGCGGCTGCGTTCCTGCGGCCCTGCCCTGCCCGGCACCGAAATCCGCATCGCCTCGCCCGACCCCGCCACTCCGGGGGAAATCCAGGTGCGCGGCCCCAACGTCATGCGCGGCTACTACAAGGCCCAGGCCCTCACCGATGAGACCTTCACCCCGGACGGCTGGCTGCGCACCGGCGACCTGGGGGTGCTCTCGACCGACGGCTACCTGACCATCCGCGGCCGGCTCAAGAACGTCATCGTGGGTCCCAGCGGCGAGAACATCTATCCCGAGGAGATCGAGACCGTGCTCGGCCAGTGGCCGCACGTGCTGGAGTCGCTGGTTTTCGAGCAGGACGGCAGGCTGGTGGCCCGCGTGCACCTGGACTACGATCTGCTGGACGCCCGCTTCGGGGTCCGCGGCCTTACCGAGGCCGAGGCCCGCGCGCGCATCGCCGAGGTCCTGGAGGAACTGCGCCGGGACGTGAACGGCCAGGTTTCCTCGTTCTGCAAGCTCCAGCGCATCATCGAGCAGCCCGAGCCCTTCGAGAAGACTCCGACCCAGAAGATCAAGCGCTACCTCTACGTGGATTCCCCGTCCCGCTGAGTCACCCGGCGTCCGCCAGGCGCGCCTCGGCCTCGGCCTCGGGCAGGGGCTTGGAGAAGAGATAGCCCTGCCCGTACTCGCAGTTGAGGGCGGCCAGCATGTCGCGCTGTCGTTCGGTCTCGATGCCCTCGGCCACCACGGACAATCCCAGGTTGTGGGCCAGACCGATGATGGTCCGCACGATCTCCAGGTTCTCCGGGGCCGCCTCCATGGCGCGCACAAAGGACAGGTCGATTTTCAGGTCGTCCAGCGGGAACTTCTGGAGATAGCCCAGGGAAGAGTAGCCCGTGCCGAAGTCGTCCACGCTGAAACGGATGCCGTCCTGGCGCAGGCGGTGGAGCTTCTGCACGGAGTTGCCCGGGCTGGTCATGATGGCCGTTTCGGTGATCTCCAGCTTGAGCCGCTCCGGGTCCAGGCCCGTATCACCCACCACCCGCAGCACGTCGTCCGGGAGCCCGGACTTGGCGAACTGGCGGCCCGAGACGTTCACAGCCAGGCTCATGTCCCGGGCCCGGGGGTGCGTGGTCTGCCAGCGGCTCATGACCGTGCAGGCCTGGTCCAAGACCCAGTGGCCCAGGTCGATGATCATGCCGGTCTCCTCGGCCACAGGGATGAACTCGGCCGGGGAGACCAGGCCGCGCTTGGGATGGGTCCAGCGGACCAGGGTCTCGAACCCGGACAGGCTGCCGTCGCGCAGGGACACGATGGGCTGATAAACCAGAAAGAACTCCTTGCGCCGCAAGGCCCGCCGCAGGTCGTTCTCCAGACGCAGGGCGGCCAGGGTCTCGGCCAGCATGCGCTCGTTGAAGACGTGGAAACGGTTGCGGCCGGATTCCTTGGCCTTGTACATGGCGATGTTGGCGTGGCGGATGAGTTCCTCGGCGTTGTTCTCGCCGTCGGCCGTGAGCGCCAGGCCCAGGCTGGCCGAGGATGTGAGTTCATGGCCATCCACCTGGAAGGGCTTACGCACCGAGTCGCGCACCCGCTTGACGATCTGGATGGCCTCGCGCGGGGACTCCACCTGCTCCAGGAGCAGGACGAACTCGTCCCCGCCGAAGCGGGCCACCAGGTCCATGCCCCGCACGCTGGTCAGCAGCCGCTGGCTCACCTCGGCCAGGAGCAGGTCGCCGCGGGCGTGGCCCAGGCTGTCGTTCACCGCCTTGAAGCGGTCCAGATCCAGGAAGATGAGGCCCACCAGGCCGTTCTTGCCGCGCTTGAGCCGCTGCAAGGCCAGGTTCGTGCGGTCCAGAAGCAGGGTCCGGTTGGCCAAGCCCGTGAGCGGGTCGTGCAAGGCCATGTGCCTGAGCTGGATCTCGGCCTCCTTGCGGGCCGTGATGTCGCGCAGGGACAAGCGCCAGCCCAGGGACCGGCCCTTCTCCTCGCCGGGCACCTCGCGCCGCACCAGGTTGATCCAGCGCCGCTCGCCGTTCTTGCGCCGGATGCGGAAATCCAGGGTCTCGCCCTGCGAGCTTTTGAGGAAGCGGCCCACCATGTCGCGGTCCTCGGCCTCCACCAGGTTCTCCAGGAAGGCGGGGTCGTCCTGAAAGACCTTGGGCGGAAACCCGGAAATCCGCTCACAGGACGGGCTCATGTACAGAACCTTGCCCTGGGGATCGATCCAGGATTCCCAGTCGTAGTTGTAGTCGGCCACGGTGCGGTAGCGCATCTCCGAGGCCTCCAGGGCGGCCTTGGAGGCCTGGAGGTCCTCCACTGTGCGGGCCAGGAGCGCGGAGGCATCCTGCAGGGCGCGGCGTTGGCGATGAAGTTCCACGAAGACCCGCACCTTGCTCCCGAGCACCTCGGCGTCCACGGGCTTGAACAGATAGTCCACAGCCCCGGCCTCGTAGCCCCGGAACACGTGGCCCTGCTCCCGGGCCATGGCCGTGACGAAGATGATGGGGATGTGCCGGGTGGCCGGATCGTCGCGCAGGGCCCCGGCCACCTGGAAGCCGTCCATGTCCGGCATCATGATGTCCAACAGGATGAGCGCCAGGTCGCGGCTGCGGGCCGCCTTGATGGCCTCGGGCCCGGACTGGGCCGTAAGCACCTCCAGGTCCGAGGATTTGAGCATGCCCTGGAGAAGGCGCAGGTTGATGCGCTCGTCGTCCACAGCGAGAATGGCGATCTTTTGGGACATCCGGCGATCTCCAAGAACCAACGCCAAGGGGTTCGCCCATTCTATACCACAACCGTGGATGCTTGAACATGATTTTTCAGGAACGCCGGGCCTGAAAACGCGAAAGAGGCCCGAAGGCCCCTTTGCGTGGAGGTGGGAGGGTCGGCGTGGAGGAGTTGCCCGGAAGAAAGCAGGAGCCGTGCCAACGCAGGGCATGAAAAAACATCGAAGAATATCAGCGTGCCGCCTTCAAGTCTTCTGCCCTCCCTCGCCGCGCATACATTTTTGCAGGCACAAAAACGTGGCCTCCTGCCGGAGCACGGCCTGCGCCGCGGCCCGCGTCCTTGACTTCCGGTGCGCCTTGTTCCAATTTGCCTTGTTCAACGCCCGGGAATACGGGCCAGTCCCTGCACGGAGGCAACAATCCCCATGAGCGACTACAAAGCGACCCTGCGGCTGCCCGAGACCGCGTTCCCCATGAAGGCCAATCTCAAGGAGCGCGAGCCCGCCATGCTCAAGCGCTGGGAGGAGATGGACGCCTACGGCCTCATGCTCGCCGCCAACCAGGGCCGCCCGGACTACGTGCTCCACGATGGCCCTCCCTACGCCAACGGCAACATCCACATGGGCACCGCCATGAACAAGGTGCTCAAGGACATGATCGTCAAGTCCCGCAACATGCAGGGACTCCAGGCCGGCTACGTGCCCGGCTGGGACTGCCATGGCCTGCCCATCGAGCACAAGGTGGAGCTGGAGCTCAAGAAAAAGAAGAAGGAGCTGCCCGCCCAGGTCATCCGCAAGCTCTGCCGCGAATACGCGGCCAAGTGGCTCTCGGTGCAGCGCGCGGAGTTCAAGCGCCTGGGCGTGTTCGGCGTCTGGGACAAGCCCTACATGACCATGGACCCCATCTATGAGGCGGCCACGGCCCGCGAGCTGGGCCGCTTCATGGCCAAGGGCTCGGTCTATCGCGGCAAGAAGCCGGTGCACTGGTGCTGCTCCTGCCGCACGGCCCTGGCCGAGGCCGAGGTGGAATACGCGGACCACACCTCGCACTCGGTGTTCGTGCGCTTCCCGCTCACGGACCCCAAGGTGCGTGAGGTCTTCCCCATGGCCGACCCGGCCCGGACCTTCGCCGCCATTTGGACCACCACGCCCTGGACCCTGCCGTCCAACATGGCCGTGGCCGCGCATCCGGAATTCGACTACGCCCTGGTTGAGCACGCCGGGGAATTCTTCGTCCTGGCCTCCCGGCTGGTGCCGGTCTGCGCCGAGGCCTTCGGCTGGAGCGGCCACAAGGTCCTGGCCGAGGTTCCGGGCGCGAGCCTGGAGGGGCTGATGGCCCGGCATCCCTTCTACGACCGGCCCTCGCCCGTGATCCTGGCCGACTACGTGACCCTGGACGCGGGCACCGGCCTGGTGCACACGGCCCCTGGCCACGGCCGCGAGGACTACGAGACCGGCCTGCGCTGCGGCCTGGAGGTGCTCTCGCCCCTGGACGACGGCGGCCGCTTCCTGCCCACGGTGGAGTTCTTCGCCGGGCTCACGGTCTTCGAGGCCAATCCCAAGGTCATCGAAAAGCTCCAGGAGACCGGCCGCCTGCTCCTCTCCGAGAAAATCCGCCACTCCTACCCCCACTGCTGGCGCTGCAAGGAGCCGGTCATCTTCCGGGCCACCACCCAGTGGTTCATCTCCATGGCGGCCAACGACCTGCGCGCCAGGACCCTGGAGGCCATCCACGGCCAGGTGCGCTGGATTCCAGCCTGGGGCGAGGAACGCATCGCCAACATGATCGAATTCCGGCCCGACTGGTGCATCTCGCGCCAGCGCAACTGGGGCGTGCCCATCGTGGCCCTGATCTGCAAGGACTGCGACGAGGCCTGGTTCGGCAAGGACTGGGTGGACTCGATGGTGGCCCGGTTCGAGCAGCACCCCACGGGCTGCGACTGGTGGTTCGAGGCCACGGACGCCGAGGTCATCCCCCAGGGCCTGGCCTGCCCCAAGTGCGGCGGCAGCCACTGGCGGCGCGAGACCGACATCCTGGACGTCTGGTTCGACTCCGGCACGAGCTTCGCCGCGGTCCTGGAAAAGCGGCCCGACACCCGCTATCCCGCGGACCTCTACCTGGAGGGCTCGGACCAGCACCGCGGCTGGTTCCACAGTTCGCTCCTGGCCTCCATGGGCACCCGCGGCGCGCCGCCCTACCGGGCCGTGCTGACCCACGGCTACGTGGTGGACGGCGAAGGCCGCAAGATGTCGAAATCCATCGGCAACGTGGTGGCCCCCCAGGAGATCATCGACAAGTACGGGGCCGAGGTGCTGCGGCTCTGGGCCTCGGCCGTGAACTACCAGGAGGACGTGCGCGTCTCGGACGAGATCCTCAAGCGCCTGGTGGACGCCTACCGCCGCATCCGCAACACCTGCCGCTTCCTCCTGGGCAACCTGAGCGACTTCACGCCCGAGGCCGCCGTGGCCCCGGCGGACATGCCCGCGGTGGACCGCTTCGCCCTGGACCTGCTGCGCCAGCGCCACGCGGTCATGCAGCAGGCCTTTGCGGACTACGAGTTCCACAAGGTCTATCACACCCTGCACAACCTCTGCGTCACGGACCTCTCGGCCTTCTACCTGGACATCACCAAGGACCGGCTCTACGCCGACGCGGCCTCGGGCACGCTGCGGCGCTCGGCCCAGACCGTACTCTGGCAGGCCCTGCTCACGCTCCTCTCGGACATGGCCCCCATCCTCTCCTTCACGGCCGAGGAGGCCTTCCTGGCCCTGCCCGAAGGCCTGCGGCCCGGCCTGGCCACGGTCTTCGCCCTGCGCCACGCGCCCCTGGACCCGGGCCTGGACCAGGCCGAGCGCGAGCGCTGGGACACGATCCTGGCCCTGCGCGCCGAGGCGGCCAAGGCCATGGAGCCCCTGCGCCAGGCCGGACAGGTGGGCCACTCCCTGAGCACGCGGCTGACCATCTACGCGCCAGCGCCCCTGCGCGCGGCCCTGGAGGGCTTCAGCGCCACAGAGCTGGAGGAGCTGTTCATCGTCTCCCAGGTGGCCCTGGCCGACACGGCCGAGGCTCCGGAAAACGCCTTCGTGTCCGCGGACATGGACGGCGTGCGCGTGGCCGTGGACGCGGCCCGCGGCGGCAAGTGCGAACGCTGCTGGAAGTTCACCGAGGAGCTCGGCGGCGCCGGCCCCGCGGACCTCTGCCCGCGCTGCGCCGCGGTGCTCAAGGGGCAGGCCTAGCCCATGAAGAGTCGCTACGCGCGGGCCGCCACCCTGGCCGGGGCCGTGCTCGTCCTGGACCTGCTCAGCAAGTGGCTGGTCATGGCCCGCCTGGAGCTCTGGGAGTCGCGGCCGGTCATCGCCGGGTTCTTCGACCTGGTCCACGCCACCAACAAGGGCGCGGCCTTCGGCTTCCTGAACCGGGTGGACATCACCTGGCAGACGGCCTTCCTCATCGCCGTGAACCTGGCGGCCGTGGCCCTCATGCTCCACATCCTGCGCCGGGCCTCGGAGCGGGAAACCTTCCTGGTCACGGGCCTGGGCCTGATCCTGGGCGGGGCCCTGGGCAACCTCATCGACCGCATCCGCTTCGGCCAGGTAGTGGACTTCCTGGACTTCTACGTGGGCGACTGGCATTGGCCCGCGTTCAACGTGGCCGATATGGGCATCAGCCTGGGCGCGTTCTGCCTGATCCTCTCCCTCTACCAGAAGAAACCCCATGCATCCGGTACTCGTTGACCTGGGCTTCGCCACCATCCACACCTACGGGGTCTTCATCGCCCTGGCCTTCGTGTCGGCCCTGGCCTGGACCTGGCTGGAGGCCCGGCGCAAGGGGCTGGACGCCAAGCGCATCCCGGACCTGGCCTTCGCCGTGTTCGTAGGCGCGCTGGTGGGGGCCCGGCTGCTCTACGTGCTCCTCTACCTGCCTCACTTCCTGGAACACCCCCTGGAGATCCTCCAGTTCTGGGAAGGCGGCATGGTCTTTTCCGGCGGGGCCATGCTCGGCACGTACCTGGGCTGGCGCGAGGCCAGAAAACACCACCTGCCGGTCATGCCCTGGCTGGACGCCGTGGCCCCGGGCCTGGCCCTGGGCGAAGCCGTCGGCCGCCTGGGCTGCTTCTCCGCGGGCTGCTGCTACGGCCAGCTCTGCGCCATGCCCTGGGCCGTGACCTTCACGGACCCGAGCTCCCTGGCCCAGCCCCTGAACATGCCCCTGCACCCCACCCAGATCTACCACAGCCTGTCCGGCCTGCTGGCCTTCGGCATCCTGGTCGCCCTGCGCGGCCGGCTGAAGCGTCCCGGCCAGCTCATGGGCCTGTTCCTGATCCTCTTCTGCCTGGCCCGCTTCTCCGTGGAATTCTTCCGGGCCGACTACCGGGGCGAACTGGGCCCCTTCAGCGTGACCCAGCTGCTTTACGCCGGGTTCCTGGTCCTCGGCCTGTTCCTTCTCCTCAACAAGCGCAGCGCGCGGAGCTGACCATGTTTCCCCTGCCCGACCTGACTCCGGCCCAGTGGGCCATGGCCCTGGGCGGCCTGGGCCTGTTCGTCTGCATCAGCCTCTACTCCATCTGGGACGCCTTCCAGCGGGAGTTCCGCTCCACCGCGGAAAAAATGGCCTGGGTGGAGCTTTGCGTGCTGGTTCCCTTTTTGGGCGGAGTGACGTATCTTCTCCTCGGAAAGAAAAGGGGGCGAAAGATTCCATGAAGACGAGCAGACTGAAATCTTCGGCCGTGGCCGCCCTGGTCCTGGCCCTGATCCTGGCCGCGGGCTGCGCCTCGCGCCAGGACGTGCAGACCCTGGACCAGCGCAACCGCCAGACCATGCAGGAAGCCCGCGAACTCTTCAAACAGCTCGAGGAGCAGATCGCCATCGCCCGCGAGGAGGCCCGCAAGAGCAGCGCCCCGGTGCAGGCCAAGCAGGCCGACATCTGGGCCGAGGTGGAGGGCCTGAAGACCGAGGTGGCCGCCATGAAGGGCCAGCTCGATACGCTGAACATGCGCGTGGGCTCCCAGGGCAGCCAGGAAGTGGCCGACCTGAACGAGCGGCTCAAGGCCGTGGAGCTGGCCCTGGAGACCCAGTTCGCCGTGGACCTGGGCAAGGGCGCCAAGGCCGCCGCAGCAGCGCCCTCCCCGGCTCCGGCCCAGGCCGCGAACCAGCCCGCCCAGGCCGAGGCCGCCGCGCCCCAGGACCCGGCCGACGCCCTCTACGCCAAGGGCCTGAACGCCTTCAAGGAACGCAAGTACGACGAGGCCCGCCGCGACTTCGCCGAGTTCACCACCACGTTCAAGAAGCACGCCCTGGTGCCCAACGCCGTGTTCTGGCAGGGCGAGTGCTACTACCAGATGGGCGACTACGCCAAGGCCGTGCTGGCCTACCAGGACGTGATCGACAAGTACAAGGACAGCCCCAAGTACCGCTCGGCCATGCTCAAACAGGGCATCTCCTTCTACAAGCTGGGCAAAGACAAACCGGGCAAGATCATCCTCCAGGAGCTCATCGACAAGAACCCGGGCACGGCCGAAGCCAACCGGGCCAAGCAGTTCCTGGCCGATCCCAAGAAGTAGGCCGCGGCCGGACCGTGCAGGTTCCGGCCCCAGCCGCGGAGAACACGCATGACTGAGAAACCGCACGGCGAGGTCCAGAAGGGCTTCCGCAAGATCGTTTACCTGACCTTTCCGCCTGAGGTCTCGGGACGCCCCGTGGTCTGCAACCTGGCCCGGCTCTTCGACCTCTCCTTCAACATCCTCAAGGCCGAGATCAGCCCCCGCCAGGACGGCGCCATGACGCTTGAGATCAGCGGCCTGGAGACCGACTTCCACAAAGGCATCAACTACCTCAAGGAGAACAGCGTCCGCATCACCCCGGTGGCCCAGAAGATCTTCCGGGACGAGGACTGCTGCATCCACTGCGGCCTGTGCACGGCCATGTGCCCCACCAAGGCCCTGTCCGTGGACAAGGGCACGCGCAAGGTGCTCTTCGAGATCGACAAGTGCTCGGCCTGCGGCCTGTGCACCCGGGTCTGCCCGGTGCAGGCCATGGCCGTGGACCTGGACGAAAACGGCCAGAGCTGAGGACGGCCCCATGGACAAGGAAAAGCGCACCTATTCCCGCGTGGCCGCCCGGCTCAAGGGCCTGGCCTGCCCCGTCGAGTCCGCGGACCTCGCGCCGCGCTTCCGCACCGCGCCCCGCCGCGACGGCGCCACGCCCCCGCCGCCCATACAGGGCCTGCCCGAGGGCCTCATCGAATTCCTCCTGGAAATGGACGCCAAGCTCGACCAGATCCTGGTGGGCCAGCGCCAGGACCAGCTGCGCCAGGACTACCCCCTGGAGCTGGACATCCGGGAGATTTCCGGGGCCGGAGTGCGCTTCTCCTGCTCCGAGCCCCTGGCCGAGGGCCAGGCCCTGGAAGTGGTCATCGTCCTGAACCAGTATCCCCTGCGCCTGGCTGCGGCCGTGGGCCGCGTGCGCGGCGAGGAAGGGGGGCTGCGCCGCTTCGAGTTCACCTACATCCGCGAACACGACCTGGAGACCATCGTGCAGTTCGTGTTCCAGGAGCAGCGCGAGGAAATCCGCAACCGGAAGTGGGGCTGATCCCGAGGCCGCGCCCCTGCCCTCCCCTTCACCCCAAGGACGCCCATGCCCCCCCAGGAAGACCTGCTCGCCTCGCTCTTGGAGAAAGTCTCCAGCCAGATGGCTGCGGACCTCAAGGAGACCATTGCGGCGGCCGTGGAAAAGGAGCTTTCCAAGACCCTGAACAAGGCCCTGCTGGAGGGCGAGTTCTATCGCCGGGTCAACGACGAGCTCCAGGACAGCCTCAAGAGCATCTACAAGGAAATCAAGACCGCCAAGCACGGCAGCAAGCCCATGCCCGCCGTGGGCGCGCCGGACGAACTCATCAACAAGGCCTCGGACCAGCTGGACGCGGTGCTGCGCACCACGGAAAAGGCCGCCGAGGAGATCATCGAGATCGTGGAGCGGCTGCAGGAGCTCCAGAGTTCCCTGGGCGGGGTCATCAAGGCCCTGGACTCGGGCGGGGTCAGCAAGGAGCAGCGCAGGCAGCTGGCCCAGATCAACGAGACGCTCGGCAGCGACCTGCTCAGGATCATGACCACCCTCTCCTTCCAGGACCTCACGGGCCAGCGCATCAAGATCATCATCGACACCATCAAGAAGATCGAGGCCATCGTGCTCGACGTGTACATGTCCACCGGGCTCATGATCCAGGCCCGGGAACAGGCCCCGGAAAAGGACTACGCCCAGATCGAGGCCGAGGCCAAGGACAAGGTGAGCAGCACGCTCAAAGGCCCCCAGGAGGGCACGGACCAGGGCGCGGTGGACGGGCTTCTGGCCTCCCTGGGCCTGGACTGACCAAGGGCGCGAACCAGCCATGGGGCCGCTCCGGGAGACCGGGGCGGCCTTTTTTATTGGATCAGAGCAGGACGATCTGGGCCAGGCCCAGGAGCACCCCGGCGTCCATGACCCCGCCCGCGGTGTCCGGGTCGAAGGCGAGCAGGGGCTTCAGCTCGGCGCGGTCCTCGGCCGTGACCAGGTCCTTCATCACGCAGTTGCCGCTGGAGGACGCGGCCGAATCCATCGCCGAGATGGACGGCCACGACCAGACCCCGCTCATCCGCCGCCTGGCGTGGGCCTCAGGCGCGGATCATCGAGGACATGTTCCCTGACGACGCCGCGGACTTCCTCAACAACCTGGACGAGGACCTGCGCCGCACGCTGCTCTCCAAGTCCAACCAGGTCCAGGCCCTCGATGTGCGCGGCGGCGCCCGCGGGACAGGCCAGTTCGGGCTGGGCGGCGTTGGACTCGGCATCGATGGGCCCGCAGGTCCCGTTCAGACGTTCCTTGTCCCCGGCCATAGCCGAAAATGCCCAGCCACTTGGCCTGACAGGTCAAAGCCTCTCACGCCCAGTCCTGTGAAATTCCCGTGACCGCGGCGCTGGACTTGACGCTGGCCCGGGGGTAGCTTACTCCCCGAAATCTCAGCCATGGATACCCCGTCATGAGCGACAGCCTGTTCGAACGTTTCTTTCAGAACGAGGCCCGCCTCTTCCTCCTGGCGGCCCTGCGCGTGGCCCTGTCCGAGGACGGCCAGGACCTCACCTCCCGGGGCATCTTCGCGCCCGAGGACCGGGCCCAGGGCCACATCCTGGCCAAGGAGCCCGCGGTGGTGGCCGGTCTGCCCATCGCGGACCTGGTCCTGGAATTCTGCGGCGGCGGCCACCAGATCATGCAGAACGTGGACGACGGCGAGCACGTGGGCGCGGGCGCGGTGCTGGCGGTCATCGAGGCCCCGGCCGCGCGCCTGCTCCAGGCCGAGCGGGTCATCCTCAACTTCCTCTGCCACCTTTCGGGCGTGGCCACCCTCACGGCCCGCTACGTGGAGGCCCTGGCCGGGACCAAAACCCGGCTCCTGGACACCCGCAAGACCTTGCCCGGCCTGCGCTACCCCGAAAAGTACGCGGTCCTGGCGGGCGGCGGCCTGAACCACCGCAAGAACCTTTCCGAGATACTCCTGGTCAAAAACAACCACATCGACCGCGCCGGAGGCATCGCCCCGGCCGTGGCCCGGCTGCGCGCGGCCTACGCCCCGTGCCCGCCCCTGGAGGTGGAGTGCCGCAGCCTGGACGAGGTGCGCCAGGCCGTGGACTGTTCCGTGGACCGGATCATGTTCGACAACATGGACCCGGACGGGATCAGGGCGGCCCTGGCCCTGGTGCCGGACGGGATCGAAACCGAGGTCAGCGGCAACGTGACCCTGGAGAACGTGGCCGAGATCGGCCGCCTGGGCGCGGACTACGTGTCCGTGGGGCGGCTCACCCACTCGGCCCGTTCCGTGGACATGAGCCTGCGCCTGACCCCTCTCTGAGATGAACGACGCCGCCTCCCGTATTGAAGCCTGCCGCGCGGCCCTGGGGTCCCGGCTGGCCATCCTCGGCCATCACTACCAGTCCGACGCGGTGCTGGCCCATGTGGACTTCACGGGCGACTCCCTGGAGCTGTCCCGGCGCGTGCCGGGTCTCGCCGCCGGGCATATCGTGTTCTGCGGCGTGTTCTTCATGGCCGAGTCCGCCGCGGTCCTGGCCCGGCCCGGCCAGAAGGTGCACATCCCGGAGCCCGGCGCGGGCTGCACCATGTCCAACATGGCCCCGGCCCCCCTGCTGGAGGCCGTGCTGGCGGCCCTCACGGCCCGGGGCCGGAAGATCACGCCCCTGACCTACGTGAACTCCTCGGCCCAGGTGAAGGCCGTGTGCGGCCGTTTCGGCGGCAGCGTCTGCACCTCGGCCAACGCCAAGACCATGCTGGCCTGGGCCATGAACCAGGGCGACGGCGTGCTCTTCCTGCCGGACCGCAACCTGGCCGCCAACACCGCCGCGGCCCTGGGCATCGCCCCGCACAAACGCCACGTCCTGGACATCCGGGCCGGGGGCGGCAGCCTGGACCTGGAGGCCGCGGCCCGCGCCGACCTGCTCGTCTGGCCCGGCTGCTGCTCCATCCACCACCAGATGAACGCACGCCACGTGGCCCAGGCCCGGGCCGCGCACCCCGGCAGCCTGCTGGCCGTGCACCCCGAGTGCCCGCCGGAAACTGTGGCCGCGGCCGACGCCGCGGGCTCCACCTCGTTTCTCATCCGCTACTGCGCCGAGGCCCCGCAGGGCTCCACCCTAGTCATCGGCACCGAGCAGGCCCTGGTGGACCGCCTGGCCCGGGAATACTCGGGCCGCAAGACCGTGCTGCCCCTGAGGCCGGTGCGCTGCGCCAACATGGCCAAGACCGAGCCCCAGGCCCTGGCCGCCCTGCTGGAGCGGCTGGATCAGGCCCCCCCGGTGCGGGTGGACGGGCGCACCACCCACGACGCCGACCTGGCCCTGCGGCGCATGCTCGAGGCCTGCGCCGCCTCATAAGGAGCGTCCATGAACACCTTCCACGTGAAGACCGACGTGCTGGTCATCGGCTCGGGCATCGCCGGGGCCATGGCGGCCCTGACCCTGGCCGCCTCGGGCCGGGAGGTCACCCTGCTCACGGCCGGGGACACGCTCTTTTCCGGCAACACCCGGCTGGCCCAGGGCGGCATCGTGTTCCACGCCCTGGACGAGAACCCCCGCAACCTGGAGCAGGACATCCTCACCGCGGGCTGGCACCTGAACCTGCTGCGGGCCGTGCGCTTCCTCTGCAACAAGGGTCCCCGGGTGCTCCAGGAGACCCTCATCGACACCTACCACATCCCGTTCGCCCAGAAGAGCGCGGACCGCTGGTATCTGACCCGCGAGGGCGGACATTCCGTGCCGCGCATCCTTTGCGCCGCGGACCACACCGGCCAGACCATCATGGAGCGCCTGGCCGCGCACATCGAGAAGAGCCCGAACATCCGCGTGCTCACCAACCGCACGGCCATCGACCTCCTGACCACCCACCACCACGCCCAGCACCTGGACTTCAAGTTCAGCCTGGAGAACCAGTGCGTGGGGGCCTACGTGTTCAACGGCCAGCAGGAGAAGGTGGAGACCATCCTGGCCGATTTCACCATCCTGGCCACGGGCGGGGTGGGCCAGCTCTATCTGCACACCACCAACGCCCGCGGCTCCATCGGCTCGGGCCTGACCATGGCCTCACGCGCCGGGGCCAAGATCATGAACGCCGAGTACGTGCAGTTCCACCCCACGGCGCTCTACGAGGGCTCCAGCAAGGCCGACCGCCGCTTCCTCATCTCCGAGGCCGTGCGCGGCGAGGGCGCGCGCCTGGTGAACGCCGCGGGCGAGCCCTTCATGCCGCGCTATGACCAGCGCGCGGACCTGGCCCCCCGCGACATCGTGACCCGGGCCATCATGGAGGAGCTGTTGCGCACGGGCGACGACTGCGTCTATCTGGACGCGGCCACGCACATGGAAAAGGACCCCAAGAGCCGCTTCCCCACCATCTACGAGAAGTGCCTGGAAAGCGGCGTGGACATGAGCCGCGACCCCATCCCCGTGGTGCCGGTGGCCCACTATTTCTGCGGCGGCGTGCTGGTGGACAACCGCGGCCGCACCACCCTGGAGCGGCTCTACGCCGTGGGCGAATGCTCCTGCACCGGCCTGCACGGGGCCAACCGCCTGGCCAGCACCTCGCTCCTGGAGGGCATGCTCTGGGGCCACAGCGCGGGCCAGGACATCATCCGGCGCACGGGCGGCAGCTCACGGCTCTCGCGCAAGCTCCAGGCCTCCATCCCGGACTGGGTGCCCCTGGGCGAGGTGCGCAACGAGGACCCGGCGCTCATCGCCCAGGACTGGGCCACCATCCGCAACACCATGTGGAACTACGTGGGCATCACCCGGAGCACGGCGCGGCTGACCCGGGCCTACAACGAGATGAGCAACCTGTCCAAGAACATCCAGGACTTCTACAAGCAGAACATCCTGAGCAAGCCGGTCATCGACCTGTTCCACGGCTGCCAGGCCGCCTTCCTCATCACCCAGGCCGCCCTGCGCAACAAGAAAAGCCAGGGCTGCCATTACCGCGTGGACTAGGTCGGCATTCCGGGCAACGCAAAAAGCCCGTCGCGCCAGAATGGTGCGACGGGCGATCTTCTTTTGAAAAAAAGAGGCAGTTAGGCCAGCTTGTTCACGGCCTGCTGGAGGCGGGCGATCTTGCGGGCGGCGTTGCGCCAGTGCACGACCTTCTTGCTGGCGGCCTTGTCCAGGGTGGCGGCGGCCTGCTTCAGGGCAGTGGCGGCCTGCTCCTTGTCGCTGGACTCCACGGCCTCGCGCACCTGCTTGACCACGTTCTTGATGCGGGTCTTCACGGCGCGGTTGCGGTCGCGGCGCTTGAGGCTCTGACGGTGGCGCTTCAACGCGGATTCATGATTGGCCAAGGTCTTTCTCCTGATCGTTGCTGTACGATGCCTCTGGTCTTTTGAACCAAGACGGCCTCTTTACACGTCTCTTCCCGGTCTTGTCAAGCCCCTCTAGACCTGGAGCGCGCCGAAATCGGCCAAGCGTCCCAGACGCTCCACCAGGGCCTGGAGCAGGTTCAGGCGATTGGCCCGCAGGACCGGGTCCTCGCACATGACCATGACCTTGTCGAAGAAGGCGTCCACCGCGGGCCGCAGCTCGCGCAGCTGCCCCAACAGGCCCGCGAAGTCGCCCTGCTCCCAGAGCTGGCGGAAGCGGGCCTCACTCTCGGCCAACTTGGCGGCCAGAGCCTTTTCCTCGACGGCCTCCAGGCGCGCGGCGTCGAAGGCCCCGCTGAGCGCCACCCCGGCCTCGGCAGCCTGCTTGCGGATGATGTTGGCCGCGCGCTTGAAGGTGAGCACGGCCTGTTCGAAGTCGGCCTCGCGGCTGAAGGCGTCCAGGGCCTCCAGACGGCGGCCCAGGGTCCGCATGTCCGTGAACCCGGCGCCCAGGGCGGCGTCCACCACGCGGGTGTCGCGGCCCTGGCCCGTGAACAGGGCGCGCAGACGCTGGCCGAAGAAGTCCAAGAGCTTGGCCTTGGCCTGGTCCGGGTCGAGCTTCCACTTCACGTTCGCGTAGCCCGCCTGGGCCCAGACCAGGAGCTGGTCCAGGTCCAGATCAAGGCCGTGCTCCATGACGATGCGGCAGATGCCCAGAGTGGCGCGGCGCAGGGCATAGGGGTCGTTGGCCCCGGTGGGGATCATGTTCAGGCCGAAGCAGCCGGCCAGGGTGTCGGCCTTGTCGGCGATGGCCAGGAGCGCGCCGCCCAGGCTCGCGGGCACGGGCGAGTCCGGCCCCGCGGGCAGGTACTGCTCGGCCACGGCCTGGGACACGGTGGCGGACAGGCCCTTGCGGGACGCGTAGATCCCGCCCATGACGCCCTGGAGCGTGTCGAACTCGCCCACCATGCCCGAAACCAGGTCGGCCTTGGCCAGACGTCCGGCCTTGGCCAGGTCCGCGGCGTCCGCGCCGCAGGCGGAGGCCAGCAGGCCGCACAGCCGTTCCAGGCGGCGGGACTTGTCGCCCATGCTGCCCAGCGGCCCCAGGAAGACCACGTGGTCCAGCTCCTCAAGCCAGGTCTCGAACTCCACCTTGAGGTCCGACTCCCAGAAGAAGCGGGCGTCCTCCAGCCGGGCCTTGAGCACGCGCTCCCAGCCCTTCTTGACCAGGGCGCGGTCCGGCGGCTCCAGGTTCAGGGTGCAAAGGAAGTGGGCCAAGAGCTTGCCGTCCGGGCCTTCCACGCCGAAACTCTTCTGGTGGCTCTCCATGCTCGTGAGGAGCACCTCGCGGGGCAGCTCCAGGTAGCGCGGGTGGAAGTCGCCCAAAAGCGGCACCGGATGCTCGGCCAGGTTGCAGACCTCTTCCAGGAGGCCCTCCTTCCAGACCACCTTGCCCCCGGCCCTGGCCGCGGCCTGGTCGCTCTGGCCGCGGATGATCTCCTTGCGCGCCTCGCTGTCCAGGACCACGCGGCCGCGCTCTTCCACCACGGACCGGTAGTCCGCGGCCGCAGGCACCTCGAAGGGGCCGGGGCCCATGATCCGGTGGCCGAAGGTGCTGCGGCCCGAGACGAGCCCGGCCAGCTCGAAGGGCACCACGTCCTGGTCCAGCAGGGCCAGGAGCCAGCGCAACGGGCGGCCGAAATGGAAGTCCAGGGAGCCCCACTTCATCTTCTTGGGGAAGGACAGCTTCTTAATGGCCTCCACGCAGAGGCCGGGCAGGATGTCCATGGTCCGGCCGCCGCCCACGGTCTTGCGCGCGGCCAGGTATTCGCCCTTGTCCGTGGCGAGCACGAACAGGGCCTCGGGCCCCACGCCCTGGGTCTTGGCGAAGCCCTCGCCCGCCTTGGTCAGCTTGCCTTCGGCGTCATAGGCGATGCGCTTGGGCGGCCCGCTGACCACCTCCTCCTCCAGACGCTGGCCCGCAGCCAGGTCCTCCACCAGGGCGGCGATGCGCCGGGGCGTGGCGAAGGTCTGAATGCGGCCGAAGTCCAGGCGCGCCTCGGCCAGGGACTTGCCGAACACCTCGCCCAGCTCCGCGGCCAGCCGGGGCACGAAACGGGCGGGCATCTCCTCGCAGCCGATCTCCAGCACGAACCGGGGCATGGCTACCCCCTCCCCGCGCGCTGGAGCATGGGGTGTCCCATCTCCTGGCGCTGTTCGGCGTAGAGCGCGGCGATGGCCGAGGCCAGGGTCCGCACGCGGCCGATGTAGCCGGTGCGCTCGGTGATGGAGATGGCTCCGCGGGCGTCCAGCAGGTTGAAGGTATGAGAGCACTTCAGGCAGTAGTCGTAGGCTGGCCAGGGCAGCCGGGCGGCGCAGAGGCGCCTGCTCTCGGCCTCGTACATGTTGAAGAGGGAGAGGAGCATGTCCGGGTCGCTCTGCTCGAAATTGTAGGTGGACTGTTCCACCTCGTTGCGGTGATAGACGTCGCCGTAGGTCACCCGGCCGTTCCAGGAGAGGTCATAGACCGATTCCTTCTCCTGGAGGTACATGGAGATGCGCTCCAGGCCGTAGGTGATCTCCACGCTCACGGGCGAGAGGTCGATGCCGCCCACCTGCTGGAAGTAGGTGAACTGGGTCACCTCCATGCCGTTGAGCCAGACCTCCCAGCCCAGGCCCCAGGCCCCCAGGGTGGGCGATTCCCAGTCGTCCTCCACGAAGCGGATGTCGTGGCGCGAGGCGTCGATGCCGAGCACGGACAGGCTCTTGAGGTACACGTCCTGCACGTCGTCCGGCGAGGGCTTCAGGATGACCTGGAACTGGTAGTAGTGCTGGAGGCGGTTGGGATTCTCGCCGTAGCGGCCGTCCGTGGGCCGCCGCGAGGGCTCCACGTAGGCCACGTTCCAGGGCTCCGGCCCGATGACCCGGAAGAAGGTGGAGGGGTTGAAGGTGCCCGCGCCCACCTCGATGTCGAAGGGCTGGAAGACCACGCAGCCGTAGTCCGCCCAGAACCGTTGCAGGTTGAGGATCACGTCCTGGAAATGCATCCGTTTCTCCCGTTTGCTAGACCCTGCGGAAGCGGCCGTTGTCCCAGGCCAGGCCCAGGTGGAAGGCCACGAACCGCTCGATGATCTCGTAACACTGACGCCGCACGCCGCCGCCCATGTCCAGGCGGGCCCATTCCGCCGGGCCGGTGCGGCCCAGCCGGTCCAGGGTCAGGGCCGCCCCGGCCGAGACCGGCAGGGCCAAGCCCGGGCCGGGCGCGCGGCAGGCGGCGCAGGCGATCCGCCCCTTTTCCACCAGGAAGACGCCCTGCTCCATCTCCGCCGCGGGCCTGCCGCACTGCGCACAGACGGCGAAGTCCGGGCCGAAGCCCTGCTCAAAGGCGGCCCTGGCCCGGAAGAACAGCGGAAAAACATCCGGCGGTTCGCTGGTTTCCTCCAGAACATGAAGACTGTCAAGCAGGAGGTCGAAGACCGCCCGGCCTCCGGCAGGCCCCACCTCCACGGCCTCCACGAACTTGAGGCAGTTCACGGCCATGCCCAGGCGGTGCGGATCGGCCTTGAGGCGCGGAAAGCCCTGGAGCAGGGTGCCTTCCTCCAGGGTGAGGTAGGCCCCGCGCTTGCTGGAGCCCACCTTGCAGAGCAGCAGGTTCAGGCTGTCCAGGCAGCCGCAGAAGCGGCGGCGGCTGCGGCAGGCCCCGAAGGCGAAGGCGGTCAGCGCGCCGCGCGCCGGGGTGATGAGGCGGACCCAGGAGTCGTTCTCCCGAAAACGCCCCACCTTGACGACCAGGGCCTTTTCGGTGAATTCCATGTACCCCCGCCCCTCGCTGCGCGGCCTACGGGAAGGTCAGGGTCTTGACGCTCCAGCCCGCGCCGTCCGTGATCACGGCCTTGCCGTTGTGGGTCACGTTCACGCCACCCACGTTGCCGAGCTTGATCCAGAGCTTCTCGGCGTACTCGAAGCGCACGGATTCGCCGCTGCGGATGAAGAACTCCTTCTTGTCCGCCCCGTCCACCGAGACCTCCATCCAGCACATCTGGCCGGGCTTGGCCACCACGGTCAGGACCTTGGCTCCGGGATGGGGCTGGGCCTGCTCCTGGGCCGCGGGCTTGGCGGCCTCTTGCGCCACGGGCCTGGGGGGCTCCTGGACAGGCACCGGGGCCGGAAGCGCGGGCGCGGGCTCGGAAGCCGGGGCCTCGGCCTGCTCCTGGACCGGGGCCGGGGCCTCGGGCGCGGCCGGCGCAACGGCAGGCGCGGCGGCCTGTTCCTGGGTCTGGGGCGCGGCCGGGCCGTGGGCCGAGAGCGCGCCGCGGCGCTGGAGATAGACCACCATGGCCGCCAGCACGGCCACCAGGATGGCGATGAGCAGCACCGTGGGCCAGATGCGGCGGCCGTTGGCGGCCGGAGCCGGCGCGCTGCCGGCCACGGCGCGGCGGGCCGTGGCGCGGGAGTACTGGCGCTCCTCCTCGTCCTCCACGTTGAATTCCTGGGCCACGGCGTCCAGCAGCTCGTCCTGGTTCAGATCCAGGAGCCGGGCGTAATTGCGAATGAAACCTTTGGCATAGACGGGGTGCGGCAGGTTGGCGCGGTCCCCCTCCTCGATGGCCACTAAGATGCGGCGGCTGATCTTAGTGGACTCCATCACCTGCTTCACGGACAGGCCCTTGCGCTCGCGCTCGCGGCGCAGCTGCTCCCCCAGTTCCTTCAATGTCATATGCGTGCACTCCCGGCGGTCGGACCGCCGTCTAGTCCCGGTACTCGATGACGGCCTTCTCCCGGAGCTTGTCCAGGTATTCCTTGAGGAAGGTCTCCATCTTGCGGGTGTAGATCATTTCGTAGAGCTGGTTCTTTTCCGCCTCGAAATCGCCGGTGGGCGCCTCGGCCACGGAATCGATGTACAGCAGCGCCTCCTGGGCCTGGATACGGAAGGGCTTGCTCACGCCGCCCACGGCCACGCCGTCCAGGGCCTTGCCCCATTCCGAGGCCAGGTCCTTGCGGGCCACCACGCCCAGGTCGCCGCCCTGGTCCGCGCCCGGCCCCTGGGAAAAGACCTCCGCGGCCTTGGCAAAGGTCATCTTGCCGGATTCGATGTCACGCTTCACCGAAGCCGCGCTCATGCCCTCGGGCAGGAGGATGATGCGCAGGTGCAGGTAGTCGCCCTGCTCGGCCTTGCCGTGCTTCTCGTCAAAGGCCTGCCGGAGTTCGTCCTCGCTGACCACGACCTTGACCAGCCCGGCCACCAGGCTGCGCTTCTTGATCTCGGTGCGCTTGTTCTCGAAGAATTTCTCCCAGGTCAGGCCCTGCACGGCCAGCTCCTTGCGGAGCTGCTCCTCGTTCAGGCCGGTGCGCTCCATGACGTCGCGGATGGCGGCGTTGACCTCGGAGTCGGAGACCTTGATGCCGTAATGCTGGGCCTCCTGCTCCAGAAGGATGTCGGTGATCATCTGATCGATGATCTGGCGGCGCAGGGCCTTGAGCTGAGCGGGGCCGTCCACGGAAACCTGGCCGCTGTCCGTGGCGTACTTGACCTGCTGCCGCACCTCGAAGTCGGTGATGATCTGGCCGTTGATCACGGCCACGATGCGGTCGGCCACGTATTCCGCCGCGCGAAGCGGGGCCGCGAAACCAAGGCAGAGAACGAGAAGCAACACAAGGCGGGCAAGACTGCGTTTGAACACGGTGACTCCTTGCTGGCGCAAAAACCCGAAAGTGCGGCTTAGTGTAGTCTCTTTGCCCCCGGGATGCAACGCCGGCCGGGCCGGAATCACTGGGCGGGCCGCTTCCCGGCCGGCTGCTTGGCCGGCTGCGGCGCGGTCTCCACGGGCTCCTCCAGGTCGCCCTGGTCCACTTCCTGGTCCTCTGCGGGCTCCATGATGACCCCCTCCCCCTGCTCGTGGGATTCGCCCGAAACCTCGTCCTGGCTCTCGCCCTGGTCGCCCAGCAGGTTCATCTCGCCCCGGCCCGAGTCGTCGGCCTGGGCCGCCTCGCTGTCCCTGGGCAGGAGATGGGCGCTGACCGTGATCTTGGCCTTGGCGATCTTGGCCGAAAGCCACTTCTCAAATGCCTCCTGGAGCTTGATCTCGGCCAGAGCCTGCTCGATGAGCGGGTAGGCCTGGGCCGGGGGCAGCACCGCGGCGGGCAGGCGCTCTATGAGGATCAGGCTCTGGTAGCCCGCTTCGTCATGGAGCACGCCGGTGGCCTGGCCGGGCTGGAGCTTGGCCAGCAGGTCGCGCCACTTCTCCGGCAGCTGGCTGTCGCGCACCGTGATCTCCCGGGCCGTGGCCGATCCGCTCTCGGCCAGCAGGGCGGTCATGTCGCGGCCCTGGCGGTAGCGGTCCAGGGCCTTGTCCACGGCATCCTTGTCCTGGGCCAGGAGCACGGCCAGCCGCAGCCGCGGCGGCAGAGAAAACTCCTGGATGTGCTCCTGGTAGTAGGCCTCGGCCTCGGTGTACTCGATGCGCACCTGGGGCCGCAGGACCTGCTGGAAGAAACGTTCCAGGATGAGCTGGCCCTTGAGCTGCTTGCGCCAGGTCTCCAGGTCGATGTACTCGTCCACCAGCACCTGCTCGAAGGCGCCCGGCGGATAGTCGGCGCGGATGTCCGCCTCGGCCTTCTTCAGCTCCTCCTTGGAGGGGATCAGGTCGCGGGCCTCCATCTCCTCCTGGACCAGGGCCAACATGATGAGCTGCCCCAGTATCTGGCCATACTCCTGCTTGAGGCCCGCCACGGTGGGCGCGGCCGCGGAGATCTCCAGGTGCAGCATGTCGTGCTGGAATTCGAGCTGGTTCAGATAGATTGGCCGGCCGTTGACCCGGGCCACCACCCCCTCCTCCTCGCGCGGGGCCGAGGAGCAGGCGGTGCAGACAAGCAGCGCGAGGCAAAGCAGAAGCAGTCGTTTCATGGCTCGGTTTCCGTGGCCGCCCCGGCCGTGCGGCCCAGCAGCCCGTCCAGTTCCCGGTTGAGCGCAGCCATATTCTCGGTGATGCGGCCCGTCTCGGGGAGGCGGACCTCCAGTTTTCCCGGCGGCAGGAGCCGGGCCTGGCCGGGCCGCGCGCCCACCCAGGCCACCAGGTCCTGGGGGCTCACCGCGTCGGTGTCCGGCCCGAAGGAGAGCACCGCCCGTGTGGGCGTGAGCTCGGCCCGGATCACCTGAAGCCGGGACAGGGTCCGCTTGAGGTGCAGCACGGCCAGGAAATTCTCCAGGGCCCCGGGCAGGGGGCCGAAACGGTCGCGCAGCTCGGCCTCCAGGTCCTTGAGCGCGTTCTCGGTGTTGGCCGAGGACAGCGCCTTGTAGTAGCCCAGACGCTCCCGCGGGTCCTGCATGTAGTCGCCGGGAATGTGCGCCTCGAACACGAAGGTCAGTTCCGGGTCCGTGACCTGGCGGCGGGACTCGCCGCGCAGCCTGCGGACTTCTTCTTCCAGCATTTCCAGGAACAAGTCCAGCCCCACCCGGCCGATCTGGCCGGACTGGGACTCGCCCAGGATGTTGCCCGCCCCGCGCAGGCGCAGGTCCTCCAGGGCCACCTTGAATCCCGCCCCCAGATAATCCATGTCCAGGATGATCCGCAAGCGCCGCCGGGACTGCTCGGGCAATCCGTCCACCGAAGGCACGATGAAGTAAGCGTAGGCCTGGCGCTCGCTGCGGCCCACCCGGCCGCGCAGCTGGTAGAGCTGGCCCAGGCCGAACATCTGGGCCTGATCCACGATGAGGGTGTTGGCGTTGGGGAAGTCCAGGCCCGACTCCACGATGGCCGTGCAGACCAGCACGTCCAGCTCGCCGTGCCAGAAGCCGTGCATGGCGTCTTCCAGGGCCTTTTCCGACATCTGGCCGTGGGCCATGCCCACCCGGGCCTGGGGCGCCAGGCTCTTGACGTATTCCGCCACCCGCTCCAGGCCCTGGACCCGGTTATAGACCCAGAAGACCTGGCCGCCGCGGGCCAGCTCCTGCTCCAGGACCTTGCGCAAAAAACCGTCCTCGCGCTCCACCAGGGCCGTTTCCACGGCCTTGCGCTCCGGCGGCGGGGTCTCGATGACCGAGAGCCCGCGCAAGCCCGAGAGCGAGAGCTGGAGCGTGCGCGGGATGGGCGTGGCCGTGAGCGTGAGCACGTCGATGTTCTTGCGGAAATGCTTGAGCTTTTCCTTGTGCTTGACCCCGAAGCGCTGTTCCTCGTCCAGGATGAGCAGGCCCAGGCGCGGGAAGGCCACGTCCTGGGAGAGCAGGCGGTGGGTGCCGATGAGGATGTCCACCTCGCCGCGGGCGGTGGCGGCCACCACGGCCTTCTGCCGCTCCTTGGGCACGAAGCGGCTGAGCATGGCCACCCGCACCGGGAAGCTCTCCATGCGCTTGAGGAAGGTCTGATAGTGCTGCTCGGCCAGCACCGTGGTGGGACAGAGCAGGGCCACCTGCCGGCCCTCCAGCACGGCCCGGAAGGCCGCGCGCAGGGCCACCTCGGTCTTGCCGAAGCCCACGTCGCCGCAGACCAGGCGGTCCATGGGCTCGGGCCGCTCCATGTCCGCGAACACGTCGGTCACGGCCTTGGCCTGGTCCGGGGTTTCCTCGAAGCCGAAGGTGGTCTCGAACTCCCAGTAGAGTTCCGCGGGCGGGCCGTAGCGGAAGCCCTTGGCCACGCGGCGGAAGGCGTACATCTCCACCAGCTCGGCCGCGATCTGCTCCACGGCCTTGCGGGCGCGCTCCGTGGTGCTGCGCCAGCGCGCCCCGCCCAGCTTGTCCAGGGCCGGGACCACGCCCTCGGGTCCCTTGTAGCGCTGCACGAGGTTGAGCCGGTCCACGGGCAGATAGAGCCGGTCGTCCTTGTCGAAGAACAGGAGCAGGTAGTCGTTGTTGGCCGCCTCGCCCACCGAAAGCCGGTGCAGCCCGCCGAAGCGCGCCAGGCCGTAGTCGCGGTGCACGAGCAGGTCGCCCTCCAGCAGGTCCTCGTAGCGCTCCAGGCCCTGGAAGGGCTTGTCCCGGGACACGCGCCGGGTCTCGGCCGCGGGCTCGGGCTGGAGCAGGTCCTCGGCCAGGACCAGGAGCCCGCTCCAGGACAGGTCGAAGCCTTTCTTGAGCGGCGAGACCAGGGCGAACAGGCCGCGGGCGTCCGGGGAGTATTCCGTGGAAAGGGCCAGATCCTCCTGGGCCGCCAGGGTCAGGAACTTGCGGCGGGAGCGGTCGGAGCGGAAGGAGAGCACGGTCTGGCGGCGGGAGCGGGACCAGTCCTTGAGGGCCGTGGTGAGCGCGGTCCAGGGGCGGCGCTGGTCCTCGGGCTTCCAGAAGAGGTCGGCAAAGGCCGAGAGGCCCTTTTCCTGGAGTTCCGCGCCCTCGCGGTCGCGGCCCAGGGTCAGGTCCTCGAACACAAGCTGGCGCTTGTCCAGGAAAGCCTGGCGCGCGCTCTCCTCGGGCCGCAGCAGGAACTGCACGGGCCAGCGCCGGCCCGTGGACTCCTGCTCCCGGCGCAAGAACTCACGCCAGGCGAAGACGTGCTCCTCCAGCCGGGCGCGCAGGTCCGTGGCCGAGGCCAGGATCCAGACCGCGTCCGCGGGCAGGTGGGCCTCCAGGCCCACGGAGTTCTGCCAGAACAGGCCGGGCCAGACCTGGCCGTCGGCCCGCTCCGCGGCCTCCAGCAGGGCCTGCTCCTCGGCCGGCCCCATCTCGCCGGTGGTCTTGAGCTTGCGCCACCAGGCCCTGGCGGCTGCGCCATGCTCGCCGCTGTAGAGCCCCGGGGCCACGGGCAGGAGCACGGCCTCCTGGAGGTCCGCCCGTGAGCGCTGGCTGGCCGGATCGAAAAGCCGCACCCCTTCCAGGGTGTCGCCGAAGAACTCCAGGCGCAGGGGCAGGCTGTAGCCCGGGGCGAAGATGTCCAGGATGTCGCCGCGCATGGCCATCTCGCCCGGGGCCGAGACCAGGGGCCGGGCGGCGTAGCCCCAGAGCGCGGCCTGCTCGCGGATGAGTTCGGGCGAGAGCTCCTCGCCCCGGGCCAGCGTCAGGGTGTTGGCCCGCAGCAGCTCGGGCTGAGGCCAGCGGGGCAGGAGGTTGTCAGCGGAAAGGAGCACGGCCCGGGGCCTGGGGCCGTAGGCCAGGGCGAAGAGCGCGGCCCAGCGCTCGGCCCATTCCTGGGGCTCGGGCCGTTTGGGCAGGTAGGGGGGCAGCTCGGTCCAGGGGCGCTCCCAGGGCGGGGCGCCCTCCTCCGGCTCCTGGCCGGGACGGCGGCCGCAATCGAGGAAAAGATGCAGGAGCGCGGCCAGTTCGCGGTGCTCGCGCGCACCCGCCGAAACCAGGACCACGCTCGTGCCCTGGTTCAGGAGGGTCTGGGCCAGCAGGGCCTGGGAGCCCGGGCCGCTCTTGAACACGCGCAGGCTGTTCCTGCGCCCCTGGAGAAATTCGAGGAGTTCCTTGGGCTGGTCCAATGGTCCTTCCAAAAAAGCAGGCCGCCTCCCGCGTCGCGGGCAAGGCGGCCTGCCGTGGTGACGGGGGTCCGGCTAGACCTGGCTCAGGGCTTCCTTCTCCTCGCCGGAGAGCAGCCGGTTCAGGTCGAGCAGGATGAGCAGGCGGTCCTGCAGCTTGCCCACGCCGCTGATGTACTCGGACTCCAGGCCCGAGACAACAGGCGGCGGCGGCTCCACGGTGTTGGCGGGAATGCGCAGCACCTCGGACACCGAGTCCACCACGAAGCCCACGATCATCTGGTTGATCTCGATGACGATGATGCGGGTGTGCTTGTCGTGGTCGCGTGTCTCCAGGCCGAAACGCTTGCGCAGGTCCACGATGGGGATGACCTTGCCGCGCAGGTTGATGACACCCTCGACGAATTCCGGGGCACGGGGGACCTTGGTGATCTCCATGGTGCGGATGATCTCCTGCACCTTGAGGATGTCCACCCCGAACTCCTCTTCGCCGATGCTGAAGGTGACAAGCTGGATGAGTTCGTCATCCTGCTTTTTCACGGTTTCGCTCATGGCATTCCCCTTTTGGCTGGCGGCAGGCGCATCCCGATGCCCATGGCCTGCCATCTCTGTCTTTAGGAACTATTGCAACGCTGATTTCATTTGTCAATGAGATTTCCCGGGGATCGGCGCGCCCCGGGCCGCGGCGGCGGCGCCCAGGAAAACTCTCATTGACGCGCGGAGCGCCAGAAGGTAAGCGGGGGGAAACCCTCCGGAGGAAACGCCCTACATGGCTCAATACTTCCCGTTCTCAGACCAGGCCAGCCTGGAGGACCAAATCCGGAATCTGGCCGACGACGAACTCCTGGACTTCTGGGAAGAGACCCAATACCTGTCCAAGTTCATGGACAAGGAGCAGGAGCAGGAAGAGGTCGGGTACAACCCCGAATACGAACGCCTCATCCTGCACGAGCTCCAGGTCCGCACCTGCCGCCGCGGCCGCGACTAGGTCCCGGCGCGACGCCGAAAAAAGGACGCCCCTGAGGGGCGTCCTTTTTTTCCAGAGCCCTAGCCCCGGACCGGGGCCCGGCCCACGCTGAAGTAGGCGAAGCCCATGCGTCCCATCTCAACGGGATTGTAGAGATTTCTGCCGTCGAACACGAGGGGGGCCGAGAGCAGGGACTTCATGCGCGCAAAATCCGGGTTGCGGAACTGGTTCCACTCCGTGACCACGGCCAGGGCGTCGGCCCCTTCCAGAGCCTCGTACTGGCGGTCCACGATGGTCAGGCCCGGGGTGCCGCCCAGCTCCTGGCGGCCGCGCTCCGCAGCCACCGGGTCGAAGGCCCGCACCTGCATGCCCTGGGCCGTGACGCGGGCGATGATCTCCCGGGCCGGAGCCTCTCGGATGTCGTCGGTGTTGGGCTTGAAGGCCAGCCCCCAGAGGGCCAGGGTCTTGCCGGAAAGCCCGCCCTGGGGGGCGAAATAGTCCTCCAGCTTCCGGGCCAGGAGCACCTTCTGGTCCTGGTTCACGGCGTCCACCGCGTTCAGGACCCGGGGCTCGTAGCCCGCCCGGCGGGCCGTGTCCATAAGGGCCTTGACGTCCTTGGGGAAGCAGGACCCGCCGTAGCCCACGCCGGGATAGATGAAGCTGTAGCCGATGCGCGAGTCCGAGCCGATGCCCAGCCGCACCTCGCCCACGTCCGCGCCCACCCGTTCGCAGATGGCGGCCATCTCGTTGATGAAGGAGATCTTGGAGGCCAGCATGCAGTTGGCCGCGTACTTGGTCATCTCGGCGCTGCGCAGGCCCATGTGGATGAGCTTCTCGCGGCTGCGGGCGAACGGCGAGTAAAGGGCCTTGAGCAGTTCGGCGCTGGCCTCGTTGTCCGTGCCCACGATGACCCGGTCGGGCTTCATGAAGTCGCTGACCGCGTCGCCCTCCTTGAGGAACTCGGGGTTGGAGACCACGTCGAAGGCGATGTCCGCGCCCCTCGCCTCGAGCTCGGCGGCGATGATGGCGCGCACGCGGTCGGCCGTGCCCACGGGCACGGTGGACTTGTCCACCACCACCTTGGGCCCCTGCATGGTGCGCCCGATGTCCCGGGCCACGGCCTCCACGAAGGACAGGTCGCAGGAGCCGTCCGGCAGCGAGGGGGTGCCCACGGTGATGAACACGGGCAGGGCCTTGGCCAGGCCCTCGGCGATGTCCGTGGTGAAGGTGAGGCGTCCCTGGGCCGTGTTGCGCCGCACCAGGTCCTCCAGGCCGGGCTCGTAGATGTGCACCCGGCCGGCGCGCAGGCCCGCCACCACTTCGGGGTTCACATCCACGCAGACCACGTCGTTGCCCATCTCGGCGAAGCAGGCGGCGGAAACCAGACCCACGTACCCGGTGCCCACGATGCAGACATTCATGCGCGCTCGATCTCCTGTTCTGTTGGTCCCATTGAGCCGCATCAGCGATAGCCGCTCGCCCCGTCCGGTGTCAACAAAACCCCTCGCCCCGCCGCCTTCTTGCATTCAGGACCGTTCCCCCGTAGGTATCGACATATCGACACCCTGGAGGATTCCATGCCCGTTCTCTGCGTCAACGTGGATCACGTGGCCACCCTGCGCCAGGCCCGCCAGGGCCGCGAACCCGAACCGGCCACGGCCGCGGCCCTGGCCGAGCTGGGCGGCGCGGCCGGGATCATCGTGCACCTGCGCGAGGACCGCCGCCACATCCAGGACCGCGACGTGGAGGTCCTGCGCCGCACCGTGAACACCAAGCTCCACCTGGAAATGGCCGCCACCAAGGAGATGCAGGGCATCGCCCTGGCCGTGCGCCCCGAGACCGTGTGCCTGGTGCCGGAAAAGCGCCAGGAGCTCACCACCGAGGGCGGGCTCAACTGCCTGGGCCGGGAGAAGGAGCTGCGCGACTACCTGGCCCCCCTGGCCGAGGCGGGCATCGAGGCCAGCCTGTTCGTGGACGCGGACCCCCGCCAGATCGAGGCCGCGGCCAAGACCGGGGCGCGTTATGTGGAGATCCACACCGGCCACTACGCCGACGCCAAGGACCGCGCGGCCGAGGAGGCCGAGCTGGCCCGCATCCTGGAGGGCATCCGCCTGGCCCAGCATGCCGGGCTGGAGGTGAACCTGGGCCACGGGCTCAACTACGTGAACGTCCTGCCATTCGCCCGGGTGCCCGGCATCCGGGAATACTCCATCGGCCACAGCATCATGGCCCGGGCCATCTTCACGGGCCTTGAGCGCGCGGTGCGCGACATGGCCGAGATCGTCCGCGGGTTCGCGGACTAGGCGGGCGCCGTGATCCGGGGCATCGGCCTGGACCTGGCGGAGCTTTCCCGCATCCGCGCGGCCTTGGACCGCTTCGGCCCGCGCTTTCTCGCCCGCATCCTGACCCCGGCCGAGCGCGCCGCCCTGCCCCAAGGCGATCCCGCGCCCCACGTGGCGGGCCTGTTCGCGGCCAAGGAGGCCGCGGTCAAGGCCCTGGGCACGGGTTTTTCCGGGGGCATCGGCTTCCAGAGCGTGGAGATCCTGCACCTGCCCTCGGGCCAGCCCGAGCTGCGCCTGCGGGACAAAGCCCTGGAACAGGCCCGCAGCCTGGGCGCATCCACGGCCCACGTCTCCCTGACCCACGGCCGGGACACGGCCGCGGCCGTGGTCATCCTGGAGAGTTGAATGGATCCGGTCCGGCGTTGCGCCCCCCTGCTCCTGCCCCGGGAAATGGCCGCCTGGGACCACGCCTGCGTGGAGGACCTGGGCATCCCGGCCCGGGTGCTCATGGAGAACGCCGGCCGCGAGGCCCGGGCCGCGCTCCGGGAGGCCTTCGGCCCCGTGGCGGGCAGGGATGTCCTCGTGCTGGCCGGTCCGGGCAACAACGGCGGGGACGCCTTTGTCCTGGCCCGGCTCCTGGCCGGGGACGGGGCCCGCGTGCGCCTGGTCCACACCCGGCCGCGCAAGCAGTACCGCGGCGAGACCCGGGCCAACGTGCTCCTGGCCGCGCGCCTGGGCCTGCCCATGGAGCTGGCCGGGGCGGACATGGCCCTGCCGGACGCGGACCTGGTCGTCGACGGCCTGCTGGGCACGGGTTTTTCCGGAGCGCTCAAACCGCCCCTGCTCCACCTCGTGCGGGAGGCAAACCGCCTGGGCCGCCGGGCCTTCGTCTTTTCCCTGGACATCCCCTCGGGCCTGGACGGAGCCACGGGCCAGGTCTGCCCCGAGGCCGTGCGGGCGAACGCCACCGTGACCTTCCAGGCGGCCAAGACCGGCCTGGTCCAGCCCGGGGCGCGGGACTTCACCGGCGCGCTCCTGGTGCGCGACATCGGCATCCCCCGCCTCGTGCAGGAGCAGCACCCGCCGGGCCAATGGCTGCTCGGCCCGGACATCCTGGCGGAAATCCCCGCGCCGGACCCGGCCATGCACAAAGGCGCGGCCGGCCGCGTCCTGGTCCTGGGCGGCAGCGAAGGTCTCACGGGCGCGCCCCTGCTGGCGGCCCTGGGCGCGCTGCGGGCCGGGGCCGGACTGGTCAGCGTGGCCTGCCCGGCAGGCCTGGCCGACGCCATCCGCGCGGGCTTTCCCGAGGTCATGGCCCTGCCCCTGGGCCAGGGCCGGGACTGGACGCCGGAGATGCTGCGCAACCTCGATCTTTCCAGCTACAACGCCCTGGTGCTGGGGCCGGGCCTGGGCCGTTCGCCGGGCGCGGCCCGCACGCTCCAGACCGTGCTGCGCCGGAAACTGCCCCCCCTGGTCCTGGACGCCGACGGCCTGACGCTCCTGGCTCAGGACCCCGAGGCCCGCGCCCTGCTGCCAAAAAACGCCGTGGTCACGCCCCACCCGGGCGAGGCGGCCCGGCTGCTGGGACTGGACACGGCGGGAGTCCAGGCGGACCGCGCGGCCGCCGTGCGCGGCCTGGCCCGGGACCTGGGCTGCGTGGCCCTGCTCAAGGGCGCGGGCAGCCTGATCGCGGCCCCGGACAGCCCCCTGTTCCTCTGCCCCCTGGCCGCGCCCAGCCTGGCCGTGGGCGGTTCGGGCGACGTGCTCTCCGGCGTCATCGGCGCGCTGCTGGCCCGCGGCCTGTCCCCCTTGCCTTCCACCTGTATTGGGGTGTATTGGCACGCTTTCGGCGGTGTGATGCTGGACGCCCGCTACCCGGAACGGGGCTGCCTGGCCCGGGAGATCGCGGACATCCTGCCCCTGGTCCCCAAGGAGGCTTCATGCTCACGGCCAAAGACATCATGACCCCGGCCCCGGTGGTCCTGTCCCCGGAAACGGACATCCCCACCGCGGCCCGGCTCCTGCTGAAAAAGAAGATCAACGGCGCGCCCGTGGTGGACGCCGCGGGCAAACTCGTGGGCGTGCTCTGCCAGAGCGACCTCATCGCCCAGCAGAAGAACGTGTCCCTGCCCTCCTACATCGCCATCCTGGACGCCTTCATCCCCCTGCCCTCCACCAAGGACCTGGAGGCCGAGTTGAGCAAGGTGGCCGCAGCCACCGTGGACAAGGCCATGACCCCCAATCCCAGGACCGTGACCCCGGAAACCCCCATCCAGGACATAGCCACGCTCATGGTGGAGAAAAAGCTCTACACCCTGCCCGTGGTCTCCGGCGGCAAACTCGTGGGCGTGGTGGGCAAGGAAGACGTGCTACGGACCATTATCGGGGCTGCGGACAAGGGGTGAAAGCGGACATGACCGTCACACTCCGGGACGCCGACGCCACCCTGGAGCTGGGACGGGTTCTGGGGGCGGCCCTGGCGCAGATGGCTGAGCCGCCCGCGCTTCTGCTGGACGGCGACCTGGGAGCGGGCAAGACCACGCTGACCCGCGGCCTGGTGGGCTCCCTGCCCGGCGCTGACCAGGCCGAGGTGAGCAGCCCGAGCTTCAATCTCGTCAATCTGTACCCCACGCGGCCGCCCGTGGCCCATTTCGACCTCTACCGGCTGGAGGGCCTGGCCCCCGACCCCGAGGTCCTGGACCGGCTGGCCGCCTGGGATTCGCTGAACATCGTGGAGTGGCCCCGGTTCCTGGACCAACGGCACTGGCCCGGCGACCGCCTGGAGATCCATCTCCAGGCCGCCGGAAGCGGACGCCTGGCGCGGCTGCTGGCCCTGGGCCCCGCCGCGGAAAACCTGCTGGAGGCCGTGCGGCCCCGGCTTTCGACCCTCGCCAAGGAGTGATGCGGCGATGAGCATCGTGGTGCAGAAATTCGGCGGCACATCGGTACGCAACCTGGAGTGCCAGCGGCAGGTCCTGGCCAAGGTCAAGCGCCAGCTCCAGGACGGCAACAAGGTGGTGGTGGTGCTCTCGGCCATGTCCGGCGAGACCAACCGCCTCATCGGCCTGGCCCGCCAGTGGGCCTGCTGCCCGGACCCGGCCGAGATGGACGTCCTGGTGACCACGGGCGAGCAGGTCTCGGTGGCGCTCTTCGCCATGCTCCTGCTGAGCCAGGGCATCCGGGCGCGCTCGCTGCTGGCCCAGCAGATCCCCATCCGCACCAACAAGGCCTTCGGCAAGGCCCGCATCGAGAGCATCGACAGCAAAAAACTCAAGAGTTTCCTCAAGGACTACGACGTGCTCGTGGTGGCCGGGTTCCAGGGCGTGGACGAGGACGACCGCCTGACCACGCTGGGCCGCGGCGGCTCGGACACCTCGGGCGTGGCCCTGGCCGCGGCGCTCAAGGCCGACGTCTGCGAGATCTACACCGACGTGCCCGGGGTTTTCACCACGGACCCGAACATCTGCGCCAACGCCCGCAAGCTGGACCGCGTGGCCTACGACGAGATGCTCGAAATGGCCAGCATGGGAGCCAAGGTCCTGCAAATCCGTTCCGTGGAATTCGCCAAGAAATACAACGTGGCCGTGCATGTGCGCTCGACCTTCAGCGACGAGCCCGGCACCATGGTCATCAAGGAGGACAAGCGCATGGAAGCCGTGCTCGTTTCCGGCATCGCCTACGACAAGGACCAGGCCCGCATCACCCTGACCCGCGTCCAGGACCGGCCGGGCGTCTCGGCGGCCATTTTCGCGCCCATCGCGGAGAAGCGCATCCTGGTGGACATGATCGTGCAGAACCCCAGCAAGGACGGCCGCACGGACATCACCTTCACCGTGCCCCGGGCCGACGTGGAGCCCACGCTCAAGATCCTGGAGGCCCTCAAGCTGGAGATCGGCTGCGAGGAGATCCTGCACGACTCGGCCGTGGCCAAGGTCTCGGTCATCGGCGTGGGCATGCGCAACCACTCCGGCGTGGCCTCCCGCGCCTTCCTGGCCCTGAGCAAGGAGAACATCAATATCAAGATGATCTCCACCTCGGAAATCAAGATCACCTGCCTCATCGAGGAGAAGTACACGGAGCTGGCCGTGCGCACCCTGCACGACGCCTTCGAGCTGGACAAGGATACGCGAAAATCCTGACGGAGGGGACCATGCGACAGGTCGCCATCTACGACACCACCCTGCGGGACGGGACCCAGGCCGAGGAAATCCACCTGACCCTCGAGGACAAGCTGCGCATCGCCCTCAAGCTGGACGAGCTCGGCATCCACTACATCGAGGGCGGCTGGCCCGGGTCCAACCCCACGGACCGGCAGTTCTTCAAGGACATCCGCTCCTATGCCCTGAAAAACGCCCAGGTGGCGGCCTTCGGCAGCACGCGCAACGCCAAGCTCGAAGCGGACAAGGATCCCAACCTCAAGGCCCTGGTGGAGTGCAAGGCCCCGGTGCTGACCATCTTCGGCAAGACCTGGGACCTCCACGCGACCACGGCCCTGGGCGTGAGCCTGCCCGAGAACCTGGCCCTCATCGCCGACAGCCTGGGCTTCCTGCGCTCCCGCTGCAAGGAGCTCTTCTTCGACGCCGAACACTTCTTCGACGGCTTCGCGAACAACCCGGAATACGCCCTGGCCTGCCTCAAGACCGCCTTCGAGGCCGGGGCCGACGCGCTCGTGCTCTGCGAGACCAACGGCGGCCGCCTGACCCACGAGGTCGCCGCCGCGGTCAAGGCCGTGAAAAAGGCCCTGCCCCAGGCGAAACTCGGCATCCACTGCCACAACGACGCGGAGCTGGCCGTGGCCAACTCCCTGGAGGCCGTGCGCCAGGGCGCCTGCCAGGTCCAGGGTACCATCAACGGCTACGGCGAACGCTGCGGCAACGCCAACCTCTGCTCCATCATCCCGAACCTGGAGCTCAAGATGGGCTTCAGCTGCATCGGGGCGGAGCGGCTCAAACTGCTCACTCCCACCGCGCACTTCGTGAGCGAGACGGCCAACCTGCGGCCGTTTTTGCGCCAGCCCTTCGTGGGCGGCTCGGCCTTCGCCCACAAGGGCGGCATCCACGTGCACGCCGTGCTCAAGGACTCCCGCACCTACGAGCACGTGGAGCCCGAGGCCGTGGGCAACAAGCAGCGCGTGCTCCTCTCGGACCTGGCCGGCCGCAGCAACATCATGTTCAAGGCCCGCCGCTACGGCTACGACCTGGACAAGGACGACCCGGCCGTGCAGGACCTCCTGGCCGAGCTCAAGAACCGCGAGGCCAAGGGCTACGACTACTCCGTGGCCGAGGCCAGCTACGAGATCCTCTTCTTCAAGACCATGGGCTGGTCCAAGCGCTACTTCCAGCTCCTGAACTTCCGCGTGCTGGACGCCATGGGGCCGGACGGCGAGCCCTTTTCCGAGGCCACGGTCATGCTCAAGGTGCGCGGCGGCGTGGAACACACCGCGGCCACGGGCCGCGGCCCGGTGAACGCCCTGGACATGGCCCTGCGCCGGGCCCTGCTGCCCGCCTACCCCAACCTGGCCGAGATGCGGCTCCTGGACTTCAAGGTCCGGGTCATGTCCGGGGCCAGCCGGGACACGGAGGGCACTGCCTCCTACGTGCGCGTGCTCATCGAGTCCGGGGACCGCAAGTCCCGCTGGACCACGGTGGGCGTGTCCCACAACATCATCGAAGCCAGCTGGCAGGCCCTGGTGGACTCCATCAACTACAAGCTCTTCCAGGACGATCCCCAGAAGTGGCCGGACCAGAGTCCCAAGCCCAAAGCCCGGAAGAAGAAGGTTTGACCATGGCCCGCGTCAGCATACTCATGGACAACGAGGGCGCCGACGGCCTGGCCTCGGAATGGGGACTGGCCATGGCCGTGGAGGACGACGCCGGGGGCTTCTGGCTCTGGGACACCGGGGCCTCGCCCGCCTTCCTGGACAACGCCCGGGCCATGGGCCTGGACCTGCGCCGGGCCCATGGTCTGGCCCTGAGCCACGGCCACTACGACCACACCGGCGGCCTGGAAGGCCTGCGGCGCAGCGGCTTTTTCGCGCCCATCCTGGCCCACGCCGGCCTGAACCGGCCGCGTTACGCCCGCCACGGCGACCGCCTCGATCCCGTCGGCATCTCCCGGCCCCTGGAGCGCTTCGAGGCCGTGTCCGGCGCACGCCAGCTCACCCCGGACCTGACCTACGTCACGGACATCCCCCGCCTGCCCGGCCTGCCCCAGTGCCTGAACAACCTGTTCCAGGACCCCGAGGGCCGCGAGCAGGACCCCATCCCGGACGACGCCTGCCTGCTCCTGAACACCCGGCGCGGCCCCGTGCTCGTGCTGGGCTGCTGCCACTCGGGCCTGGAGAACACCCTGGCCTGCCTGCGGGATCGGCTGGGCGTCGGCCGCCTGCACTGCATCCTGGGCGGGGCGCACCTGCACGACGCGGACCGGGAGCGCCTGGACGGGGCCGTGCGCGCCCTGCGCCAATGCGGGACGGAACGCCTCTGCCTGGGCCACTGCACGGGCCGGGCGGCCCTGGAGCGGCTGGCCCTGGAGCTGGACTGCCGGGTGGAGCCCCTGCACTCCGGGCTGGTCCTGGACTTCTAGCTACTCCGCGAACCAGAGCAGCCGGGCCACCTCGGCATCGGTCACCCCCTTCTCCCGGCGCAGCCAGTAGGTGTTCTGGGCCGCCCAGAGGTCCGTGGTCAGGCCCAGGTCCAGGGCCCGGCCCAGGATGAAGGCGATGCGCCGCCAGTCCGGCGACTTCTCGGCCAGGAGCGCGCAGACCGTCTCGCCGATGCGGCGGCACAGCTCGTGGGCGTCCGGGTGGTTCTGGCCGGTCTGGCGCAGGAATCCCACCAGGTCGCCGCGGCCCGGCACTTGGCCCATGATCCAGGTCCAGCACAGGGCGGCCCAGAAGCGCTCCCAGTGCTCGGCCAGGGTCTGGGTGTTCTGGGCCTCACGGAAGGAATTGAAGAGGTACACGCCCACCGAGGCCTGCTCCAGCTGGCGGCTCCAGATGCGGGCCTCGGCCCCGGCCACCCACTTCACGGCCAGGTCCTGGCGTTTTTCCCAGGGCAGGTACTGGCCCGGCACGCATTTGAGGCTGCCGCGCTCGGGCGATTCCACCCGCACGCAACTGGCCATGGGGTCCCCGGACTCGGATTGCTCCCAGACCCAGGAGCAGCGGTCCAGGCCCGGCTCGTGCCGCCAGGCGATGGCCGCCCGGCCCGAGGGCTGGTCCTCGGCGTTGAGCCCGGCCACCTCCACGCTCACCTCCACCCCGGGCCAGGCGACGGTGGCCGCCTGGCCGCTGGCGGGCATGCGGGACTCGGCCCAGAGCGTGAACAGAGCCTGGGCCACCAGGCTCTCGGTGGTCTCGCGGCGGGAGCGCACCTCGCGGTTCCAGAGGTCCAGGCCCGTGCCCAGGGCCGGGTCGTTGGAGGCCGCCTGGCTCAGGTGCGAGAGCAGAAGCGGCTCCAGCTCGCGGCAGCCCGTGCGCAGGGCCAGGCCCATGGCCCGCAGGGCGAAGGTCAGGGCGTTGAGGGGCTCGATGCGGCCCAGGTCGTCGAAGAACCAGGCGCAGCTGGCGAAGGACGACAAGGCCCACTTCTCCATGGTCAGAAGCTTGAAGCCCGCGTCCTGCTCCGTGGCGTCCAGGCCGGGCAGAAAGCGGTTGCGGCCGAACTCCTCCGGGGTCCAGAGCCCGGAGAGGACCTTGCCGAAATCCTGGAGGGCCAGGGCCGGGTCATCGAAAATCTTTCCGCCCCGGGCCAGGAAATGGGCGTCCATCTCGGCCTTGACCGCGTTCAGCCCGTCGCGCAGAGGCCCGCGCCAGCGCTGGTTCCAGTCCGGATGGCCGCCCGTGGCGCAGCCGCAGTCCGCGCGCCAGCGCTCCACCCCGTGCACGCAGCTCCAGGACGAGGCCTGGTGCAGCCGGGCGCGGCGCTTGGGCGGATGGGCCGCCAGATAGGCCGCGTAGTTGGTGACGCGCCAGCCGTCGCGGCCCGCGCGGGCCTGGGCCAGGACGTAGGCCAGGGCCATCTCGCCGAAGGCGAAATGGTGACCGTAGGTCTCGCCGTCCGTGGCCAGGGAAAGCAGCCCGGAACCGCCCGCGTTGTTCAGCCGCTGCCAGAAGCGCTCGCCGTCGCGCAAAAGCCCTTCGAAGGCCACGGACTGGGACACGGGGCCGTCGTAGAAGAACACGGCCATGGTGCGGCCGCCGGACAGCTCCACCAGATAGGGCTGGGTGATGTCCAGGCCCGCCTCGTTCGTGTCCCGCCAGCGTCCATCCGCGTCCTGCACAGCGGCCACCTGGCGCGGGGCCAGGATGGTGAAGGCGATGCCCGCGTCGGCCAGGATCTCCAGGCTGCGGTCGTCCACGGCCGCCTCCGGGAGCCAGAGCCCCTCGGGACGGCGCTGGAAACGGGCCTCGAAGTCGGCCACGGCCCAGGCCACCTCGGCCCGGCGGTCCAGGTCCGTGGCCAGGGGCATGATCACGTGGTGATAGACCTGGGCGATGGCGTTGCCGTGGCCCAGGCGCTCGGCGCTCTTGCGGTCCGCATCCAGGATGCGGGCATAGACCTCCGGGGCCCGGCGCTCCATCCAGGTGAGCAGCGTGGGTCCCACGTTGAAGCTCATCCACTCGTAGCAGTTGAGCAGTTCCATGATCCGGCCGCTGCCCTCCAGGCGGCGGGCGAAGGCCAGGGGGCCATAGCTTTCCCGGCAGATGCGCTCGTTCCAGTTGTGGGCCGGGGCCGCGCTGCCCTCGGGAAAGACCATGTCCATCCAGGGGTCCTCGCGGGGCGGTTGGTAGAAGTGGCCGTGAATGCAGAGGAATTTGTCGGGCATGCGGAAGTCCTCGCTGTTGGCCTCAGCATATCCGCTCCTGGTTCCAAGTCCAAGCCCGGAAACGCAAAAATCAACGCCCCGCCGGAAAGGCTTCCGGCGGGGCGTCGTCAGAGGCGGGAACAGGGCGGCTACAGCATTCCGGCCACCTTGCGGGTGAGCCGCAGGAGCTGGTTGGTGAAGCCCGCCTCGTTGTCGTACCAGATGATGAGCTTAAGCATGGTGCCGCCGATGACCGTGGTCAGCGCCGCGTCCACCACGCCGCCGAAGGTGGAGCCCATGTAGTCCGTGGAGACCAGGGGCTCCTCGGAAAAGCCCATGCTGTCGTTGGCGTTGGCCTTGAGCAGGGCGTTGACCTCCTCCTTGGAGGTGGGCTTCTCCAACTCGCAGACCAGGTCCACCAGGGAGACGTTGGGCGTGGGCACGCGCACGGCCATGCCGTCCAGCCGTCCCTTGAGGGCCGGGATGACCAGGGTGGCGGCCTTGGCCGCGCCCGTGGTGGTGGGGATCATGTTCACGGCGCAGGCCCTGGCCCGGCGGATGTCCTTGTGCGAGCCGTCCAGCACGCGCTGGCTCATGGTGTAGGAGTGCACGGTGGTCATGAGGCCGTGCTTGATGCCGAAGGCCTCATGAATGAGCTTGGCCGCAGGGGCCAGGCAGTTGGTGGTGCAGGAAGCGTTGGAGATGATCTTGTGCCCGGGCTTGAGTTCCCCGTCGTTCACGCCCACGACCACGGTCACGTCCGGCTCCTTGGCCGGGGCGCTGACCACCACCTTCCTGGCCCCGCAGGCCAGGTGCTTCTCGCAGGAGGCCCGGTCCGTGAACTTGCCGGTGGTCTCCAGGACCAGATCGCAGCCCAGCTCGCCCCACTTCCACTCGCCCGCGCCCTGGCGGGTCACCATGACCTGGCGGCCCTTCACGCTGAAGCCCTGCTCCGTGGGCGCGGTGTCCATGAAGCGGCCGTGCACCGAGTCGTACTTGAGCAGGTGGCAGAGCTCCTGGTTGCTGGCCCGGGCGTTCACCGCCACCAGTTCCAGGTCCTTCTCGTCGGCCAGAAGCCGGGTGATGTAGCGGCCGATGCGGCCGAAACCGTTGATGCCGATGCGCACAGACATCTCGATGTTCTCCCTTGCTCTCGTCTCTGGATCAGGCCTTGCCCGAACAGCCGAGCACGTTCCTGATCTTGTGCTGGACCATGTTCTTGACCGCCTCGCGGGCGGGCCCCAGGTACTGGCGGGGGTCGAAGTCCGCCGGATGCTCGCTGAAATGCTTGCGGATGGTGGCGGTCATGGCCAGCCGGATGTCCGTGTCGATGTTGATCTTGCACACGGCCTTGCCCGCGGCCTGGCGCAGGAGTTCCTCGGGCACGCCGCGTGCGCCGCCCACCTGGCCGCCGTACTGGTTGGCCATGGCCACGAACTCCTGGGGCACCGAGGACGCGCCGTGGAGCACGATGGGGAAGCCGGGCAGGAGCGCGGCCACCTTGTCCAGGCGCTCGAAGTCCAGCTTGGCCTCGCCCTTGAACTTGTAGGCTCCGTGGCTGGTGCCGATGGCGATGGCCAGGGAGTCGCAGCCGGTCTTGCCCACGAACTCGGCGGCCTGGTCCGGGTCGGTGTAGATGCTCTTTTCCGAGCTCACCTCGTCCTCCACCCCGGCCAGCCGTCCCAGCTCCGCCTCCACCCAGACGCCCTTGGAGTGGGCGTACTCCACCACCTTTTTCGTCTCGGCGATGTTCTCCTCAAAGGGCAGGTGCGAGCCGTCGATCATCACCGAGGTGAAGCCCCCGTCGATGACCTCCTTGCAGATCTGAAAGTTCTGGCCATGGTCCAGGTGCAGGACCACGGGCAGGTCGGTGAGGGCCATGGCGGCTTCCATGAGCTTGATGATGTAGATCTGCTGGGCGTATTTTCGGGCCCCGGCCGAGACCTGCAGGATGAGCGGGGCGCGTTCCTCCTCGCCGGCGGCCATGATGCCCTGGATGATCTCCATGTTGTTCACGTTGAAGGCGCCGATGGCGTAGCCCCCGGCATAGGCTTTCTGAAGCATCTCCTTGGGGGAAACGAGGGGCATGGGGGGGTCCTCCTTGGATGAAAAGACGCCCGGAGACGGTCCGGGTCCGGCCAGTTACTTTATGCGAGGGCCGGGGCGGCGTCAATGCCGCGCGGGTTTTTGCAGCATCGCCCGCAGGGCCTCGCGGGTCTCGGGGTCGTTGAAGTCGAAGCGCAGGGGCGTGAGCGTCACGTGGCCCTCGGTGAGCAGGTAGCGGTCCCGCCCGGCGCTGATCTGGCCCGCCGGAATCTCGCCGTCCAGCCAGTAGTAGGGCCGCCCGCGCGGATCGCGGCGGGCGTCGTACCAGTCCTTGTACGAGGCCCGGGTGTGCGGACACACGGCCAGCTCCCTGGCCTCGTGCATCTCGCAGGCCGGGAAGTTCAGGTTGAGCACGCACTTGGGCGGCAGGGCCGACCACTCGATGCGGTGCAGCAGGGCCTCGGCGTAGGCGGCCTGGGCCGAGAGGTCGCGGGGGTTGAAGTCGTCCATGGACACGGCCAGGGCGGGCAGACCCATGAGCGCGCCCTCGGTGGCCGCGGAGACCGTGCCGGAATAGAGGATGTCCACGCCCACGTTGGCCCCCGCGTTGATGCCCGAGACCACCAGGTCCGGCGGCTCGGGGAGCAGCGTGGACAGGCCGAGCTTCACGCAGTCCACGGGCGTGCCGTGGACCCCCAGGCCCTCAAAGCCGTCCTCCTGGAACTCCTTGACCCGCAGGGGCATGCTGATGGTCAGGGCGTGGCCCACCGCGGACTGCTCGGTGACCGGGGCCACCACCCGCACCACGTGCCCGGCCTGGCTGAAGGCCCGGTACAGGGCCCGCAGGCCCACGGCCTGGATGCCGTCGTCGTTGGTCAGCAGAATTTTCATGCGCCGCGCCCTCGCGTTTGACATTGACCTGGGTTCAAGGCAGTTACCGGGATCAGGCACCGCCCCCCCTGGCGAGGTAGCGCAACCCAGGCCCTATGGCAAGAAACGTGAGCGTCAAACAAATCTTTGTCCGCGACCTCTGTCCCGGCCAGACGGTGCAGGACCTTTTCCTGGTCAGCGAGGCCAAGCAGGGACAGTCCCGCAACGGCCCCTACTGGAGCCTGACGCTCACCGACCGCAGCGGCCAGGTGGAGGCCAAGGTCTGGAGCCCCCTGTCCCAGGAGTTTTCCGAGATCCCCGCGGGCTCCTTCGCGCGCCTGCGCGGCGCGGTGACCAGCTTCCGCGACCGGCCCCAGGTGGTCATCGAGCGCCTGGAGCTGCTTTCCGCCGCCGAGGCCGGGGCCAACCTGGCCGACTTCCTGCCTTCCAGCGAGCGGCCCGCCGGGGACATGCTCCAGGACATCGAGGACCTCTGCACCGAGCACCTGCGGCACAAGCCCTGGAAGCACCTGGCCCGCAAGGTCCTGCGCGACGAGGACATCCGCGCCCGACTCCTGGGCGGGGTGGGGGCCAAGGCCGTGCACCACGCCTACGCGGGCGGCCTGCTGGAGCACACCCTGTCCGTGGTGCGGGTCTGCATGGCGCTCTGCGACCTCTACCCCGGCCTGGACCGCCAGGTGCTTCTGGTGGCCGCCGTGTTCCACGACCTGGGCAAGGCCTGGGAGCTCTCCGGCGGCCTGGCCAACGACTACACCGACCAGGGCCGCCTCCTGGGCCACATCTGGATCGGCCTGGAAAAGCTCGAACCCTTCCTGGCCAAAGCCCGCGACCTGGACCCGGACCTGATCCTGCACCTGAAGCACATCATCCTGTCGCACCACGGCGAATACGAGTTCGGCTCCCCCCGGCGGCCCAAGACCCCGGAGGCCTTCGTCCTGCACTACGCCGACAACCTGGACGCCAAGCTGAACACCATCCAGGCGGCCTTCGCCGAGCTGGACCCCGCGGGCTCGCCCTGGACGCCGTTCCAGCGCTACCTGGACCGCTACCTCTACCGCCCCACGCCCACCCCGGACGAGCACAAGAACGGCAGGGACGCGGAACGGGCCCAGTACATGCTCCCCCTCAAGGGCTGAGCAGGCCCGCGCTTGCCAGGGACAGCGGCCTGGAGTACACAACACATACCGCGTAACTCCAGGCAACGGCACCACAATCCCTGACCCAACCAGCGGCGGCTCCGGCATGTTCATCACGTTCGAAGGCATCGAAGGCACGGGCAAGAGCACCCAGATCGCGCTCCTGGACGAACTGCTCAAGAGCCGCGGGGTGAAGACCCTGCTCACCCGCGAACCCGGGGGCAGCGCCCTGGGCCGGGATCTCCGGCGCCTGCTCCTGCACATGGACAGCCAGGGCATGGCCGCCCCGGCCGAGCTCTTCCTCTACCTGGCCGACCGCGCCCAGCACGTGGCCCAGGTCATCCGTCCGGCCCTGGCCCAGGGCAAATGGGTCCTCTCCGACCGCTTCGCCGACTCCACCGTGGTCTATCAGGGCTACGGCCGCGGCCTGGACCCCAGGACCCTGCACAGCCTGAACGAGGTGGCCGTGGCCGGGCTCTGGCCGGACCTGACCCTGCTCCTGGACCTGCCTGCGGAAACCGGCCTGAACCGGGCGCTGGCCCGCAACCTGCGCGAGGGCAAAAGCCGGGAGGAAGGCCGCTTCGAGGCCGAGGCCCTGGACTTCCACAACCGCGTGCGCGAGGGCTACCTGACCTGGGCGGCCCTGCACCGCGAGCGCATCCGGGTCATCCCGGCCGACGAGCGGCCCGAAGCCGTGTTCAACCGCATCAAGGCCCTGGTGGAACCGCTCCTGCCATGAGCGACGCGGCCTGCTCCCTGCCCCGCCGACGCCCCGCCCTCGTCCTCGACTGCTGCAAGTTCGCCCTGCTCCTGGCCCTGACCGTCTGGCTCCTGGCCCGCGGGGCCGAGGCCCTGGGCTACAACTGGCAATGGTACCGCATTCCCGGCTACCTGGGCCGCTTCCAGGAGGGCGCGTTCCAGGCCGGGCCGCTCCTGGACGGGCTCTTCGTCACCCTGCGCATCACGGCCCTGGGCCTGCTCCTGGCCCCCTGCCTGGGCCTCTCCGCGGCCCTGCTCCTGCTCTCGGGCTCGCCCCTGGGCAAGCTCCTGGCCCGCGGCTACGTGGAGATCATCCGCAACACCCCGCTGCTCATCCAGCTCTTCTTCGCCTCCTTCGTCATGGCCCCGATCCTGGGCCTGTCCAGCGAGACCTCCGCCGTGCTGGCCTTGAGCCTGTTCGAGGGAGCCTACGCCACGGAGATCATCCGCGCCGGCATCACCAGCATCCCCGCGGGCCAGTGGGAGGCGGCCAAGAGCCTGGGCCTGTCCCTGCCGCGCACCTACCGCCACGTGATTCTGCCCCAGGCCCTGCGCCGGGTCCTGCCGCCCCTGGCCGGGCAGGCCGTGTCCCTGGTCAAGGACTCGGCCCTGGTCAGCGCCATCGCCATCGCGGACCTGACCATGCAGGGCCAGGTCATCGTGGCCCGGACCTTCCTGGCCTTCGAGGTCTGGTTCACCGTGGCCGGCATCTACCTGGCCCTGACCCTGGCTCTGTCCCTGCTGGTGGCCTGGCTGGATAAGCGCCTGCGTCTCGTGTAGAGAGGAAGACTGGCCCCACCCCCAACCCAGGAGGACCCCATGACCCTGTGGCGAACCTTTGTCTCGGGCCTGGTGACGCTCATCGTCATCGTGGGCCTGGCCGCGGACGCCCGCGCCGAGACAGCGCGCGCCGAGCTGGCCCGGCAGAGCACCCTGGAGGAGGTGCTCAAACGCGGCACGCTGCGCGTGGGCTTCTCGACCTTCGTGCCCTGGGCCATGCAGGCCAAGGACGGCCAGTTCATCGGCTTCGAGATCGACGTGGCCCGCCGCCTGGCCCAGGACATGGGCGTGCAGCCCGAATTCGTGCCCACCAAGTGGGACGGCATCATCCCCGCCCTGCTCACCGGCAAATTCGACATCATCATCGGCGGCATGGGCATCCGGCCCCAGCGCAACCTCAAGGTGAACTTCTCCATCCCCTACGAATACTCCGGCATGGCCATCGTGGCCCACAAGGACAAGGCCGCGGGCCTGAAGACCCTGGCCGACTTCAACAGGCCCGGGGTGGTCGTCGCCGTGCGCCTGGGCACCACGGCCCAGGAGGCCGCCGAAAACTTCCTGCCCAAGGCCACCATCAAGCCCTTCGGGGACGAGGCCCAGGCCGTGCAGGAGCTCCTCTCCGGACGCGCCCACGCCCTCATCTCCTCGGCCCCGCTGCCGCGGCTCCAGGCCGCCGCGCACCCGGACACCCTCTTCCTGCCCATGGGCGACACGGACTTCACCCGCGAGCCCATCGGCTTCGCCGTGCGCAAGGGCGACCCGGACTTCCTGAACTTCCTGGACAACTGGATCAGGGCCACCAGCGCCCTGGGCTGGCTGGACGCCCGCTACGCCTACTGGTTCGGCACAGAGGACTGGAAGCCCCTGGTCGAGTAGCCCGTGCAGGCCAAGCGCCCCAGGCCTTTTCGCCGCCGGGTCCTCATCCTGGACGGGCTCCTGCTCCTGGCCCTGGTTCTGGCCGGATTCTGCCTGCACGCCCGGATGGCCGGGCTGGACTACCGCTGGAACTGGCCCGCCCTGGCCGGGGCCTTCTGGCGCTCCGGCCAGGGCGCCCCCGGCCCTCTGCTCCTGGGCCTCTGGACCACCGTGCGCCTGAGCCTCTGGTCCGGGCTCCTGGCCCTGGTCCTGGGCACCCTCATGGCCCTGGCCCGCACCAGCCCCCGGCCTTTCCGCCGCATGCTCGGCGCGGCCTACGTGGAGAGCGTACGCAACCTGCCGCCCCTGGTGCTGGTCTTCCTGGGCTACTTCTTCCTGGGCAGCCAGCTGGCCGCGGCCCTGGACCTGCACGCCCGGGTCCTCAGCCTGCCGCCCTGGGGCCGGAATCTCCTGGACCTGCTCCTGGGGCCGCCCTCCCAGTTCCCGGAACTCCTCTCGGCCGTGCTCCTGCTGGCCCTGCTGGAAGGGGCCTACGTCACCGAGATCGTGCGCGCAGGCATCAATTCCCTGGAGCGCGAGCAGTGGGAGGCCTCCTGCGCCCTGGGCTTCACCCGCAGCCAGCAGCTGCGCTTCGTCATCCTGCCCCAGGCCCTGGCCCGCATGCTCCCGGCCCTGGCCGGGCAGTTCATCTCCACGGTCAAGGACTCGGCCATCGTGGCCGTCATCTCGGTGCAGGAGCTCACCTTCCAGGCCATGGAACTCTCCGCCGCCACCTACCGCACTTTCGAGATCTGGCTCATGGTCCTGGGCCTGTACCTGGGCCTCAACGCGCTCTGCTCCCTGGCCGCCCGCCGCCTGGAGGACCGCCTGGCCCGCCGCCTGGGCCGGACCGGGACCTGAGCCGCTTTGACAGGAACGGCCGAAACGTTCATATTTCCGGCACCGTCCAACCCAAAGGAGACCCCCATGGCCGCCGACATCAAGCTCTACGCCCTGAGCACCTGCATCCACTGCAAGAACACCAAGGCCTATCTCGACCAATGCGGCAGCGCCTACGAGTGCGTGTTCGTGGACAAGCTCGAGGGCGAGGCCCGCAAGCAGGTCATCGAGGAAGTGAAGAAGCTCAATCCGGCCGTGTCCTTCCCCACCATGGTCATCAACGGCGAGGTCATCGTGGGCTTCAACAAGGACAAGATCGACAAGGCCCTGGGGAAATGAGCATGGACGCCAAGACGCTTTTCGAACAGCTGCGCAGGTACCAGGAACCCAAGGGATATTTCTTCAACAAGGACATGGACATGACCATGGCCCTCATGGAGAGCCTGCTGGTCAACAAGGAACGCTTCGGCTACATGGCCTGTCCCTGCCGCCTGGCCAACGGAACCTTTGAGCTGGACAAGGACATCGTCTGCCCCTGCGCCTACCGCGAGGCCGACGTGCGCGAGTACGGGGCCTGCTTCTGCGGCCTGTACGTGAGCCGGGAATGGAACGAGGAAAAGATTCCCCACGAGATCGTGCCCGAGCGCAGGCCGCCGGAAAAGATCCTGGGATAGAAGCGCCTTCCGGGGTCCATGGCGCCGCCTTGGACCCCGGCCACTGCAACGCAAAACGCCCCCGAGGCCTTGGCCTCCGGGGCGTTTTGCGTTGCAACGAGGAGACGGGACGCTATTTCACGAGGTCCGCCCGCACCTTGGCCACGGCCTTGAGCAGGGTTCCGGGTCCGCCGATCTGGGGCAGGTGGCCGTCCTCGGGGAAGAACACCGCGAACAGGCCGGGCCGCAGGGTGAAGAAGTCGGGAGCGGAAGCAGGGGACTGGAAAAAGAGCACGTCCTTGGCCTCGTTGTAGTCGCCCTGGGCAGTGAGTGTGGAAAGCGGAGCCCAGCCGCAGCTGTCCTCCCCGCGCAGGACCACCTGCACGTCAACGTAAATCCGGTGCGCCTCGAACAGGGCCTGGTCCAGGGGCCGCAGCGCGCCCTCGAACACATTGACCCAGGCGTCCCGGTCCTGGATCGGCCGCTCACCCAAAGCTGAATCCGAGCCCAGGCCCGTCAGGCAGGCCCGCACCTGGTCCATCAGGGGTGAAGAGAAATAGCGGGACCAGTTCTCCAAACGATCCAGGATCATAAGGGCTCCTTGGGAGCAAGGCCGAGCGTGGCCAGCCAGGCCGCGAAATGGACCCGGCCCCGCTCGGCGTAGAGTTCCTTGCGCACGGTCTTCTTGGCCTTGGCCTCCAGCGCGGGCATGAGCCCGAAATGCACGTTGGACGGCTGGAAGCGCTTCGCCGGCACGGTCTGGAGATGGCCCAGAAGCCCGCCCAGGGCCGTTTCCCGGGGCGGCAGGCCCACCTGCGGCCCGCGCCCCAGCCTCCCGGCCAGATGCAGGCCCAGCCAGAGCCCGCAGGCCGCGGACTCCAGGTAGCCCTCCACGCCCGTGATCTGCCCGGCCAGGAAAACCCCGGGCCGCGCCCGCAGCTCCAGCTCCGGGGTCAGGACCCGCGGCGCGTCCACGTAGGTGTTGCGGTGGATGCTGCCCAGGCGCAGGAACTCGGCCCGCTCCAGGCCCGGAATGAGCCGGAACACCCTCTTCTGCTCGGGATGCGTCAGTTTCGTCTGGAATCCCACCATGTTGAATGCCGTGCCCTCGCGGTTCTCGGCCCGCAGCTGGACCACAGCGTAGGGCCGTGCGCCCGTGCGCGGGTCGGTCAGGCCCACGGGCTTGAGCGGGCCGAAGGCCAGGGTCATCTCCCCGCGCTCGGCCATCTCCTCCACGGGCAGGCAACCCTCGAAGTGGATGGCCTGCTCGAAGTCCCGGGGCGGCACCTTGTCCGCGGCCAGGAGCGCGGCAACGAAGGCCTTGTACTGGGCCTCGTCCAGCGGGCAGTTCAGGTAGTCCGTGTCCTCGGGCCGGTAGCGCGAGCCCGCGAAGACCACGTCCCTGTCCAGGGAATCCGCGCTCACGATGGGCGCGATGGCGTCGTAGAAATAGAGCCGCTCCCCGCCCACCACCCGGGCCAGGTCCGTGGCCAGGGCGGCCGAGGCCAGTGGCCCGGCGGCCACCACCACGAGGCCGGCCCCGGCCAGGGCCGGGTCGTCCAGGCCGGTGACCTCGCGGCGCTCCAGATGGATGCCGGGCTCGGCCTCGATGGCCCGGGTCATGGCGGCCGAGAACAGGTCGCGGTCCACGGCCAGGGCCTTGCCCGCGGGCACGCGGGTTTCCCGGGCCACGGCCATGACCAGGCTGCCCAGGGCGCGCATCTCCTCCTTGAGCAGGCCCACGCCCGTGGACGGCTCTTCGGAGCGCAGGGAATTGGAGCAGACCAGCTCGGCCAGGTTGGGACTCGTATGGGCCTCGGAATAACTGCCGGGCTTCTGCTCCAGGAGCCGCACCGCCACCCCGGCCCGGGCCAGGGCCAGGGCGCATTCGCAGCCCGCCAGGCCGCCGCCGATCACCGCCACGCAGGACAAATCACCCTCCAGGGCCGGTTGTGGGAACCGGCGCTTTTGCGTACCATGCCTTCCGGAAAAACCTCAACCAGAACTTGAACCCGACGCAAAAAAACCAATGGCCGAAACCCTTCTGAGCATCCAGGACCTCTGCACCGACTTTCTCGGCAAACACGGCCCGGCCAGGGCCGTGGATAGCGTGAGCCTGGACATCCGGCAAGGGGAAACCCTGGCCCTGGTGGGCGAGTCCGGCTGCGGCAAGTCCGTGCTGGCCCTGTCCGTGCTCCGGCTGGTGCCGGACCCGCCGGGCCGCGTCAGCGCGGGCAAGGTCCTGTTTCGGGGCCGCGACCTCCTGACCCTGCCCGCCGAGGAGATGCGCTCCTTGCGCGGCAGCGCCCTGGCCATGATCTTCCAGGAGCCCATGACCTCGCTCAACCCCGTGTTCCGCGTGGGCGAGCAGATCGCCGAGGCCGTGCGCCTGCACCAGGGGCTGGACCAGCGCGCGGCCTGGGACCTGGCCGTGACCATGCTGGACAAAGTGGGCATCCCGGATCCGGCCGAGCGGGCCAAGAGCTTCCCCCACGAGCTGTCCGGCGGCATGCGCCAGCGGGTCATGATCGCCATGGCCTTGAGCTGCGAGCCGGCCCTGCTCCTGGCCGACGAGCCAACCACGGCCCTGGACGTGACCATCCAGGCGCAGATCCTGGACCTTCTGGCCGAGGTGCGCCGCCGCCAGAGCGGCGGGGCAACCCTGCTCATCACCCACGACCTGGGCGTGGTGGCCCGGGCCGCGGACCGGGTGGCCGTCATGTATGCCGCTCAGATCATTGAGGAAGCGCCTGTGGGCGAGCTGTTCAAGACGCCCCTGCATCCCTATGCCCAGGGCCTGCTGGCCTCCCTGCCCCGGCCCGGGTCCCGCGAGCGGCTGAACCCCATCCCCGGCGTGGTGCCCTCCATCTTCGACCTGCCCCGGGGCTGCCGCTTCCACCCGCGCTGTCCCAAACGCTTCGAACCCTGCGAACGCCAGGCCCCGCCCCTGTTCCGGCCCGGCGCGGAGCGCAGCGTGCGCTGCTGGCTGCACCAATGAGCGCCCTGCTGGAAGTCCGCGACCTCTCCTGCCACTACCACGTGCGCGGCGGCCTGCTGGGCCTGACCACGGCCATGGTGCGCGCCCTGGACCGGGTGAGCCTGAGCCTGACCCAGGGCGAGACCCTGGGCCTGGTGGGCGAGTCGGGCTGCGGCAAGTCCACCCTGGCCCGGCTGCTCCTGGGCCTGGAGCGGCCCAGCTCGGGCCGGGTCCTGTTCCGGGAGCGCGACCTGGCGGACTGGCCGCGCAAGGAGTTCCGGCGCAAGGTCCAGATGATCTTCCAGGACCCATACTCCTCGCTCGATCCCCGCCAGAAGATCGGCTCGGCCGTGGGCGAAGCCCTGGCCATCCACGGCCTGGGCAACGCGACCCAGCGCCGGAAGCGGGTGGCCGAACTCCTGGCTCTGGTGGGGCTCTCGGCCGAGCAGGCCGGACGCTATCCCCACGAATTCTCGGGCGGCCAGCGCCAGCGCGCGGCCATCGCCCGTGCCCTGGCCCTGAACCCGGAGCTGGTGGTCTGCGACGAGCCGGTCTCGGCCCTGGACGTGTCCATCCAGGCCCAGGTCCTGAACCTCCTGGCCGACCTCCAGGAGCGCCTGGGCCTGACCTACCTCTTCATCTCCCACAACCTGGCCGTGGTGGGCCACGTGAGCGACCGGGTGGCGGTCATGTACCTGGGCCGCCTGGTGGAGCTGGCCCCGGCCGCGGCCCTGTTCCAGGGGCCCCTGCACCCCTACACCCGCACCTTGCTTGCGGCCGCGCCCCTGCCCGATCCCGAGGCCCGGCCCACGGGGACGCGGTCCCTGGGCGACCTGCCCAGCCCCCTGTCCCCGCCCCCGGGCTGCACCTTCCACCCCCGCTGCCCCGAGGCGCAGGGCCTGTGCCGCGACACCGCGCCGGACCTGCGCGAGGTGAAGCCGGGCCGTTTCGTGGCCTGCCATCTGCGCTGAAACCCCTTGAAAACAGGCTCAAAATAATCCAGACATCCTTGAAAAACTAGGAAATCCAAATGATTAGCAGAGACGATGCCCTGAAGCTCCTGCACAGCGGAAATCCCGAGCCCCATCTCCTGGCCCACGCCCTGGAGAGCGAGGCCGTGCTGCGCGGACTGGCCCGGAACCTGGGCCGGGACGAGGAGCTCTGGGGCCTCACCGGCCTGCTGCACGACCTGGACTACGCGGCCAGCGCGGACCAGCCCTCCCGCCACGGCCTGGCCAGCCGGGAGCAACTCCGGGGACTGCTGCCGGAAGAAGCCCTGGCCGCCATCGCCCGCCACGCTTACGAAATGAACGGGGCGGAGCCGCCGAGCACGGAGCTGGACTTCGCCCTGCGCTGCGGCGAAACCGTCACCGGCCTGGTCCACGCCAATGCCCTGGTGCGGCCCGGCGGGCTCAACGGCATGGAGCCCAAGAGCCTGAAAAAGAAAATGAAAGAAAAGGCCTTCGCGGCCAGCGTGAACCGCGACACCATCCGGGAATGCGAGAAGATCGGCCTGGACCTAAACGCCTTTTTCCAGATCGCCATCAACGCGGTGAGCGGGATCAAGGTGCAGGTGGGTCTGGGCTGAGCAGGGCGCGCGCCGCGTTGCATCTTTTCCAGCCTCGTGCTACGAAGGGTGCCGCCTTCGCCAGACCGTATTCCGGAGGATGGGCATGCACATTTCCGAGGGCGTCCTGTCCGCGCCCGTGCTCCTGGGCGGGGCTGTGGCGGCCGCCGCGGGCGTGGCCGTGGGTCTCAGGCGACTGAACCACGACCGCATTCCCCAGACCGCCATCCTCTCCTCGGCCTTTTTCGTGGCCTCGCTCATCCATGTGCCCGTGGGCTTCACCAGCGCCCATCTCATCCTCAACGGCCTGCTGGGCGCGATCCTGGGCTGGGCCGCATTCCCGGCCATCCTGGTGGCCCTGCTCCTGCAGGCCGTGCTCTTCCAGTTCGGCGGCCTCACCGTGCTCGGCGTGAACACCGTGACCATGGCCCTGCCCGCCGTGCTCTGCGCCGGGCTCTTCCGGCCCCTGCTCCTCTCGCAGAACACCCGCAGGGCGGCCCTGGGCGGCTTCCTCTGCGGCTCCCTGGCCGTGTTCCTCTCCGGCATCCTGGTGGCCCTGGCCCTCATCGGCACGGGCGAAGCCTTCCAGACCGCGGCCGTGGCCATCTTCCTGGCCAACCTGCCCATCACGGTCATCGAGGGCGTCGTCACCGCGGCCGCCGTGGTCTTTCTGGGCCACGTAAAGCCGGAAATCCTCTCCAGCGCCCTGACCTGACATGCCCGGCCTGGACACCCCGCTGAGCCGGGGCGACTCCCTGGTCCATCGCCTGGACCCGCGCGCCCGGCTCCTGGGCTTCCTGGTCTTCAGCCTGCCCGTGGCCCTGGTGCAGTCGCAGGCCCCGGCCCTTCTGGGCCTGGCCCTGGCCGCGCTGCTCCTGCTCCTGTCCCGGCCCGCCCCGGGGCTCTTCCTGCGCAGGCTTGCGGCCGTGAATCTGTTCACCGCCTTTCTCTGGGTCTTCGTGCCCCTGAGCGCGCCGGGCCAGGCGCTCTTCCACCTGGGGCCGCTGGCCTACACCCGGGAGGGCGCGGCCCTGGCCTTGCTCCTGACCCTCAAGATCAACGCCGCGTTCCTGGCCGTCACCGCCCTGGTGGCCAGCATCGCCCCGCCCGAGCTGGGCTGCGCGCTCCAGGCCCTGGGCCTGCCGGAGAAACTCTGCCACCTCCTGCTCATGACCCACCGCTACCTGTTCGTGATCCAGCGCGAATACCAGCGCCTGTTCACCGCGGCCCGGGCCAGGGGGTTTGTCCCGCGCACCAGCGGCCACACCTACCGCACCTTTGCCTGGCTCCTGGGCATGCTCCTGGTGAAAAGCTGGGACCGGGCCGAGCGCGTGCACCAGGCCATGCTCTGCCGCGGCTTCACGGGCAGGTTCTACTGCCTCACGGACCTGCGCTGCCGCGCCGCCGACGTGCTCTTCGTGGCCGCGTCCCTGGCCTCGGCTGCGGCCATGGTCCTGGCCGAGAGGCTCGCGTGAGCGCGCCCCTCATCGAGGTCCAAGGCCTGGTCTGCGGCTATCCCGGCCGCGAGCCCGTGCTCCAGGGCCTGGACCTGACCCTGCTTCCGGGCCAGAAGGCCGGACTGGTGGGACCCAACGGCTCCGGCAAGACCACCCTGCTCTTCGCCATCATGGGCCTGCTCACGCCCCGGGCCGGGGAGATCCGCCTCTTCGGCAAACCCATGCAGGGACCCGCGGACTTTGCCCAGGCCCGGCTGGGCCTGGGCTTCCTCTTCCAGCACGCCGACGACCAGCTGTTCAGCCCCACGGTGCTCGACGACGTGGCCTTTGGCCCGCTGAACCAGGGCCTTTCGCGCCAGGAGGCCAGAAAGCGGGCCGAAGAAACCCTGGACATGCTGGGGCTCAGGGATCTCGCCCAGCGCACGCCCTACCGGCTCTCGGGCGGAGAGCAGAAACTGGTGGCCCTGGCCACCATCCTGGCCATGCGGCCTCAGGCCCTCATCCTGGACGAGCCCACCACGGGCCTGGACGTGGAGACCAAGGCCCGCATCGTGACCCTGCTGAATGGCCTGGACCTCGCCGTGCTGGCCGTGTCCCACGAGCCGGACTTCCTGGGCCGGATCACCACCAGCCTCTTTTCCCTGCGCCAGGGCAGGCTGCACGAAAGCCGGGCCGCGGCCCACGCCCACCTGCACGTGCACGCCGAGGGCGACCTGCCCCACAGCCACGACGATTAGCCCGAAGCGGACTTTTGCCCCTTGGCAAACGCCGGAGAATGACTATGGTCTCCGGATTGCCGGAACCACCCGGCCCAAGGACGCACCCTCCATGCCGATCAGCCGCACGGACCAGGACCTGGACCGGTCCCCCTACCGCACCATCTGGACCCTGTCCTGGCCCCAGATCCTGATGATGGTCTTTCACTTCCTCATCGGGTTCGTGGACGTCTGGGCCGCAGGCCGCATCAACCGCGAGGTGCAGGCATCCCTGGGCATCATCACCCAGTCCCTGTTCTTCTTCCTGATCCTGGCCACGGCCGTGGCCAACGGCGGGGTGGCGGCCATCGGCCAGTCCCTGGGCGCGAAAAAGCCCGGCCGCGCCCAGCGCTACGTGGGTCTCTGCCTGCTCCTGGCCGCGATTTCCGGCAGCCTCATCCTGGCCGTGGGCCTGCCGCTGCGGCACGCGCTCCTGAACGCCCTCCAGGTGCCGGACCCCATCCGGCCCGTGACCGAATACTTCCTGTTCGTCTTTCTCCTGCTCCTGCCGCCGTACTACCTGCTCATCATCCTGAACGCCGTATTCCGGGCGCGCAAGCAGGTGCTTTTCCCGCTCTATTCCATGGCTGTGGTCACCCTGGTCAACACCCTGGGCGACCTGGGCCTGGGGCTGGGCTGGTGGGGCCTGCCGCGGCTCGGCTTCGCGGGCCTGGCCTGGGCCACCTTCGGCTCCATCACCCTGGGCGCGGCGGTGAACGTCGTCGCCCTCTGGAAGGAGGGCCTGCTCTCCCGCTCCACCTTCGCGCCCTGGCGCTGGGTCCGCTGCGCCCTGCCCTACCTCTGGAAGGTGGGCTGGCCCTCGGTGGTCTTCCAGGTGGTCTGGCACTCGGGCTACCTGGTGCTCTACGCCATCACCGCCAGCCTGCCCTACGGCAGCGTCGTCGCCCTGGCCGGCATGTCCGCAGGCCTCCGCGTGGAGTCCCTGCTCTTCCTGCCCGCCTTCGCCCTGAACATGACCGCGGGCATCCTGGTGGGCCATTCCCTGGGCGCGGGCCGCTTCCAGGAGGCCAAATCCTACGGCTACCGCATCCTCCTGGCCGGCCTGGCCATGGTCACGGTCATGGCCCTGGTGCTCTGGCAGGTCCTGGAGCCCGTGGCCGCCTTCCTGGCCCCGGATCCGGCCGTGGCCCGGGAGGCCGTGAACTATCTCTTCTGGAACCTGCTGGCCATCCCGTTCACCCTCACCAGCATGGTCCTGGCCGGGGCCTTCAACGGGGCCGGAGCCGCCTTCCTGAACATGCTGACCATGGGCCTGGCTACCTGGGGTCTGCGCCTGCCCCTGGCCTACGTGCTGGGCCACGAGGTCTTCGAGTCCGCCACCGGCGTGTGGATCTCCATGCTCGCCTCCCAGGCGGTCCAGTCCTCGTTCCTGCTCTACATCTTCGCCTTCAAGGACTGGTCCTGCCACAGCATGATCAAGCCCAAACACTGCAATACCAAGGAAACCGCCCATGAATCTCGCCTTTGAGCCCATCAGCCTGGAGCGCCGGGAGGAATACACCCGCGCCCTGGAGGCCTGCCCCCACGTCACCTCGGACTATGCCTTCGCCAACATCTGGGGCTGGGGCGGCCACTACGGCCTGGAATGGGCCTTTGCGGGCGACCTGGTCTGGCTGCGCCAGACCAGCCCCAGGACCGTGTACTGGGCCCCGGTGGGCCCCTGGGACCGCTACGCCTGGGGCCAGTGCGACTGCCTGTTCCAGGTGCGCGACCTGACCCGCGTGCCCGAGGCCCTGGCCCGGGTCTGGAAGCAGGCCTTCGACGGCCGCATCCGCGTGACCGCGGCCCGCGACCACTGGGACTACGTCTATGCCGTGCCCGACCTCATCGCCCTGCCCGGCGAGACCTACCGCAAAAAACGCGAGCAGCTGGAGCAGTTCAAGGCCTCCAACCTCTGGCAGTACAGCTGCATGACAGCGGACTGCGTGGAGGAGGTGCTGGACATGCAGGCCGACTGGTTCCGCTGGCGCGAGGAGGAAAACGAGCACTCCCCGGCGCTCCAGGCCGAGAACGAGGCCATCACCCGCGTGCTCCAGCACATGGACCGCCTGCCCCGCCTCATGGGCGGCACGGTGCGCGTGGAAGGGCGCATCAAAGCCTACACCGTGGCCGAATGCCTGTCCCGCGACACCCTGGTCATCCATTTCGAGAAGGCCGACACGCGCTTCGCCGGGGCCTATCAGGCCATCAACCAGATGTTCCTGGAGCACTCGGCCAAGGATTTCGCCTTCGTGAACCGCGAGCAGGACCTGGGCGAGGAGGGCCTGCGCAAGGCCAAGCTCTCCTACAATCCGGCGCGGTTCGAGAAGAAATACGACGTGGCGGTGGGTTGATGCCCGCCCGGCCGCGCCTGGCGGTCCTGGGCCTGGACGGGCTGCCCCTGTCCCTGGCCCGGGAATTGGCACCGCGCCTGCCGAATCTGGCGGGTCTTCTGGACACGGCCGGCGCCATCCAGGCCGAACTGCCCGAGCTCTCGCCCGTGAACTGGACCTCCCTGGCCACCGGGGAAGGCCCGGAGGTCCACGGGGTGTTCGGTTTCACCCGCCTGGACCCGCGCACCTACGCGCTCTCCCTCACCGACGCCACGCACGTCTCCTGCCCCACGATCTTCGACCGGCTGGGCGAACGCGGCCTGGTGAGCCGCGTGGTGAACCTGCCCAACACCTATCCGGCCCGGCCCCTGCGCGGCATGCTGGTGGCCGGGTTCGTGGCCCCGGAGCTTTCGCGCGCCGTGTTCCCGCCCTTCCTGGCCGGGCAGCTGGCGCGGGCGGGCTACCGCCTGGAGGCCGACACCACGCGCGGGGCGCGGGATCCCGAATACCTCCTGGCCGGGCTGCGGGCCACCCTGGCCTCCCGGAAAGCGGCCCTGGACCTGCTCTGGCCGGACCTGGCCTGGGACCTGTTCGTGTTCGTGCTCACCGAGACGGACCGGCTCTTCCACTTTCTCTGGAGCGCGGTGACGGAAACGGACCACCCCCTGCACGGCCACTGCCTGGAGCTTTTGCAGGACTGGGACGCCTGCATCGGGGCCTTTCTGGAGCGCTACCAGGACCTGCCCGGGCCCAAGCGGCTCATGGCGCTGGCGGACCACGGCTTCACCGGGCTCGTCACCGAGGTGGACCTCAACCATTGGCTTGTGGAGGCCGGGCTGCTTCGGCTCCTGCCCCCGCAGAAGCACGGCGCGGACGCCGAATGGGAGGCCGCCCGCATCGCGCCCCAGAGCGCGGCCCTGGCCCTGGACCCGGGCCGCATCTGGCTCCACGACGCCCGCCGCTTCGGCCGGGGCAGGCTCGTGGAGCAGGAGGCCCGCGGCCTGGCCAGGGAAATCCGCGAGGCGCTCCTGGGCTTGACCTTCCAGGGCGAGCGCGTCATGGAACAGGTGTTTTTCGGCCGCGACCTGTACCCCGGGGCCGCGGAACGCTTCGGCGCGGCCGTGCCGGACCTGGTCTGCTTGGCCCGGCCGGGTTTTGACCTCAAGGCCAAGTTCGACCGCGACGCGGTCTTCGGCCGTTTCGGCCGGGACGGCGCGCACACGGCCCAGGGCGCCATCTTCCTGGACTCGCACGGGGCCGCGCCCGGGCGCATGCGCCATGCGGGCCGCCTCATCCTGGAGCACTTCGGAACCGCCAGATGCCCATAGACTTCGAACGCCAGCTCAACCCGGAACAGCTCGAGGCCGTGCGCCACACGGACGGCCCGGTGCTGGTCATCGCCGGGGCCGGTTCGGGCAAGACCAGAACCATCGTCTATCGCCTGGCCCGCCTGGCCGAACAGGGCGTGCCGCCCGAGCATATCCTGCTCCTGACCTTCACCCGCAAGGCCGCCCAGGAGATGCTCTCCCGGGCCGGGACCCTGCTGGGCCGCTCCCTGGCCGGGGCGGGCGGCGGCACCTTCCACTCCTTCGCCTATTCCGTGCTGCGCCGCCACCCGCAGCTCGTGTCGGACACCGGCAGCCTCACGCTCATGGACCGCGGCGACGCCGAGGACGCCCTGCGCGAGGTGCGCGACGGGCTCGGCCTGGGCAAGTCCGACCGCTCCTTTCCCAAGCGGGCCACCATGGCCGACCTCATCACCAAGTCCCGCAACAAGGAGGTGGGGCTCAAGGACCTGCTGGAGCGCGAGGCCTTCCACCTCCTGCCCTACCTGGGGGACCTGGAGCAGGTGGCCCGGGGCTACGAGGATTTCAAGCGCGGGCACGGGCTGCTGGACTACGACGACCTGCTCTTTCTCCTGGAGCGCGCCCTGCGGGAGCAGGAGTGGCTGCGCGCCGAGCTGCGCGCCCGCTTCCGCCACGTCATGGTGGACGAGTACCAGGACACCAACCTGGTGCAGGCCCGCATCGTGCGGCTTCTGGCCGGGGAGTCCGGCAACGTCATGGCCGTGGGCGACGACGCCCAGTCCATCTACGCCTTCCGCGGGGCCAACGTGGCCAACATCCTGGAATTCCCAAAGATATTCCCGGGTGCGCGGATCATCCGGCTGGAGCGCAACTACCGCTCCACCCAGCCCATCCTGGACCTGACCAACGAGATCCTGGCCGGGGCGGCCCAGAAGTTCGACAAGCGCCTGGTGGCCGCGCGCGCGGGCGGCGACCTGCCCCTCCTGGTGCAGCCCCTGAGCGACCAGTCCCAGGCCCGCCAGGTGCTGAACACCGTGCTGGAGCTCTCCCGCCGCCATCCCCTGCACGAGATCGCCGTGCTCTTCCGCGCGGGCTACCAGTCCTTCCCCCTGGAGGCGGCCCTGACCCAGATGGGCATGGCCTACCAGAAATACGGCGGCATCCGCTTCCACGAGGCCGCGCACATCAAGGACGCCCTGGCCTACCTGCGCCTGGCCCGCAACCCTGCGGACATGCTCTCCTGGCAACGGGCTCTGGCCCACATCCGGGGCGTGGGACCCAAGACCGCCCTGCGCATCGCCCAGGCCATCCTGGCCGGCGACCAGAAGACGCTGGAAAAGAAAATCAAGAAGCACACCGGGCTGGACGCCCTGCTCCGCGACCTGGACACCCTGCGCCGCACGGCCAAGACCCCGGCCGGGGCCCTGGACCAGGTGCTGGCCTTCTACACCCCGCAACTGGTGGCCCAGTACCCGGACGACTATCCCAAGCGCCAGGCCGGGCTGGAGCAGCTGCTCCAGATCGCGGCCGGGTACCAGGACCTGGACTCGTTCCTGGCCGACCTCTCCCTGGACGGCGAGCAGCAGGAGGCCCGGCGCGAGGACGCCCTGGTGCTCTCCACCGTGCACTCGGCCAAGGGCCTGGAGTGGAACGCCGTGCTCCTCATCGACCTGGTGCAGGACCGCTTCCCGTCCAAGAAGGCCCAGGCCCGGCCCGAGGACCTGGAGGAGGAGCGCCGCCTGCTCTACGTGGCCTGCACCCGGGCCCGCGACGAGCTGGTCCTGTTCGTGCCCGGCTCGCTCTACAACCGCTACAACGGCTGCACCGAACCCGCCCTGCCCTCGCCCTTCGTGAGCGAACTGCCCGAGGCCTGCTTCCGCCGGGTCCAGGAATCCTACCTGGGCGGCGTGCGCGCCTGCCCTGCGCCAGCCGCGCCGCGCGAACCCGAGGAACGCCCCAGGGAGAACGGGGCCAGGCCCCCGCGGCCCGAGACCCTGGGCCGCTGCAAGCACAAGATCTTCGGCCCGGGCAAGATCGTGGCCAAGCTCGAGGACAACAAGTACCGGGTGAACTTCCCGGGCTTCGGACTCAAGGTCATTGTGGGCGACTACCTGGAGATGCTATAAGCCGGGCATGGGAGGACCCATGCAGCTGAACTCCGAAGACGCCTTCCTGACCCTCATCGACCGCCACTTTCCGGTGCGCCACGCCCGCTCGCTCCTGGACCGCGGGGACGACTGCGCCCTGCTGGCCGGGCCGGACCGGCTCCTGGCCAGCGCGGACCTCTTCCTGGAGGACGTGCATTTCCGGCGCTCCTACTTCGCGCCGGGCGACATCGGGCACAAGGCCCTGGCCGTGAACCTGAGCGACATCGCGGCCATGGGCGGCAGGCCCCTGGCCTTCACCGTGAGCCTCATGACGCCGCCGGGCCTGGACCAGGCCTTTTTCGAGGAGCTTTTCGCGGCCATGGCCACCCTGGCCGCTGCGCACGGCGTGTACCTGGCGGGCGGGGACCTGAGCCGGGCCGAGAGCCTGGGCCTGGACCTCTGCGTCCTGGGCGAGCCAAGCCCTTCGGGCCGGATCCTGGTCCGCGGCGGCGGCCGCCCCGGGGACGCCCTTTTCGTGGCCGGAGACCTGGGCCTGGCCCGGGCCGGGCTCCTGGCCCTGGAGAAATGGGGACCCGCGGCCAAGACGCGCTGGCCCGCGTGCTGCGCGGCCCACCTGCGGCCCGCGCCCCGGCTGGACCTGGGCCTGACCCTGGCCGCAAGCGGCCTGGTCCGAGGACTCATGGACCTCTCCGACGGACTGGCCCGGGACCTGCCCCGCATGACCGGTCCGCACCTGGGCGCGCACCTGCGCCTGGAGCCTTCGGCCCTGCATCCGGAACTCCTGGCCCTGGCCGGGGAGTTGCGCCTGGACCCCCTGGAACTGGCCGTGCGCGGCGGCGAGGACTACGCTCTGCTCGGCGTGGCCGCGGCGGCCGACGCGGACCGGCTCCTGGCCCTGGACCCGAGCTTCCGGATCATCGGCCAGGTGGTGGGGGAGCCCGGGCTGTGGTGCAACGGCGCCCCCTTCGCCCTGCCCGGCCACGACCATTTCAGCGCGCCAAACGACGCCGGGCTGCGGCTTGCGCCTATCGGCCGGGTGCGCTCGCCCCTGGCCAGCCGGGAAGGCGCGCCCAAGTCCGAGCGCGAGGGCGCGCCCGCGGCCTGGATCGACCTGGACCCCTCCCTGGCCCCGGCCCTGGACGGCCTGGCCCCGGGCCAGCGCGTCCTGATCCTCACCTGGCTCCACCTGGCCGACCGTTCGGTGCTCCGGGTCCATCCCCGCGGCGACACGGCCAATCCCATGCGCGGGGTGTTCTCCACCCGCTCGCCCGATCGGCCCAACCCCATCGGCCTGCACGAGGTGACCATCCTGGAGATCCGGGGCACGAGCCTTCTGGTGGACGGCCTGGAGGCCGTGGACGGCACGCCCGTGGTGGACGTGAAGTCCGCGCCCCGGCAGCACGACCAGCGCTGACAAAAAAAGGCCGCCCCACGGGGCGGCCTCCTCGTTCCGGCGTCCTGCCGATCCTACAGATAGTTGCGCAGGCTCTCCAAACCCTGGTTGGACAGGGTGAGCAGGAATCCCCGGCGCTTCTCCCGGATCACCTCCTCGCCGTACTGGCTCACCCAGTTGCGCAGCCGGGAGGCGGCCAGGGTGCGCTGGCTGTCGTTCCACGTGAAGTCTTCGGGAATGCCGAGGATGTCGTGCAAGAGCTCCGTATCGTTGATCACGTCGCTGACCACCGCCAGACCCTCCTTGCAGACGGGCGGACCCGCCGCGGGTTGTCCTTGTTGCAGAGACAGGCGGACCATAACCCAGACCAGGGGGCAGGAACAGGTCCGGCGTGTGACAAATGGCCGCCGGCCGGGAAAAGTCACCTGTTCGTCACATTGCAGAAACAACAAGGCCCGCCGAAGCGGGCCTTGCGGAATGCGGAAGTGGCCGGACTTACTTCTTCTTGAGCCAGCCCATCATGGAGCGCAGCTTGGCGCCCACCTGCTCGATCTGGTGCTCGGCGCCCAGGCGGCGCTGGGTGGTGAAAAAGGCGCGGCCGGACTGGTTCTCCACCAGGAATTCCCGGGCGAACACGCCGGTCTGGATCTCCTTGAGGATCTTCTTCATTTCCTTGCGGGTCTCCTCGGTGACCACGCGCGGGCCGCGGGTGTAGTCGCCGTACTCGGCCGTGTCCGAGATGGAGTAGCGCATGCGGGCCAGGCCGCCCTCATAGAGCAGGTCCACGATGAGCTTCATCTCGTGCATGCACTCGAAGTAGGCCATCTCCGGCTGGTAGCCGGCCTCGACCAGGGTCTCGAACCCGGCGGTGATGAGGGCCGAGAGGCCGCCGCAGAGCACGGCCTGCTCGCCGAACAGGTCGGTCTCGGTCTCCTCGCGGAAGGTGGTCTCGATGACGCCGGAGCGGGTGGCGCCGATGCCCTTGGCGTAGGCCAGGGCCATGGCCATGGCCTTGCCCGTGGCGTCCTGGTGCACGGCCACCAGGGCGGGCACGGCCCCGCCCTCGGTGAAGGTGCGGCGCACGAGGTGGCCCGGACCCTTGGGCGCGATCATGATCACGTCCACGTCCTTGGGGGCCACGATCTGGTTGAAATGGATGTTGAAGCCGTGGCCGAAGGCGATGGCTTTGCCGGGCTTGAGGCCGGGCAGGATGTCCTCGCGGAAGACCTGGGCCTGGGTCTGGTCCGGCAGCAGGATCATGATCAGGTCGGCCTGCTTGGCGGCCTCGGCCGCGCTCACGGGCTTGAAGCCGTGCTCCTTGGCCAGCTTGTGGTTGGGGCCGCCGGGGCGCTGGCCCACCACCACGTTGACGCCCGAATCGCGCAGGTTCTGGGCGTGGGCGTGGCCCTGGCTGCCGTAGCCGATGATGGCCACGGTCTTCTTCTTAAGCTGCTTCAGGTCCGCATCCTTCTCGTAATAGACTTTCATGGCGTTTCCTTTGGCAAAGAGTGTTTCTGGATATTCCCCGCGTTGCGGGCGGCCCCGGCGTCCCGGGGCCGAAAAGGGGCGGAGGGACGCCGAGGTCCCCCCGCTCCGTCGAAGGCGTGCCTCAGCTGGAAAGTTGCATGGCGCGGCGTAGGGATACCGTGCCGGAACGGGCGATCTCCTTGATGCCGAACCGCTGGAGCAGGCTGATGATGGCCGTGATCTTCTCCTGGTCGCCGGTGATCTCGATGGTCAGCTCATCCACGCTCACGTCCACCACCTTGCAGCGGAAGATGTCCACGATGCGCAGGATTTCCGCACGCTTGGAATCCTCGGCGCTGACCTTGACGAGGACCATCTCGCGCTGCACGGCCTTAAGCGTGGTCAGGTCAACCACCTTGATGACCGTGACCAGCTTGCGCAACTGCTTGATGATCTGCTCGATGATGAGTTCGTCGCCCTCGGTGGTGATGGTCATGAGCGAGACGCCCGGGTCCAGGGTCGGCCCCACGTTGAGCGACTCGATGTTGAAGCCCCGGCCGCTGAACAGGCCCGCCACGCGGGAGAGCACCCCAGGCTCGTTCTCCACGATCACGGAAAGGATGTGGCGCATGTCCCCGACCTCCTACACCAAGAGCATTTCGGTCAGCGACGCGCCGGCCGGGACCATGGGATAGACGTTGGCCTCGCGCTCCACGCGCACGTCCACGATGACCGTCTTCTTGAGCTTGAAGGCCTTCTTCAGCACCGGGACCACGTCCTTCTTCTCGGTGATGCGGAAGCCCGCCGCGCCGTAGGCCTCGGCCAGCTTCACGAAGTCCGGCTGGGCCTCCATGCAGGTCTCGCAGTAGTTCTTCTGGTAGAAGAGCTCCTGCCACTGCCGGACCATGCCCAGGTAGCCGTTGTTCAGGATCACGATCTTCACGGGCAGGTTGTGGCACACGGCCGTGGCCAGCTCCTGGATGTTCATCTGGATGGAGCCGTCGCCCGCGATGTCGATGACGAGCGCGTCCGGGAAGGCCATCTGCGCGCCGATGGCGGCCGGGAAGCCGTAGCCCATGGTGCCCAGGCCGCCCGAGGAAAGGAATTTGTTCGGCGCGGTGATCTTGAGGAACTGGGCCGCCCACATCTGGTTCTGGCCCACCTCGGTGGCCACGATGGCCTTGCCGCGAGTGAGCTGGTCGATGACCTCCACCACGTACTGCGGGCTGATGCCCGCGCCGCTCTCCTTGTAGGTGAGCGGGTGCTCCTTGGTCCAGGCCTTGAGCTGCTTGAGCCAGCCCTTGTGCTTGACCGCCCAGTCCTGCTCCAGGGCCGCGGGCTCCAGCTCCTTCTTGAGCGCGGCCAGGGCCTGCTTGCAGTCGGCCACCAGGGGCACCTGCACGGACACGTTCTTCTGGATGGAGGTGGGATCGATGTCGATGTGGACCAGGGTGGCGTTGGCCGCGAAGGCGCTGACCTTGCCGGTGACGCGGTCGTCGAAGCGCGCGCCCACGGCCAGGATCAGGTCGGCGTTGTTCACGGCCATGTTGGCGGTAAACGTGCCGTGCATGCCGAGCATGCCGAGCCAGAGCGGGTCGTCGCCCGGGAAGGCCCCCAGGCCCATGAGCGTGGAGGTCACCGGGATGGACAGCTGGCGCGCCAGCCAGGTGAGTTCGCCGTGGCTCTTGGAGCTGATGACGCCGCCGCCGGAGTAGATGAGCGGCCGCTCGGCCTTCTTGATGAGCTGGGCCACCTTGCGCACCTGGCCCAGGTGCGGCTTGTAGGTGGGGTTGTAGCTGCGCATGGACACGTCTTCCGGATAGTTGAAGGCGGTCTTGGCCTGCATCACGTCCTTGGGCAGGTCCACGAGCACCGGGCCGGGCCGCCCCGAACGGGCCAGGTAGAAGGCCTGGCGCAGGACGTGCGCCAGGTCGCGCACGTCCTTCACCAGGTAGTTGTGCTTGGTGCAGGGCCGGGTGATGCCCACGATGTCCACTTCCTGGAAGGCGTCGTTGCCGATGAGCTTCGTGGGCACCTGGCCGGTGAGGATGACCACCGGAATGGAGTCCATGTAGGCGGTGGCGATGCCGGTGACCGTATTGGTGGCGCCGGGGCCGGAGGTGACCAGGCACACGCCCACCCGGCCCGAGGCCCGGGCGTATCCGTCGGCGGCGTGGATGGCGCCCTGCTCGTGACGGACGAGAATGTGCTTGATGGGCGAGTTGGGCAGTTCGTGATAGATGTCGATCACGGCTCCGCCCGGGAAGCCGAACACGACTTCCACGCCCTCGCGTTTCAGACACTCCAGCAGTATCTGGGCCCCGGTCATCTCCATCGCGCTCACGCCTCCGGTTTACGATACTTGTCCAGCAGAAATTGCAGCTTGGTCTTGCCGGCGAGCTTCTTCTTCTTGAGCGCCTTGACCTCCTGCATCTGGGTCGGGCTCAGGTAGGGCTTGCTCTCCAGCTTCTCCAGCAGCGTTTCATATTCCTGGTGCTGCTCGTACAGGTCGCGTAGCTCGCTGTCCTGGGCCTCGTACTGCTTGATGAGTTCCAGATCACGGGCTTCCATGCTGTCTCCTTTCGTTGCTGTTCATTCCTCCGCCGCGGACACCAGGTCCCACCGCGGTTCGGTCCGTGAAGCCACGAGCAGGATCTTCTTCCTGCCCGATTGGCCGGTCTCCAGCTGGATCTGGCTCTTCTTGAGCTCCAGCCTGCCGGCGATGAAGTCGATGAGCGCCCTGTTGGCCTTGCCGTCCACGGCCGGGGCTCCCAGGCGGACCTTCAGCGCCCCCTGGTAGATTCCGGCCAGGCCGTCGGCCTTGGCTCCGGGCTGGACCCAGACGGAAAGCCGCCAGCGGCCCTCCCCTGCGGCCCGCACAAAGCCGGGCAATGTGGACAACGTCCCCCCCTTATTCCGCTTTCTTCAAAAACGTGACCTTGGCCTCCAGCTCCTCGCGGCGCTCGCGCTCGGGCAGCCCGGCCTCCAGGAGGCGCAGATGGCTCTCCAGCAGGGCCTTGAGCTGGACCTCGAACTGGGCCCGCTGGCGCTTGAGCCCCTCCACCTCCTCGTGGAGCTGGGTGAGCCGGGCGTAGCCCTGCTGGATCATGGCCTCGGCCTTGGTGCGGGCCTCGCTCAGGACGAGGGCGGCCTCGCGGTCGGCCTGGGCCTTCAGGTCGTCCACCATTTTCTGGGTGCTCATGAGCGTGTCGCGCAGGGTCTCGTCGCGCTGGCGGTACTCCTCCAGGGAGGTCTCCAGGCGCTTGAGCTTGCGCAGGGCCTCCTTGCGGGCGTCCACCACCTGGCCCAGGGCCTCGGCGGCCTCCTGGAGGAACTGGTCCACCTCCAGGCGGGAATACCCGAACAGGGAGCGGGAAAACTTCCGGTTCAACAGGTCGATCTTGGAGACGGACATCTCAGCCCCCAGCTACGTTCATGGCCAGGCGCGCAAGCACGCGGCTCAGGACGGAGTCCAGCAGCTGCACGCCGATGATCACCACGATGGGCGAGAGGTCGAAGCCCCCCAGCACCACGAAGGGCAGCTTGCTGCGGATCCAGTAGAACACCGGCTCGGTCAGGTTGCGCAGGAAGCGGACGATGGGATTGTACGGGTCCGGATTGACCCAGGAAAGCAGCGCCGAGATGATGACCACCCACATGTACGCGGTGAGGACCATGTGCAGGATGCCGGCCACACCCACAAGGATGTCGAACAGATAGCCCATTATCTTGTCAGAACTCCCGGCCGCTCGGGGCGGCTCCCGCGTGATGACGCCAAATTGGCACACTGACCCTCAAGAATCAAGCCCTACGTCTTCGCCGGGAGCGGGGTAAGCCCGGCGCAGACAGCGCAGGAGCGTGAAGTAGTCCGGAATGCAGGCCTCGGCCGCAAGTTGCGGGTCGCGGTAGGACCAGAAGCGCACGCCCGCGGATTGGGCGGTCCTCTCGTCCACCACGGAATCGCCGATGAACACGGCCTGCTCCCGCGGGCAGCCCCAATCGGAGAGGATGCGGTACACCCCGTCCGGCGCGGGCTTGGGCCGGGACGCGGTGAGCGCCGTGACCACGGGCCGGAAAAAGCCGGTGAGCCCGGTGTGTTCCAGGATCATGTCCATGGTGTCGGCGCGGCTCGTGTTCACGGCCAGAAGAAAGCCCCGGGCCCGCATCCAGGTGAGCAGGCGGCGCACCCCCGGCTCCAGCCGCACGTGGGGCATGACCATGCGGTAATCGAACTCCCGGCGCAGGAGCATGGCCTCGTCGTAGCGTTCCGGCGGCAGGATGCGCCGGAAGGAGTCGAAGGTGTTGTGGATGTGGGTGTAGCGCTCCTCTTCCGGGGTCATGGGCGGCAGGCCGAAACGGGAGCGGAACTGGTTGTAGTACCAGATGTTGGCGCCCAGGGAGTCGATGAGCACCCCGTCGCAGTCGAAGATGAAGCCGCGGGCCCCGGCCAGAAGCCAGGGCCGCATGAGGTCGTTGACCAGAACCATGTCCGCTCAGGCCTCCGCCGGGAGCACGGCCACGGCCAGCTCGCGCAGCAGGGCCGGCCGGTCCGCCGGGGCCTTGCGCCGTCCCGAAAGCCGCCAGACCGGGGCGCGGAACACCCGGCTGCCCGCGGGCAGGTCCGGGAATCCTGCATCCCTGGCGGCCTGCGGGGATATTCCCGCCTCGCGCCAGCCCTCGGCCGGTCCGGTCTCGGCCGTGACCAGCACGGCCTCCGCAGGCAGCAGCGTGGCCGCGGCCTCCAGGAGCACGCCCCAGGAATACTCGGGGCGGCCCACCACGGGCGCGGCCAGCCCGGACACGGCGCGGTCCAGCTCCTCGCTTTCCAGGCCCTCGTCCGGCTCCACGCCCAGGCTCTCGCCGAAGCGCTGCCAGGAGGCGGCCAGGTTCTGCTCGATGCCCTCCATCTCCAGGAAACGCTCCTCGTAGAACCAGGCCAGGAGCAGGGCCAGCTGGGCCTGGGCCGGGGCCTGGTCAACGGAATCGTCCGCCGCCCCGCTCACCCGCCGCGCCAGCTCGGCCTTGATGTCCCAGGCGGTCTCGCGCTTCTCGGCCAGGGCCTCCTGCAGGCCGTAGGCCGCCAGGTCGCCGGGACCCTTGAACTGCTCGCCGAATTGGAGACTGTCGCGCACCAGGTTGCGGGCCGCGGCCGGGCCCAAGGGCAGACCCCGGGGCCGGAAGGCGTCCGGACCGGGCTCGTCCAGGTAGCCCGGGTCCAGCAGGCGCGTGCCGGGCGGCAGTCCCTGGGGCAGCAACGCGGCGTGCATGGCGGGAAAATACACGAACATGGACTACTCCTTGGCCGGGGATTCGGCCGGTTCCGGGGGCCGGGCCGCAAAGCGCGGGCACTGGCCCTCGCAGAGCGGCAGGGCCAGGAGGCAGAGCCCTTCCTGGGCAAAGACGCAGCCCGGCAGGTCGTCATCCCGGGAAGACTGGAACTCGGGACAGGCCGGCGCGGCCCCGGCCAGGCGCTCGAAGCGCCGCTGCCAGAGGCCGGAGGCCGCGGACTCCCCCAGCCCGAAGGCCTCGGCCTGGCGCAGAAAATCCTCGTAGGCCGCTTCCCAGTCCCGCAGCACGGCGCAGCGGAACCCTTGGTGATAGCCGGGATTGAGCCGCTCCTCATAGAGGCAGCGCCCGCGCTGGAAAAACGCGCAGGACGTTCCCGGCAGCCGCGTGACCAGACCCATTCTTCTCCTTGGCGGCCGGAAACCGGCCGGAAAGATCGTGTGTAAAACCCCGCCAGCGGGATGTAAAGGCCGGGCCGCGTATTGACCTGCCAGGGAGCGGCGTGTATAGCGCAGCTAACGTCCCGGGAGGCTCTATGTTCGGAATCGGAATGTCGGAACTGCTCATCATCCTGCTCATCGTGGTGGTCATTTTCGGCGCCAAGCGCCTGCCGGAAATCGGCGGCGGCATCGGCAAGGCCATCAGGAACTTCAAGAAGGCCACCAGCGAGCCCGAGGAGATCGACGTGACCCCGGGCAAGTCCGCGCCCAAGAAGGACGAGGACGAGAAGTAGCCTCCTGCGCAGGTTCGAGTCTCAGCCCGGGACCGCGGTCCCGGGCTTTTTTTCGTCCCTGGCCTCCAGCCGGTTGCCCCTGCTCCCCTTTTCAGGATAACATAGCGGAAACATCGAGGAAACCCGTGCCCCAGGACGCCTCCTCCACCACCCGTTCCACGCGGGTTCTGAACAGCCTGAGCGTGGGCCTGGCCGTGGGCGTCCTCTCGGTGGTCAACGAGCTTTCCTTCGCCACGCTCATCTTTGCCGGCAGCCTGAGCGGCCAGGCCGTGCGGGCCACGGCCCTGCCCCTGTTCGGCGGCCTGGCCCTGGGGCTGGTGGCGCTCTTCAGCAACTTCAAGGCCTCGGTCTCCATCCCCCAGGACACGCCCACCGCCATCCTGGCCCCCACGGCCGCGGCCATGGCCGTGTCCCTGGCCGGGGCCGGCCCGGAGGTCTCCTTCGCCACAGTGGCCGCGGCCATGGGGCTAAGCACCCTGGCCACGGCCGTGGTCTTCCTGCTCCTGGGCCGCTTCCGCCTGGGCGACCTGGGCCGCTTCATGCCCTACCCGGTCATCGGCGGTTTCCTGGCGGGCACGGGCTGGCTCCTGCTGTCGGGCAGCTTCGGCATCATGACCGGCGCGGCCCTGCACCTGGATATGCTGGACCGCCTCGTGACCATCGAAGCGCTTCTGAAGTGGGTCCCGGGGGCGGCGATGGCCCTGATCCTGTTCTTCGGCCTGCGCCGCTACAGAAACTTCCTCATCCTGCCCGGCACCCTGGGTCTGTCCCTGGCCCTGTTCTTCCTGTTCCTGCACGTCTCGGGCCTGGACCTGGATGGAGCCCGCGCTCAGGGCCTGCTCCTGCAGACCGGCGGCGAGGCTCCGGGCTGGCCCGCCTTCGGCCTCAAGGACCTGGCCCTGGTGCGCTGGGACGTGATCCTGTCCCAGGCCGGGCCGCTTCTGACCATCCCGCTTCTGGCCTCCATCTCGCTGCTGCTCAACGCCAGCGGCGTGGAGCTCGGCTCGCGCCGCGACGTGGACCTGAACCGCGAACTCGTGGTCAACGGCCTGGGCAACCTGGTGGGCGGCCTGGGCTGCTCCCACGCGGGCTACACCACCCTGAGCCTGTCCCTGTTCGGGGCCAACACCGGGGCCTACTCCCGGCTGGTGGGCCTGACCTCGGCCGCGGTCTGCGGGGCCGTGCTCTTCCTGGGCGCGGGCTTCGTGGGGGCCTCGCCCCGCTTTCTCCTGGGCGGGCTCGTGTTCTTCATCGGCCTGGCCACGCTCTGGGACTGGCTGGTGGACGGCTGGCGGCGCATGCCCCTCTCCGACTATATCCTGGTCCTGGGCATCCTCCTGGTCATCGTGCACTTCGGCTTCCTGACCGGCGTGGGCGTGGGGCTGGCCGCGGCCATCGGACTCTTCGTGGTCAACTACAGCCGCATCTCCGTGGTGCGCGAGCAGTCCGACGGCGCGCGCATGCGCAGCACCGTGGAGCGGCCCGTGCCCCACGAACGCATCCTGCGCGAGCACGGCGGCCGCATCGCCGTGTTCCGGCTCCAGGGCTTCCTGTTCTTCGGCACGGCCAACGCCCTGCTCGCCCGGCTCACGGCCCGCATGCACGACACGGCCCAGCCCCTGCTCTGCATCCTCCTGGACTTCCGCCAAGTCTTCGGCTTCGACATCTCGGCCCTGAACAGCTTCCACCGCCTGGCCCAGGTGGCCCGCACCCGCAACGTCCACATGGTTCTCACCGCGGCCCCCTCCCGCTTCCTGGTGCAGCTCGGCCGCGCCGCCGGGCCGGACGCCGAGGCCTTCCAGATCCGCGAGGACCTGGACCGGGGCCTGGAGTGGTGCGAGGACCGGCTCCTGGAGGCCGAGCTCGAGGAGATGGAAAGGCGCCGGGCCCAGGGCGGCCAGGACGACTTCTTCCTGAGCGTGGTGGACGACCTCATGCTCCACCTGGAACAGAAGGAGCGCTTCGAGGAGATCGCTGAGCGCCTGGGCCCCTGGCTGGAGGAACGGACGTACAAGCCGGGCGAGGTCATCATCGCCCAGGGCCGTCCCCTGGAGGGTCTCTTCCTGCTCCTGCGCGGCACGGCCCGGGAGTACGTGGAGCGCGAAAACGTCGCGTCCCTGCGGTTGCGCACCATGGGACCCGGGGCCACGGCCGGGGAGCTGGGCGCGGCCTCGGGCCGTCCGGCCCTGTCCAGCGTGGCCGCCCTGAGCGAATGCCGGGTGGGCCTGCTCCCGGCCGCCAGGCTCGCGCGGCTGGAGCAGGAGGACCCGGCCCTGGCCCTGGACCTGCACAAGCTCCTGGGCGAGCTCCTGGAGCAGCGCCTGCTGGCCCGCACGGCCCTGACCTCCAGGGCCTAGCCTAGCGCCGCTGCCGCTCGTCCTCGTCGGGCTGGGGGAACAGGGCGAATCCCTTGCGCACGTAAAGGAATCCAGACAGGGCCGTGAACGCGGCCGTGCCCAGGACCAGTCCCTCCAGGACCAGGGGCCAGCTGCGGCCCAGGGACTCCTGGAGCATGACCGTAAAGACCAGGCTGATCTGGAAGAGTGTGGTGAGCTTGCCCCAGGCTGAGGGCGCGATGCCGCTCTTCACCTCCACCCCCCACAGATTGAGCAGGATGAGGCCGCCCACGATGATGGCGTCGCGGCTCACGGCCAGGATGGCCAGCCAGTTCGGCAGGAAGCCGCCCGAGGCCAGGCAGATGAAGCAGGTCACCAGGAGGACCTTGTCCGCCAGGGGGTCCAGCATGCTGCCCAGGCGGGTGCGCTGACGCAGGAGACGGGCCAGGAGCCCGTCCAGGCCGTCGGTGAGCCCGGCCACGGCGAAAAGCCCCAGGGCCAGGTCGAAGCGGCGGCCCTCAAAGGCCATGACGAAGGCCGGGGTGAGCAGGATTCGGGAGATGGTCAGGACATTGGGCAGGGTCCAGTTGTCTTCCCGGAGCACGGGGGCCTCCTCAGTCGCCGGACAAGGTCTGGCTCAGTCCGCGCGAGGGCAGGTATTCCTTGAGCCGGGCGTCCAGGGCCGCGGCGTCCAGCAGGGTGAGCCGCCAGCTGGCCGCCACGCCCGAGGACAAAAGCTCCATGTCCAGCAGCTGCACGTCCTGGACCCCGCCCACGCCGCGCAGGAACCGGTCGAACTCGGCCACCCCGTCGGGCGAGAACCAGCCCGAGACGTGCAGCACCTTGCCCGCGGCCGCGGCCGTGGAAGAGGACTGGCCCGCGAAGTAGCGGCCCCAGAGGGTGAGCCAAAGCGCGGCGGGGTCCGCGGCCTGCTCGGTGATCTGGGACGAGGCCGTGCGGATGGCGCCCTGCCAGAGGAATCCGGCCCCGCGCTCCAGGGTGAACGAAGGCAGCGCCCCCTCGGTGCGCACGAGCCCGCCCATGACGGCCAGGTCGTCCAGCTTGAGGGATTCCGCGGCCGTGAGCGGCGAGAGCAGGCGCAGCTCGAAGGCCAGGGGCCGCCCGGCCGTGAAGGCCGCGCCGCAGCTGCGCAAAAAGCTGCGCAGGCCGCGCTCGTTCACGTCCACGTTGAGGGTCAGGCGCAGGGCCTCGGGCTCCTGGCTGGCCGAAACCTCCTGGTAGCCGGTGACGTATTGCAGGGCGTGGGCCTGGAGATACTCCTGGAGCTTGGCCTGCTGGGCCTCGCCGGGGGCCGCCGGGAGCAGGCGCAGGGCCGTCTGGAACACGGCCTGGGCAAAGGCGGTCTCGCGGGCCTTGGCCCGCACCTGCATGGGCGACAGGCCCTGCTCCAGGGGCTGGACCACTTCCACGGGCTCGGCCCAGGCCAGGGCCGGAAGCAGGAACAGCAGGACCAGAAGGACAACGGACAGGGGTCTCAACACGGGCATCACCTCGGAGCGCCGGGGCCCGGGGACAGGGGTCCGGTCACGGGCTGCGGCGGGGTCCAGAGGATGGCCACGGCGCAGCGGGAAAGCACCTCGTTGTTGTGCAGCAGGGCGCGGACCTGCCCGGATTCGGCCGCGGGCAGCACCAGGTCCACGCCCGAGGGACCGGCCAGGCCCACGGCCCGCACCAGCAGGGGCTTGGCCCCGCAGCGCTGGCGCACGGCCTCGTCCTCGGCCGAGGCGGCGTAGAGCGCCAGGCGGCTGGCCAGGGCCGAGGCCCTGGGCACGAGGAACGCGCCGTAGATGCCGGTCCCGGAGGGATCGAAGAGCACGGGCAGCAGCGCCGGGACCACGGACAGGTGCCGGGCGTCCACCATCAGGCCGGTGTAGCCCGCGGCGGAGACCGCGGCGGCCGGGGCCTCGGGGGCGGGCAGCAGGAGCGGGGCCGGGGCCGCGCCCTCCTGGAGCGGACCCAGGCTCGGGGCCAGCAGGGGCTGGCCGGGGGCCAGGGTGCGACGGGGCGGCACCCCGCTCTGGAACTGGACCCGGGCGGGCGGCATGAGCACCTCCAGGAGCGTGCCCGCCAGCGCGGCGCTGGCCGTGGCCTCCTGGGCGCGGCCCGCCTCGGTCTGGACCTCGCCTCCCTGGATGGGCGAATTCTGGAGCAGGCCCCGCACCCGCCCGGCCAGGGACTGGTCCCGGGCCAGCAGGTCGCCCACGCTGGAGTCGGCGTCGAAACGCAGGGCGGCCAGGCTCTCCCACAGCCCCTTGCGCGCGGCCAGGGCGGCCTTGCGCAGGGCCACGGCCGGGTCGCCGGTGGGAGCAAAGGGGTCCGGGTCCACGGGCTCCACGGCGCGGGCCGTGAGCGTGCCGGCGGCCCAGTCCACCCCGGCACGGGCTGGGAGGGCCGCGCTCAGGGCTGCCAGGAGCATCACTGCGAAAAGCATCGTTCTGCGCATGGTTCTGCCTCGAAAAGGGCGCTGCCGCGCCGGTGACATGGCCTGTACCGTGCCAGGGGCCGGAGCGCAAGCTTCCGTCCTTGCGGGCCTGTCCCGGCCCGTGCTAGCCTTGGCCCACAACCCGCGGAGGCCCCATGCTCGTCCTGCTCATGCAGCACGGCGCCTGTCTGTCCAAGGAGATCCATCCGGACCAGCCCTTGAGCCCCGTAGGCCAAGGCCAGGTGGAACGTGCGGCCAGGGCCATGCGCCTGCTGGGCCTCCGGCCCCGGGCCATGGCCGCCAGCACCAGGACCCGCGCCCGCCAGACCGCCGAGATCGTGGCCCGGACCCTGGGCTTCAATCCGGACCGCATCACCTGCGACGAGGCTCTGAGGCCCTCGGCCCCGGCCGAGGAGAGCCTGCGTTTCCTGCACGCATTCGACAAGGCCGAGGTCCTCTTCGTGGCCGGGCACCTGCCCAGCCTGAACTTGCTGGCCTCGCGCCTGATGAGCCCCTTTCCCGAACCCCTGAACCTGGGCTTCGAGAACGGCGGCCTGCTCTGCCTGGAGACCACGCACTTGGCTGCCCAGAACGCCAGCCTGCTCTGGCTGCTCCAGGCCAGGCACCTCCAGCTTCTGGCCGGAAGCTAGGCCGACCAGCCCCGCAACGCGGCCAGCGCCCCTGCCCCGTCGCCCGGGGCCAGCCAGCGCAGGCCGGGCACGGCCTTGAACCAGGTGAACTGCCGCTTGGCATAGGCCCGGGTGTTCCTGATCCAGCGCGCCACGGCATCATCCAGGGACAGCTCGCCGCGCAGATGCGCCGCCAGCTCGGCGCAGCCGATGCCCGAGAAGCCCGGGGCCCCGGGGTCCGGGCAGCGCTCCAGGGCCGCGGCCACCTCGTCCAGGGCTCCGGCCTCGAGCATGGCCCGCACCCGCGCGGCCAACACCGGCGTGAGCGATTCCAGGTCCGCACCCAGGCCCAGGAGCAGCGGCTCAAAGGGCGCGGCCTGGGAACCCTCGGCGTGCCACCAGGTCAAGGTCTTGCCGGTTGCCTCGAAAACTTCCAAGGCCCGGGCATTGCGCTGGCTGTCATTGGGATGGATGCGGGCAGCAGAATCCGGGTCCAGGCGGGCAAGCTCGGCGTGCAGGGCGGGCGCGCCCTCGGCCCGGAGCCGGGCCAGCACGGCCCGGCGCACTTCGTCCGGTATGGGCGGGATGGGGGCCAGGCCCTGGAGAATAGCCTTCAGATAGAGTCCCGTGCCGCCCACCAGGATGGGCAGCAGGCCCTTGGCCGCCGCGGCGCGCACTTCGGCCCGGGCCAGGTCGGCAAAGGCCGCGGCCGTGACGGACTGGTCCGTGGGCAGGAAGCCATAGAGCCGGTGCGGACAGGCCGCCCGCTCCCCGGCCGTGGGCTGGGCCGTGACGATGGGGAAGTCGGCATAAACCTGGCGGGAGTCGAAATTGACCACCACGGCCGGAAGCTCCCGGGCCACGGCCAGGGCCGCGCCGGTCTTGCCCGTGCCCGTGGGCCCGGCCAGGCACAGCACGCGGATGCGCGGGGCCAGATCAGCCCTCCCCGCGCGCCCGGGCCACGCACTTGGCGTAGAGCGGGCTGACCACCTCGTCGGGCACCAGGCCCTTGATGTTGCCGCCGTGGCAGGCCACCTCCTTGACGATGGTGGAGGAGAGGTACATCCACTTGTAGTCGGTCATGAGGAACACGGTCTGGATGTCCCGGGCCAGGCGGCGGTTCATGAGGGCCATCTGGAACTCGTACTCGAAGTCCGACACCGCGCGCAGGCCGCGCAGCACGGCCCCGGCCCCGCGCCGGGTCACGTAGTCGATGAGCAGGCCGTCGAAGGACTCCACGAGCACGTTGGGCTTGTCCTTGAACACCTCGCGGGCCAGCTCCACCCGCTCCTCCACGCTGAACAGCGTCTTCTTGGGCGTGCTCCTGGCCACGGCCAGGATGACCCGGTCGAAGATCATGAGCCCGCGGCTGGTGATGGAAAGATGCCCCTTAGTCAGGGGGTCGAAGGTGCCGGGATAGACCGCGAGACGCGGATTCAGCTCCGAGCGATGATTCAGGCTGTGCGGCATAGGAGTATCCTGGTCTGACCGTAGAGCCGGTCCGTGAGGGTTTCCAGGCCCGGGGCCACGGGAGACGTCAGGGCCAGCCCGGCCTCCACCTCGGCCACCACGAGCCCGCCGGGTTCCATCCACTGCTTTTGGGCCAGGTTGTCAAGGGCCGGAACCAGAAGCCCCTGGCCGTAGGGCGGGTCCACGAAGGCCAGGCCGAAACGCTGTTCCGGCGGCCGGGAAAGCACGGCCAGGGCGTCCTTGCAGAGCACCCTGAAGCTGGACGGCGCCAGGCCCAGGCTGCGCAGGTTCTCCGCGATGAGTCGGGCGGCGCGCGCGTCCTTCTCCAGGAACCAGGCCTGGGCCGCGCCGCGGCTCAGGGCCTCGACAGCCAGGCTGCCGCTGCCCGCGAACACGTCCAGCACGCGCAGACCGTCCCAGACCAAGCCGCGGGCCTCGAGCATGGAGAACACGGCCCCGCGCACCTTGCCCGTGGCCGGGCGGTAGCCCGCTCCCTGGCCGGTCTTGAGCACGCGGCCGCCGTATCTGCCCGCGATGATCCGCATCTACAGCTCGGAGATGAGCTCCACCATGCGCCGGTTCACGTCCATGACCCGGTCGCGCAGCTCGGTCTGGTCGGTCCAGGGGCGGTTCTGCACCTTCTCCACCCTCCTGCGGAACTCGGCGTAGAGCCGCTCGGAGTCCTGGAGCAGAAAGTCCCAGTCGATGCGCGGCTCGGCCTTGTCCACGTCCACCACGGGCTGCATGGCCTGGCCCGGCTCCAGGGTCAGCTCCTCGCGGTAGGCCGGGATGTGGGCCTCCACGTGGATGGCCTGGCGGATGAGCTCGGCCAGGCGCTGCTGCGACTTGGGCTCGCCGTGGGTCAGGATCACGCGCAGGTGGTTGTGGTCCTTGAAGGCCTGGAGCCAGTCCATGAGCTCGCTCTGGCCCGCGTGGCCGGAGAAGCCGTTGATGGTGAAGACCTTGGCGGCCACGGCCACCTCTTCGCCGAAGAGCGTGATCTTGCGCGCGCCGTTGACGATCTTGCGGCCCGGGGTGCCCTCGGCCTGGAAGCCCACGAACACGATGCTCGCGCCTTTGCGCCAGAGGTTGTGGCGCAGGTGGTGCTTGATGCGGCCCGCGTTGGCCATGCCGCTGGCCGAGATGACCACGGCCGGCCCCGGGGTGCTGTTGATGGCCTGGGAGTCCTCTCGGGTCTGGGAGAAGCGCAGGTTGGGCAGATCCAGGGGGTGGCGGCCCTGGTCGATGCGCTTGCGGGTCTCCTCGTCGAAGTATTCCGGATGGTTCTTGAAGACCTCGGTGGCCTGGATGGCCAGGGGGCTGTCCAGCCAGACCGGCATGTCAGCGGGCAGCCTGCCCTGCTCGCGCAACAGCGACAGGGCGTAGATGATCTGCTGGGAGCGCTCCACGGCGAAGGCCGGGATGATGACCTTCTCGCCGTTGCGGTGGGCGTAGGCCACGGCCTCGGCCAGCTCGTCCAGGGAGTTGGAGTCGTCGCGGTGGTCGCGATCGCCGTAGGTGGATTCCAGGAAAAGGTAGTCCGTGGTCTCCACCAGGCTGGGGTTCTCCATCAGGAGTTGGTGGGGGCGGCCCAGGTCGCCGGAGAACACGAGCTTGGTGGTCTTCTCGTTCTCCTCGTACTGCAGCTCGATGAGGGCCGAGCCCAGGATGTGCCCGGCGTCGCGGTAGAGCACGTGCACGCCCTGGCCGGGCTCGAAGGCCTTGCCGTACTCCACGGGCCTGAACAGGCTCGCACAGGCCTCGGCATCGCCCGTGGTGTACAAGGGCTCCTCGGCGGCCTGTCCGTGGCGCTGGCGCTTGCGGGTGCGCCATTCGGCCTCCATCTCCTGGATGTGGGCCGAATCCAGGAGCATGATGCGCATGAGGTCCAGAGTGGGCGGGGTGGCATAGATGGGTCCCTTGAAGCCCTTGGCCACCAGCCGGGGCAGGAGCCCGGTGTGGTCGATGTGGGCGTGGGTCACCAGCACGAAGTCCAGGTCCGCGGGCCGGTAGGGCGCCATATTCAGGTTGCGTTTCTCGATTTCCGCATTGCCCTGGTGCATGCCGCAGTCGATGCTGAAGCGGTTGCGGCCGTTCTCCAGGATGTAGCAGGAACCGGTGACGGTCTGGGCCGCGCCCAGGAAGGTGATTTTCATGGAATTCTCCGGTTGCAGGGAGCACGGGCGGCCTTCCCGGCGGAGGCCATCCGGTGTACAAGGGGCGCGGACACGGCCCGCGCAAGGGTTTCTAGTGCCCCATTATCGTCCCTGAATCAACAGGCCAAGGAGTCGGCATGCATCCGTCCCAGCAATACGTCATCGACAACCTCTCCATCCACGAATCCTGGCGGCTGTTCAAGATCATGTCCGAGATCGTGGACAGCTTCGAGAACCTCTCCGAGATCGGCCCGGCCGTGTCCGTGTTCGGCTCGGCCCGGACCCAGCCGGGCACGCCCCTGTACCGCCAGACCGAACAGCTGGCCCGGCTCCTGGCCGAATCCGGCTTCTCGGTCATCACCGGCGGCGGCCCCGGGCTCATGGAGGCCGCCAACAAGGGCTGCCAGGAGGCGGGCGGCGAATCCATCGGCCTGCACATCCACTTGCCCCTGGAACAGAAATCCAACAAGTTCCTCGATATCCGCTGCGATTTCCGCTATTTCTTCGTGCGCAAGCTCGTGTTCGTGAAATACGCCCTGGCTTACGTGGCCCTGCCCGGCGGCTACGGCACCCTGGACGAGCTCTCCGAGGCCCTGGTGCTTATCCAGACCAAGCGCATCAAGCCCTTCCCCATCGTGCTCCTGGGCAAGGACTACTGGGCCGGGCTGGTGGACTGGTTCCGCAAGCAACTGGTGTCCAACGCCTTCTGCAAGGAGGAGGACCTGGACCTGTTCATGGTCACCGATTCCCCGGAAGAGGCCGTGGCTTACATCAAGAAGCACGTGGTCATCTAGGTGGGGGACCAGCAGAAGGCCCTGGTCTGCGGCGGCCTGGCCGTGCTGGTCTGGAGCACGGTGGCCACGGCCTTCAAGATCGCCCTGCGCTTCCTTGCACCGCTCCAGCTCCTGCTGGTGGCCGACGCGGTCTCGGTCCTGGCGCTCCTCGCCGTGCTGGCCTGTCGCGGGCGGCTGGACCGGCTGCGGCCCATGCCCCGGCCCCAGGTCCTGCGCTGCTGCCTGCTGGGCCTGGTGAACCCGTTCCTCTACTACACGGTCCTGTTCCAGTCCTATGCCCTGCTCCCGGCCCAGGAGGCCCAGCCCCTCAACTACACCTGGGCCATCACCCTGACGCTGCTCTCCGTGCCCCTGCTGGGCCAGCGGCTGCGCTTTCTGGACCTGGCCGCCATCCTGGCCAGCTACGCGGGCGTGCTCTGCATCGCCACCCGGGGCGAGCCGTTCGCCTTGCGCTTCGAAAGCCCCCTGGGCGTGGGCCTGGCCCTGGGCAGCACCCTGCTCTGGGCCCTGTACTGGATCGGCAACACGCGGCTCGCGGCCGACCCGGTGGCCGCCCTGTTCCTCAATTTCCTGGCCGGCTTCCCCTGCATCCTGGCGGCCGCGCTCCTGGGGCCGGGCCTGCCCCCTGCCAGCCTGCCGGGCCTGCTGGCCGGGGCCTACGTGGGCCTGTTCGAGATGGGGCTCACCTTCGTGCTCTGGCTCTCGGCCATGCGCCTGGCCGCGCGCTCGCCCCAGGGCACGGCCCGGGTGGCCAACCTCATCTTCCTCTCGCCCTTCCTGCCCCTGGTCTTCATCCGCCTGGTGCTGGGCGAGGACATCCTGCCCTCCACGCTCCTGGGCCTGGCGTTCATCGTGGGCGGCAACCTGCTCCAGAGGTTCAAAAAGGCCGCGGCCTGACCCGGCTCCAGCCTGCAGAATTTCTTGAATTAATCCAGCATATTCAATTTTTTCTAGACTTTTTCGCGCAGAAAAACAGGGAGTTGGACGTCCTGCCTGGAAAAAAGTCCGGCCCGCGGCCCTGAACGGGCCGCGGGCCGGAACGCGTACATTATGTGATGAAAATCGGAGTGTTATACTAAAGATTAAAGCGAAACTTTATAAAAAGTCGGGATCAATGCTGGCCTTGCCGCCGGCCAGCATGATCTTGAAATAGCGGATGGTGCGGTCGTCCACCGGCACGATGGGAAAGTTCTTGCGACAGGCGTCGCACTGGGCCATGGCCGGGCGGGTGGGCGCGATGAGCGGCACCTCGCGCTCGCAGAACGGGCAGGGGTAGAGGTAGATGACCTCCATGCCCGTGGGCTTCACCGGGGTGAGCGGCTTCTTGGACTCCACCATCACTGGCCTCCTCGGATCACCAGGGGTTTGCCGGTCATGGCCGCGGGCCGGGGCAGGCCCCAAAGCTCCAGGATGGTGGGCGCGATGTCGCCCAGCACGCCCGGGGCCACCGTGGCCGCGCCCGCGCCCTGCTCCACATAGACCAGGGCCACGGGATTGGTGCTGTGGGCGGTCTGGGGGCCGCCGTTCTTGTCGATCATCTCCTCGGCGTTGCCATGGTCCGCGGTAAGCAGGACCCGGCCGCCCGTGGCCAGCACGCGCTCCACCAGCCGCCCCACGCAGGCGTCCACCACCTCGCAGGCCTCGATCACCGCCGGGATCACGCCGGTGTGGCCCACCATGTCCAGGTTGGCCAGGTTGCACACGGCCAGATCGTACTCGCCCCACTTGGAGAGCAGAGTCTGGGTGACCAGCTCCGCGCTCATGCCGGGCCTGAGGTCGTAGGTGGCCACGTCGCGCGGCGAGGGGATGAGCACGCGGTCCTCGCCCGCAAAGGGCTCCTCGCGGCCGCAGTTCAGGAAATAGGTCACGTGGGCGTACTTCTCGGTCTCGGCGATGCGCAGCTGCCTGAGGCCCGCGCGCGCAACCACCTCGCCCAGGCACTCCTCGATGGATTCGGGCGGGAAGGCCGCGGGCAGGGGAAAGGCCTGCTCGTACTGGGTCATGGTGGCGAACCCGGCCAGCCGGGGCAGGCCGGGCCGGGCGAACTCCGTGAACTGCGGGTCGCACAGGGCACGAGTGATCTGGCGGGCGCGGTCGGCCCGGAAATTGAAGAAGAACACGCCGTCGCCGTGGCGCAGGCAGCCTACGGGCTGTCCGTTCTCCTGCACGATGCGCGGGGTGACGAACTCGTCGGTCTGGCCCGAGGCGTAGGCCCGGCGCACCGCGTCCAGAGGGTCGCTCACGGCCTCGCCCTTGCCCAGGACCAGGCCTTGCCAGGCGATCTCGTTGCGCTCATAGCGCTTGTCCCGGTCCATGGCGTAGTAGCGGCCCATGAGCGTGGCGATGCGGCCCACGCCGATCCCGGCCATCTTGGCCGCCAGGGCCTCCACGTAGCGCTGGCCGCTGTCCGGCGGGGTGTCCCGGCCGTCCAGGAAGCAGTGCACGAAAACATCCGTCACGCCGTGGGCCTTGGCCGATTCCAGCAGGGCGTAGAGGTGGTTCTGGTGGCTGTGCACCCCGCCGTCCGAAACCAGACCCATCAAGTGCAGGCGGCCGCCCGCGGCCCGGGTTTTGGCGAAGAGATCCGTCAGCGCGGCGTTGTCCGCGAAGCGGCCCTCCTCGATGGCCAGGTCGATGCGGGTCATGTCCTGATAGACCACCCGGCCCGCGCCGATGTTCATGTGGCCCACCTCGGAATTGCCCATGAAGCCGTGGGGCAGGCCCACGGCCCGGCCCGAGCACCGGAGCAGGGCCTTGGGCCGTTCGGCCAGAAGCTTGTCCAGGTTGGGAGTGCGGGCCAGGGACACGGCGTTGCCGGGTCCTGCCGGGGCCTGGCCCCAGCCGTCCAGGATGAGCAGAAGCGTGGGCGTGGGCCGCGTCATGCGCCGCCCTTGATGGCGATCTCGGCCGCCTCGGCCCACATGCCCTCGATGTTGTAGAAACGCCGGGTCTCGTCCTGGAAAAGGTGGACCACCACGTCGTTCAGGTCCAGGAGGATCCACTCCGCGCCCTGGTAGCCCTCCATGCCCAGGTAGCCGTAGCCGTTCTCGCCGCAGCACTGGAGCACGTCGTCGGCCAGGGCCTTGGCCTGGCGCAGGCTCTTGGCCGTGGCCACCAGGATCGCCTCGCTCACCGAGGACAGCCCGCGCACGTCCAATGCGCGCACGTCCACGGCCTGCCTGGACACCAGGCGCGCGGCCAGAAGCCGGACCTTGTCCAGGATCTCGTCGGCCTGGGCCGCGGTCTTTTTCATCGCGGGCTTCTTGGCCGTTGCGGGCTTCTTGGCCGAGGGCTTCTTGGCCGCAGGCTTTCTGGCCTCCGCCTTGGGCGCAGCCGCCTTGGACGCAGGCTTTTTGGCCACAGGCTTCTTGGCGGCAGTTTTTTTGGCCGCAGGTTTTGGGGCTGCTGGCTTCTTTGCCGCAGGCTTCTTTGCAGCAGGCTTCTGGGCTGCGGGTTTCTTCGCAGCGGGCTTTTTGGCGGCAGGCTTTTTGGCGTCCGTCTTCGTGGCGTGGGTCTTGCGGTTCATAGGGCTCATGGGGTCTCCGTGGAGGCAGCATAGCGGCCCAGGATGATTTCGCCAAGCCCGCGTTTGGGCACGTGGTGCACGCCCTGGGCGTCGCGCCAGTAGCGGATGCTGCCGTCCTGGGGCAGATCCTCCAGGACCACCTCCTCGGCCGGACGGCCCAGGGCCAGGACCAGGAGAATGGGGTGGGACTCATCCAGGCCCAGGAGCGCGGCCAGTTTCTTGCGGTTTACCGAAGCCAGCATGCACCCGGCCAGGCCCGCCTCGGCCGCGCCGAGCAGGATGGTCTGGGCCGCGATGCCGTGGTCGCAGTCCACCTTGGGGGCCACGGCCGCGTCATGGCAGACGATGATGTAGGCCGCGGGCCGCTCGCCCTCCGCAGGTCCGGGCCAGTCCTTGAGATAGGCGGCCCAACCCAGGCAGGCGAAGATCTCGGCGTTCTTTCCCGGCTCCGTGGAGAGCACGTAGCGCAGGGGCTGCAGGTTGCCGGCCGAGGCCGTGTTGCGGGCCAGGTCCAGCAGGGATTCCAGCAGGGCCATGGGAACGGCCTCGGATTGGCGGAAGCGGCGCACCGAACGGTTCTTAAGCACCAGGTCGCGCAGTTGCATGGGTCCTCCATGTGGTTCAGCCACCTATCCCTTTTGCGGCCGGTCCGCAATGCCGTCAAGGGCCGCGGCGGACCTTGACGCCGCTCCTGCCTTGGGGCAAGAACTCCGATGGTGGTGCGTTTTCCAAGGCCCCCCATCGCCTCCCGGGCATCCCGGCAGGTCCGGGGCCGGGACGCCACGCCGCCGCGCAAGCGGCCTCACACCCGGCGCATACGCGCACTTCAAGGAGGAGCGGTCATGATCTTGGATGTGGACCTGGAGACCTTGCCCCGCGAGGACCTGGAAGCCCTGCAGCTGCGGCGGCTCAAGGCCCTGGTGGAACGGGTTTATGAAAACGTGCCCTTCTACCGCAAGAATTTCGACGAGCGGGGGCTCAAGCCCGCAGACATCCAGAGCCTGGCGGACGTGAAGCTTCTGCCCTTCACCACCAAGCAGGACCTGCGCGACCACTATCCCTTCGGCATGTTCGCGGTGTCCCGCGAGAACATCGTGCGCATCCACTCCTCCTCGGGCACCACGGGCAAGGCCACGGTGGTGGGCTACACCCGGCGCGACATCCGCAACTGGGGCCGGCTCATGGGCCGCTGCCTGGCCGCCGCGGGCCTCACCAGCCAGGACCTGCTGCACAACGCCTACGGCTACGGCCTGTTCACCGGCGGCCTGGGCGCCCACTACGGCGCCGAGGAGCTGGGGGCCACGGTCATCCCGGTGTCCGGCGGCGGCACCCGCCGCCAGGCCATGCTCCTGCGCGACTTCGGGGCCACGGCCATCTGCTGCACGCCCTCCTACTGCCTGCACCTGGCCGAGGTGGCCCAGGAAATGGGTATCGACTTCAAGTCCCTGCCCCTGCGCGTGGGCGTGTTCGGGGCCGAGCCCTGGAGCGAATCCATGCGCAAGGAGATGGAGTCCCGCCTGGGCATCATGGCCCTGGACATCTACGGCCTGTCCGAGATCATGGGGCCGGGCGTGGCCATCGAGTGCGCCAAGGCCCAGAACGGCCTGCACCTCATGGAAGACCACTTCCTGGTGGAGATCATCGACCCGCAGACCGGCGAGAACCTGCCCTACGGCGAGACCGGCGAACTGGTCATCACCACCCTGACCAAGGAGGCCATCCCGCTCTTGCGCTACCGCACGCGTGACATGACCAGCCTGAACCCCGCGCCCTGCCGTTGCGGCCGGACCTTCGTGCGCATGAAGCGCGTGCAGGGCCGCAGCGACGACATGCTCATCATCCGCGGCGTGAACGTGTTCCCGCAGCAGATCGAGAGCATCATCGTGGAGACCGAGGGCTTGAGCCCCCACTACCAGCTCATCGTGACCCGCGAGAACAACCTGGACAACCTGGAAGTGCAGGTGGAGGTGGACGAGAGCGTGTTCTCGGACGCCATCAAGAATTTACAACGCCTTGAATCCAAGGTACAAAAGAACATCAAGGAATTCCTGGGCGTCACGGCCCGGGTCAAGCTGGTGGAGCCGCGCACCATCCAGCGCTCCGAAGGCAAGGCCAAGCGCATCATCGACATGCGCAACCCCCAGGCGTAACGGCCGCACACAACCCAGCGAGCGAGGCACACCATGAAGGTCGATCAACTCTCCATCTTCCTGGAAAACCGGGCCGGCCGCCTGGCCGAGGTCACGCGGCTCTTGTCCGAGGCCAAGGTCAACATCCGCGCCCTGTCCCTGGCCGACACCTCGGACTTCGGCATCCTCCGGCTCATCGTCTCGGACTTCGAAAAGGCCCGCGAGGTGCTCAAACAGAACGGCTTCACCGTGGGCCGCACCAGCGTGGTGGCCGTGGAGGTGGACGACACCCCCGGCGGCCTGCACCGCATCCTGGAGATGCTCCGGGACTCCAAGGTCAACGTGGAGTACATGTACGCCTTCGTGCAGCAGAGCGGGAGCAACGCCATCATCATCTTCCGCTTCGACCGCACGGACCAGGCCATCGAGATCCTCCAGCAGAACAACATCCCCATCGTGCCCGGGGAGAAGCTCTACAACCTATAGAAACCCGGCCCTCCGGGGGACCGCCCGCGCGGTCCCCCGGCCTTCGGCCGTGGTCCACGGCCGCCATGGACACCACCCGCCTCGTCCGGCTCTCGGAGCACCGCTGGCGCCTGCCGCCGGAGGCTTCGCGCGCGGCCGTGGAGTTCTTCGCCTCCCGCCCCCTGCTCCTGGACATGGAGGACGAGGTCCTGCGCCAAATATGCGGCGTGGCCTCGCTGCCCGGCCTGGCCGGGGCCGCCCTGGTCCTGCCCGACGCCCACTCGGGCTACGGCTTTCCCATCGGCGGGGTGGCGGCCTTCGACGCGCACGAGGGCGGCGTGGTCTCGGCCGGGGGCGTGGGCTTCGACATCGCCTGCGGAGTGCGGACCATGGCCACGAACCTGGACCGCGAGGACGTGCTCACGGCCCAGGAGGCCCTGGCCCAGGCCCTGTTCCAGGCCGTGCCCTCGGGTCTGGGCCGGGGCGGGGCCCTGCGCCTCTCCCTGGAGGAAATCGACGAACTCCTGCGCCAGGGCGCTTCCTGGGCCGTGGGCCGCGGCCTGGGACGGCCGCGGGACCTGGCCCGCTGCGAGGAGCGCGGCCGCATGGCCGGGGCCGATCCGGCCCGGGTCTCGCGCGAGGCCAAGGAACGTCTGCGCGACCAGGTGGGCACCCTGGGCTCGGGCAACCACTACCTGGAGGTCCAGTGCCTGGCCGAGGTCCTGGACCCTGGCCTGGCCGACGGCTTCGGCCTGCGGCGCGGCCAGATCCTCGTGAGCATCCACTGCGGCTCCCGCGGCCTGGGGCACCAGATCGGCAACGACTACCTGCCGCGCATGGCGGCCCAGGCCGCCCGCCACGGCCTGCGCCTGCCGGACAAGGAGCTGGCCTGCGCCCCCATCCGCTCGGACCTGGGCCAGGAATACCTGGCGGCCATGGCCTGCGGGGTGAACTGCGCCCTGGCCAACCGCCAGGTCATCGGCCACCTGGCGCGCCAGGCCCTGGAGCGGGTCTTCCCGGGCGTCTCGGCCGAGGTCTTCTACGACGTGTGCCACAACACCTGCCGGGCGGAGGAGCACGTGGTCGAGGGCCGCGCGCGCAGGCTCCACGTGCACCGCAAGGGCGCCACCCGGGCCTTTCCGCCCGGCCACCCGGACCTGCCGCCGGACCTGGCCCCCTTTGGCCAGCCCGTGCTCGTGGGCGGGAACATGGGCGGCTCGTCCTACATCCTGGCCGGGGCGGCGGGTAATCCAGCCCTGGCCTCGGCCTGCCACGGCGCGGGCCGGATCATGAGCCGGACCCAGGCCCGCAAACGTTTCCGAGGCCGGGACGTGCTGGAGTCCTTGCGGCTCGCCGGCATTAGAGTTTGCAGCGCGGACCTCAAAGGCGTTGCCGAAGAGGCTCCGGGAGCGTACAAGGACGAGACTGCCGTGGTGGCCTCGGCGGCTGCGGCGGGCCTGGCCCGGCCCGTTGCCCGCCTGGAGCCGCTGGTCTGCATCAAGGGATGAAAAACATGGTGGAAACCCAGCCCATTGCCCAGGCCTGGATGAACGAGATGGCCGCGCGGCGTCCGGCCCTGGTGGCCCGGATGTTCGAGGTCTTTCTGGCCGAGGAGCCGCAGCGCCTGGCGGAGATCCGCACGGCCCTGGAGCGGGGCGACGCCGAGCGCCTGCGCTTCCTGGTGCATTCGCTCAAAGGCGCGGCCGCGGCCCTGGGCGCGGAGCGCCTGCGCGACTGCTGCCTAGCCCTGGAACTGGCCGCCAAAGAGGGCGAACTGACGGTCGCGCCTCCCCGGCTGACCGACCTGGAGGCCGAGATGGAGCGGGTCTTCGCCTTCATGCGCGCGCATCAGGCAGCGGCCTGACGGCCTGACCCGCCACACGCTGCCGCAGAAAAAGCCCCTGCGCAGGAGTCCTGCGCAGGGGCTTCGCTTTTTCTTGGGAGCGGCCCGCTAGAAGATGTCCGCCATGCCGTACAGCTTGCCCGGCTTCTGGCCCGCCAGCCACTTGGCCGCGCGCAACGCGCCCTGGGCGAAGGTCTCGCGGGAATGAGCGCGGTGGGTCACTTCCACGCGCTCGCCCGGGCCGAAGAAGAACACCGTGTGCTCGCCCACCACGTCGCCGCCGCGCAGGGTCTGGACCCCGATTTCTTCCTTGGGGCGCGGCCCGATGATGCCCTGGCGCGCGTAATTCTTGACCGCGTCGTAGTCCCAGTCCCGGGCCTCGGCCAGGCACTGGGCCATCTTGATGGCCGTGCCGCTGGGCGCGTCCTTCTTGCGGTTGTGATGCACCTCGACCATCTCCAGGTCGTAGTCCGGCCCGAGCTTGCGCACCAGGTCCGGCAGGACCTTGAGCAGCACGTTCACGCCCACGCTCATGTTCGGGGCCCAGAACAGGGGGATGGCCGCGGCCAGGACGCGCAGCTCGTCCTGCTGCGCCTTGTCCAGGCCCGTGGTGCCGATAACCGCGGCGTTGCCGTGCTTTTTCGCGATGCGGGCCATGTCCAGGCTGGCCTCGGGCGCAGTGAAGTCGATGATCACGGCCCCCTTGGCCTGGGGCAAAATCTCGTCCAGGGACCCGGACGCCGGGCAGCCCAGGTTCTGCACCGCGGCCAGGCGCTCGGCCCGCTCCACCACTCCGGCCAGCTCCAGCCCGCTTCCCTCGGCCCGGGCCAGCCGGACCAGGTTGCCGCCCATGCGCCCGCCGGCGCCCATGATCACGACCTTGCAGCTCATGACTCCTCCCTCCGCGCGAGCGCGGCCTGCGCCGTCCGGACCAGGTCCTGGAAGGCGGTGACATCGAGTATGGTCAGGCCCCATTCCCGGGCCTTGGCCAGCTTGCTTCCGGCGGCTTCCCCGGCCACCACGTAGTCCACCTTTTTGGTGATCGAGGGCGCGGCCCGTCCGCCGAGGCCTTCCACCAGGGCCTGGGCCTCGCCCCGCGACAGGCCCGGCAGCGTTCCCGTGAAAATGAACGTTTTCCCGGCCAAGGGCAAGTCCGCGGCCGCCTCGGACCGTTCCCCCCGGGGCCAGAGCCCCAGTTCCCTGAAACGCTCCAGCAGGTCGCGGTTGGCCGGGTTGTCGAAAAAGGCCCGGATGCTGGCCGCCACCTTGGGGCCGATGTCCGGCAGCTTCTGGAGATCCTCGTCCGAGGCCCCGGCCAGGGCGTCCATGTCCGTGTAGGCCTGGGCCAGGGTGCGCGCGGTCTGCTCGCCCACCTGCTCGATGCCCAGGGCGCTCAGGAAACGGTGCAGCGGGGCCTGCTTGGCCTCCTCCACCGCGGCCAGAAAGTTGTCCGCGGATCTGGAGCCCATGCCCTTGTAGCCCAGAAGAATCTTCTTGTTCAGGGCGAAAAGGTCCGCCGGGGAGCGCAGGTGGCCGTCCTGGGCCAGCTTCTCGATCCAGCTTCCGCCCACGCCCTGCATGTCCAGACCGGCCTTGGACACGAAATGGATGAGGCCCTGGGCGAGCCGGGCCGGGCAGGACAGGTTGGGGCAGCGCACGGCCGCCTCGTCCGGCAGGCGCACGGTGCGCGAGCCGCACACCGGACACTGCTCCGGAATGCGCCAGGCCGCCGCGTCCTCGCCTCGCTCCTCCAGGTTGCGCACCACCTGGGGGATCACGTCCCCGGCCCGCTGGATGAGCACCCGGTCGCCGGGCTGCAGGCGCAGGGCGTTGATCTGGTCCTGGTTGTGGAGCGTGGCGCTGGAGACCTCCACCCCGGCCAGGCGCACGGGCGCCAGCTCGGCCACGGGCGTGAGCACGCCGGTGCGGCCCACCTGGACCTTGATGTCGAGCAGCCGCGTCTCGGCCTGGCGCGGCGGGAACTTCAGGGCCAGGGCCCAGCGCGGGGCGCGGGCGGTCTGGCCCAGCTCGCGCTGGAGATCCAGGGAGTCCACCTTGGCCACCAGGCCGTCGATCTCGAAGGGCAAGGCGTCGCGCTCGTCCTGGAGCTTCAGGAACAGGGCCTCCACCCCGGCGGCGTCGGCGCAGACCTGGGCCTCGGGCGGCACGCTGAAGCCCAGGGCGGCCAGCCCGGTCATGATCTCCCCCTGGCTGCGCCAGGCGAACAGCGGGGCCTCCCATTCCACCAGCCCCACGCCGTAGGCCAGGAAGCGCAGGGGCCGGGCCGCCGCCACCTTGGGGTCCAGCTGGCGCACCGAGCCCGCGGCCGCGTTGCGGGGATTGGCGAAGATCTTGCCACCGGCCGCGGCCTGACGCTCGTTCAGGGCCTTGAACGCGGCCTTGGTCATGACCACCTCGCCGCGCACCTCCAGAAGCCGGGGCACGGGGCCGTTGCCGGTTTTGAGCGTGAGGGGCAGGTTCTTCACGGTGCGCAGGTTGCGGGTCACGTCCTCGCCCACCTCGCCGTCCCCGCGGGTGGCGGCCATGACCAGGGCGCCCCTCTCATAGACCGCCTCCACGGCCAGGCCGTCCATCTTGGGATCGGCCCACCAGGCCGGAGCCGCGCCCAGGGTCTTGGCCGTGCGCGCGGCAAACTCGCGCCACTCCTCCAGGCTCATGGCGTTGTCCAGGCTCAACAGCGGCAGGCGGTGGCGGTAGGCGGCGAAACCCTCGGCCGGGGCCCCGCCCACGCGCCGGGTGGGCGAGTTGGGGTCGTCCAGCTCGGGGTGCGCGGCCTCCAGGGCCTGCAATTCCCGGAACAGGGCGTCGTATTCCGCGTCGGGGATCTCCGGCGCGTCCAGTTCGTAGTAGCGGCGGTTGTGGTGCTCGAGCTGCCTGCGCAGTTCGGCCACGCGCGCGGCGGCTTGGTCGCGTGACGTCACAGGGCTTCCTGGAACCGGCTCAGGTCGGCCTTGCTGCCCACGGCCAGCAGCGTGTCCCCGGCCTCGATGACCTCGCGCGGGCCGGGATTGAAGACCATGCCGCCGTCGGGCTTCTGGATGGCGATGACGATGAGGTTGAACAGCGGCCGGAGCTGGGACTCCACGATGTTCTTGCCCGCGAACCGGGAGGCCGGGCCGATGGGCAGCTCCTCCATCTGGAGGTCGATGTTGCCGCGCTGGGCCAGCTCCAGGAAGTTGGTCACCGTGGGCCGCAGCACGTTCTGGGCCATGCTCACCCCGCCGATCAGGTTGGGCAGGACCACCCGGTTGGCGCCGGCCATCTTGAGCCGGGCCACGTGGCCCGGATCGCTGGCCCGGGCGATGATGCGCACCTCGGGATTGAGCTGGCGGGCCGTGAGGGTCACATAGACGTTGGCGGCCTCGTCGGTGAGGGCCGTGATCAGGGACTTGGCCCGCATGAGTCCGGCCTGGAGCAGGACCTGGTCGTTGGTGGCGTCGCCCTCCACGAAGGGGATGTTCTCGTGGCGCAGCCGCTCCAGGGCCTCCTGGGCGTGCTCGATGACCACCACGGGCTGGCCCTCGCCCACGATCTCGCGCACCACCACGCTGCCGATGCGGCCGCAGCCGCAGATGATGAAATGGCCGGAGAGCTTGTCGATCCGCTTCTGCACCTTGAGCCTCCCCCAGAAATTGTGCACATGCCCTTCCACCAGGACCTGCGAGAACGCGCCCACCAGGTAGGCGAAACCACCCACCCCGCCCAGGATGATGAAGGCGGTCATGAGCCGTCCCGCGTCCGAGAGCGGCCGCACCTCCTGGAAGCCCACCGTGGCCAGGGTGATGACCATCATGTAAAAGCTTTCCAGGAGGTTCCAGCCCTCCACGGTCATGTAGCCGATCATGCCCAGGATGAAGACCACCAGGAGCGTCAGGGCGGCCACGCCCATCTGCCAAAAGTAGCGGTAACGGCTCCTGAACCGGCTCATGCGGGCCTTGAAGGTCAGTGCGGACATGCCTACCCCAGTTGCAGCAGCCGTTCCCTGAGCGCGCCGATGCGGTCGCGCAGGCCCGCGGCGCGCTCGAATTCCAGTTCCTTGGCCGCGGCGCGCATCTCGCGCTCCAGGCGGCGGATCTCCTTTTCCAGGTCCTTGGGCTCCGCGCCGTAGCGGGCCAGGTCCTCGGCCACGGCGGTCAGGTCCACGCCGTCCAGGTTCGCGGCCCGGGCCGTGATCTCGCCCAGGGCGCTCTGCAGGGCCTTGCGCACGGTCTTGGGAGTAATACCGTGTTTCTCGTTGTAATCCAACTGACGGCTGCGGCGGCGGGCGGTCTCGTCCAGGGCCTTCCGCATGGATTCCGTGACCTGGTCCGCGTAGAGCAGGACGCTGCCGCCCACGTTGCGCGCGGCCCGGCCGAAGGTCTGGATGAGCGAGCGCGCGGAGCGCAAAAAGCCTTCCTTGTCCGCGTCCAGCACGGCCACCAGGGAGACCTCCGGGATGTCCAGGCCCTCGCGCAGGAGATTGATGCCCACCAGCACGTGGAACTCCCCGGCGCGCAGGGCCTGGATGATGGCCATGCGCTCCAGGGTGTCGATGTCCGAGTGCAGGTAGCGGGCCGAAACCCCCATCTCGTTCAGGTAGTCCGTGAGGTCCTCGGCCATGCGCTTGGTCAGGGTGGTGACCAGCACGCGCTCGTTGCGGGCCGCGCGCTTGCGGCACTCGGCCAGGAGGTCGTCCATCTGCCCGGCCGTGGGCCGCACCTCCACCTCGGGGTCCACGAGGCCCGTGGGCCGGATGATCTGCTCCACCACCAGGCCCTGGGACCGCTCCATCTCCCAGGGGCCGGGCGTGGCCGAGACATAGACGGTCTGGCCGGTGCGGGCCAGGAACTCGTCGAAATTGAGCGGCCGGTTGTCCAGGGCTGAGGGCAGACGGAAGCCGAAATCCACCAGGGTGGTCTTGCGCGAGATGTCGCCGTTGTACATGCCGCCCACCTGGGGGATGGTGATGTGCGACTCGTCCACAAACAGTATGAAATCATTTGGGAAATAGTCCAGGAGCGTGGCCGGTGGCTGACCCTGGCTGCGGCCGTCCAGGTGGCGGGAGTAGTTCTCGATGCCGTTGCAGTAGCCCAGCTCCTCGATGGTCTCCAGGTCGAACTGGGTGCGCTGCTCCAGACGCTGGGCCTCCACCAGCCTGTTCGCCTTGCGGAAGTATTCCAGGCGCTCGCGCAGCTCGGTGCGGATGTCGTCCATGGCCCGGGTCAGGTTGTCGCGGTCCGAGACGTAGTGGCTGCCCGGATAGATGACCGTCTTTTTCAGCCGGGCCTCCACCGCGCCGGTGAGCGGGTCGGTCTCCAGGATGCTCTCCAGCTCGTCGCCGAAAAAGGTCAGGCGCAGGGCGCGCTCGCGGGCATAGGCCGGGATGATCTCCACGGCGTCGCCGCGCACCCGGAAGGTGCCGCGGTGGAAGTCGTAGTCGTTGCGCTCGTAGTGCACCTCCACCAGCCGTTTGAGCAGGCTCTCCATGGACAGCGCCTGGCCTTCCTCCACCGGGATGATCATCTTGGCATAGTACTCGGGCGAGCCCAGGCCGTAGATGCAGGACACCGAGGCCACGATGAGCACGTCGCGCCGGGTGAGCAGGGCGTGGGTGGCGGCATGGCGCAGCTTGTCGATGTCGTCGTTGATGGAGGAGTCCTTCTCAATGAAGGTGTCCGTGTGCGGGAGGTAGGCTTCCGGCTGGTAGTAGTCGTAATAGCTGACGAAATACTCGACTGCGTTGTGCGGGAAGAGGGTCTTGAACTCGTTGTAGAGCTGGGCGGCCAGGGTCTTGTTGGGGGCCAGGACCAGGGCCGGGCGGCCCAGGCGGGCCACGGTGTGGGCCATGGTGAAGGTCTTGCCCGAGCCGGTGACGCCCAGCAGAACCTGGTCGCGCACCCCGGCCGCCAGGTTGGCGCACAATGCGCCGATGGCCTGGGGCTGGTCGCCCGTGGGCTTGAAATCGCTGACCAGTCTGAACTCGGACATGCCCTTCCCTTGTCTCTTGGCCCCAAAATCAGTATGCAGAACCTCAACGTCCGTCAACGACCAGGGGGGCCTCCATGGAACTGCGCATCGCCGAGGCGCACGCACCGCTTCCCGTGGACCGGGCCTTTGCCCTGTCCATGACCATCCGCAGCTTCAAGGGCCGCCGCGACGTGGAGGCGCATCTCTTCCGCCACACCTGGGATCCGGCCGAGGAGGCCGCCTTCGACTGGAACGCCCTGCTCGGTCCCTGCATCGAGGGCGCTGCCGATCCCGAAAGCAGCCGCAAGGTGATCCTGGAGGCCTTCACCCGCCAGGAACGCGACCAGATCATCGCCTATCTCACGGAACACTACGCCTCCCGTCTCTCGGCCATCGACTCCGCGCCCCTGGGCTTTCCCGTGCCCCGGGGCCTGCCGCCGCTCTGCGGCCTGGACGAGGGCAAGAGCATCGGCTTCATCCGCTTCGAAAAGATTCCCCATTTCCACCTGCCCCTGGCCCTGCGCGGGCTCTACGACCTGTCCCAGCACCGGCCCATCGTGGAAGGGATATAGGACGTCTTCCCGGGAATTCAGGATCCATGGGCCTTGCCGTCCCCCCTCTTGTTGACATTGAAAATCAATTTCATTAAACCTCCTGAAGCGGACCGTGCAGCGGCCGCGAACAGGAGGTTCCATGCCCTTTCCACCGCCGCTCTCCTGCATCCCGGACGGCTGCGCCTGCATCACCGACATCCTGCACCAGTTCGCCGAATCCCTCGGCAACGCCATCGACGCCAAGGACTCCCACACCCGCCGCCACTCCGACGAGGTGGCCGAGCTTTCCCGCGAACTGGCCCGCGTCCTGGGCTGCGCCCAGCGCCAGCTGGAAGTCATCCACCTGGCCGGGCACCTGCACGACATCGGCAAGATCGGCGTGCCCGACGCGGCCCTGGGCAAGCGCGGCCCGCTCGACGCCGCGGAGTGGGAGGCCCTGCGCCGCCACCCGGAGATCGGGGCGGAGATCGTGCGGCCCGTGCTGCCTCTGGCCGGGGCCGGGGTGGTGGAGATGATCCTGCACCACCACGAGCGCTACGACGGCCGGGGCTATCCCCACGGCCTGGCGGGCGAGGCCATCCCCTTCGGCGCGCGGGTCATCACCCTGGCCGACTCCCTCTCGGCCATGCTCCAGAACCGCCCCTACCGCCGCGCCCTGGACTTCGAGACGGCCGTGGCCGAGATCGTCAAGGGCCGGGGCGCGCAGTTCGACCCCGAGGTGGCCGAGGCCTTCCTGGACAACCGGGAGCGCTTCCGCGCCCTCTGCGCCGGGATGCCGGAAATGGGAGCCCAGCCAGGGTCAGGCCTGCGCGGCCTGGGCGCCGTCCTGGCCGTTTGACCAGGCCCCGGAGAGGCCGCAACCGCTCCAGGAGCCCTGCTCCGTGGGCTCGCGCAGGGCCAGGTTGAGGCGGCGCAGGAATTCCGTGCGCGGAATCTCGCGGGCGCCCAGGCGCAGCACGTGCGGGGTGGCCTGCTGGCAGTCCAGGAAGTGGTAGCCGCGGCCGCCCAGGTGGCGCAGGAGCACGGCCAGGGCGGCCTGGGAGGCTCCGCTCACGGCGTGGAACATGGATTCCCCGAAAAAGGCCCGGCCAAGGGCCAGGCCGTAGATCCCGCCCACCAGACCGCCTTCCCGGTCCCGCGCCTCCAGGCTGTGGGCGAAGCCCAGCTGGTGCAGCCGCTCGTAGGCCTCGATCATCTCGGGCAGGATCCAGGTGCCGTCCTGGCCAGGCCGGGGCTGGGCCGCGCAGGCCCGGATCACGGCCCCGAAGTCTCGGTCGAAGCTGAAGTGGAAGCGGCCGGAATTGAGGGTCCGGCGCAGGCTTCTGGGCACGTGCAGGGCCGCGGGCTCCAGGATGGGCCGGGGGTCCGGCGACCACCAGAGAATGGGCGATTCCGGCCCGTACCAGGGGAACACGCCCGCGGCGTAGGCGTTGATGAGCCGCAGGGGCGAGAGGTCCCCGCCCACGGCCAGAAGCCCGTCGGACTCGGCCTCGGCCGGATCCGGAAACACGGGATCGTCGAACAGGCGGTAGATGGCCATGGCGCAAACAGAGGGGCGGCCCGCAGGCCGCCCCCGGTTCTAGTTCTCGGTCCGCGTCCCGCCCTGGGGCGTGTAGCGGAACAGGAAGTCGCCCGAGGGGCCGCAGGCCCCGGCCTTGGCCGTTCCGCGCTCGGCCTCGGGCCGGGCGTCCACCTCGATCTCCCCGCCCTTCTGCAGGGAGCCGAACAAGAGCTCCTCGGCAATGGCGTCCTTGATCTCGGTCTGGATCACCCGGGCCATGGGCCGCGCGCCGAAGGCCGGGTCGTAGCCCTTGGCGGCCAGCAGCTCGCGCGCCGCCGGGGTCAGGCGCACGGCCGCCCGGCGCTCCTTGAGCTGGGCGTTCAGCTCGCGCACGAACTTGTCCACGATGCGGCCCATGATCTCGGGGTTGAGCGCGCCGAAGGGCACGGTGGCGTCCAGCCGGTTGCGGAACTCGGGGCTGAACAGTTTCTCGATGGCCTTGAGCCCCGCTCCCTTGCGGTCGTCCTTGTCGTTGCGCGTGAAGCCGATGCCCTGCTTGGCCATGTCCTGGGCGCCCGCGTTGGAGGTCATGAGCAGGACCACCTGGCGGAAGTCGGCCTTGCGGCCGTTGTTGTCCGTGAGCGTGGCGTAGTCCATGACCTGCAGGAGGATGTTGAAGATGTCCGGGTGGGCCTTCTCGATCTCGTCGAAGAGCACCACGCAGTGCGGGTTCTTGCGGATGGACTCGGTGAGCAGGCCGCCCTGGTCGAAGCCCACGTAGCCGGGGGGCGCGCCGATGAGCCGGGCCACGGCGTGCTTCTCCATGTATTCGCTCATGTCGAAGCGCAGGAACTGCACGCCCAGGACCTGGGCCAGCTGCTTGGCCAGCTCGGTCTTGCCGCAGCCCGTGGGGCCGGTGAGCAGGAACGAGCCCATGGGGCGGCCCGGCTGCTTCATGCCTGCGCGGGCGCGCTTGATGGCCCGGGAGAGCACGGACACGGCCTCGTCCTGGCCGAAGACCACGGCCTTCAGGTCCTCCTCCAGGTCGCGCAGCCGCCCGCGGTCCGAGACCGTGAGCCGCCGGGCCGGGATGCGGGCCATGCGCGCCACCACCTTCTCCACGTCGGCCACGGTGATGGCGTGGTCCTTGCGCGTCCGTCCCGAAAGCTTGTACAGGGCCCCGGCCTCGTCGATGACGTCGATGGCCTTGTCCGGCAGGTAGCGGTCGTTGACGTGGCGGGCCGAGAGTTCGGCCGCGGCGCGCAGGGCGTTCTGGGTGTAGCTCACGTCGTGGAACTTCTCGTAGTACGGCTTGAGCCCCTTGAGGATGTCCACCGTCTCCTCCACCGTGGGCTCGGCGATCTCGATCTTCTGGAAGCGCCGGGACAGGGCGCGGTCCTTCTCGAAATGGTTCTTGTACTCCTCGTAGGTGGTGGAGCCGATGCAGCGCACCTCGCCCGCGGCCAGGAAGGGCTTGAGGATGTTGGAGGCGTCCAGGCTGCCGCCGCTCACCGAGCCCGCGCCCACGATGGTGTGGATCTCGTCCACGAAGAGGATGGCCCCGGGCTCGCGCTTGAGTTCGGCCAGCACGCCCTTGAGCCGGGCCTCGAAGTCGCCGCGGTACTTGGTGCCCGCCAGGAGCGCGCCCATGTCCAGGGCGAAGACCTGGGCCTCCCAGAACTCGCGCGGGGTCTTCTTGTCCACGATCATGAGGGCCAGGCCCTCGGCCATGGCCGTCTTGCCCACGCCCGGGTCGCCCACGAAAATGGGGTTGTTCTTGCGGCGGCGGGCCAGGACCTGGACCGTGCGCTCCAGCTCGGCGCGGCGGCCGATGAGCGGGTCGATAAGGCCCTGGGCCGCGCGCTCGGTCAGGTTGGTGGTGAACTCCTCCAGGGCCGACTTCTTGCCTTCCTGGCCCGGGGCCGGACCCGCGGGCTGGGCCCCGGGGCGCTCGCCGGAGCCCTGGCGGCGCGGGGCCGCGTCCCAGCCGGGCTCGCGGCTGGAGGCGGGCAGGCCGTGGGAGATGTATTCCAGCACGTCCAGGCGGGACACGCCGTGGGAGCGCAGGAAATAGACCGCGTAGGAATCCTCCTCCTCGAAGAGCGCGGCGAGCACGTCGCCCACCTCCACGATCTCCTTGCCCGAGGCGCGTTTCTGCCACACGGCCCGCTGGAGCACGCGGCGCACGCCCAGGGTCTGGATGACCTCGGATTCCGAGCCCTCGGGCAGGACCTCCAGGTTCTCGGAGAAAAACTGGAGGAGCTGCTCGCGGAGCTTGGTCACGTCCGCGCCGCAGCCCGTCAGGATGCCCTCGGCCGTGGGTTCCAGGCAGAGGGCGTAGAGCAGGTGTTCCAAGGTCAGGTACTCGTGCTTGCGGCGCTTCACCTCGGACACGGCCGAGGTCAGCGCGCTCTCCAATCCCTTGCTGAGCATCGCGGGCTATTCCCCCTCCATGCTGCACCGCAGCGGGAAGCCGGCGGCCTTGGCCAGGCGGTGGACGGTGTCCACCTTGGTCTCGGCCACTTCCGCGGTATAGACCCCGCAGACGCCGACCCCGTCGTTGTGCACGGCCAGCATGATCGTGGTCGCTTCGGTTTCGTTCTTCTGGAAAACGCGCATGAGCACTTCCACCACGAACTCCATGGTGGTGTAGTCGTCGTTGTGCAGGAGCACCCGGAAGCGCGGAGGCTCCTGGGTCTCGTGCTCGGAAACCGTCCCGCTCTGGAACTGGTCCCCGAAAAGCTCGTCGCTCATGCCATCCCCCAAGAACGCGGGCCGCTGGCCCTAGGCGCGATAATAAGGCCGAAGGTCCCGCCTGTCGAGCCCCGGAGGACGCCGGGCTTCAGGAAGAATGCCCGGAGTTTGCCGCCGCCAGGGCCTGGAGCCGGGAGCGCTCGGGCTCCACGAAGACGAAGTTCTCGTCCTCGGGCAGGTTGCGGGCGCGCCGCCAGGCCTGGTTCAGGGCGTGGTAGGTCTCCTTGGAGCTGACCACCCCGTCCAGGCCCAGGGCCGTGGCGCAGGCGCGCAGGGCCTTTTCCTCGCCCTCGATCTCCACACACTCGCCGAAGGGCAGCTGGTCCAGGCAGACGGTGCAGTCCATGAACCGCCACGTCTCGCGCAACTTCTCGTAGATGAACACCGGGACGTAGCCCAGGGCCTCCATGGCGGCCAGGGTCTCGTTCAGGTCCGAGAGCCGGGTCTCGTGCTCGGAGCAGACCTTGCAAGCCGCGTCGCGGGCCGCGGGAAGCTTCACCGTAAGGAGCGTCTCGGTCCCGGTGCGGCGCAGGCGCAGAAGCATGCCGCGCTTCTTGAGCGTACGCACGGCATCGTCCAGCACCAGGTTCTCCTCGAAGACCATGCCGCGGGGCTCCCCGCCCAGGCGCCGGAGCGCCTCGCGCACGGCGTCCAGGTCCGGGTTCAGGTACTTCATCTCGCATTCGGTGGCCATGCGCCCTTTCCTCCCGCAGCCGACGCTGCCATGTATGCCTGGAGCGAGAAGCGCCGTGATCCGGAAAATCCTCATTCTGGCCCTGAGCGGGACCGCCGGAACCCTCTGCCGTTACGGCCTGGCCGGATTCGTCCAGCGCCTGAGCGGCTCGGACTTCCCCTTCGGCACCTTTGCCGCGAACATGGCCGGTTGCCTGGCTTCGGCCTGGTCTGGGCCCTGCTGGAAAACCGTGCCGGGTTCTCGGGCGGGTGGCGGCTGGCCGCCCTCACCGGATTCATGGGCGCGTTCACCACCTTCTCCACCTACACGTTCGAGACCCCGGCCCTGCTCCGCCTGGGCCAGACCGCCCCGGCCAACGTGGCCGGGCGGTCCCTGCTGGGCCTGGGGCTGGTGCTGGCGGGCACGGCCCTAGGTCGCCTTATTTGATTCTAGGGGAAAACCGCCGCGACCACAACATGACCGGAGACCGCCATGAACCTGCTCCGCCAGGCCGAAAGGCTGCGCATTTTCCTGAGTGAAAGCGACCGCTGCGACGGCCGCCTGCTCTACGAGGCCATCGTGGAGGAGGCCCGCCGCCAGGGCCTGGCCGGAGCCACCGTGCTGCGGGGCGTTTCCGGATTCGGGGCCAACAGCCGCGTGCACACGAACAAGATCCTGCGGCTCTCCGAGGACCTGCCCGTGGTGGAGGTGGTGGACACGCCGGAGAAGATCGAGGCCTTCCTGCCCTGGCTGGACCAGGTCATGCGCGAGGGCCTGGTGACCCTGGAGGGCGTGCAGGTCATGTTCTACCGCCACAACCAGGGGAAGAAAAACTAGCCGATCGCCGCCTTGCGCACCATCTCCGCCGCGATGGACTCCAGGGGCAGGACCTTGTGCACCCCGCCGTGCTTCACGGCCTCCTGGGGCATGCCGTAAACCACGCAGCTGGCCTCGTCCTGGGCAATGGTGTAGGCCCCGGCGTCGAAGAGCTCCTTCATGCCCCTGGCCCCGTCGTCGCCCATGCCGGTCATGATGGCCGCCACCACGTTCTTGCCCGCGTAGTTGGCACCGGAACGGAAGAGCACGTCCACCGAGGGCCGGTGCCGCGAGACCAGCGGCCCGTCGCGCACCTCCACGTAGTAGCGCGCCCCGCTGCGCTTGAGCAGCATGTGCTTGTTGCCCGGGGCGATGAGGGCCTGGCCCCGGAGCATGGAATCGCCGTCCGCGGCCTCCTTCACTGTGATCCGGCAGATGGAGTTGAGCCGGTTGGCGAAGGCCTGGGTGAAGTGCTCGGGCATATGCTGGACGATGGCCAGGGGCGGGCAGTCCAGGGGCATGGCCTCCAGAAACACGCGCAGGGCCTCGGTGCCGCCGGTGGAGGCCCCCACCAGGGCGATCTTCTCCGTGGTGCGCAGGTCCTGGGGACGGCCCATGGGGATCACGGCGTCGGCCGAGAGCTTGGGCTGGGGCGCGGCCTGGCGTCCGCCGCGGAAGGCTCTGGGCCTGGCCTGGGCCGCGGCCCGCACCGCATCGCAGATGCGGATGGCCGACTCCTCCAGGAACTTCTTGGTGCCCACCTTGGGCTTGGTCACGATCTCCACGGCCCCGTATTCCAGGGCGCGCAGGGTGGTGTCGTCGCCGGGTTCGGCCAGGGAGGAGCAGATGACCACCGGGATGGGATGCTGGCTCATGAGCTTGCGCAGGAAGGTGAGCCCGTCCATGCGCGGCATCTCGATGTCCAGGGTGATGACGTCCGGGACCTCTTCCTTGATCTTCTCCACCGCGGCCAGGGGATCCACCACGGCAGCCATGACCTCGATGCCGGGGTCCGAGGAGAGCAGCTGGGCCAGGGTCTGGCGGACCACGGCCGAGTCGTCCACGATGAGCACGCGAATGGGCTTGGCCATGGGCGCTCCGTTCAGATTTTGCGGTACACGGTGGGGGCCACCTGCACCAGAGGCAGATCCATGCCGGTGAGGCTCTCGGAGTGGCCGATGAACAGGTAGCCGTCCTTGGCCAGCTTGCCGCAAAAACGCTTGAAGAGCTGCTCCTGGGTGCCGCGGTCGAAGTAGATGACCACGTTGCGGCAGAAGATCACGTCGAGCAGGTCGCGGAAGTCGAAGTCGTTCATGAAGTTGAGCCGGCGGAACTGGATGCGGTCGCGCAGCTCCGGCCCCATGCGCACCAGGCGGCGGGTGCGGTCCTTGCTGCGCAGCAGGTATTTCTTCTTGTATTCCTGTGGAATGCCCTCGATGCGATCCTCCTGGTACACGGCCCGCTGGGCCTGCTGCAGAGCCTGGGTGGAGATGTCCGTGGCCAGGATGGAGAAGGTGAATCCGGGGTTTTTTTCCGCGAACTCCGAGAGGACCATGGCCAGGGTGTAGGGCTCCTCGCCCGTGGAGCAGCCCGCGCTCCAGATCGCGGCCCGGTTGTTGCCCTTGCGCCGGAAGACCTCCGGGGCCACCTGCCGGGTCAGTATCTCGAAGTGTTTGGGTTCGCGGAAGAAATGCGTGGTGTTGGTGGTCACCACGTCGATCAGCTGGGCCAGCTCCCGCTCCATGCCCTCGGCGCTGAACAGAAACTCGCAGTAGTCGCGGTGCGAGGCCAGGCCCAGGGCCCGCAGCCGCTTCTGGAGCCGGGCCTCGAGCATGGTCTTCTTGGACGGCGGCAGCTTGATGCCCAGCTCCGCTGTGATGAACTCGCTGAAGCGGCGGAAGTCCGCGTCCGTCATCTTGGGCGTGACGCCCGCGCAGATGTCCGCCACCGGACGCGAGGAATCCGCACTGTCCCTGGCCATGTCCGTCCCGCGTCCCGGTCCTACTGGCCGGCGGCCACCACGCCGCGCACCAGCCGCGGCACGTCGATGATGAGCGCGATGCTGCCGTCGCCCTTGATGGTGGCGCCGGAGATGCCCTCCACGTCCTTGTACACCCGGCCCAGTGTCTTGATGACCGTCTGGTGCTCGCCGATGACGCTGTCCACCACGATGCCCACCCGGCTGCCCTCCACCCGGGTGATGACGATCTGCTCGATGGCCGGGGGGTCGCCCTCGATGCCGAACCACTCGCGCAGGGGCACGTAGGGCACGATCTCCCCGCGCAGGTAAAGGATGCGCTGGTTTCCGGCCTCCGTCGCGTCCTGGCGCACGTGCTCCACGCACTCCTCCACCAGGGACAGGGGGATGACGAAGAAGTCGCCGCCCGCGCACACCTGGAGCCCGTCGATGATGGCCAGGGTCAAGGGCAGGCGCACGGTGATGGTGGAGCCCCGGCCCTTCTCGCTCCTGATCTCCACGCTGCCGCGCAGGGAGTCGATGGCCCGCTTCACCACATCCATGCCCACGCCCCGGCCCGAGACGCTGGTGAGCTTCTTGGCCGTGGAGAAGCCGGGCTCGAAGATGAGCTTGAAGAGCTCCTTTTCCGAAAGGTCGGCGTCGGCCGCGATGAGCCCCTTTTCCACGGCCTTGGCCCGAATGGCCTCGGGGTCCATGCCCCGGCCGTCGTCCGTGATGCGGATGAGCACCTCGCCGCCGGAGTGCTCGGCCTCCAGGAGGATGGTGCCCTGGGCTGGCTTGCCCGCGGCCAAGCGTTCCTGGGGCGGCTCGATGCCGTGGTCGATGCTGTTGCGCAAAAGGTGCATGAGCGGATCGCCCAGACGCTCGATGACCGTCTTGTCCAGCTCGGTCTCCGCGCCCTGGGTGGCCAGGGTGATGTCCTTGCCGAACTCGGCCGAAAGGTCCCGCACCAGGCGGCGGAACTTGCTGAAGGTGGTGCCGATGGGCAGCATGCGGATGCCCAGGGTGCTGTCGCGCAGGGCGTCGGAAAGCCGCTCCAGCTCCTCGGACAGGGCCGTGAGCGTGGGATCGCCGCGCTCGCCCACCACCTGGCTGATCTGGGCCTGGACGATGACCAGCTCGCCCACCAGGTCCACGAGATTGTCCAGCTTTTCCGCGGCCACCCGGATGGACGAGGACGGCTCGGCCGGGCCTTTCCCGGCCTGGGGCTCGCGGCCCCGGGCCTGCTTGGCCGCCGCCTTCTCCACCTCGTCCCGCCTGGCCTTGCCCGTCTCCACGAGAATCTGGCCGATGGGCTTCTGCATCGACAGGGCCTCGGCCAGATCGTCGCGGCCGATCACTCCGTCGTCCACGAGAATCTCCCCGAGTTTGCGGAGTTCCGGTTCCTCGGCGGGCGGCGCGGCCGGGGGGACCGGCTCCCGGCCCTCGGCCACGATCTCCAGCTCCAGGGGGTGCTCCGAAAAAAAGAAAATGTCGCGGATATTCTCCTCGCTGGCCGCGGTGCGCAGGTCCAGGCTCCAGGCCAGTCCCTCGGCCGCGGGCTCCTCGGCAAGGTCGCCGCAGACGCCCAGCCGGGCCAGCTCCTCGACGACCGGGGTCAGGTCCGGCCGGACCCCGCCCTCCGGATGCGGCAGCCGGATGCGCAGGTGCAGGAGCCCGCCTTCGCCTTCCGGCGTTGCGGGGCATGGGGCCTGCTCCGGCGCAGGCTCCGGCGCAGCGGCCTCGGCCGCTGACGCGGGCGGGGGGGCCGCCGGTTCCGGGGCCGCGGCTCCGGCCTGGGACACGCAGGAGAGCCCGTCCAGGATTTCCTGGCGCAGCGCGGGGTCCACCTCTCCGCCATCGGCGTCCAGCATCTTCTGGATGTAGTCCCTGGCCCGGAACACGAGGTTGAGCAGGTCCGTGGTCACGGCCAGCTCCTCGTTGCGAACCATGTCGAAGACCGTCTCCACCTCGTGGGTGAAGGCGGCCACCGCCTCGAACCCGAACATGGAGCCCGAGCCCTTGATGGTATGCAGGGCCCGGAACACGCGGTTGACCACGTCCAGGTCCTGGGGCGACTGTTCCAGTTCCAGGAGCGTGGCCTCCAGCTCACCCAGGAGGTCGTAAGCCTCCTCGCGGAACATCTGCCTGTTCAGGTCATCGGACATGACATTCTCCGTCTCTTGAAACCCTCGGCCCTACTTGCTCCCGCCATTGAGGAAGGTGATCTCGGCGCGGGCCGTCTCGCCGTCCAGGGGAATCACCTTGAGCTGGACCTTTTCGCCCTTGAATTCGGCCGCTCCGTTCAGGATGCCCTCGAAATAGTCGAACAGGCCGCGTTTGGAGCGGTAGTTGATGAACAGGGTCTTGCCCTTGTCCTCGTAGCTGAACTTGGGCGGCTTGATGCCCGGCTGGTCCTTGGTGAGCTGGGCGTGCAGGTCGTTCATGCGCAGGTAGAATGTCTTCAGGTCCTCGTCCTTGAAGTAGCGGCCGTACATCCGGTGGAAGGCCTTGATGGTGTGGCGGCCCATGTCCAGGAAGAAGTTCCGGGTGGAGACCCCCGTCCTGGCGGACACCAGCTCGGCCATCTGGTGCAGGACCGCGTCCGGATAGCTGGCCGTGGGCAGGAACACGGGCCTGCCCATGCTCTCGTGCATGGCCTGGAAAACCGCCTCGCCGTATTTCTCGCGCACGAACTCCTGGGTGATCTTGGGCAGCACGCCCTTCATCTCGCTCTCGGACCGGCGCAACTTGCTTTCGCCGTCCCCGGAGCCGCTGAACTGGGTGGCCACGGTCATGAGTTCCTGGGCCAACTCGGCCAGATCGCGGGTGGCCACGGCGGCCTGGGACGCGCCCTCGTCGGCTTCCCGGGCCACCAGGGCGATGTCTTCGATGCTCCTGTTGATCTCCTCGGCCGCCGAGGACTGCTGTTCGGCCGCGGCGGCGATCTGGGACACGCGCATGGCCATGTCCTCGATGCTTTTCATGATGGCCTGCAGGGCCTCGCCCGCCTTGTTGGAGAGGTCGGTGCTCTCGTGCACCTGCCTGGCGGTTTCGGCCATGGATTCAGTGGCGTGGCGCGAGCGCTGCTGGATGGTGCCGATGGCCTGCTCCACCTCCTTGGTGGCGGTCATGGTCTTCTCGGCCAGCTTGCGCACCTCGTCGGCCACCACGGCGAAACCGCGCCCGGCGTCGCCGGCGCGGGCGGCCTCGATGGCGGCGTTCAGCGCCAGGAGGTTGGTCTGGTCCGCGATGTCGTTGATGACGTTGATGATGCGGCCGATCTCCGCGGCCTGGGAGTCCAGCTGGGTCAGGACCTCGGAAAGCTTGCCCGCGGACTCGGACACGTTGTTGATGCCGCGCACGGCCTGGCCCACCATGTCCACTCCCTGGCCTGCGGATGCGCGGGCCTGCTCGGCGGCCTGGGACGTGGCTGCGGCGTTCTGGGCCACCTCCAGCACCGTGGCGGTCATCTCCTCCATGGCCGTGGCCACGGAGTCGGTCTGGGCCTTCTGCTTCTGGGCCCCGCGGGCCTGCTCGTCGGCCGAGGCCGAAAGCTCCTCCGAGGCCGAGGCCACGCGCTCGGCCAGCCCGGCCACCTCGCCGCCCACGTGGACCATGTTCGCGCGCTGTTCCTCCACCTGCCGGAGCTCCTGCACGCGCCCGCTCATGTCGAAGAACGAGGCGTAGGCGCCGATGGTTTCGCCCTGCTCGTTGACGATGATGTTGGCCGAGAGGCGGATCGGCACCTTGCGGCCGTCGTACAGGGTCAGCTCGGTTTCGGTGTCCGCGGCCTTGCCGGTCTCCATGATCTTGCCGGTGATGGATTCGCCGTCGCGGTTATAGAAGGCCTGGCTCACGCTGAAGCCCAGGACCTGGGTGGAGGGTTTGCGCAGGATGTCCAACAGCGAGGGAGTGGCGAAGACGATGCGGTCCTTGCGGTTGCAGACCAGAAGCGGCGTGGTGGCGGCCCGGATGGCCCCGCCGAAAAACACGGCGTCCTCGCGCAGCTTGCGCAGGGGCGTGAGCAAGGATTCCAGGAGCCCCCCGATCCCGCCGCCGACCCCGGCCCGGGCCAGGACCTCGGGGTCGGGATTGGCGGCGAATTCCTCGGCCGCGGCCAGGGCCTTGCGCAGGGGCCGGTCCACGCTCAGGGCGGCCCAGGCCGTGAGGCCGAGCCCCAAGACCACGGTCGCCGCCAGGACCCGCCAGTCCGGCAAGAAGAACATCGCCACGAGCAGCGCCGTCTGCGCCAGCCCCGCGCCCCAAACCGCCAGAAACCCGTGTCTGTTCCTGCTCATCGCGCAATCCTCCGATGTTCTTCTCTCATCATGTTTCAAAGACACTGCCAAATGGCAATGATTTCCTTGAAATTCCAAACACGAATTCCGGGAGTCCTCAACCCCCATCCGTTCTTATCGTTATATTCCGAGAAAAGTGAAGGGCGGCGGGCGCGGGAAACCGCACCTGCCTTAAAATCAGGTCAGGACGTCGAAGCGGGAGAACTTCATGACAAAGCCGGCCCGGCCCTGGGTGGCCGAACGCAGCTCCGTGGAGAAGCCGAAAAGCGGGGACAGGGGCGCCAGGGCCTGGACGACCTTCTGGCCCGAACGGTCGAAGAGGTTCTCGATCTTGGCGGACTTGGCCCCCAGGAGGCCCACAACTTCGCCCACGAAATCGTCGGGCACGTTGATCTCCAACCACATGATGGGCTCGAGCAGAAGGGGCCGCGCCGCCGCCAGGGCCTTCTTCAGGGCCATGGCCGCGGCCATGCGGTAGCCCGCGGGACTGGACTCGCCCTCGCGGCGGATCAGCTCCAGCACGCGCACGCGCACGTCCTGCACCGGGTAGCCCCGCACCACCCCGCTCTGGAGCCCGTCGTTCACGCCGTCGGCCACGGCCTCCAGCCAGGCCGCGTTCCAGGCCTGGGGATCCACTTCGAAGATCACCTCACGGCCCGCGTCCCGGGCCAGAGGCTCCACGGCCAAGCGCACCCCCCCGTAGTGCGGCACCTCGCCCAGCTCGCGGGCGAACTCCTCGAAGGCCTCGGCCCGGCCGCCCACGGTTTCCTGATAGACCACCTGGGGCTTGCCCGAACGCGGCTTGAGGCCGAACTCGCGCGACATGCGCTCCAGGATCACCTCCAGGTGCAGCTCGCCCATGCCTGAAAGGATGACCTGGCCCGTCTCCTCGTCGTGCTGCACGGCCAGGGTCGGGTCCTCCATGAGGTACTTCTCCAGGACCTCGCCGAGCTTGCCGGACTCCTCGCTGTTGCGCGGCTCGATGGCCACGGAGATCACGGGCCGGTAGTCCGCGATGCGTTCCAGCACCAGGGGGTCGGACTCCAGGCAGAGGGTGTCGCCGGTGCGGGCGTCCTTCATGCCCGCGGCGGCCACGATCTCTCCGGCCAGGGCCTGCTCCACGGCCTCCTTGCGCCCGGCGTGGAGCTTGAACAGCCGGGCCACCCGCTCGGCCGCCCCGCGCGTGGCGTTATAGACCGTGTCCCCGGCCTGGAGCGTGCCGGAATAAAGGCGCATGAGCACGAGCTTGCGGCCCGAGTCCAGGCTGACCTTGAAGGCCAGGGCCGAAAGCGGCGCGTCCGGGGCCACGGCAAAGGACTTCTTCTCCTTGGTCCGCGGGTCCAGGCCCTCGGCCTGGGGCACCTCGGCCGGGGACGGCAGGTAGTGGCAGACCGCATCCAGCACCGGCTGCACGCCGATGTTCTTGAGCGCCGAGCCGGCCAGCACGGGCACCAGCCTCAGGCCCAGGGTGGCCTTGCGCAGGGCCGTGCGGATCTCGGCGGCAGTGATGCCCTCTCCCCCCAGGTAGCGCTCCAGCAGGGAGTCATCCTCCTCGGCCGCTGCCTCCAGGACCTTCTCGCGCCAGGGCGCGATGCGTTCGCGCTCCTCGCCGGTGAGGTCCAAAGTCTCGAACTGCGCGCCCTGGCTGGCCTGGTCGAAGACCAGCCGCTTCTCCTCGATGAGATCGAAGACGCCGGAGAGTTCCGGGCCTTCGCCGTCGGGCAGGGTCACGGCCAGGGGCCGGGCCCTGAGCCGCGTGGCGATGGAATCCAGCACGGCGGCGAAATCCGCGCCCGGGCGGTCCAGCTTGTTCACGAAGGCGATCTTGGGCACCTTGTAGTGCTCGCTCTGGCGCCAAACCGTCTCGGACTGGGGCTGGACCCCGGAGACGCCGCAGAACACGCCCACGGCGCCATCCAGCACGCGCAGGGAGCGCTCCACCTCGATGGTGAAGTCCACGTGGCCCGGGGTGTCGATGATGTTCACCTGGCAGTCGCGCCAGGGGCAGGTGGTCACGGCCGAGGTGATGGTGATGCCGCGCTCCTGCTCCTCGGGCATGTAGTCCATGGTGGCGGTTCCCTCATGGACCTCGCCGATTCGGTGGATCTTGCCGGAATAATAGAGAATGCGCTCGGTGAGCGTGGTCTTGCCCGCGTCGATGTGGGCGATGATCCCGATGTTGCGCAGGCCGGCCAGGTAGCGGCCCGAAGGTTTCTTCTTGCTCATCGCCCGCCCTGCCCGTCCAGGCTCCAGGCCGTGCTGTGCGTGAAAAAGAGGTCTGCGGCCAGGTCCGGCCAAAGCCAGCAGGATTCGCAGCCCGATCCCAGGACCAGCGGCGCGCGGCCCAGGCAGGCCTCGTGCCGGGCCGTGGGGGCGTAGAGCGCGGCGTAGCCCTGGCGGAGAAAGCTCTCGAACGTGCCCGAGCGCCGCACGAACGGCGCGGCCAGTCCGCGCGCTCCCGGCCCCCAGGCCTCCAGCGCGGCGTCCGCCTGGGCAAAGGCCACGGCCTGCAGATCCAGGTCGCCGGGCCGGTCCAGCCAGAGCCCCAGGGGGCGCTCCAGGCGGCCGCGCCAGGCGGCCGGGACAGGCGCGGAACCCAGAGCCAGAACCAGGCAGGCGGGATGGGCGGCCAGATGCTCACAGAGCCGGGGGCCCTGCTCCCGGGGCAGCAGGGCCAGACGCTCCACTCCGGCCAGTTCCAGGGCCACCAGCAGGGGAGCCGGGGGATGGCCGCGCCCGCCCAGGCGCACGGCCAGGACCTCGGACACGCCCGCGGCCAGGGCCGGAACCAGGGCGGCCAGGAGCCTGGCCGGAGAGACTTCGGAGGAGTCGAAAACAAGGGCCAGGGCCGGACGGGGAGTGCTCGCTCCCACGGCGCGCAGGCCCGAGCGCAGGACCGTATCCGTGCGCCGGGAGAGCGCCTCCGAGGGCCCGCTGCCCTCCCAGGACCGCGCCAGGGCGGTCTTGATCAGGGCCCGCTCAGGGTCGGACACCGCGGCGTAGGCCCGGGCGAAGACCGCGTCGCCCGCCAGGGCGCCGGCGATCCAGGCCGGGAAGAGTCCGGCTCGCGTCATGCAACGAAAAGGCGGCCGCGCGGCCGCCTTCCTCCTGCTACAACCATTTCTTGAGCCACAGCTTCCAACTGCCGTCAAGGCGCTCGCGCTCTTCCTTGGTCAGGGTCTTCTGATACTCGTAGTAGGCATACTCGGCGCGGCGCTTGGCGTAGTCGCGGATGTCCGGCAGGTCCTGGAAGCTCTCCACCACGTAGCGGTAGCGGCTCCAGGCCGGGCCGAACTGATCCGTGCGCCAGAAGAAGTCGGCCACGTAGAGCTCGTGCTCGGCCAGCTTGCGGCGGCACTCCACCACGTAATCCGCGGCCATCTTGCCATACTTGGAATCGGGGTAGGTCTCCTTGACCCGCTGGAAATACTCCAGGGCCTCCTCGATGGGCGTCATGCGCCGGTCGAAGGACTGGAACATCTTGAAGTCCGCGAGCCCGATCTGAAAGAGGATGTAGGGCATCTCCTCGTGGCGCGGGTGCAGGGACTCGAATTCCTTGTAGGCGTTCACCGCCTCCTGGTACTTCTCGTCCAGGAAGTAGGCGTCGCCCAGGGCCACCTCGGCCCGGAGCGTGAACGGGCTGAAGGGGAACTGGTCCTTGAGCTTGGTGAAGTACTCGGCGGCCGCGGAGAACTTCTTCTCCTGCATGGCGTCCATGCCCGCCTCGTAAAGTTCCTGGGCCGTGTCCTCGGGCTTGGGCAGGAAGTAGTAGTCGATGAGCCCGCAGCCCTGGAAGAGCAGGAGCAGGCAGAACAGGGCGGCGGGAGCGAAACGTCTAGGCATCGAGATGTTCCAGATAGGCGAAGGCGGCTGTTGCCGCGGTGGCGCCGTCGCCTACGGCCGTGGCCACCTGGCGGCAGTTTTTGGAGCGGATGTCCCCGGCCGCGAAGATGCCGGGCACGTTGGTGCGCATTTCCAGGTCCGTGAGCAGGCCGCCCTTGTCCCGGGCCACTTCGGCCGGGACATAGTCGATGATCGGCTCGAAGCCCACGAAGACGAACACGCCATCCACGGCGATCTCGCGGCTCTCGCCGCTCTTCAGGTTCTCCACGAGCACGGAGCGGACCTCGGATTCGCCGCGGATCTCGCGGACCGCTGAACTGCGCAGGATCTCCATCTTGGGATGGACGAAACACTTGTCCTGGTAATACTTGCAGCCGCGGAACTCGTCGCGGCGATGCACCAGGTAGAGCTTCTTCACCAGCCGCGAGAGGTACAGGGCCTCCTCCAGGGCCGAGTTGCCCCCGCCCACTACGGCCACCACCCGGTCGCGGAAGAAGTTGCCGTCACACAGGGCGCAGTAGGACACGCCCCGGCCCAGGAGGGCGTCCTCCCCGGGCACGCCGAGCTTGCGGTAACGCGCCCCGGTGCAGAGGATCACGGTCTTGGCCTCGATCCACTCCCCGCCCACCAGGATCTGGTGGCTCTTGGCCCCGGTCCGGATCTCGCGCACCTCGTCGTTGATCTTCTCGTGAGGGTAGGCGTCCACATGGGCGGCCATGAGATCGGCCAGCTCATACCCCTTGATGCCCTTGGGGAACCCCGGGTAGTTCTCGATCTCCTCGGTCATCAGGACCTGGCCGCCGGGCGAGAGCTTCTCCACCACGGCCACCGAGGCTCCGGACCGCAAAAGATAAAGGGCGGCCGTCATGCCTGCCGGACCGCCCCCGATGACGACGGAATCGAACGTTCTCATCCGTTCAGCTCAAGGCCTTCTTGGACAGCATTTCCTTGATGCTGCTCTTGGACACGGCGCCGGTGGTCTGGTCCACCACCTCGCCCTTCTTGAACAGGATCAGGGTGGGAATGGCCCGGATGCCGTACTTGCTGGGCGTGGCCGAGTTCTCGTCCACGTTCATCTTGCAGATCTTGACCTGGCCCGTATACTCGCTGGCCAGCTCGTCGATGACCGGACCCATGGCCCGGCACGGCCCGCACCAGGGGGCCCAGAAGTCGATAAGCACGGGCAGGTCGCACGAAAGCACTTCTTCCTGGAAATTGGCGTCGGTCACCTGAATCGCCATATGCAGTCTCCTTTGTTCCGGATTTGCCCCTGCCCGCCCCGCGCGGTCGCGCCGGGCCGGTTGCGGAAACATGTTGCTAGATTGGTGAAACTAGTTCGTGGCGGGCCTGCTGTCAAGGAGGCCCCCCTGCGCCGGGACTACGTCCCGCCGCCAATCGCTGGGCACAGGGCGGCCCCGGGGCACAGCCTCCAGGTCCAGGCCATGGCGGTAGCCCGCGGACAGGGCCAGGAGCCCGGCGTGGGCCACCATGGCGGCATTGTCCGTGCACAGGCCGAAGTCCGGCAGAAAAAGCTCCAGGCCCCGCTGCCGCGCCAGGTCGGCCATGGCCGCGCGCACGCCCGTGTTGGCCGCTACGCCCCCCGCCAGGATCAGGGCGCGCAGGTCGCGCTGGCGTTCCAGGGCGCGCTCGGCCTTGATGCGCAGGGTGTCGGCCACGGCCCAGTTGAAGGAGGCGCAGACCCGGGCCAGGGCCGACCGGTCCACGCCCTGGGCCGTAAGGCCCTCGGGGCCGGTCATGCGTGCGGCGCGCAGGCCCGGGTGGGCGTCCAGGTGGGAGACCACCGCGGTCTTGAGCCCGCTGAAGCTGAAGTCCAGGTTGTCGTTGTCGATGTAGGCACGGGGAAAGAGCCCGTGGTCCGGCTCGGCCTCGCGGGCCAGCTCGTCCACGAAGCGGCCGCCGGGATAGGGGAAATTCAGGCGCTTGGCCACCTTGTCGAAGGCCTCCCCGGCCGCGTCGTCCAGGGTCCGGCCCAGAAGGGTGAACTCCGTGGCCGAATCCAGGCGGTAGAGGTGGGTGTGGCCGCCGGACACGAGCAGGCCCAGGGCCGGGAAGACCAGCTCCCGCTCCAGCCCGGGCGCCAGGAGATGGGCCTGGAGGTGGTTCACGCCGATGAGCGCCGCCCCCGTGCCCAGGCAGAAGCCCTTGGCGAAGGAGAGGCCCACCAGGAGGCTGCCCAGAAGCCCGGGACCGCGGGCCACGGCCACGCCGTCCACTTCGGAGGGGGCCGCCCCGGCCGCGGCCAGGGCCTCCCGGCAGAGCACGGGCAGCACGCTCAGATGCTCGCGGGCCGCGATCTCCGGCACCACGCCGCCGAACAGGGCGTGCATCCCGGCCTGGGAGGCCAGACGCTCGGCAAGAAGCCCCTGCTCCGAGACCAGGGCCACCGCGGTCTCGTCGCAGGAGGACTCAATTCCCAGGCAGAGCATTGGCCGAGGACTCGTAGATTTCCTTGACCTTGAGCACGTCGTTGCGCGAGCCGATGATCAGGGGCACGCGCTGGTGCAGGTGCTCGGGCTCGATGTCCAGGATGCGGCGCACCCCGTCCGTGGCCAGGCCGCCGGCCTGCTCCACCACCATGGCCAGGGGGTTGGCCTCGCACATGAGCCGCAGCTTGCCGCCCGGCTTCTTGGGGTCGCGGCGGTCGGCGGGATAGAGGAAGATGCCTCCGTAGAGCAGGTTGCGGTGGAAATCGGCCACCAGGGAGCCGATATAACGCAGACTGTAGGGCTTTTTGCGGGCGTTGGTCGGGGACTTGAAGTAGTCCATGGCCCGGCGCGTGGGCTCGTCCCAGAATTGGGCGTAGCCCTCGTTCACGGAGTAGATCTTGCCCTGCTCCGGGATGCGGATGTTGGGGTGCGAGAGAAGAAACTCGCCCACCCCGGGGTCCAGGGTGAAGCCGTGCACTCCGTCGCCCGTGGTGAACACGAGCATGGTGGAGGAGCCGTACACGATGTAGCCCGCGGCCACCTGCGTGGCTCCAGGCTGGAGCACGTCGCTGGAGAGCAGGGGCTCGTCCTGGGCCGTCTTGCGCCGCAGGATGGAGAAGATGGTGCCGATGCTCACGTTGGCGTCGATGTTCGAGGAACCGTCCAGGGGATCGAAGATGAGGATGTATTCGCCCATGGGCAGATCCGAGGGGATCTCGATGATGTCGGCGTTCTCCTCCGAGGCCATGGCGCAGAGCACGCCGCAGCGGGCCAGGCGGTGGATGAGCACGCGATTGGCGTATTCGTCGAGCTTGCGCACCTCCTCGCCCTGGACGTTGGTGTCGCCGGTGAAGCCCAGCACGTCCACCAGCCCGGCCTTGGTCACCTCGCGGGAGATGATCTTGGCCGAGAGGATGATCTCGTTGAACAGGCGGGTGAAGCGGCCCGTGGCCATGGGGGCCTTCTTCTGGTGCAGGAGCAGGTGCTCGGTGACGGTGATCTGCGGAGGCATGGGTTTCTCCTCGTAGGTCCTGGCCTAGAAGAACCAGCCCTTGTTATCGACCGTGTGGTCCACGCTCTCGGTGGCATAGACGAACAGGTCGCGGCCCACGTAGCGGGCCAGCCAGGTGTAGTATTTGCCCGCGCACTCCACCTGTCCGCCCACCTTGTCCCGAAGGATCTCGGTCCAGGGCAGGGCCAGCATGGCCGCGGTGTCCACCCCGGAGCCCGGGGTCCAGACGCCGCGGTTGGGCGCGATGATGATGAGCTGCTCGGGCTCGGGGCAGAAGCTGAACAGGGTGCGCGGGTCGAAGTGCACCACGATGAGCCCGTCCAGGTTCACGTCCTTGTACATGGGCGTGCCGAAATAGACCTCCGGCCCCAGGTCGGTCTGGTCCACCAGGGTGGTGAGCATGGTCTCGCGCCAGACCGCCTCGAACCAGAGCGGCGAGCTGAACGGCTTCACCGGCACGGGCGGTCTGCGGTCCGTGATGTGGCCCTCGGCGTCGGTGACGATGACCCCGTTGAGCCAGGGGAAGCGCTGGTTCAGCAGGTGCAGCCACTCCTCGTTGGGGCGCTGGTCCTGGTCGCTGACGAAGCGCATGAGCCGGAGCACCTGCTGGTCCACCGGGGTGAACAGGCGGGCCAGCTTCTCCTGGTTCGGGTTCTCCATCTTGTAGCTGTCCAGGTCGATCTCTGGATTGGGATTGACGAAGGCGTTGGTGGAGGACCAGGCGTTCTTGGCCGCGTGCTTGGTGCCCTCCCAGGTGTCGTCCATGGACGCACAGGCGGTGAGCAGGAAAAGAAAAACGAGAATCAGGCAGCGCTGCAGCAAGGAAAAGCCTCTCTCAAAGACCGGCCGTTTCGTTTCCGGCCGGGCTGGTGTTCCATCCGGCGGCCGGAAGGCCGCCCGTTCAGGCCCTGACCCGGGCCTCGAAACGCGCGGCCAGGGTTTCCAAGGTGCTGATGAGCCGGTTCTTGGCGTGCCGGCTGAACGAATCCTCGGGCGCGTCGCCCGCGGCAACGCTCCCTACTGCGTCGGCCAGCCCGGCGTCCATCTTTTTGATGCGCGCGGAAAGCTCCTCGCGCTCGGGGCCGGAAGCCGCACCCTGCCAGAGTTCCTGGTAAATGTCCCGGGCTCCGGCGAAATCGCCCTGGGAGGCCAGAAGGTCGGCCATGGTCCGGGTGCGCAGGCTGCCGGCCTGGGTCAGGCGGAGGCCCTGGCCGGGCTCCTCGCCGCCGAAGACGGGCTCGACGGCCGGGGCCTGCGGGGCCGGGGCCTGCGGAGCCGGGGCCTGCGGAGCCGCGGCCGACGCCGCGGGCGGCGGGCCCACCAGACGGGTGGACAGGGCGTTCACGCCCTCCAGCACCACGTCCATCCACTGCACGGGCTTGTCCGTGAAGTGCGAGGCCACGAGCATGAGGAACACGGCGAAGTCCCGGCGCTCGGCCACCGCGGACTTGGCCCACAAACGCCAGAAGTCGGGGTAGGCCGAAAGCGCCCGGCTCACGGGCTCCACGGCCTGGGCGGCCTCGGTCTCACGGCCCAGGCGGGTAAGCACCCGGGCCAGGAGCAGGCGAGCCTCCAGAAAATCAGGGTGGCGGTCCAGCCCCTGGCGCAGGGTGGCCACCGCGGATTCCAGCTGGTCCGTGTCCACGAAGAGCTTGGCCAGGGCGAAAAAGACCTTGGAACCCGGCTCCAGCGAGAGGACTTCCTGGTACCATTCAATCTTTTTTGTCATGGGCGCCATCCCCCCGCGTTGTATCGGACTCTTCGGGCAAAAGATACAGGATCTCGTTGTCCTTGACGTACTTGAGACGCTCCCGGATGACCTTCTCCTGGTAGGCCCGGTCCGACTTGAGCCGCCGGATCTCCTGACTCAAATCCAGGTTTTTCCTGTCCACGCCGGCCATCTGGGACTTGAGCTGCTCGTAGCGGTTGCGCAGCGTCATGTAGGCGAACAGCCCCTGGTCGCTCCAGATGAGACGGAAGAACAGATAGCAGTTCAGGAAGATGAGGAAGGCGATGAGCAGGCGTCTCGTGAGCATGGACTCTCACTGGAGCCTGCGGGCCGCCTTGCGGGCCATGAGGTGGGCCATGGGGTCGCGCAGCTCGTCCAGGAAGTTGGCCGTGGCCCGCTCGATGCGCTCCACGTCGGATTCGGAAAGCTCCACCTCGTCGATACGCTCGAGAAAGGTCTTCAAGACCTCGAACTCATCCAGGAGCGTGTGCCCGAGCTCCAGCTTGCGGAGATCGGGCTCCAGCTCCAGGATGGTCTGGAGGCAGTTGGCGATGCGCATGAGGCGGCTTTCCGGATTCACGCCGGCACTCTCCCCTTCCGTTATTCTCCAGCCTATTCGGATAGTAACCAGTTCTTGTAGAAATTGTACAGATAATTCCCGCCGGAGAAAAGCGTGAGCAACAAAGCGATATATAACAGAAAAGTCCCAATGAGCGCGGCGTCGAGCCCGAACACGGGGTAGTGCAGGATGAGCGGGGTGAGCGCCACGATCTGCACGATGGTCTTGAGCTTGCCGTAGCGGTCCGCGGCGATGACCTCGCCCTTTTCCGCGGCCACGGCGCGCATGCCGGTGACGGCCAGCTCCCGGCAGATGATGAGCACGGCCACCCAGGCCGGGGCCCAGCCCAGGTGCACGAGCATGACCAGCACCGAGGTGATGAGGAGCTTGTCCGCCAGGGGGTCCAGGAACTTGCCCAGGGTGGTGATGCGGCCCTGGCGGCGGGCCACGATGCCGTCGAAGATGTCCGTGACCGAGGCGGCCACGAAGAGCAGCGCCGCCAGCCAGCAGACGAACGGGTTCGGGATATAGAGCAGGAGCACCATGAACGGCGCGGCCACGATCCGCGCCAGGGTCAGGGAGTTGGCCAGGTTGAAGACAGCCATCAGGTCCGCTCCCTCACTTGTGGATGGTGGAAGCCGCTTCCAGGCTGTTCTGGGCGGCCGCGGCCACGCGCCGGCCCACTTCCAGCAGGGCGCGCTTGGCCGGTGTGTCCTCGGCCAGGAGCACCACGGGCACCCCGCGGTCGCCGGCCACCACCGTGGCCGGGTCCAGGGGCACCGCGCCCAGGAACTCCAGGCCATACTGCTCGGCCAGCTCCCGGCCGCCGCCCTTCTTGAACAGGTCGATGTCCCCGCCGCAGTGGGGGCAGACCAGCCCGCTCATGTTCTCCACCACGCCCAGGATGTTGGCCTGGGCATACTGGAGGAAATTGATGGCCTTGCGCACGTCGGCCAGGGAGACCTCCTGGGGCGTGGTCACCACCACGCAGAGGGCCTCGGGAATGGTCCGCAGCACGGTCATGGGCTCGTCGCCCGTGCCGGGGGGCGAGTCCACCACCAAGAAGTCCAGGTCGCCCCACTGCACGTCCGAGACGAACTGGCGGATGGCCGAGGTCTTCATGGGCCCGCGCCAGAGCACGGCCTGGTCCGGGTCCAGGAGCAGGGACTCCATGGAGACCACGTGCAGGGTGTCGCTGAAGCGCTTGGGCTTGATGAGGCTGCCCCGGTCCACCTCCAGCTGGCCGCGCAGGCCGAGCAGCCGTGGCACGCTGGGGCCGTGGATGTCCACGTCCATGAGCCCGACCTTGTAGCCGGACACGGAAAGGGCCGCGGCGATGTTCACGGCCACGGAGCTTTTGCCCACGCCGCCCTTGCCGCTCATGACGAAGAGCTTGTACTTGATGCGCGCCAGGGTGGAGCTGATGAGCTCGTTCTGGAGCGCCAGCTTGGTATCGTTTTTCTGGCCGCCGTCCTTGGAACCGGAACAGCTGCCGCAGGACTGGGACATGATGCCGCCTTGTTTTTCCGGTCAGGGCCGGATCATGCTCCGGCCCGGGAAAATGTAGCCAACCTCGCGCAAAATGCCAACCGGGGTCAGGCCTGCCAGCCGTGCGCCCCCACCAGATCCACAAAAACCACGCCGCCCTTGGCGGTTTCCGTCACCCGGCCGCCCTGCTTCTCCACCAGGACCAGGGTCTGGTCCCGCCGCGCGCCGCCCACCGGGATGACCAGCCGCCCGGGATCGGCCAACTGGTCCACCAGGGGCCGGGGCACCTGGGGTCCGCCCGCCGTGACCATGATCCCGTCGAAGGGGGCCTCCTCGGGCCAGCCCAGGGTGCCGTCGTCCAGCCGGGGCTTGATGCTGAACAGACGCATGTCCATGAAGCGCTTGCGCGCGGCATAGAACAGGGGCTTGATCCGCTCCACGGTATAGACCGTGGCCCCCATCTGGGCCAGGACCGCGGCCTGGTAGCCGGAGCCCGTGCCGATCTCCAGGACCTTCATGCCCGGCCTGACCTGCAACAGTTCGCTCATGAGGGCCACGATGTAAGGCTGGGAGATGGTCTGGCCCTCGCCGATAGGCAGGGGGCTGTCCATGTAGGCCTTGGGAGCCAGGGCCTCCTCCACGAAGAGGTGGCGCGGCACCTGGCGCATGGCCTCGAGCACGGCCGGGTCCCGCACCCCGCGAGCCTCAATCTGCTCGCGGACCATGCGCTCCCGCAGCCGTTTCGGGTCGATCAGCCCCACGTGCGCCCCCCTTCGCTTGCGTCAGCCGTTGGAAAAGCACTTTTGGCCCCCCAAGTCAACAAAGCCCCGGCCGCGGCCCGCACCGCCCTTGACAGGGCGCACAACTTGAGAAAATAATGGGGAAACTCGGAGGGCTCCATGCTGACGGTGGCCGACATCATGACCAAATCCGTGTACTCCCTGCGGGAGACCGACACCCTGCTCTCGGCCCGCGCCCTCATGAAACTCCAGCGCATCCGCCACATCCCCATCGTCACCGGCGACGAGCGCTTCATCGGCCTCCTGACCCACCGCGACCTGCTTTCGGCCACGGTTTCCCAACTGGCCGGGGTGGACCCCGAAACCCAGGACGAGATCGACGCGGGCATCCCCATCAAGGAAATCATGCGCACGGACCTCAAGGTGGTGGACTCCGGGGCCACGGTGCGTTCCGCGGCCGAAATCCTGCTCAACCACAAGTATGGCTGCCTGCCCGTGGTGGACGGCGGCCGCTTGGTGGGCATCCTCACCGAAGCCGACTTCCTCAAGCTGACCATCAGCCTCCTGGATGCCCTGGAAGAGAACACGCCTCAGGCCTGATCCGGCCCCGCAACAGTTCCGCGATCTCGGCCCGCGCGGCCGCCAACATCCCGGGCATTCCGGCCCGGGCCTCGGGCGTGAGCTCCAGGCCGTAGTCTTCGCAGTCCCCGGGCTCCATGACCACCAGCCGCACCCGCGGCCGCGAACCCAGCTCCTGCGCCAGGCGCAAGGATTCCAGCAGGTCCAGCTCGTGGAGCGAGGCCGCCGGGCCGCGGGGCGCGGGCAGATCCCCGGCGTCCAGGACGCGCACCTCGCCGGGCCGCCCGCCAAAGCGGGCCACGTCCAGGATGAGGAAGGCGGCGTAGCCCTCCTGGAGATGAAACAGATCCTGGGTCAGGGTCCCGGCGTCCAGGAAATCCACTTCCGGCGGCCAGTCCTCGGCCATGAGGGCCTGCACCGCGAGCACGCCCACGCCCTCGTCGCGCAGCAGGGGGTTGCCCACCCCCAGCACCAGAATCCTCCCGGCCACGGCCCGCTCCCGGCCAGGGTTGCCCCGGCCTTTTTTTGAGTGTAGATAAATTCTAGAAAATTTTCCACAGGCAGGTGACCATGAGTCAGCAACCGTCCGTCGTCAGTCGCATGCTCCGTCTCGCCCTCTGGGCCGTCCTGGCCCTGCTCGTGGTGGGCGGCGGGGTGGTCGTGTTCCGCGACACCGAGGCCCCCCAGGTGGCGCTTTCCCCGGACAGCCCTTACGTGACCACGGCAGCGCCCCTGCCTCTGGCCGTGTCCGACGCGGGCTCCGGCCTCAAGTCCGTGGAGGCGGTGGCCCTCCAGAACGGCCGCACCTTCCCCCTCCTGGACAAGTCCATGGAAGGGGCCAAGACCTTCGAGTCCGAGCTGGCCCTGCCCTCGGAGATCAAGGAAGGCCCCCTGGAGATCCGCATCACGGCCCGGGACAACTCCCTCTACCCCTTCGGCCGGGCGGGCAAGACCGAGCTGTCTCGCGCCTACACCGTGGACCTGACCCCGCCCCGCGTGGACCTGGAGTCCGTGCAGAACAACGTGAACCAGGGCGGCGCCTGCGTGGTGGCCTACACTCTGTCCGAGGAGCCCGGAAAAACCGGAGTGCTCGTGGGCAAGCGCTTCTTCCCGGGCTTCCGCCTGCACAACGGCAAGTACGCCGTGCTCTTCGCCTTCCCCTGGGACCTGGAGCCCGCCCAGTTCAAGCCCGTGCTCCTGGCCGCGGACAAGGCCGGCAACGAGCGCACCCGGCCCGTGCCGGTGAACGCCATCCCGCGCCATTTCCGCTCGGACAGCATCAACGTCTCGGACAGCTTCCTTGAAGACAAGATGCCCCAGTTCCAGAGCATCTACCCGGACATCACCCGGCCCATCGACCTCTTCCTCAAGGTGAACAGCGACTTGCGGGACAAGAACGACGCCCTGCTCGAACAGCTTGGTCGCCAGACCGCGGCCGAGCCGCTCTGGCGCGGGGCCTTTCTGCGCCTGCCCAATTCCGCGCCCCGGGCCGGGTTCGCGGACGCCCGCGACTACTACTACCAGGGCCGCAAGGTGGACCACCAGACCCACCTGGGCGTGGACCTGGCCAGCCTCCAGGCCGCGCTCGTGCCCGCTGCCAACGACGGCGTGGTGGTGGAGACCGGCTTCATCGGCATCTTCGGCAACGCCGTGCTCCTGGACCACGGCATGGGCCTGCAGACCCTCTACTCCCACCTCTCCCAGATCGACGTGAAGAAGGGCGACACGCTGAAGAAGGGCCAGATCCTGGGCCGCACCGGGGCCACGGGCATGGCCGGGGGCGACCACCTGCACTTCGGCGTCCTGGTCTCGGGCCTGCCGGTGAACCCCGTGGAATGGTGGGACCAGCACTGGATCACCGACAACTTCCTGGCCAAGATCGGCGCCAAATAGGCCGGTCCCGGCGGAACAAAAAAGCCCTCCGGCGCGCCGGAGGGCTTTTTTATTGCGTTCGCGCGGGGCGGCTAGTGCCGCTGGTACTCTTCCTTGACCAGGCCCTGGGCCAGGGGCGGCTGCATCGTGTCCCGGCCGCAGAAGATGGTGGCCGGATTCTCGCAGACCAGGGCCTGCTCCAGGACCTGGTCCATGCTCTCCACCTTGATGATGGCCAAATCCTTGAGGATGCTGGCCGGGACCTCCTTGAGGTCCTTCTCGTTGTCGGCCGGGATGAGCACCGTGCCGAGCAGGCCGCGGTGGGCGGCCAGGAGCTTCTCGCGCAGGCCGCCGATGGGCAGGACCCGGCCGCGCAGGGTGATCTCGCCGGTCATGGCCAGGTCATTGCGCACCGGCAGGTTCAGCAGGGCCGAAACCATGGAGGTGGCCAGGGTGATGCCCGCCGACGGGCCGTCCTTGGGCGTGGCGCCCTCGGGCACGTGCACGTGGATGTCGATGTCCTTGTGGAAGTCGCGCTTGAGGCCGAAGGCGTCCGAGCGCGAGCGGATGTAGGAAAGCGCGGCCCGGGCCGACTCCTGCATCACGTCGCCCAGCTTGCCGGTGATCTCCACCTTGCCGCTGCCGGGCATGATGGCCACTTCCACGGTCAAGAGCTCGCCGCCCAGCTGGGTCCAGGCCAGGCCGTTGGTCACGCCCACCTGGGCCTTGTCCTCGCGCTCGCCGTAGCGGAACTCGGGCACGCCCAGGAACCCGGCCAGGTTCTGCACCGTGATCTGCACGGCCTTGTCCCGCTGGCCCTCCTCCACCACCTTCATGGCCGCCTTGCGGCAGAGCGCGGCCAGCTTGCGCTCCAGGTTGCGGACCCCGGCCTCCTTGGTGTAGCGCCGCACCACCTCGGTGAGGGCGTTCTCGGACAGGCTCAGGTTGCGCTCGGAGAGGCCGTGCAGCTCGCGCTGCTTGGGCAGCAGGAACTGCTCGGCGATCTTGATCTTTTCCGTCTCCAGGTAGCCGGGCAGACGGATGATCTCCATGCGGTCCTGCAGCGGCAGGGGGATGGAGTGCAGGGTGTTGGCCGTGGTGATGAAAAAGACCTTGGACAGGTCGTAGTCCAGGTCCAGGTAGTGGTCGTTGAAGGAGACGTTCTGCTCCGGGTCCAGAACCTCCAGCAGGGCCGCCGAGGGGTCGCCGCGGAAGTCCGTGCTCATCTTGTCCACCTCGTCCAGGCAGAGCACGGGGTTGTTGAACTCGCAGCGTTTGAGGGCCTGGATGATCTTGCCCGGCAGCGCGCCCACGTAGGTGCGGCGGTGGCCTCGGATCTCGGCCTCGTCGCGCACGCCGCCCAGCGAGATGCGCAGGAACTCGCGGTCCATGGCCCGGGCGATGGATTTGGCGATGGAGGTCTTGCCCACGCCGGGGGGGCCCACCAGGCAGAGGATGGGGCCCTTGAGGGTCTCCACCAGGCTCTGCACGGCCATGTACTCCAGGATGCGCTCCTTGGGCTTCTCCAGGCCGTAGTGGTCCGCATCCAGGATGGTCCGGGCTGCGGCGATGTCGATCTTGGAATCCTTGAGCAGGCCCCAGGGCAGGTCCAGGACGCAGTCCACATAGTTGCGGACCACGGTGTATTCCGCGGAGCTCTGGGGCATCTGGCGGAGCTTCTTGATCTCCTTGCGCACCCGCTCGCGGCTCTCCTCGGGCATGACCTTCTCGTCCAGGCGCTTCTCCAGCTCCGCGGCCTCGGCCTGGGGGTCGTCCTCGCGGCCCATCTCCTTGTGGATGGCCTTGATCTGCTCGTTGAGGTAGTACTCCCGCTGGTTCTTCTCCATCTGGCTCTTGACGCGGCCCTTGACCCGGCGCTCGATGGTCACGATCTCGATCTCGCCCAGGATGTGCTCATAGACCGCCTCCAGCCGCTCCACGCCGTCCAGGATCTCCAGGACCTGCTGCTTGCGGCCGAAATCGACCTTGAGATGGGGCATGATGGCGTCGGCCAGCTTGCCGGGCTCCTTGATGGCGCCGATGGCCAGGGTCGTCTCCGCGGCCAGCTTCTTGTTCACCTTGCCGTACTGTTCCAGGGCCTCGTGCACGGAGCGCACCAGGGCCTCCTGCTCGCGGCCCTCGGCCGCGCCCGGGCTCTCGGCCAGGAGCTCCACGTCGATGACCGGGGGCTGCTCGCCCTCGGCCAGGGGCAGGTCCCCGGGCTGCCACACGGCCCGCGACAGGCCCTCGAAAAGCACCTTGATGGTGCCGTCGGGCAGCCGGAGCATCTGGAGGATGCGGCTCACCGTGCCCATGGAGTAGAGGTCCTCGGGGGCGGGGTGCTCTTTTTCCGGGCTCCGCTGGGTGACCAGGAAGATCTTCTTGTCGTGCTCGGCGATGGCCCGCTCGATGGCCTTGATGGAGGCCTCGCGGCCCACGAACAGGGGCACGATGGAACGCGGGAACATGACCACTTCCCGCAGGGACATCATGGGCAGGGAGAGACGCCCGCTGCGGGCGCCCTGATCGTCAAAGCCGAATTCCGGCATGGGGTCCTCCGGTTCTGTCCGCGCCGCGCCCCCCGAGGGAGGGGCCGGAGCACATCAAGGTAACGCCGCCCGGGGCGTTGTCAAATCCGGGACCCTCGCCCGCTAGGCGCTCTTCACTTCCTGCTGGTAGATGAGCAGGGGATCCATGCCCTTCTCCACCACGGACTTGTTCACCACGCACTCCTTGACCCCGGAGAGCGAGGGCAGCTGATACATGATGTCGAGCATCATGGACTCCATGACGTTGCGCAGGCCGCGCGCACCGGTCTTGCGCTCGATGGCCTTCTGGGCGATGGCGCGCATGGCGTTGTCCGTGAAGCGCAGGGTCACCTTGTCCAGTTCGAAAAGCTTCTGGTACTGCTTGACCAGGGCGTTCTTGGGCTCGGTGAGGATGCGCACCAGATCGTCCTCGGTGAGCTCGGTGAGCGATGTCATCACCGGGATGCGGCCCACGAACTCCGGGATCATGCCGAACTTGATGAGGTCCATGGGCTGGGCGTCGGCCAGAAGCGCGCTCACGGCCAGGTCCTTGCGCTTGACCTCCACCTTGGCCCCGAAGCCCATGCCCGAGCCCTGCATGCGCTGCTGCACGATCTTCTCCAGGCCGATGAAGGCCCCGCCCACGATGAACAGGATGTTGGCCGTGTTCATGCGGATGAATTCCTGCTGGGGGTGCTTGCGGCCCCCCTTGGGCGGGATGTTGGCCTCGGTGCCCTCGATGATCTTCAGCAGCGCCTGCTGCACGCCCTCGCCCGACACGTCGCGGGTGATGGAGGGGCTGTCGCCCTTGCGCGCGATCTTGTCGATCTCGTCGATGTAGATGATGCCGCGGGAGGCGGACTCGATGTCGTAGTCCGCGTTCTGCAGGAGCTGGACCAGGATGTTCTCCACGTCCTCGCCCACGTAGCCTGCCTCGGTGAGGGTGGTGGCGTCGGCGATGGCGAAGGGCACCTTGAGGATGCGGGCCAGGGTCTGGGCCAGCAGCGTCTTGCCCGAGCCCGTGGGGCCGATGAGCAGGATGTTGCTCTTGTCGATCTCCACGTCGTCGGTCAAGGCCTGGGCGTAGAACACGCGCTTGTAGTGGTTGTGCACGGCCACGGAGAGGATCTTCTTGGCGTGGTCCTGGCCGATGACGTACTCGTCGAGCAGCGCCTTGATCTCCTGCGGCGGCAGCAGGCGGCCGTCCTCGAACTCCTCGGTGACGGTCTCCTGGGCCATGATGTCGTTGCAGAGATTGACGCACTCGTCGCAGATATAGACGTCCGGCCCCGCGATGAGGCGTTGCACGTCGCTCTGGCTCTTGCCGCAGAACGAACAGGAAAGGTCCTGTCCGCCGCCGGTTCCCTTTTTCATGCTCATGGTCTTATTCCTGCTTGGTTTCGACTGCCTTGAGATCGTTCCGCGAAACCATGATCTTGTCAATGATGCCGTACGCCAGGGCCTCTTCGGGCCGCATGAAGTAGTCGCGCTCGGTGTCCTGGTTGATCTTCTTCACGTCCTGGCCCGTGTGCTTCACCAGGATCTGGTTCAGGTCCTTGCGCAGACGGAGTATCTCGCGGGCCTGGATGTCGATGTCCGTGGCCTGGCCCTGGACCCCGCCCAGGGGCTGGTGGATGAGGATGCGGCTGTTGGGCAGGGCGTAGCGCATGCCCTTCTCGCCCGCTGCCAGGAGCAGCGCGGCCATGCTGGCGGCCTGGCCCAGACAGAGGGTGGCCACGGGCGGAGAGATGTACTGCATGGTGTCGTAGATGGCCAGACCGGCGGTCACGGCCCCGCCGGGGGAGTTGATGTACATGTAGATCTCCTTGTCCGGGTCCTCGGACTCCAGGAACAGGAGCTGGGCGCAGATGAGCCCGGCCACGTGGTCGTCCACGGCCGTGCCCAGCAGGATGATGCGGTCGCGCAGAAGCCTCGAGTAGATGTCGTAGGCCCGTTCGGTGCGCCCGGTGGTCTCGATGACAATGGGGATGGTGGGCATGGACTCTCCTTCAGGTGACGGCAACGCAGGCCCTTCTCCTCCATCGGCCGGAGGAGCCGGGAACTTGAGCCCGGGACACGGGCTCGCATCTGCCCGCCATTGTAAGTGCTCGAAGCCCGGGGCGCAAGGGCGGCAGCCGCACCCGGAATAGAAAAACGGCGGCCGGACCGCGGAGCCCGGCCGCCGTGGGAGACGAAGGCTACTCGGCCTTGTCGGCCTTGGGGGCCTTCTTGGCGGCCTTCTTCTTGGGCTTGGTCTCGGCTGCCGGGGCCTCGGGGGCCGCAGGCTCCACCTCGGTGCGTTCGGCCCGGGAGTAGATGAACTCCATGGCCTTGTCCATGAGCAGGCGGTCCTTGAGCGGCACCACCAGGTTGTTCTCCTCATAGTAGCGCTTGAGCTCCATGAAGTCCTGGCGGGACTGGATGGCCAGGCGGTTGAGGGCCTGGTCGATCTCCTGGGGCGAGACCTGGAGGCCCTCCTTCTCGGCCACGGACAGGAGCAGGAGCTCGGCGCGGGAGCCCTCGATGGCCTCGGCGCGGAACTCCTCGCGCAGCTGCTCCACGGTCTTGCCCAGGCTCAAGAGGTTCTTGCCGCGGCGGTCCAGGCGGTACTCCAGGTCCTTGACCAGGCGGTCGATGCGGTCCTCCACCAGGGACGGAGGCAGTGGGAAATCCAGACCCTTGACCAGGCCGTCCAGGAGCTTCTTCTGGGCCGTGGACTTGTTGAGCTGGCGGCGGTTCTCCATGTAGGACTGGCGGATGGCCTCGCGCATCTTGTCCACGCTCTCGAAGCCAGCCTTCTTGGCCACGTCGTCGGACATCTCCGGCAGCAGCTTGGCCTTGATGGCGTGCACCGTGACCTTCATGGTCACGGTCTGGCCGGCCAGCTCGGTGTTGATGAAGTCGGCCGGGAAGGTGATGTCCTTCTCGCCGGACTCGCCGGTCTTGAGCGTCTTCACCAGTTCCTCAAACTCGGGCAGGGCCTGGCCCTGGCCCAGGGGCAGTTCGAAGTTCTCGGCCTTGATGCCGGAGACGATCTGGCCGTCGCGGTAGGCGCCGAAGCTCACCGTGACCATCTCGCCGTCCTGAGGCGCGCGCACCTCGTCGAGGACCTTGAAAGTGGCGTGGTTGTCCAGGATGCGGCGCTCCACCTCGGCCAGCTCTTCGTCCTTGACCTCGGCGCGCTCCTCCTCCACGGCCAGGCCCACATAGACGGGCAGGTCGAACTGGGGGGCGATCTCGAAGCTCAGGCTGTACTTGAACTCCTCGTCGCGCGCCATCTGGCCGCCGTCCACGCTGATGCGGGACATGGGCGTGAGCTTGAGGGCGTTGAGGATCTCGTTGATGTGATAGTTGATGAGGTCCGTGGTGGCCTCGTTGTAGATCTGGGCGCGGAAGGTGCCTTCGATGACGCTGGCGGGGGCCTTGCCCTTGCGGAAGCCCTTCACGTCATACTTGGTCTTGTACAGGGCGATGGTGGCCAGGATGGCCGCGTTGACCTCCTCGACGGGCACGGTCACTTCGATTTTGCGCTCCACCGGGGAGATGTCCTGAACGTCGTACTGCATAGAAAAGTGTCCTCCTCAAAAGATGAAGGCCGCGGTTGCGGCCGGATCCGACTCCGCGTCTGGTGCGAGAGGGGAGACTCGAACTCCCACGGCCAGGCCGCTGGATCCTAAGTCCAGTGCGTCTACCAATTCCGCCACTCTCGCCAAAAGCTCGAAACCTTACGACAGGGCGTTTTCCGCTGTCAACTGGGGCGGAAACCCGGCGGATCAGCGGCCCAGTTCGGTGAGCACGAGCCCGAGCTTGCGCAAAAGATCCTCCACGTCCTCGCCGAACAAGCGGGCCATGGGCTCCTTGGCGAACTCGCCGCCGTCCAGGACCACGTCCACGCTCCCGGGCTCCGGGTGCCGGGCCAGGGCCTCGTACGTGCCCCATTCCAGAGGACCGCCATCGCGTTCCTTGAGGTAGCCCGGCTCCTCGGCGCGATCGAAGCTCGCCGCCACCAACCCTGCCCGCTCCAGGGCCCCAGGCAGCCCCTCATCCAGGCGCAGGTTCAGGACGCAGAGGGCCTCGGCGTTGTGCCGCCGGGCCGCCAGAAGCACCTTGGCCAGCTGGGGCGAGGCCCCGAACTCCGGGCAGCCGCCCACCAGGATCGCGCCGCGCCGGGTGGCCGTGATGCGGCCGGAAAAGGCCGCCACCTCGTCCGGAGCGTCGGCGTAGGGCACGCCCAGGGCCAGGTTCATGCCGCTCTCGGGCACCAGCCGGGCCAGCTCGGGCCGGGCCGCCAGCCGGGGACCGGCCTGGGCCAGGTCCTCCAGCACCTGACGCCGCGCCCGTTCCTTGAAAATCGGGGCCAGGTGGTTCACCGGCCCTGCCCCGCCGCCCAAAGGGAAGGCGCTGCGCAGGCCGAGGTTGAGGTACTGCTGCGCCCGGCGCACGGCCGTGAGCATGTCCAGGCCCTGGCCCAGGCCTGTGGCGATGGCTGCGGACAGGGTGCAGCCCGTGCCGTGCAGGCTGCGGGTCTGGACCCGGGGCTGGATCAGGGGCAGGGGCTTCTGGTCCAGGGAGGCGAACCAGTCCGTGGCCGCCAAGGAGTCCAGGTGCCCGCCCTTGACGAGTACGGCCCGGGGTCCCATCTCCAGGAGCTTTTCCGCAGCCCGGCAGATGTCTTCGGGCCCGCGGATGGTCAGGCCCGTAAACAGCTCGGCCTCGGGGATGTTCGGTGTGAGCAGGTCGGCCACGGGAAAGATGCGCTCGACCATGGCCGTGACCGCATCGTCTTCCAGGAGCTTGGCCCCGCTCTGGGCCACGCAGACCGGGTCCGCCACCAGGGGGAAGTTCTTGCGCTCCAAAAACGGGGCCACGGCCCGGATGATGGGCGCGGAAAAGAGCATGCCGGTCTTGGCCGCGGCCACGGGGATGTCCGTGAGCACGGTCTTCATCTGAAGGGCCACGAACTCCGGCGAAGGGGCCTCGATGCCCGCCACGGTGCGGGTGTTCTGGGCCGTGAGCGCGGTGATCACGGACAGGCCGTAGCCGCCGAGCACGGTGATGGTCTTGATGTCGGCCTGGATGCCGGCGCCGCCGCCGGAGTCCGAGCCGGCGATGGTCAGGATGCTGGGCGCGAGGTACATGAAAACTCCAGCCCCAAGGCGTGGGGAGGAAAAGAATAGCCCCCGCGGCCGGGGACGGTCAACCGCGGCGGACCCGGGAACAGACGGGGCCTAGGCGATGGACAGCTTGACGTAATCCTCCACGGGCACGCCGTTCCAGACCTTGCTGGTCCAGTAGGCCGTGGCCCAGATCATGAGGGCCGTGGCCTGGAGGTCAGTGAGCCTGCGGAGCTTCACTTCCAGGTTGTTCTTGCTGGCGCCGTGCTGGATATGCACGTTGCGTTCCTGGCAGGCCTCCTCCACGCGCAGGAGCAGGTAGGCCTGCTTGGACTGGTTGGGCAGAAGCTTCACGTCGCGGTGGGATTCGAGGATGGTCTTGAGCTCCGCCACCGAGAAATCGCCGGACACACTGCGGATGGACTTGAAAAAAATGTCCACGGCCCAGGGCAGGATGAATTCCGCACCGGCGCTTTTGGTCTTGAAATAGTCCTTGAGCCACTTCTCGTGGTCTTGTGAAATCCTGGCAGCGACCTGTGGCATGCTCCACACCCCCATGTTACCATGAGTACATGCGTCATATAATCAAAAAACCAAGGACTGATCAAGATTTTTTCTAGAGAGCCTCGCAGAAAATCATCAAGTTTTTTCAACCTCCAAAACTCTCCCGTATCTGGCGGAACAGGCTCAGCAACAGGGCGTCCGGAGCGTCCTGGCCGTTGACCGCTAGCCTGCGCACCAGGGCCACGGCATTCTTGCTTGGCGTCACGGTGCGTTCCGTCTCCAGCACGATGCGCCGCTCCTGGCCGCCCACGGACACGTCCTGCAGGTCCAGGATCCAGCCCTGCCCCTGCGGCCGCCAGGTCAGCACCGGCGGCGTGGCCCGCACCGGGCCGCCCTCCAGAAGGGCGGCGAAGTCCTGGAGCCGGAAGGGGCGGCTATTGCGGCCGAGCACGCCCAGGTACTCGCTCTGGCCCGTGCGCACCACCAGGGGCAGGTCCAGGTAGTCCGCGGGAGGGAAAACCAGGGAGTCCGAACTGTTCCGGCGCAGGAGGCCGCGCAGTTCCAGGATCTCTTGCTCCAGGAGCCGCACCTGGGCGGCTTGGCGGGCCTCGGATTCGGCGCGTTCGCGGCGCAGGGCCGCCACCTCCTCGCGCAGGGAGCGGACCTCGCTGTGGAACAGGCCCTGCTGGTCCAGGAGGTCGGAGACGCGCTCCAGGGCGGCGGCCAGGCCCGCTGGCGGTTCCGCCTCGGGCGCGTGCGCCGGCCCCCCGGCCTCGGGCTCGAACAGGCTATAGCCCGCGGCCAGTTCCTGTTCGATCTGCTCGGCGGACCAGTTCTTCTCGAACATCTCCCGTATCCTCCTGAAGAGGTCCATGGATTCTGTGGGATAGCGGCGACGGCGGCCAGCCCCCCCGGCCACGGGGAAAAAGCGGGCGAAGCGGTCCTTGTAATAGACCACCGTGGACGGCGGGATGCCGAGGCGGCGGCCGATTTCGCGCAGACTGAGGAAGGACGCGGTTTCCTGGGTCATGATCCCTTCATTGTTGTTCAATTGTTCAACAAATATCCGTGAAAACGCAACCTGTCAATACCAAAGCAAAAAAATGAACAAAAAAAAGCGCGCCAAAAGGCGCGCCTGCACAGGGCCGGACAGGAGAGATCAGTGGGACAGGTCGTACTGGATCTGGCGGAGCGTTTCCTGGACCTGGGCCATCTTGCGGGCCTGGTCCTGGTCCTGGATCTGACCGCCCAGGAAGGCCGCCTTCTGGGCCATGTCCTCGAGCATGGCCTGGACCATGAGCTTGCGGCCGCCCTCGGTGGGCTGGTCCCGGACCAGCGCCATCTGGGCTTGCAGGGACGCGATCTCACCCTGCAGGGAGCCCACCTTGCGGACCTCCTCGGTGAGGCCCTTGAGGTTGCTGCTCAGACCGAAGAAGAGAATGGCCATGAGCACCAGGGCCAGCGCCGCCAGGATCAGGGCCGGCTTGGACAGGTCGGGCCCGCGCCGGTGGGCCCTGGGGACCGGAGGTTCCTGGGCCTGGTCCCCCCCTTTGCGAAAGCCGTCCATATGGCGGACATTGTCGTGCTGCGAATCCATGACGCCTCCAGGCTGTTGTTCCTTGCACCTACTGCAACGCAGCGCTGGAATCAAGCGTCGGCGCAGAGCCACCGCCTTCTGCTCCGACAGTGCTGGACAACGCTCCGCAGCACCGGAACCATCGCATGGCAGCGCCGTCCACATGCATCGTATCACTCCTCCAGTTCAGGATCCCGTCCATGAAAAGGCTTGAAATGTGACCAGCGGACACCTACAGTGGACTGCAGCGGTGATTCCACACCAAGGACGCAGTGACATCACGTCCCCGCCACCCGAAGGAGACACTATGGAAGATTACCTGAAGGAAGCATTGGAGATCGTAAAGGCCCAGGCCAGCGTGCGCACCATGACCGAGGAGGAGATCACCTCCATGGTCCGCAAGCTTTCCTTCGGCATCCAGGCCATTTCCGAGGGCGCAGAGGCCCCCCTGGAAGAGGGGCTGGCCTGCGATCCCCAGAAGTCCGTGCGCGAGAAGTCCATCATCTGCTGCGTCTGCGGCAAGTCTTTCAAGATCCTGACCAAGAAGCATCTGGCCAGCCACGGCATGACGCCCGCGGAGTACCGGGATAAGTTCGGCTACAAGAAGAACTCGCCCCTGGTCTGCAAGTCGCTCCAGCGCGAACGCCGCAAGAAGATGAAAGAAATGAAGCTCTGGACCAAACGCGGCAAGAAAAAGTAGATTCCGTTTCCGTCTGTCATGAGGCCGGTCCAGCGGGATCGGCCTTTTTTCATGTCCAGGCCGCGGCCACGGCCTCGGGCCGCTCGGCCACGTAGCGCGGCTCCAGGGCCAGGCAGGACTCCCGGTCCCCGTAGCCCCAGGCCGCGAAGCAGGCGTCCAGGCCCAGGCTGCGGGCAAACAGCAGATCCGTGGCCGTGTCGCCCAGGAGCACCACCCGCTGCCGGGGAATCCCGGGAAAGGCCGGGGCCACGTATGTTTCGTAGAAAGCCGGGTCGGGCTTGCGCGGTCCGTCGCCACGCGCCCCTGCCGTGAGCCGGCAGAACCCGGCCAGGCCCAGGCTCTGCAGGGCGTGCTCCAGGCCGTGCTGGCCCTTGTTGCTCACGATGCCCACGGCCAGGCCCGCATCCCGCACCGCCTCCATCATGCCGCGCACGCCGGGAAAAAGCCGGTTCAGGAGCTGGCCCCGGGCGTGGTAGTGCCCACGGTAGGATTCGATCCAACGCGGCAGGTCGGCATCGTCCAGGCCGGGCACCAGCCGCCGGAAGCACTCCTCGATGCGCAGGCCGATGACTCCGCGCACGGCCTCGGCCGATGGCGCGGGCAGGCCGAAGTCCCGGAAGGCCAAGCTCATGCCCAGGACGATGCCGTCGCTGGAGTCGCAGAGCGTGCCGTCGAAATCGAAAAGGGCCAAGTCGTAGCGCATCATTCCGAAGTGGCGCTGCTGGGTTTCGGAACCGGGACGCCGCCCAGGCTGCGGGCCAGCAGGAAGTCGATGAGTTCCTCGATACGGCGCCAGCCCGCGTCCGAGGCCAGGTCCACCCCGCCCAGGCAGTCCATGGTGCGCGAACGCACGGCCAGGAAATGGATGCCCCCGGCCATGAACAGGACCAGGGCCGTGAGGTCCACGTCCGCGGGCGGGTCCTGGTCCATGAGCTCGAAGAACTCCAGGGCCGTGCGCTCCCGGCCGGACTCGATGGCCCGGGTCAGGGCGTTGCGGGTCAGGGCCTCCCAGGCCATGACGTCCAGGGTCTCGGGCCGATCCAGGAGTTCGCGCAGATAGCGCTTGAAAAAGGTGGCCATGAGCTCGGCCGGGGCCATGCGGCGCAACGCCTCGGCGTCGCCGTGGATGAGTCCGGCGGCCGTGGGCCAGGAGCGCGGGCTGCGGGCATAAGCCCCCACCAGCCGGCGCAGTCCCTGGAATTGGCGGAATATCTCGCTGCGCGGCAGTCCGGCCTCGGCCGCCACCAGGTCCGGGGTCACGGCGTCGAAGCCCACCCGGGCCAGCACCGCGCCCACGGCCCGGATGAGCCGCTCGCGGTCGGCCTCGGCGCGATTGATGGGAATGACCTTGAGCCTGGACATGCTGCGCACCACGCTGTTTCCGGCAGTCTGCGCCATGCGGCGGCCGCCGTCAATGTCTCCCCTCCGAAACGAACAAGGCCCCTCTTTTGGAGGGGCCTTGGTGATATTGTCCTGGCAGCGACCTACTTTCCCACGGTTTAGGACCGCAGTATCATTGGCGATGGAGGG
>Ga0067045_1027403_pt1:7500-162513 | contig 162513 bp, 152 predicted proteins | sample TerdegcTABiofilm_FD_59184 | JGI IMG/M metagenome (GOLD analysis project Ga0067045, IMG submission 59184) | Combined Assembly of (Gp0054472, Gp0054536) Wastewater bioreactor microbial communities from Singapore -Terephthalate degrading... | reverse complement strand
TCGCCCGCCTCAGCAAGGAACCAGCGCTCGCGGAGTATTTCGCGCTCGTGCATCCGTTCTTCTGGTGGGTGTTCGTCTGGCAGATGCGGATCGCCGCAAAACACGTCCAGGCCGCCGGCCGCACGGGCGCCCTCATCCGCATCAGCTGGTGGGGCAGGGTCCGCATCGAATATCTCGGCGACCCACGGCCCGATCCCTCCGCCTACAGACCAGCAGAACCCACACGCAAGGCGTGGGACGATCCCAGTTGGTCAAGCGCGTTCCCGGCGATCTTCAACGCCGATGCCCCGCACACCCTTTTCGTCCTTCGTGCAAGCGGGGAAAGGGACAGTCCGCGCAGCGTCCTGACGAAGGGGGCCTGCGCGCCACTCACTGACACGTCCTGACTTTGAATTGACCCCGAATTCAGCCCCAATCACCGGCCAGCCCACGCTGCGTCCGGCCAAACCTGCTGCGCATTTGGTGGCCCGAAACTCTCCCCTCGTCATCCCGGCTTCGCCGCAGGCGAAGACCGGGACCCAGGCAGAAGAGGGCAGAGCAAAGAGGGGCCGCCAAAGATGTTTCCAGACTACCGGAAAAGCACATGACACGGACGAATGTTCCGCGTATGTTCCGGGCCATGAAATTCAGCTATGTCTATATCCTCGCGTCCCGGCGCAATGGCACGCTCTACACAGGTGTCACATCCGATCTTGTTGCCCGGATTTGGCAGCATAGGGAGGACGTACTGCCTGGTTTCTCGCGTATGGCTGCAAGCAGCTCGTATGGTTCGAAGTTCATGACGATATTGAAGCGGCTATCCGAAAGGAGAAGCAGATCAAACGCTGGCGTGGGGCCTGGAAATTGCGGTTGATCGAAGAATCCAATTCTGGCTGGCGCGATCTGTGGGACGATCTCACCGCTGGGTCAGCAGAGGCTATGTCTTCCTGAAGGGCGCGCCTTGCGCTTCACTGGGTCCCGGTCTTTGCGCGAGCGCGCAAAACCGGGAAGACGAAATCGAGAGCGCTGTCTAGGAAGGCGTCATCCCGGTTTCGCCGCAGGCGAAGACCGGGCCCCAGAGCCCCAAAACACTGCGCCCCTGTTCACGATCAAGGGTTCCCTCCCGCGCCTGATGCGGTATTCAGAAGAATACGGGCAGCCGGGGAGTATTCATGCGGTTTCTTATGGTGGCGATTGCGGCGGGCGTCGGCCTTCTGGGGGCCTGTGCCCAGCGCTCTGCCTGGACAGTCCCGGTCCAGCCTGTGGACGAAGCCGCCCTGGCGCGCGTCGCCCCGGCGGGCCGCCTGCCGGCCATGGCCCGGCCCAAGGCCTACCGCGTCGCCCTCGATCTCGATCCGCGCGAAACCCATTTCTCCGGCTATGTCGAGATTGATGTAGAGCTGGCCGCCGCCACCAATGGCATCTGGCTGCACGGCGATGATCTCGACGTCTCCCGCGTCACGGCCACGGCCGGGGGCGAAACGGTCGAGGCGAGCTGGGCGGAAGTCCTCGATACCGGCGTCGTCTGGGTCGGCTTCCCCCGCCGTCTGCAAGCGCGCCGCGTCACGCTGGCCATCGACTATACCGCCGCCTTCGATACGGGCCTGGCCGGTCTTTTCCGCGTCGAATCCCAGGGCAACTGGTATGCCCTTGCCAAGTCCGAAAGCATCCAGGCGCGCCGCTTCCTGCCGGGCTTTGACGAGCCGGGCCTGAAGGCGCCCTTTGAAGTGGCAATCACCGTGCCCGAAGGCATGCACGCCATCGCCAACACGCCGGAGGTCTCCCGCGCGCCGGCCCAGCCTGGCTTTGAAACCATCACCTTCGCGCCCACCCGTCCGCTCTCCACCTATCTGCTCTCCACCGCCGTCGGCAATTTCGACAAGGTCGATCGCGCCCCGCTCCCGCCAAATGATGTGCGGCGCACGGAAATTCCGCTCACGGGCTATGCCCGCGCCGGGAAGGGGGAGGAGCTTGCCTTCGCGCTGGATCTGACGCCCGAAATGATGCGCGTCTTTGAGGAAATGCTGGGCCAGCCTTACCCCTATGAAAAGCTCGACATCATCGCCGCCCCGCAATGGCCCTCGGGCGCAACAGAGCTGGCCGCCGCCATCACCTATCGCGAAGGCCGCATTCTTGTCGGCCCCAATACCGGGCCGTCCCTCCTGCGCAGCGTCAAGGAAATCCATGCGCATGAGATTGCCCATATGTGGTTTGGCAATCTGGTCACGCCGCCCTGGTGGGATGATCTCTGGCTGAAGGAAGCCTTCGCCACCTGGAGTGAAACCGCCGTGCTGGAAATCATGGAGCCCCAGGGCAATCATGATCTGGCCGCCGTGGTCGATGGTATCCGCGCCATGTCGCTCGACAGCCTGCAAGGCGTGCGCGCCGTGGCAGAGCCGATCAGCCGCAATGAAGATGTGCGCAATGCCTATGACGCGATCACCTATTCCAAGGGCCAGTCGGTCATCCGGATGATCGACACCTATTTCGGCCCGGATGTCTTGCGCCCGGCGCTCGGGCGATACATTGCGCAGTATGCAGATGGTGAGGCCGACAGCGCGCGCTTCTATTCCGCCATCGGCAAGGCCAGCGGCCAGCGCGCCATCGGCACTGTCTTCGAAAGCTTCGTCACCCAGCCTGGTGTGCCGCTCGTCTCGGCCCAGCCGATCTGCAGCGGCACGTCTGCCAAGATAGAGTTCAGCCAGACACGTTATCGTCCCATCGGTTCGGAAATTGCCCCCGGCGGCCTGTGGAACATTCCGGTCTGCGCCGCCTGGAAGGATGGCGCCAATACGGGCGAAGTCTGCACGCTGCTCAGCGCGCCCCAGCGCACGGTGGATGTGCGCGGCGCCATCTGCCCGGAAGTCGTCGTGCCCAATGCCAAGGGGGCAGGCTATTACCGGTTTGATCTGCCAGCGGAATATTGGCGCGCCCTGACGGATGATTTCGCTGCGCTTGAGCCGCGCGAGGCTCTGGTCTCCATCGACAGCGCCCAGGCCGCCTTCAATGCCGGATCGATGGGCGGGGCGGAGTATCTCGGCCTTCTCGAAGCCAGCCTCGCCCATCCCCATGGCACAGTGCTGATCTTTGCGCTGAACGCCTGGGACGCGCTTCTGGCCCAGCTTGGCGAAGAGGCAGAGCCGGCAAAGGCCCGCGCGTCTGCCGCGCTCGCCCGGCGGGATGACCCATCCGAGCTGGAAGCCGGGATGCGCCTGCGCGGTTTCCGGGCCGCCTCCCTGCACGAGCCTGAGGCCCGCGCCGCCCTTGTCGCCGAGGCCGATGCGTTCCTCTCAGGCACGGGCGAGCTCTCCAGCGACCTCTACACCTACGCCCTGCGCGCCGCGCTGGAGGAGGGGGGCACGGCGATGTTCGACAAGGTGCTCGCCGCCATCACCCGCCTGGACGATGCCGTCTTTCTCCAGGCCGCTGCCGACAGCCTCGGCAGCGCCGCTTCGCCGGATGATGCTGCCCGCGCGCTCGATCTCATCTATGAGGGCGGCATCAGCCAGCAGGTCACCTTCTCCCTCGCCCAGAGCCTGATGAACAATCCGGCCCACCGCGACAGGACCTGGGCCCGCCTCACCGGAGACTTCCCCGGCTTCACCGCCAAGGTCCCCTCCCAGCTGCGACGCAACACGCCGCGCCTGGCACGGGCCTTCTGCGACCCCGCCGTGATCCCGGATCTGGAAGCGCTGTTCGCCGCCGGCAGCCGCGACCTTGCCGGGCATGAACGCGCGTTGGGCGAAACGAAGGAATATCTGACGCTCTGCGCCGCGCAGAGAGAGAATGCCCGCGCGATGATCCTGCCTGTCCTGGCGCGTCCCTGATCTGTCCGGAAATGTCCGGATTTGTCCGCTGGATGTCATCCCGTGTCCGCGTTTTGACACGGGATGACACCGGTTTGGCGCGGGGTCAGGCGTTCTTGATCGTCAGCCCGCCATCCACCGGAATGTGGACACCGTTGAGGAAGCTCGCCGCCGGCAACACGAGGGAAAGCGTCATGTGCGCCACCTCTTCGGGGATGCCATACCGGCGCAACGGCACCCGGCGTTTGGCGTATATCTCCTTGTGTTCATCGGAGATTCCGGCGGTGATCCCGGTGATGATCGGGCCCGGGCAGATGCAGTTCACCGTGATGCCTTCCCGGCCCAGATCCACCGCCAGGCCGCGCGTCAGGCCGATCACGCCATGCTTGGCCGCCACGTAAGGGGAATTGCCCGGCGTTGCCCCCAGCCCTTCGGTGGACGCGATGTTGACAATCCGCCCCCAGCCATTCTTCCGCATATAGGGCAGGGCCGCCCGGATCGCCCGCTGGTGCGAGGTCAGCATGACGTTGATCGAGGGGCCCCAGCTGTCCTCATAGCTTTCCTCTCCAACCTGGCCGGGGATGGCGAACCCTGCATTGTTGACGAGGATATCCATCCCGCCAAAATGCGCCGCCGCCTCATCCACCACCCGCTTGATCGCGGCGCCATCGCCCACATCCAGCGCCCAGCCCTTCACATGATCGAAGCCGGCTGCCTTGATTTCATTGACGACATTGTCGACGTTTTCCTGGCGCAGGTCCGTCACCGCCACATTCGCGCCCTCGCGCGCAAAGAGGTGGGCGGTCGCCCGCCCCATGCCGCTGGCCGCGCCGGTGATCAGCGCCGTCTTGCCTTTGATGCTTCTGGATAATTCCTGATAGGGTGGCTGCTCTCGCATGTCTGTTTCCTCCGTTTCGTTATGTTTCCGGAGGAGGTCCGCACTGGCCGGCCATCCTCCCCGTATTGATCCTGCTGGTTAGTTGAATCCCGCCAGGCATTGGCGGGCCCAGGCCACCGCCCCTGTGGCTTTGCCGGTATCGAACCGCATCCCTTCGGCGGCGCCGTCTACGGCGATCCCAACCCAGTCAGCGGCGGCGATCTGGTCCACCATCGCCCGATCCGCGTCCATCGACAGGGTCACATAGACCGAATTGGCGTCGATATACTCCCAGCCCACATGGCCGGGCGCCCTGCGGGCATCGGTGCCGTTGAGGGCATAGATGAGATCGGTGGGTTCAAGGTAACCCCAGTCAATCTCATCAGGATCAGGCACGGACTCAGCCCGGGGCACGGCGAAGACAACCGCCGTCTCCTCCTCACCCGGCTCGAACCTGTAGGTGACATAAATAGGGCTGGGGTCCTTGGTGAGTGTCTTGTAAAGGACGCAGGCCTGTCCCAGCCAGATATCGTCGCTGTCGATCTTTCCGGCCCGCCATCCATCGACAACGCCGTGATCGGCAAGATCGGGGATGCCAGCAAACAGGTCCTGGGCCGCAGCGGTCGTCGGCGAGATCAGCAGCACAAGTCCTGCCAGCAGAGCGCCAATCCGGCTCATGCCTGTTTCCTCCGCTTCTTGATGGTGCCCGAAAAGTTCAGCACTGGCCGGCCATCCTGGCCTGTCACCAGTCCGCGCACAAAGCTGAGAGACCCGCCTTTGCGCAGCGTATCCCCGCGCGCTTCCAGCCGTTCCCCCTCCAGCGCCCCGTCAAGGAATTCGGCGGTAAACGCCACCGTGACCCCGTAGGAGCCTTCCATGGCCTCATGGCCAATCGCGAACAGGGCAAAATCGGCAAAGGTCATCAGGCAGCCGCCATGCACAACGCCCCCGGCATTCATATGCTTGCGCGCCACCCGGAACGCCGCAACCGGGCCTTTCTCGTCGATCCGGAAATAGAACGGACCGGCCGTTTCATGCTCGAAGGGCTCCTCGGCCCATGTGGTCCAGCCTGCAAACTCACCGCTCTCGACAATCGTTGTGGACATGGGGCTCCATCTCTTTTTTGACTGCGGCACCTTACCGTCATGCGCCCCTTCGACAAGCGCCGCATTGGGGCATAGAGTGCGCGCCGAAGAGAAATGACGGGAGAAGAAACCCATGGCCTTTGATGCTGAAACCCGCGCCGCCCTGATCGAGCAGGTGCGCCGCTTTGTGACCGAAACCTGCGTGCCCGTGGAGGCCCAGGTCTCAGAAGAAGACGCAGTGCCTCAGCATGTGGTTGACGCCATGAAGGAGCTTGGCCTGTTCGGCGTTGCCGTACCGGAAGAGTTCGGCGGGCTCGATCTCGACATGGAAACCGAATGCCTGGTCGCCATGGAACTCGGCCAGACTTCGCCAGCCTTCCGTTCCGTTGCCGGCACCAATATCGGCATCGGCAGCCAGGCTCTCGTCCTTTTCGGCACCCCTGAGCAGAAGCAGAAATGGCTCCCCGGCATCGCCTCGGGCGACCTGATCGCCTCTTTCGCCCTGACTGAGCCCGAAGCCGGCTCTGATGCGGCCGGCCTCAAGACCAAAGCCGTGCGCGATGGGGACCATTACATCCTCAATGGCACCAAGCGCTATATCACCAACGCCAACAAGGCCGATCTCTTCACCGTCATGGCACGGACAAATCAGGACGAGCCCGGCGCGAAGGGCGTCTCTGCCTTCATCGTGGAGCGCGGCACGCCCGGCCTCTCGGTTGGCAAGCCGGAGAAGAAGATGGGCCAGCAGGGCGCCCATATCTGCGACGTGATCTTCGAGAACGCCCGCGTGCCCGCCGCCAACATGATCGCCAAGGAAGGCGAGGGCTTCAAGGTGGCCATGAGCGTGCTGGATAAAGGCCGGCTGCACATCTCGGCCGTGGCGACCGGCGTTTCCAAACGCCTGATCCGCGAGATGGTCAATTACGCCCTCGAGCGCCGCCAGTTCGGCAAGCCGATCTTCGAGCATCAGATGCTGCAGGCCCTGATCGCTGACAGCCAGGCAGAAACCTATGCCGCCGAATGCATGATCCTGGACGCCGCGCGCCGCCGCGACGCGGGCGAGGACATCACTATGCTTGCTTCGTGCACGAAGCTTTTCGCCACCGAGGCCTGCGGCCGCGTGGCCGACCGCGCCGTGCAGATTTTCGGCGGGGCAGGGTATGTGGCCGATTACGGCATCGAGCGGTTTTACCGCGATGTGCGCATCTTCCGCCTCTATGAAGGCACCAGCCAGATTCAACAGATAATCATCGCGCGTGAACTGGCCCGCGCAGCCAAAGCGGGGAGCCTCTGATGTTTGAACATGATCTGACTGATCCGAGTGAAGTTGGTCTGAATGCGGAGCGTCTGGACGCGATTCCGGACTTCTTCCAGAAGAACTATATCGACAGCGGCAAGATCCCCTGCATGGCTACGCTGGTGTCGCGCGGGGGCGAGATTGCCCATGAAAGCTATATCGGCGCGACCGAGATGGGCGGCAGCCATCCGATCAATTCCGAGACGATCTTCCGCATCTATTCGATGACCAAACCGGTCACCACGCTGGCCATCATGATGCTGTTCGAGGAGGGCAGGCTGCGCCTCGAACATCCCGTCAGCCGGTACATTCCTGAATACAAGGATGTGAAGGTCTGGGCGGGCGGCACGGCGGCGGCGCCGAAGCTGAAAGATCCAGACCGCGAGATGACGATCCTTGATCTGATCACGCACACGGCGGGCCTCACCTATGGCTTCCTGATGCAGGATGAAAGCGACGAGATCTACCGCCGCGAAAAGGTTGGCAATCACAAGCAGACGCTGCAGGAAATGGCGCGCCAGATGGCGGGCCTGCCGCTGGCCTTCTCACCGGGAACCGAATGGCGCTACAGCCATTCGATCGATGTGCTCGGCGCGATTGTGGAGATCATCACCGGGCAAGAGCTGGACGTGTTCTTCCGGGAGCAGATCTTTGACCCATTGCAGATGCATGATACCGATTTCTGGGTGCCGGAAGACAAGATTGGCCGGCTGATGGCCTGCTATCAGAAAGACGCCAAGACCGGCGAAACCACGCTGGCTGATCCCGGCGGCGCGGCCTCGAAACTCTATGCCAAGCGCCCGGTTCAGCTGAATGGTGGCGGCGGGCTTGCTTCCACGGTGCGGGATTATCACCGCTTTGCCCTGATGCTGCTGCGCGGGGGCACGCTGGACGGCGCGCGGATCATCAGTCCCAAGACGTGGGAGTTCATGCGCCAGAACCATCTGCCCGGCGGGCAGACCATGCGCGGCATGGGGCGCTCGGCATTCACCGAGGTGATGGCCGAAGGCGTAGGCTTCGGGCTGGGCGGATCGGTTGTCACCGATATCGTGCAGACCCGCCAGCCGGGTAGCTATGGCACATTCAGCTGGGGCGGCCTTGCCTCCACCTTCTTCTGGATCGATCCGGAAGAGGAGCTGATCGCGGTCCAGGCCACCCAGCTGATGCCGTCATCGACCTATCCGATGCGGATGCAGCTTCAGCAACTTGTCTATGCGGCGATCGACTGGTGAGCGAGGAAGCAAAAAACCCTGTTCGGGAAGCCATCCTTGAGCTGACGGCCGAACGCGGCGTGGGCGGAACGATTGCGCCGGAAGATGCGGCCAAGGCGGTGAGCGCAGACCGGTGGCAGAAGCTGCTGCCGGATGTGCGCGCCGAGGCTGTGCGCCTTGCGAAAGATGGCGTGATCGCGATCTACCGGAAGGGCAAGCCGGTGGACCCCGAGACCTTCAAGGGCGTCTACCGGATCGGCCTGCCGGGCAAGGTGATCGGCGCCGCTTCCGGAGGCTGAGGATGCCGAAGCCGCCCGACCCATTCCACGAATTCGTGCTGGAACTGTTTTCCGGCGTCGGGCCGGTCACCATCCGGCGCATGTTCGGCGGGGCGGGCGTGTATCAGGATGGCGTGATGTTTGCGCTTCTTGCCGATGACCAGATTTTCCTGAAGGTGGACCCTGCTCTGCGGGATGATCTGTCAGCGGAGGGCGGGGCGCCTTTCCTCTATCTGCGTTCAAGCGATGCCAGGCCGATAGACCTTGGCTATGTCAGCCTGCCGTCTTCAGCGATGGATGATCCGGATGAGGCCGCCCTCTGGGCGCGCCGGGCGCTGAGCGCGGCGCGGGCAGCAAAGGCCAAGAGCCCGCCGAAGAAACGCAAGCCGAAACCGGCGTAAGCTCAGGCGACAGCCGGGCGCAGGGCGGGCTGATCCAGGGAAAACGCGTGGTCGGACGATCCGTGGCGGCGCAGATGCTGCAGGCGCTGGAAGCCGTCTTCCAGGGTGAAGCGTTCGCCCTTGCGGGCCCACCACATGACGAAGCCGGGGCCGTCGCTGCGGTCGATCTCCTGACCAAGGCGGCGCATGCCCGGCGGGTGGGTGCGGCCATTATAGGTAAAGGCTTTCAGGTCTTCGAGCGAGCGCCAGACGGCCATGGTCGAGACTTCAGGCGAGCGCCAGTCATCGGGGTAGGGGAAGGCGTCCTTGTACGTCCGCCAGCTCTGATCCGGGCAGCGCAGGCCGTGTTCGTGATAGTGCAGGCCTTCAAACTGATCGGCATCTGCAAAGATGCGCGGCAGAATGGACAGGAAGGTCACGACATAAGGGTTTTCAAGTGTGAACGACCCGAGCGGGCGCACGCAATTGAAGTGTAACAGCCTGAAATCCATCTTATCTCGTCCCCAAGAGGTTCGATTTTTCGCGAACCCTATGGGGACAAGGTTGCATAATCCTTAAGGTGCAACAGATTTAATTTAAGCAATCAAAGGTTACTTGCCTTTGAACTCCGCAGGGCGCTTCTGGAGGAAGGCGCTGACGCCTTCCTTGAAGTCGTCCGTGCGGCCAGCCGTGCGCTGGGCAACACGCTCATTGTGCAGGGCGGCGCCGAAGTCTGCCTCGCTGGCGTCCCAGATGATCTTGCGGGTGAGGGCGAGGGCCACCGTCGGGCCGGCGGCGAGCTTGCCGGCAAAGTCCAGCGCCGTCGGCAGCAGTTCGGCGTCATCGACGACCCGGTTGACGAGACCCCAGCTCAGCGCCTGATCGGCGGAGACTTTCTCGCCGAGGAGGGCCATTTCCATGGCGCGGACACGGCCGATGGTGCGGGCGAGCAGCCAGGTGGAGCCGCCATCGGGCACAAGGCCGATGCGGCGGAAGGCCTGGAGGAAGTAGGCGCTCTTGCCGGCAATCACGAGGTCGCCCATCAGACCGAGCGCGCAGCCGACCCCGGCGGCGGCGCCATTGACCGCCGTGATGACCGGATGGGGGTGTTCGCGAATGGCGGTGACCAGCGGATTGTAGAAAGCGTCCAGCGCCTTGCCCGCGTCGGGTTTGGAACCGGGGTAGGCGATTTCGGGGCCAGAGCCCATGCCGCCGAGATTGGCGCCCGAGCAGAAGCCGCGGCCCTTGCCGGTGAAGATGGTGCAGCGGGCTTCGTTGGCGGCCACTTCAAAGGCGTGCAGCAGCTCGATGGCGGTGTCGACGCCGCAGGCGTTCAGCGTCTTGTCATCGTTGAAGGCGATGATCGCGGTGTCGCCATTGCGCTCATAGGAAATCTTTTCGTACGTCGCCATTGGCGTCTCCCTCTGTAAATCCGGTCTTGTTGGCAAGGTTCTAGAGGCAAGCTTTGCGTCCGTGAACGCCTCACGCCGGGTAAGCGGTTTTCGATGCCTCTTGGGGAAACGCTGAACAGGCGCTACACTGTTCAACGAACACAAGGGATTGGGAGATATCAACACATGGCCCTCGACGCCGCGCCGGCTTCCGGCATGAATGCACTGCTCGCGAAACAGAAGGCCGCGCATCTGCGGGACGGGATTCCGTCGGTGCAGAAACGGATCGAATGGCTCGACAAGTCCATTGATCTTCTGGCCACGCATGGCGCCGCGCTGAACGATGCGATGGCGGCTGATTTCGGCCACCGCTCCAAGGATCAGTCTAACCTGACCGACATTGCCGGCTCCATCGGCGCGCTGAAACATGCCAAGGCGCATGTGGCCAAATGGGTGAAGCCGGAGAAGCGCAAGGTGGAGTTTCCGCTGGGGCTGTTGGGCTCAAAGGCGGAGCTGCAGTTCCAGCCCAAGGGCGTGATCGGCGTGATCAGCCCGTGGAACTTCCCGGTGAACCTGACCTTCACGCCGCTGGCGGGCGTGTTTGCCGCCGGCAACCGCTGCATGATCAAGCCGTCCGAATTCACCGAGGCGACTTCGGAGCTGATGAAAGAGCTGATCGCGAAATATTATACGCCCGAAGAATGCGTCGTCGTCACCGGCGGGCCGGATGTGGGGGCGGAGTTCACCAAGCTCGCCTTCGATCACATCCTCTTCACGGGGGCGACCTCGGTGGCCAAGCATGTGATGCGGGCCGCCGCCGACAATCTGGTGCCGCTGACGCTGGAACTGGGCGGCAAGAGCCCGGTGATTCTCGGCCGCTCGGCCGATCTTCAGAAGGCGGCCAACCGGATCATGGCCGGCAAGACGCTGAATGCGGGTCAGATCTGTCTGGCCCCGGACTATGCCTTCGTGCCGAAGGAGAAGACGCAGGACTTCGTGATGGCGGCGACCAAGGCGGTGGAGACGATGTATGCCTCCGGCCTCAAGGACAATGACGACTACACCTCGATCATCAATCAGCGCCATTATGACCGGATCAACGGCTATGTCGAAGATGCCCGCGCCAAGGGCGCCCAGGTGATCGAGATCAACCCCAAGGGCGAGAACTTCTCCCAGCAGCCCCACCACAAGATCCCGCCGACAATCATCGTGGACCCGACCGATGACATGCGGGTTATGCAGGACGAGATTTTCGGGCCGATCCTGCCGATCAAATCCTATGGCGATGCCAAGGACGCGGTGGCCTATATCAACAAGCATGACCGTCCGCTGGGCCTCTATTATTTCGGTGAGGACGAGAGCGAGAAGAGCTTTGTGCTGAACAACACCACGTCGGGCGGTGTGACCGTGAATGATGTGATCTTCCATGTGGCGCAGGAAGAGCTGCCCTTCGGCGGCATCGGGCCGTCGGGCATGGGCTCCTATCATGGCCGGGAGGGCTTCCTCGAATTCAGCCACAAGAAGGCGATCTACACCCAGACGAAGAGCGAACTTCTGGCCATGATGCGCCCGCCTTATGGCGACAAATACCGCGCGCAGGTGAAGGGCCGGATGAAGAAATAAGCCGTAAGCTGATTATATCGGAAGCGCCGGCGGGGAGACCTGCCGGCGCTTTTTTGCGCGGAGAGCTCAGGCCGTTTCGGGGGCGATGGTGCGCACGCCCTTGTCGTTCTTATTCAGAATGGTGGTGACGGCGAGGTCTGCGGTGACGTTGCCGACCGTGCGGAAGATGTCGGGGATGACCTCTACGGCCAGGAGGAGGGGGAGGAGTTCGATCGGGGCGCCCATGGCGAAGCAGATGGGGGCGATCGAGACGAAGAAGCTGACCTGGCCGGGCAGGCCGACCGAGGAAATGGAGACAGCGAAGGCGACGAGGCCCGCAGCAATCATCTGACCGGGCGACGGGGTGATGCCGGAGACATGGCAGATGAAGAGAACCACGGCCAGATTGGCCACCGGACTGGTGAGGCGGAAGACGGCGACCGAGAGCGGCAGCACGAGGCCGGCAACATGTTCGGGCACGCCGAGATTGCGGCGGGCGGTTTCCACCATGACCGGCAGGGTGCCGATGGAGGACTGGGTGGAGAAGGCAACGACCTGCGCTTCGGAGACGGCGCGGGCAAAGCGCAGCGGGCCGACGCCGCCGAAGAGGGCGGCGAGCGGATAGCAGATCAGCACCACGGCGATACAGCCTGCCGACACAAGCACCACATAATGGAAGAGCGCGCCGGTGGCGCCGAGGCCGCCGCGCAGGCCGAGCGTGAGCGCGAGGGCGAAGACGCCGATGGGCGCGGCGAGCAGCACCCATTTGACGATGACGATCATCGCATCGGCCACCGCATCGAAGAACTTCACCAGCAGGACGCGCTGTTCCTCCGGCAGGCGGGTGACGGCGAAGGCGAAGAAGAGGGCGAAGATCACCAGCGGCAGGATGGCATTGCTGGCGGCGGCCGCGAGCGGGTTGGACGGGATGAGCGAGGTGAGCCAGGCGGCAAAGTTGATTGTCTGGGGCGCGGCCACTTCACCCCCGGTGGCTCCGGCGATCAGGGCGCTGGCGCTTGCCTCATCCACCGGGAAGGCCGCGAGAGCCGCTTCGACGCCGATGAAGGTGAGCACGGTGGCCCCGGCAAGCAGCAGCGAGAACCAGAGGATGGCCCGCATGGCGAGGCGCCCGGCGGTCATGGCATCGGAGACGGCGGCCACGCCGACTACCAGCAGGGAGAAGACCAGCGGGATGACGGTCATCTGAAGGCAGCCGAGCCAGACCGAGCCGACGGCCTGGGCCGCTTCGGGCAGCCAGTCGGGCACATCGCCCGCGCCCGCGACCAGCGCGCCGCCGACAAGGCCGAGCAGCAAGGCGGCGAGGACTTGCGCGGAAAGCGATTTCAGAAAGGACATGGATTGGCTCCCGGCTTACCCTGCCTGTTTCTGAGCATCGCCGGGGCGAGGGCGCAAGCACTGATGGCCGGGAAGGGCGCGCGGGAGAAGGTATCTGACCCGATCAGGGGCGTTATCTCCCCTCTCCCTTGGGAGAGGGGCCGGGGGTGAGGGGGCGCTGCCTGTCAGCCGGGCGCGTAGCTCGAGATCTGCTTGACGCAGGTCATCGCGGAGCTGCACGGTATCATGATTATGAATGCCGCCATCTATTTCTATCACCAGCATGGCCTTCTGAACGGCGAAGTCGACAATGTAAGGTCCGATAGGATGCTGCCGCCGGACGGCGTATCCATATTTCCTCAGCTCCCGGAGCGCTTGCCAGGCTATGTCTTCCGGGGGATTTGCCGACTGTCTCAGACGTCTGGCACTGTGGATAATGGGCCTGCGGGACATGCGCAGGAGATTACCACGTGCGGGGTGTTTTGTCGTTATCTTGCGCTCCCTCACCCCCAACCCCCTCTCCCCAGGAAGAGGGGGCTAGCAGGGGGTCAGCGGCGGCCGCGTTTCAGGTCTTCAGTGATCTGGATGTCGGCTTCCTGGCCGGAGATGCGGTGGCGGTAGACCTGGATGTTTTCGAGGACGCGCTGGATGTAATTGCGGGTCTCGGAGAAGGGGACGAACTCCACCCAGTCAACCGGGTCGATCTGGCCTGTGCGGGGGTCGCCATAATCGCGCACCCACTGGTTGGGCCGGGAGGGGCCGGCATTGTAGGCGGCCGCCGTCATGATGTAGCTGCCGCCGAACTGGCTGAGCAGGGTATCGAGGTGCAGGCCGCCCAGGGTCATGTTGTAGGCGGGGTCGGTGGTGAGCCAGGACTGCTGATAGGGCATGCCGCGCAGGCGGGCCTCGTTGCGCGCGGTGGACGGCATGAACTGCATCAGGCCGAGGGCGCCGACGGGGCTGCGGGCGTTGGGGTTGAACTCGCTCTCCTGGCGCGTGATGGCGAGCATGAAGGCGCGCTCCACCTGGGGCTGGCGCGAGAGGGGATGCATCAGCACCGGATAGGCCGCTTCGGGCGCCAGCACGCCCTTGAAGAGACCCGCCTTGCCGGCGCGCACGGCGGTATCGGGCTGGTCCATCTGGTGATTGAGCTGGGCGAGCAGCTCGAACTCCGCCGGGGTGGAGAGCACGTCATCGAGATGGTGGGAGAAGGTGCGGTAGGTGCCCATCTCGCCGGTGGCGCCGATGAGGCGCAGCGCGCGGACCATCGGGTTTGCCTCGAAGGCGGCGATTTCTTCCGGCGACGGAATGACTGGCGGGCCAAAATGGATCTTGCGGTCCCCGATCCGCTCCGCCGAGAGCTGGCCGTAATAGGTGTATTTATGGGCGGCGGCTGCGCTGTAGGCGATAAGGGCCTGGTCTGACTGGCCGAGGGCGTCGCGGGCGCGGCCGGTCCAGTACTGGCCACGCGTGAGACTGACGGGCGAGGAGACGCCGTTGGTCATCGTCTCGAAATGTTTCACGCCGCGGGTGGCGTCGCCATTCAGGCGCAGGGCGATCCAGCCGGCGAGCCATTCGGCTTCGGCAAAGTCAGAGCCGCTGGACATGCCATGCGGCGCGGTGAGGCTGTAGGCGCGGGCATAGTTGCGGGCTTTGAGATCATTGCGCACGGCGATGGCGCGCTCGCGCCAGAGACGGCTGCGCCCGGCGGCAGGCACATCCTTGCCGTTGATCTGGGTCAGCAGCGGGGCGACAGCATCGTCCATGTTCTTGGCGCGGCGCCAGTTGGCGCGCTCATAGAGCAGGCCCGGATGGTTTTCGAGATTGGCCGGCACTGCGCGGATGGCGGCGTCGACATTGTTGGCGCGCTTCATCAGGGCGAGGCGCGCATCGGTGAGCTGGCGATAGTCGGTCGTGAGCTGAGGCTTAAGGGCTTCAGCGTCCGAGCGCTGGCCGGTCCAGAGGAGGAAATCGACGCGGGCGCGGTGGTCGTCCTGGCTGAGGGACTGGCCCCAGCGGGCAAGCACGGTGCGTTGAAGCGAGGAGTCCAGCGTGTTGCTCCGCCAGACATCGCGGATCACCTCTTCGGCCTTCGCGCTCTGCCCGGTCTGGCGCAGGGCGTTCGCCAGGGCGACCTTGCCGGCGCCGGTGATGGGCCCGGACTCGGTGAGCCATTTGACCTTGGCTTCGGCAGAGAGCGAGCTGTCGTCGATGATCTCCTCGGCGCGGCGGCGCATCTTGTCGGTCTGCGGCCAGGTGGAGAGGGTGGTGAGGGCGAAGTTCAGCTCGTCGAAAGTGGTGCCGGGCACACCGTCAGCGGCGCGCTTCCAGAGGATGAGGTCGCGCACGGTGGGGTCGGCAGCGTCATACTGGAGGCGGGTGGCCTCACTCCAGGCGCCGCGATTGATGGCGGTGAAGGCGGCCTGCAGCTGGGCAATGCTGGCCGGGCTGACCGGCTGGGCCGGCAGCAGGCTGGGCATGGCGGCGGGCGCGCCTGTGGGGGTGGCGAGCGGGGCGGCGCCCGGGCTGGCCGGAGCGGCGCCGGGCAGCTGAACACCAGGGGTGAGCGCGCGCAGCACCGGGGCAGGCGTGGCTTCCTCAGCCTGCGCGACAACCGGAGACGGCGGGGAGCGCGGAGAATCGGCGCGCGGCTTCAGACTGGGGCTTTCGGGCCGGGAGGCGGCCGATGTGCCCGCAATCAGGAAAGAAATCGCCACAAAAACAGCGGAAATGCGGAGCATGGTTCGGCTCACCCAAGTTTATTTCTGCGCCAAAGCGTGACAAGTCTGAAGACAGAGCCTAGCACGCAAATCCCAACCAATCCCTGAACGGCACGTTAAAATGTTTCACGGCTCAATCCCAGCCCTTGTAACACCCTTCAAGAATGGCGCGATCGACGAAACCGCCTTTGCGGCGCTGGTCGAGCGCCAGATCGCAGGCGGATCGGCCGGCCTTGTGCCCGTTGGCACGACGGGCGAAACCTCGACGCTCTCGACCGAGGAGCACAAGCGGGTGGTCTCACTTTGTGTAGAGGTGGCAGCAGGACGCGTGCCCGTGATCGCCGGGGCGGGCTCTAACTCGACCGATGAGGCAATCGATCTGGTGGCCCATGCGAAGGCTGCCGGGGCGGACGCGGCCCTCGTGGTGTGCCCCTATTACAACAATCCCAATCAGGATGGGCTGTACGCTCACTTTCGCGCGATCAACGACGCGGTCGCCCTGCCGGTGGTGCTTTACAATGTGCCGACCCGGACGGTGGTGGACCTGAAACCGGAAACCGTGGCGCGGCTGGCCGAGCTGCCCAACATCGTCGGCATCAAGGATGCCACCGGCGATATGGACCGGGTGACCTATCACTCCGCGCTGATCGGGGATCTCGAACAGTTCGTTCAGCTCTCGGGCGATGACCCGTCCGCTCTGGGCCATCTGGCCATGGGTGGGGCGGGGTGCATCTCGGTGACCGCGAATGTGGCGCCCGAAATGTGCGCGGCGATGCATGCGGCGTTCCGTGACGGCGACCTGGAAAGCGCCCGCGCCATCGAACGGCGGCTGATCGCCCTGCACCGGGCAATGTTCTGCTCGCCTTCGCCGGGGCCGGCGAAATATGCCCTCTCGCGCCTGGGCCTCTGCGCGCCGGAGGTTCGCCTGCCGCTGACCGGGCCGGATGAAGCTGCGCGCGCGCAGATCGATGCCGCCATGGCGCTGGCGGGGATCAATCCCTAAGTAGCGCGTATGGCGACGAAGAAGAACGAGCAGATCAAAGGGCGTACCGACGGGTTGGTGGCGGAAAACCGCCGCTCACGGCGCGAGTATTCCGTGGAGGATACGCTGGAGGCCGGCATCATGCTGGTCGGCTCCGAGGTGAAGTCGCTGCGCGAGGGACGCGCCAATATTGCCGAGGCCTATGCCTCGGTGGAGCAGGGCGAGCTGTGGCTGATCAATGCCGAGATCCAGACCTATGGCGGGGCCAACCGCTTTAACCATGAGCCGCGGCGCAAGCGGAAGCTGCTCGTTTCCCGGCGCGAACTGGCAAAGCTTTCCCAGGAAGTGGAGCGGGCCGGGCGCACGATTGTGCCGCTGAAACTCTATTTCAACGACAAGGGCCGCGCGAAACTGCTGATCGGCGTGGCCACCGGCCGCAAGGCCCATGACAAGCGCGAGAACGAAGCCAAGCGCGACTGGCAACGCCAGAAGGCGCGGATACTCAAGGCGGGTTAGGGCGCCGGTATCTCAAGTCGTTGCAATATAAATTGTCCGCAATCGGAAGCGGGAGTTATGTAAGCGCCTCTAGCCCTAGCATTGCGACGTCTGCCAAAGTTTTGTGCGTCAATATTCAGCTTCCAGCGAGTATCAGCGCGCTGGATAAAAACGCTGCCTCCACATGCGATCCTATTGCTGATCCATGTTCGAGCATTATTGCTTGAGGCAGTCTGAAGAACATTGATGTTTAGCCCACCTTTGGAGCGATATGGTTCTAGTTCAACAAACGCAATTTTTTTGGATAGCAAATCCAATGCTTCACCATATGTGCAATGTACAACATTTGCGATGTGATTGGCCAAATCTCTGAACCGTGCCTCCCACCACATGAAATCTGGTGTCCAAGCGTTATTCGGGTTCAGTGCAAAATTATGATCCGTTTGCTGACTTAAGTTCTTATCCAACAGGTCAACATAATTGGGGCATTCCAGCTCGAATTTTACATTCATATGGTTGAAAGATGGGTTACGTAACAAAATAATCACTTCAGCCGTTTGTAAGCTGCCTAAATAGGGCTTGGGGCGAAGATAGGGTTGATACGTATTTTGTAGTGAATCATCACCGATGCTCAAGAGGTGAACATACTCTGCAAAGTTGTCGACCCATTTTCCGCGAAAGTTGTCTGCAATATTGTCATCAACATGAAAGTAACCGTCATCCTCGAAAACAGCATCCTGCCAAAACTCTACCAACGGCACTTCAATATCTCCCATTGGTGGAGGATAGGCATGGAAGTTTGGTGTTGAGTCAAGTGGACTAGCTTCGCTGCCTAAATGTTCAGATCAAACACCATCTTCATCGCGCCTTCGGTGCGTTTGTCGAAGATGTCGTAGGCGCGGGCGCCGTCTGAGAGCGGAAGGTTGTGGGTGATGTATTTTTCCGGCTTTATGCGGCCGGACTGGACCAGCGGGATGAGTTCCGGCCATTCCTGGGGCACTGAACACGTCCCGATACGGAAGGTGAGGCCCATGCCGAAGGCTTTCGAGATGGGAAATTCCATCGTGCGATCCTGGGCAACGCCGATGACCGAGACCGTGCTGCGCTTGCCCGAGAGGCCGAGGGCGGCGCGGATGGTGGCCGTGTGGCCGACCGCTTCGATGACGCTGTCGCACATGCGGCCCTTTGTGGCCTCCTGAATGATCGCGCGGGCGTCTGCCGGATCGGGCGTTTCAAGGCCGATGGCGCGGCCGGCGGCGCGGCGTTCTTCCACAAGATCGATGCCATAGACGCGGGAGGCGCCCATGATGAAGGCGGCCTCTGCGGCGAGCAGGCCAATAGGACCAAGCCCGACGACGGCGACGGTGGCGCCGCGCTGGATATCGGCATTGCGCGCGCCGAACCAGGCGGTGGCGAGGGCATCGGTCATCATCAGGGCCTGATCGAGGCTGACACCGTCCGGAATTTTCTGGGCGTTGAAATCGGCGGCGGGCACACGGACGAATTCGGCCTGGCAGCCCTGCAGCTTTGACGAGAGGCCGTAACAGCCGCTGGCATTGTATTCGCAGCGGTTGACGACCCCGGCGAGGCAGGCGCGGCACTGGCCGCACCCGACGGCTGCCGAGATCATCACCTTGTCGCCGGCTTTCAGCTGGCGCACGCCCCGGCCAGCCTCAACCACTTCGCCGACTGCCTCATGGCCGACGCAATAGCCGGTATCCTCGGAGAAGGTTTCACCATGATAGATGTGCAGGTCACTGCCGCAGATGGCGCATTTGTCGACCTTGATAATCGCGTCGCGGTCATCGTGCAGCTCGGGATCATGCATCGTTTCATAGGCGATGTCGCGGGGGCCGCGATAGACGAGGGCTTTCATGGGAAACTTCTCCTTGAGCGGATGGATCAGCGCGCCGGAAGGGCGTTGTATTCCTGGATCTTCATCTTGCCGAGCTGGGACATGTGGACTTCATCCGGGCCGTCCGCGATGCGCAGGAAGCGGTTGAGGGTGAAGAAGTCTGCCACCGGCGTATCACCGCTGACGCCCATGCCGCCATGAGCCTGGATGGCGCGGTCACACACGGTCTGCGCCATCTGCGGGGCGATGACCTTGATGGCGGCGATGAGATCCTTGGCGACCTTGTTGCCATAGCGGTCCATCGCGTCGGCCGCTTTCAGCGTGAGCAGGCGGGCCATCTCGATTTCGCAGAAGCTTTTGGCAACATCCTGGCGGATGGAGGATTGGTCGGCGAGCTTGCGGCCAAAGGCGACGCGGTTTTCGACGCGGCGGGCCATGATTTCCAGCGCGCGCTGGGCCTGGCCGATGGAGCGCATGCAGTGGTGGATGCGGCCCGGCCCGAGGCGGCCTTGCGCGATTTCAAAGCCGCGGCCTTCGCCGAGGATGAGGTTTTCCTTCGGCACGCGCACATTCTCAAAGCGCAGTTCGCACTCGCCGCCGGGGGAGTTCTTCGAGCCGAAGACGGTCTGCTGGCGGACGATGGTGATGCCCGGCGTGGTGGGCTCCACCAGGATTTGTGAATGCTGGGCGTGGCGCGGATTGTTGAGCAGCGTCTTGCCCATGACGATCCAGATCTTGCAATTGGGGTTCATCGCGCCGGAGATCCACCATTTGCGGCCGTTGAGGACGTAATGGTCGCCATCAGGCATGATGGTGAGCTCAAGGTTTGTGGCGTCAGAGGAGGCGACCTGCGGCTCGGTCATCACATAGGCCGAGCGGATGGTGCCTTCGAGCAGCGGTTTCAGCCAGCGCTCCTGCTGGGCAGGCGAGCCGAACTTGGCGAGGACTTCCATATTGCCGGTGTCAGGCGCCGAGCAGTTGAAGAATTCCGAGGAATGCGGCACGCGGCCCATGATTTCCGCCAGCGGAGCATATTCCAGATTAGTGAGGCCGGGGCTGAACTCGCCATATTCATGTGGCAGGAAGAGGTTCCACAGGCCTTCGCCGCGCGCGATATCCTTCAGCTTGTCAATGCCCGGCCAGCGCTTCCAGAGATTTTCCGGATCATCGTTCCAGTCTACCTGTTCCTGCTCGGAGGGGTAGACGTGCTTGTCGAAGAAGGCCTCCAGGCGGGCAATCAGGTCTTTGGTCTTGGCGCTGTGTTCAAACTGCATGGGGTGATCCTGTCTGCGTTTTCGTTTCTTGTGGGGAAGGGGTGTCAGCTGATCCAGCGCAGGGCGCGTTCGAGCAGCCAGATGGTGCGGCGGTGGAGATCGTCGCCGGTCTCCTTCGGGGCCTTGCCGGCGCAGGCGCGGGCATAGGTGCCCTCAAGGATGATGCCGAGCTTGTAGCAGGCGAGCACGCTGTACCAGTGGAGACCGGAGAGATCGCGCGTGGTCTGTGTGGCGTAGTGGGCGACGAGTTCGTCCGCTGTCGGAAAACCTTCCCAAGGCTGGACAGCGACTGTGCCGGCGCTGGACCTGTCGGCCTCATCCGGCCAGGTGGCGAGGAGCCAGCCGAGATCGAGCAGCGGATCGCCGATGGTGGTCAGTTCCCAGTCCACGATGGCGGCAAGGCGGGGGGCATCGAAGCGGAACATGACATTGGCGAGGTGATAATCGCCATGGATGATGCCGGGCTGGAAGCTGCGGGGACGGTTTGCGTCCAGCCAGTCGCCCACGCGGTTCACGCCGGGAATGTCCTTGCGGCCATCCCATTCGGGGATTTCGGCATAGCTTTCCAGCTGCGCCTTCCAGCGGCCAACCTGACGCTCAAGATAATTGTCCACCTTGCCGAGGCCTTCGAGGCCCAGGGCGATATAGTCCTGCGCGCCGAGGGCGGCGATGCCATCGACGAGGGAGAGGCCCATCTGATGGCGCAGCTCCGGCGAGGTGGCGAAGGGCTCGGGCAGGCCCGTGGTGGCGTTATAGCCGTCGATGGGTTCCATCAGATAGAAGGCGGCGCCGAGGACGGTTTCATCCGGACACGCCGCAATCAGGCCGGGATGGGGGACGTTGGTACCTTTCAGGGCGGCGAGCATGCGCGCCTCGCGGCGCATCGTTTCGTTGGAATTGGCCCGCAGCACCGGTGGCGGGCGGCGCAGCACATAGGTGCGCCCGGCGCGCATGAATTTCAGGAGGATGTTCTGCGTGCCGCCCGCTAGGCGAACATCATTCTCGATGGGGCCGCTGCCGAGGCCCTGGCTGTCCATCCACGCCGCCAGTGCAGCGACATCTACAGGATTGCTCACGATTTTCCTCCCGGCGGTTATTCTTTTAAATCAATTGGATAATATGGTTGACTGAAAGCGCGACTTTTTGCAAGCATGCCGTATGGTCCGCCTGCACGAAAAAACCGAGAGTGACGCCGTTGAAGCGCTGAAACGCGCCGCGATGAAGCTGTTTGCCGAGCGGGGCGTGGACGGGGTGACCGTGCGGGAGATCGCCGCCGCCGCAGGGCAGCGCAATCATGGCGCGGTGGGCTATCACTTCGGCTCGAAGGCTGATCTCATCCGGGCGCTGATCGTGGACGGGGCAAAGCTGATCAACGACCGGCGCAACGCGGCGCTGGACGCGCTGGAGGCGTCTGGCGAGACGCTGACGCTGGAAGATGTGCTGGGCATCATCGTTTATCCGTCCGTGGACCTCACCCCGGAGGGGGAGGAGGAATGCTATAACCGGTTCATCGTCCTCTTCTCGATGACGCACCGGGCACTGTTCATGGAGGCGCTGGGGGGACAGTGGAACTCCGGCTTCAAGCGATGCCTTGAGCATTTGCGCGGCTTCATGGGGCATCTGCCACGGGCCAAGCAGACCGAACGGATCGTGTTTCTGGAATCCTATCTCGGCTCTGTGCTGGCAGCGCGGGAGGCGCGGCTGGCCGATACGAGCCGGGCACATCCCACCTGGTCGCGCCCCGCGATCCTGCAGCATCTGGTGGCAACCATGGTGGCGATCGTGCGGGCGCCCTGAGGGCGGGGGGGGGCTGCTTCAGGCGTGATCCGGGCCGATGCGGAACCAGTCACATATCTTCACCGCGAGCGCCTGACCCTCGGCGCCGGAAACCTCCGTCAGCCAGGCGTCAAGGCGCAGGGCAAATTCGCTGAAGGTTTCTTCGGCCCGTTCCAGCGCGGCGGCGAGTTCATCATAGGTGATCGGGAGGGTTTCATCCTCTGCCTCATTGTCCATGTCCGTATGCAGAAGGAGACCGCTGGGCAGGGGCTCGACACCGGGAGAGGGATCATGGCCGAGCCAGGGCGTGCCTTCGCCTTCCAGCGCCCAATACCATTCCCGCCAGCTTTCCAGGCCGCAGCAGCAGGACGGCTCGATCATGTAATCGCCCTTCAGGAGGATAAGACCGCCGGGAAGGATCTGTTCCTCGCGGGCAAGCAGGCCGACCGCGATGGCGGGCAGGGTGGCGGGGGTTTCCTCATCGTGTTCCTTGCCATAGTCGAAGAGGGCGATGAGGAAAGCAGACAGCGCTTCCGGGGGCATGCTGCCATCAAGGAAATGAAAAGGGGTGTGCCGGCCAGGATAGCTCTCGCCTTCATAGCAGGGGCGCAGCTGCAGGATCATGCCACCGCCTTGCGGGCCTCAGCGAAGACGGCTTCGAACATTTCCGGGGTGAGCCGGCCGGTGTTCGTGTTGTAGCGGGAGCAGTGATAGGAGGAGAGGAGGGTGACGGGTTTGCCGTTTGCCGCAACCTCATACTTTGTTCCGTGGCCGAACGGATATTGAGCAACCTTGAGACCCAGCGCGCGCAGCGTGGAATCGTGGCTGATCTTGCCGAGGCAGAGGATCACTTTGAGCTTAGGCAGGGAAGCAATGCGCGCTTCCAGAAAGGGGCGGCACTGGTTAATCTCGGCGCCGACGGGCTTGTTTTCCGGGGGCACGCAGCGCACGGCGTTGGTGATCATGGCGCCGGTCAGTTTCAGGCCGTCATTGGGATCGGCGGCGAAGGTGCCTTCGCTGAAGCCGAACTTGTCGAGCGTGGCATAGAGCAGATCCCCCGCCCAATCGCCCGTGAACGGACGGCCCGTGCGGTTGGCCCCGGTTACGCCGGGGGCGAGGCCGACGATGAGCAGTTCTGCATTGTCCTTGCCGAAGCTGGGCACGGCCCCGTTGAACCAGGTGGGTTCCTTGGCCTGCACCGCTTCGCGGTAGGCCACTAGGCGTGGGCAGAGGGGGCAGTCGCGAGGGGCTTCAGGGGCGGCGGTGATTTTTTTCATGGCCGCCTCTTAACCCCTTCTCCCCGGGGGGAGAAGGGGTTTCAAGGGTTAGTATCCGTCCGCGCTGCCGTCCTTGCGCATCTCTGTGGCGGCGATCCAGGCGCCGGAGCGGAAGTCGCGCATGATGGCCTGGTAGCCGCCATAATTGGCTTCGCAGCAGGCAACTTCATAGCCGCGGGCTTCGAGCTCTGCGGCAATTCCGGCGAAGCCGCGTTCGAGCATGACCTTGCCGGTGCCGGTGTTGCAATCGTCGCCGAGGGCGTTGGTCGGCTCGCAGCCGCCATCATGTTCCCAGCGGGCCGCGTCGCCCGCTTCCTGAAGGCCCATGCCGAAATCGATCAGGTTGGTGATGATCTGGACATGGCCCTGCGGCTGGGTGGCGCCGCCCATCAGGCCGAAGCTGAGCCAGGGCTCATAAGGGCAGGCGAGTTCCGGCGCGGTGGCGCGGACCTGGCAGCCAGGCAGGTCTTTCCGGAAGGCGAAGGCCGGGATGATGGTGTGGAAGGGCCGTTTGCCGCCCTCGAAGACGTTGGGATGATCCGGATCAAGACTGAAGAGTTCGCCCCGGTCCTGGAACATGAAGCCCATGCCATCGGCCACGAGACCGGACCCCATGCCGCGATAGTTGGACTGGATCAGGGAGACCATCATGCCGTCCTTATCGGTGACGGTGAGGTAGGTGGTGTCGCCCTGGCGCAGGACGGCATCGGTGACTTCCGTGCCCGGAGCAACCTCCGGCATGGCGCGGGAAGGGTCGATCAGCTCAGCTTTCCTGGCATTATAGCCGGGGGCCACGAAGATTGACGGATCAACGCCGGAGAAAGCGGGGTCTGAATATCCGAGCGCCCTGTCTGCGAAAGCAAGCCGCTTGGCCTCGACCATCGCCGTGACCGTATCTGCGGAGCCAAAGCCCATGGATTTCAGATCAAAGGTTTCCAGCATTTCCAGCATCTGCAGGGCGGCGACGCCTTGCGTATTGGGGCCAAGCTCGCAGACCTTCACTTCGCCGCGATACTCGATACAGATCGGCTCAATCCACTCGCCCTTGTGGGCGGAGAAATCATCATAGTCGAGCTTGCTGCCGGCGCGGCCGAGATAGTTTGCCATGTTCCGGGCCATGACGCCCTTGTAGAATTCGTTGCGGCCTTTGGCGCCAAGGGTTTCCAGCGTATTCGCGAGGTCCGGATTCTGGAACAGGGAGCCGGCCACCGGGGCGGGGCTGAAATAGGTTTTCTTCGCGTTGGCGTATTCTTCCAGTTCGCCGCGCTCAAAGGCGGGCTCGAAACGGCTCTCGCCGCGCGACCAGTACCAGGCGATCATTTCGGGGATCGGGGCGCCGCTGCGGGCATAGCCGACCACAGGGGCAAGATTGTCCGCCATCGGACGCTTGCCGAACTTCTCATGCAGGGCAAACCAGCCATCGACGGTGCCCGGCACGGTGACGGTGATGGCACCGTATTTGGGCAGTTTCTTTCCGTCCTCGAACTGGTCTGCCTTGGCCTGAGCGTCTGCCAGTGTGGCATCCATCGCGGAACGGCCCGATCCGTTATAGCCATAGAGCTTCTGCGTTTGCGGATCCCAGACGATGGCAAAGAGATCCCCGCCAATGCCGTTGCCGGTCGGCTCGACCAGGCCAAGCATGGCGTTGGCGGCGATGGCGGCGTCAACGGCCGAGCCGCCGGCTTTCAGCACGTCAATTGCGGTTTGCGTGGCCAGCGGGTGCGCTGTTGCGGCGGCGCCATTGGGGGCGACGACGGCAGAGCGGGTGGCGATGGGGCGGCCGCTTTCGGGGCGCTGGCCGGTCATCGGGAAGGCGGCGTTGTCGAGCTGGGGCGCAGCATCTGGCGCCGGGCTGACAGCCGCGGCGGGGGCCGCTTCCGGGGCGGGCGCCGGCGTCTGGGCACAGGCGGAAAGGGCGAAGGCGCAGGTGCCGCCGATGAGGGCGGGCAACAGGGCGGGTTTCATTCGAATCCTCCTCCGCCACGGCGGGCGTCTTTCGGGAAATAATGGCTGGCAAGGCGCCCGGCGATCTGTTCACCGGTGCGGGCAAAGCGGGCTTCTGCCTCGACCGCGCGGCCATCGCAGATGCGGAACTGGTCGCTGGTCTGGCTGTAAGTCTGGTTGAAGGCAGAAACGAACGAGGCACGCAGATTGCCAGGCTCGGGCGCTTCCACGGCCAGCAGGTCGGCCATATAGCGGCGCCAGTACTGGTCTTCATTGCCATTGCAGAGCACGCGGATGGCATGGGCCCCGCCCAGAACGCCTGCCAGATCGGCGGCGTCGCGGAAATAATCTGGCCCCCGAACGGGCAGGTTTCCCTGCGGCAGGGCAGGCAGCGCGCTTGTGCTGGCCGCAAGGGCCAAGCTAAGCAGGCAGGCATGAAAACGCTTCTTCTTCATGCGCGGACTTTCGCGCGCATCGCGCCCCGGCTCAAGGGGCTGAACGCCGCTCTGAACATCGTGACGGTGGACGACGCCCAACGCTTCCATGATGCCTGGACCTCCACCGCCCTGGAGACGCCGCCGGAGGTGCATCTGGCGTTTGGCAACATTGATGCCTTCTATTCTCCGTCTGTGCGGGAATTCATGACGGCGATCCTCAAGAGCCCCGACTTTGACTGGTTCCAGTCGGCCGCCGCCGGCATTGAAAACCCGGCCCTGGTGGCCATCGGCCAGAAGGCCAAGCGCTACACAACCAACCATACCCAGGCCGAAGCGATGGCCGAATGGGCGATCTGGCAGGGGCTGGACTTCCTCCGGAATGGTCCGGGACACCGGGCAAACCAGGCGCAGGGCAAATGGGAGCGCATCCGCGTGCGGGAGATGAACGGCTCGCGCTGGCTGATCGTCGGCTATGGCTCGATCGGCCAGGCGGTGGGCAAGCGGGTGACCGCCCTGGGCGGGGTCGTGACGGGCATGCGGCGCACGCCGGGACCGGCCGAGGGCGCCGCGCGGATTGCGCCGCCAGATGCGCTGATGGCGGAATTGCCCGGGGCGGATGTCGTGCTGCTCTGCCCGCCGCATACGCCGGAGACCGAGGGCATGGCGAACGCCGGCTTCTTTGCGGCGATGAACCCCGAGGCCCTGTTCCTCAATCTGGGGCGCGGCGCGCTGGTGGATGAGGCGGCACTGATGGCGGCGCTGGACGCCGGGCGGCCGGCCTTTGCGGCGCTGGATGTGACGCAGATCGAGCCTCTGCCGGCTGAAAGCGCCCTCTGGCGACATCACAAGATCGTGATCACACCGCATGACAGCTCCGATACGCCCGGAACTATTGCGCGCGGGGACGAGACTTTTCTTGCCAACCTGCGGCACTATCTGGACAATGAAACGTTGAAGCATCTCGTAGACCGGTCTGCCTTTGTGACCGGTTGATCCGGATACAGAGGAGTTACCCCTATGCGACATCTGAAACTTGTTTCCGCCGCGGCCCTTGCGGCGGGCATGGCACTTGCCGCCTGCGCGACACCTGCAGAAAACTCAGCTGCCGGCGGGGAGGGCAGTTTTGCCGTCACAGGCTCTGACCGGGTAAAGCTGACGGCCACCCCGCTGGAAACCTTTGATGCGCCCTGGGCGATGACATTTCTTCCCGATGGGCGCGCGCTGGTGACCGAGAAAGCGGGCACCTTCTGGCTGCTGAACAGCGATGGCACCAAGGCGGGCGAGATCACCGGCGGGCCGGAAGTCCAGCCCTGGGGGCAGGGCGGACTTGCTGACGTGATCCTTCATCCTGACTTTGCCGAGACCGGCGAAATCTATCTTTCCTATTCGGCGCGCGAGCCCGAAGACATGGAACAGTCGAATGCCGTGGTGGAGCTTGCCAGGCTGAGCCTGACAGAAACGGGCGGCGCGCTCAGTGAGCGGAAGGTCATCTGGGAGCAGACGCCCAAGCATACCGGCAGCGGGCACTACGCCCACCGGATGGTTGTCTCGCCGGACCGGCACCTCTTCATCACCTCGGGAGACCGGCAGCTGTTCACGCCCGCGCAGGACATGAACAGCAATATGGGCAAGATCGTCCGCCTCAATCTGGATGGCAGTGTGCCGGCGGATAATCCGTTTGCCGATCAAGGCGGCGTTGCTGCGCAGGTCTGGACACTGGGCCATCGCAACCCGCTGGGCATCGACTTTGATAGTTCCGGCCGCCTCTGGGCGCAGGAGATGGGCCCGGCGCATGGGGATGAGCTGAACCTCATCGTGCGCGGCGAGAATTACGGCTACCCGGAAGTTTCCAATGGCGATCACTATGATGGCCGCAAGATTCCCAACCATGACACACGGCCCGAATTTGCCGCGCCGGCGGTCTATTGGGTGCCGGCGATCAGTCCGGCTGGGCTCGTCATCTATTATGGCGGCGTGTTCCCGGACTGGAGCGGCAATGCGTTCATCGGCGGCCTTTCCTCGCAGGCGCTGATCCGCGTTGAGATCGATGAGGAGACCGCGAGCGCTTCGGAAGGCGGGCGGTATAGCTGGGACAAGCGTATCCGCGAGGTGGAAGAAGGACCGGACGGGGCAATCTATGTGCTGGAAGATGGCGATAATGGCCGTCTGATCCGCCTGACGCCTGCCAGCAACTAGCCGGGCGGTTGCCATCCGGCGCGACTTTGAGCAGACATGGGCGGACCAGTTCCGGGGGCCGCCCATGATCCGCACATTCACCAATACCGATGGCCGCTTCGTCCATTCCGGCGATACGCTTGAGCATCTGGATGGAGCCGTCTGGGTGGATATCCTGCGGCCGAGCAGGGACGAAGAAAGCGCCGTCGAGCGCGCGCTTGGCATTGATGTGCCGACCATCGAGGAAATGAGCGAGATTGAAGTGTCCAGCCGTCTCTACACGGAGGACGGGGCCACCTTCATGACCACCATGATGCTGTCGCACACCGATGGGGACAATGTGATGCTCTCCCCCATCACCTTCATCCTGAAGGGGGAACAGCTGGTGACCGTACGCTATGCCGAGCCGCGCTCCATCGACGCGTTCATCGCGCGGTGCCAGAAAAACGCGACCTATACTGCAGACGGCGTGGTGACCGGCCTGCTGGAAGGGTTGATCGAGCGGATCGGGGATGTGCTTGAGCGGACAGGGCACGAGCTTGACGATCTCTCCGACAATATTTTCGTTATCCCGCAGCCCCAGACGAAAGAGGCTGCGCCAGCGAGAAACCCTGCGAAGCCGGAAAAACGCAAGCCGCGCAATTACCAGTCCGTGCTCGAACAGATTGGCCGCAAGGGGGATCTCTTGTCGAAAGTGCGCGAAAGCCTGGTTTCTTTTCAGCGTCTCCTGGCTTTTGGCGCCGAGATTGCCGCCAGCCGTAAGCCGGGCAAGGAATATGAAGGGCGCATCCGCACCCTGTCGCGCGATGTGCAGTCGCTGAGCGATCACACAACCTTCCTGACACAGAAGATCAACTTCCTGCTCGATGCCACGCTCGGCATGATCAATATCGAGCAGACGGGCATCATCAAGATTTTTTCGGTGGCGGCGGTGGTTTTCCTGCCGCCGACACTGATCGCGTCGATCTACGGCATGAACTTCGAATACATGCCGGAACTTTCCTGGCCTTACGGCTATCCGATGGCGATTGGCCTGATGATCCTCTCGGCCATCGTGCCTTACCAGTTCTTCAAGTGGCGCGGCTGGCTTTAGGCTCGCCGCGCCCTGAAGGGATCAGGCTGTCGTCTTTACACGGAGCGCTGACATGCGGTCGATGGCGGCTTCGGCGTCGCGCATGATGTCGGCAACGATTTCGGCAACAGGCTTCACTTCCTTCACGCCGCCGGCCGACTGGCCCATGGCGAAGCAGGACTTGTCCATCGAGAGTTTGGCTTCATCCGTGATCCCCCCAATGCCGCCGATAACACCGGTCTGGGTGGAGTGGATCGCTTGGAAGGGGAAGGGCTTGATGTCCTGCGGGCGGCTTTCCCAGTCATTGATGTAGTCGTTCGTGCGGCAGCGCATCGGTTTGCCCGAATAGCAGCGGGTGCGGGTGGTGTCGGTGTCGTCTGCGGTGACGACGGCGTTTTTGTACATGTTGGCGGCGTGCGCTTCGGCCGAGGCGATGAAGCGCGTGCCCATCCAGACGCCCTGGGCGCCAAGGGCGAGGGAGGCGGCCAGGCCGCGGCCATCATAGATACCGCCGGCAGCAATAACCGGGATCTTCACCGCTTCGACGGCCTGGGCAACGAGCGGAAGGGTGCCGACGAGGCCGGTATGGCCGCCGCCTTCGCCGCCCTGCAGGATCACGGCGTCGCACCCGGCCTGCTCGGCCTTGATGGCATGTTTGACGGCGCCGCCAACGACCATGACTTTCAGGCCGGCTTTTTTCAGGCGCTCCATGATCGGCATCGGCACGCCGAGACCGGCGACGAAGCTGTCAGCGCCGCCATTGATGATCACATCGACAGATTCTTCGAGGCTTTCCGGGCTGGCGGCCAGAAGGTCGACGCCGAACGGCTTGTCGGTCAGCTGGCGCACCTTTTTCATCTGCCCGGCAATGAAATCCGGCGAGGTGCCGGCCATGCCGAGGACGCCATAGCCACCCGCATTGCACATGGCGGCGCAAACTTCCGCATAGGAAACCCCGCCCATGCCAGCGAGCATGATTGGGTGCTGAACTTTTAGCAGATCAGTGAGGCGTGTCTTGATGGCCATCTTCTTTGTCCCTTTACCGGAGCGAATGCTTGGGTTGAGGGCTAAACTGCCGCCGCAGCGTCAACGCAAGAGCAGAAGCGAAGTGCCAATCTTGCCTTTTTTGCCGCCACTTTGCCGCAATCTGGCCGTGATCGCCCGCCAGAGTTTTGGACGTTGGCCGGGTTGATCCGGGTAACGGGTGTCATCAGACAATAAACTTTAAGAGGGGAAGCTCTTATGAAGAAACTTTTCGCAGGTGTTGCCGCTGCAGCTTTCGTCGCCGGTGTGGCCTTTGCCGCCGAGCCGCCGGTTGAAGCAGAAGCAGCCGCAGAAGCCGCTGAAGTTGCTGAAGAGGTGGCTGAAGAAGCCGCCGAAGAAGCTGAAGAAGCTGCTGACGTTGCCGAAGAGGCCGCCGAAGAAGCTGAAGAAGCCGCTGACGAGACTGCTGAATAAGCAGGCAAAGATTGCGATAATCGCCCCTTCCCGTAGCGGGAGGGGGCTTTTCCGTAAACAACCCGCGAAAGGCCTTCCCGATCTGAAGAATGAACTTTCAGTAACGGGACAATGGTGCTAAAGCACCGGCCGTTCGCAAGAACACAACAGGGGTACTACCAACATGAAAAATCTGTTCCTGATCGGCGCTGCTGCGCTCGTTCTGGCCGCTTGCGGCGCCACCGAAGAAGCTGCTCCGGCAGCTGAGCCGGCGACCGTCGAAGAAGCTGCTGCTGAAGCTGGCGAAGCCACTGAAGAAGCAGTCGTCGAAGCATACGAAGCAACTGAAGAAGCTGCTGTCGAAGCTGCTGACGCTGTCGAAGGCGCTGCTGAAGAAGCTGCTGAAGCGACCGAAGAAGCTGTCGAAGAAGTTGCTCCGCAGTAACCTGCGGGCCGGCTTGATCGGCTAAAAAGATAAGGCCGCTTCCCTCGGGAGGCGGCCTTTTTCTTTTAAGGTTAATTCTTATACGGACCGCTTCGGGGCGCAAAGGGCGTGGCCCCCGCGCCCCGACGCAGAATCAGAATTTTGCGTAGCCGCCGTCGATGACTAGCGTGTCGCCCGAATGGTATTTCGAGGCGTCGGAAGCAAGGTAAACGGCCATGCCGCCGAAGTCTGCCGGCTCGCCCCAGCGGCGAATCGGAACGCGGGAGATGACTTTGGACGTGAACACTTCCTGGCCTTGGGCGCCTTCAGTCATGTCGGTCGCAATCCAGCCGGGGAGGATGGAATTGGCGCGGATTCCGTAACGGCCGTATTCCACGGCGCAGGCGTTCATCATGGCGATGAGGCCGCCTTTGGTGTGGGCGTAGGCCTGGTTGCGGCCAGCGCCTTCGATGCCGGCGAGGGAGGCGGTGCCGACGAGGCTGCCGCCAAGGTCGCCCTTCTTGGCGCGGGCGACCATCGACTTGGCCGCTTCGCGCAGGGTGAAGAAGGCGCCGACGGAATTGATGCGGGCGTTATATTCCCAGGTCTCCAGCGTCATGGTTTCGAAAGAGGCAGCGCCCCGGCCGACGCCGGCGTTGGCGATGCAGCAATCGATGCGGCCGAACTCTTCCTCAGCCTCTTTCATTGCCTTGATAACCTGAGACTCTTCGCCGACATCGACGGCCCAGGCCTTGACCTTGCCGGTGCCGAGACCGGAGGCAGCTTTCACGGCAGCGTCGTTGTCAGCCGTCTTGCGGCCCCAGATCACGACATCGGCGTTCGAGGCGGCGAGAGCCTCCACCATGCCGAGGCCAATGCCCTTGTTGCCGCCGGTGACGACGCAGACCTTGCCGCTCAAATCGAAGGGTTTGTAGACCATGAACCTGATTCCTCCCTGGTATCTTCTGGATGACTGGAGCGTACAGACAGACCTGACGCAGGGGCGGGTCAAGAAAAATAAATGGGGGATAAGGGCCGCAAAAAACTCCAACCATTCCTCCAACCGATGGCGCAAAAACTCCAACGGTGACCCAACGAGGCGGCGTTTTTCAGCGGCCGGTGGCCATCGCGCGGGCCTTTTCGATCACCCGGCGGGTCTCTTCCCAGAGGGGCAGGGTGGCGAGGCGGGCGGGCGAGATCCATTCGGCGTGGGCCGCGTCATCGCCCGCGACGGGATCGCCCGAGAGCCAGACGGCGGCGAAATCGAACAATACATAATGACGCGCGACCTCGCCTGAGCGGCGGGAGGTGAAGAGGGCGTCAACCACATCGACCAGGCCAATGAGGTGGGCCTCCACCCCGGTTTCTTCTTTCAGCTCGCGCAGGGCCGCGGCCTCCGTGCGCTCGCCAAACTCGATACGGCCACCGGGCAGCGACCAGTCTCCGGCGAGCGGGGGCGTGCCGCGCCGGATGAGCAGCACGTCGTCTCCCCGGAAGCAGACGGTGCCGACGGCGGGGGTGGGGCGGCCGGGTGCGGGCGCAGAGGGTGGGGCGGTCATGGCTTCTCCAGAAGCGCGACGGCTTCGACATGGGCCGACCAGAGGAACTGATCGATGGGATGAACGCGCAGCAGGCGGTAGCCGCCATCGGCCAGCGTGCGCAGATCGCGCGCCAGGGTGGCTGGGTCGCACGAGACGTAGGCGACGCGCGGCACGGCGGATTTTGCAATTTCGGCAGACTGGGCGGCCGCGCCTGCGCGAGCTGGGTCCAGCACCAGGGCGTCAAACCGGGCAAGTTCCGGCGCGGAGACGGGATTGCGGAAAAGATCGCGCACTTCGGCAGTGACCGGATGCAAGCCCGGCGCATTGCTGGCGGCGGCGCGCAGGGCGCCGATGGCCGCGCGCCCGCTTTCGGCGGCATAGACGGGCATATGCTCAGCCAGGCGCAGGGCAAATGTTCCGCAGCCGGAGAAAAGGTCTGCGCTGCGCTTTGCGCCCTTGATGTGATCGAGAACCAGCCGGGCCATTTCAGCCTCAGCCTCGGCGCTGGCCTGAAGGAAGCCGCCGGGCGGGGGCAGGAGGCTGGCGGCGCCAACCGGAAGGCGCGGGGCGCGCTCGGTCAGCACGTCTGCGCCTTCCAGCGACACGCGGGCAAAGCCTGCCCGCAGGGCCGCGCTGCTTGCCTCGGCGCGGGCGAGGGGTTTGGCCTCTTTCGAAATGCCGGTGATGTGGAGGTCCAGGCCCGTGGCAGTGTCGGTGACGAGGACGCTCACTTCTTCCTTGCCGGTGAAGAGGAGGGCGAGGATGTCTTTCAGCTTCGGGATGGCCGCAACAATGGGCGGGCGCAGGACAGGGCATTCCTCCAGCGCGATCAGATCATGGCTCTTGCGGCCATGGAAACCGAGAATGACGGCCTTGCCAGATTTGCGCGCGGCGAAGGCGGCGCGGCGGCGGGAGGCGGGCGGGGTGACCCATGTGTCTGCCACCTCTGCCTCCAGTCCGCGAGCCTTCAGGGAGCGGATGATCAGATCCCGCTTGAAGGCGGCATAGGGCGCGGGCGCCATATGCTGCAGCGTGCAGCCGCCGCAGCGGGTGAAATGACGGCAGGCCGGGGCGATGCGCTCCGGTGAGGGGGTGAGGATACGTTCGAGCTTCAGCCGGTCGCCTTCGCCGCTGACCTCCACACTCTCTCCGGGCAGGGTGAAAGGTACAGACACCCAACGTTCCTGCTCGCGCGCACGGCCATCGCCCTGGGCACCAGCATGATCAATGGTCAGCGTGCGGGCGGGGCTGGCGGACATCCGGTTTCCTGGAAGGGTGGGGGTGGTGATTGTCAGCTTCCTCCGTTAGCAGGGAGAGGGCGCAGCCGGAAGGAGCCGCAACATGGCAAAAGCCAATGGCAACGGGAAAGCGCGGCCGATCAGCTTGGCCCTGCAGGGCGGGGGCGCGCACGGGGCCTATACCTGGGGCATTCTGGACCGGCTGAGCGGGGAAGAGACCCTCGCGATCGAAGCGATTTCGGCGACCTCTGCCGGGGCGCTCAACGCCGTGGCTTATGCGGCAGGGCTCGCGGCGGGCGGGCCGGAGGGCGCGCGCGCCTCGCTGGAGCAGATATGGCGGGCTGTATCCGATGCCGGGGCGGGCATGAATGTGTTCGGCGCGGCAGGCTTCCAGATGGCGAGCGCGTGGCAGAACTTTGCCAGCCCGTATGACTTCAACCCTTTCAATTTCAATCCGCTGCGCCGGGTGGTGGAGCGGCAGGTGAATTTCGAGGCGGTGCATGCCTCCGGCCTGAAGCTTTTCCTTTCGGCGACGAATGTGGAGACGGGCAAGGTGCGCGTTTTCTCCAAGGATGAGATTACTGCAGACGCGGTGCTGGCCTCGGCCTGCCTGCCGCAGACTTTCCAGGCGGTGGAGATAGGCGAGGAAGTGTTCTGGGATGGCGGCTTCATGGGCAATCCAAGCCTTTTTCCGCTGATCTATTCGGGGGCGCCGCAGGATGTGCTCCTTGTGCTGCTTAATCCGCTGGTGCGGCCGGGCGTGCCCAAGCGCGCCGCCGAAATTCAGGAGCGGCTGAACGAGATCAGCTTCAATGCTTCGCTGATTGGCGAGTTGCGTGCGATTGCCTTTGTGCAGCGGCTGATTGATGACGGGATGCTGAAAGAGCCGATGCTGAAGAAATACCGTAGGCTGAATGTTCATGCCATTCGCGGCGGGCAGGATCTGCTGAGCTATGGGATGGCGACCAAATATGAGGCGCGCTGGCGGTTCCTGCTGGAACTGCGCGACAGGGGGCGGGCCGCGGCAGAGCGGTGGCTCTCCAGCTGCGCGCAGCATGTGGGCACGAAAACGTCGAGCTTTGATATCCGGAAAGAGTTTCTGGAGGGGTGAGGCGGAGACCACCGCTTGCCGGAGCCTGAATAAGCGGCTTGGCCGTGTTGGGGTTTCGGGTAGAGTTGGCGCGGAAAGGATACGTCCATGCAGCGTTTTCTGATGTCTCTTCTTTTGGGCGGGCTGGTTGCGGGCAGCGCCTTGTCAGACCCCAAGCCTGTGGGGAACGAGCCGCTGACGGCAGAGGCCATGAAGGCGGAGCTGTTCGGTATACAGATGTCTGGCATCGTGGTGCAGACGGGGCAGCGCTGGAGCGAATGTATCGAGCCGGGCGGACGCACGCTGTATGAGTTTGAGGGATACCGGTCTGAAGGCGTGCTGGAGGTGACCGACAAGGCTGAGGCCTGTTTCACCTATCCGGGCACCGGGACCTCCTGCTTTCGCGGCCAGCGCGCGCCCAAGGGCTATATGTTCCGGCCCGTCGGCGGCGGGGCGGCCTTCCATGCCAACAAGATCGAGCGCGGCGTGAAGAAGTGCATCACGAGTGATCTGATCGGCTAGGCGCGCCGGAGGAACTGCACGCGGGCGGCGCCGAAGTCGCGCGTGTCGATGATCTCCCAACCGGGGAACATCGGGGCTTCATCCGAGCCGGTTTCGACCATGGCGATGGCGTCCTCGCTAAGCCAGGCGCCTCTTATCAGGCAGTCCAGCGCGGGGGCGACGAGGCCCTTGTGATAGGGCGGGTCGAGGAAGGCGATGTTGAACGGGCTGCCGACGCCGGCGGGCTTCTCGCCGAGGTCTGTGGCGGAGCGGCGGTGAAGCCGGGTGTTCCCGAAAAGGCCGAGGGCTTCGATATTGTCTCGGATGGCGCCGCGCGCGCCGTGGTCTGTCTCCACGAACAGGCAGAAAGCGGCGCCCCGGCTCATCGCTTCAAGGCCGAGCGCGCCGGAGCCGGCGAAGAGATCGATCACGCGGGCGCCTTCCAGCGGCGGGGCCCAAGGCGCATGGGCGAGGATGTTGAAAATGCTTTCGCGCGTGCGGTCGCTGGTGGGCCGCGTGGTCATGCCCTTGGGGGCGGAGAGGGCGCGGCCCTTGTGCTGTCCGGCTATGATGCGCATGGCTGGAGTTCCGTGATGAGTGCGCCCTGCCTCTAGGGCTGGGCCGCGCGAATGACAACTGGCACGGCTTGACCCGGCGCGAAGGCTTGATTTCTACTCTGACTAGAGTTTTATCTTGGATTCAACCAGGGAGATGTGCCGCCGATGACCGCCAGCGTTAAAATAGAGAACGAGATTGCCGTGATCACCATGGATGATGGCAAGGCAAATGCCATCAGCCTGACCATGCTGGACGCGGTGAATACGGCGCTGGATGAGGCGGAAGCGTCAGCGAAGGTGATCGTGCTGGCCGGGCGGCCGGAGCGGTTTTCGGCGGGGTTTGACCTGAAGTTTCTCGCTTCGTCCGAGCCGGAACAGGTGCGCAGGTTGGTGATGGGCGGGGGCAAGCTGGCCTTCCGGCTGTTTACCTCTGACAAGCCGGTCGTCATTGCGTGTACGGGCCATGCGATTGCCATGGGGGCGTTCCTGCTGCTGGGCGGGGACAGCCGGATTGCGGCGCGGGGCGCCTACAAGATCGGCGCGAACGAGACGGTGAACGGCATGACGCTGCCGGGCTTCGGGGTGGAGCTGCCGCGGGCGCGGCTGAACCCGATGTATCTGACGCAGGCGTTGGCGCAGGCGAAACTCTACACGCCGGATGAGGCGGTGCCGGTGGGCTGGGTGGACCAGGTGGTGGAGCCGGGCGAGGTGATGAGCGCGGCAATGGCCGAGGCAGAGCGCCTGCTGCCGATTGCGAATTATGCGTATGGGCGCAACAAGAAACTGGCGCGCCAGCCGGCGATTGACCTGATAGCGCCAACGCTGGAGGGGTGAGGCGGGCCTTCCCGGCTGCAATCCGTTGACGGATTTCCCTTTACTTTCAGGGGCTGAGACGCAATCTGCTGCCTTATGACTATACAGGTTGAGGCGATGGCCCGCGCGGTGGAACTGGCGCGTGAGGCGGCGGCAGCGGGCGAGGTGCCCGTGGGCGCGGTGGTTGTGGATCCGGAGACGGGGGAGATTGTCGGCGAGGGGTATAACCGCCCCGTCGCCAGCCATGACCCCAGCGCCCATGCCGAGATCGTGGCGATCCGTGCGGCGGCGCAGAAGCTCGGCAATTACCGGCTACCGGGGCTGGACCTTTATGTGACGCTGGAGCCGTGCGCGATGTGCGCCGGGGCGATCAGCTTTGCGCGGATCGGGCGGCTGATCTTTGCGGCGGCCGACATCAAGGGCGGGGCGGTGATGCATGGGCCCCGTTTCTTCGAGCAGCCGACCTGCCACTGGCGGCCCGAATGGCGGCAGGACCCGCTGCACGAAGCCGAGGCGGCAGACCTGCTGCGCGATTTCTTCCGGCAACGCCGGGGCTGACAAGGCGCGAGCAGCGCGCCATTACTGAACCCGGTAAGCAGGGGACAGGTTGCCTATGGAACATGGCGTAGCACACGGGCCGAGCCCGACCCTGATCAAGGATCTTCTGGTCTTCCTGCTGGCGGCAGGCATCCTTGTGCCGGTGCTGCGGCTTCTGAAGATGCCGACAATCATTGCCTTCATGCTGGCGGGGATCGCGCTGGGGCCGTTTGCGCTCGGGCATTTTGCGCAGGCTTATCCCATCCTCGAATATTTCTCGATTACCGAGCCGGAAGCGGCCTTGCCCTTTGCCGAGCTGGGGGTGCTGTTCCTGCTGTTCCTTCTGGGCGTGGAGTTTTCCTTCCAGCGTCTCTGGTCGCTGCGCCGGGTGGTGCTGGGGGCAGGCTCGGTGCAGACCGGGCTGAGCGCAGCGGCGATTGCCGCTGTGGGCTGGGCGCTGGGGCTGGATCTGGCGGTAGCGATGATCATCGGCCTTGCGCTGGCGCTCTCCTCGACGGCCATCGTGATGCAGGTGCTGGTGGAGGAGCGCCGGGCCGCCCAGCCTGTGGGGCGCACCTCTCTGGGCGTGCTGTTGTTCCAGGACATGATGGTGGCGCCGATCCTGATCTTCGTCGGTTTTGCGGCGCTGAAAGGCGGAGCCAATATCGGCGGGGTTCTGCTGGACGCGCTGATCCGTGGACTGATTGCCATTGCCATCATCTGGGTGATCGGGAACTTCCTGCTGGACCGGATATTCCGGCTGGCGGCGGCCAGCGGCGGGCGGGACTTCCTGATGGCGCTGACCCTGCTGACCGTGGTGGGGTCTGCCGCGATCACCTACAGCGCCGGGCTTTCGGTGGCGCTGGGCGCGTTTCTGGCCGGCCTGCTGGTGGGGGAGACCGAGTTCAAGCATCAGACCGAAGTGGACCTTGAGCCCTTCAAAGGGCTGCTGCTGGGCCTCTTTTTCATGACGGTGGGCATGGGCCTGAACCTGCCGCAGATTGCCAGCCAGATTGGCTGGATCCTGGCCGCGCTGGCGGGGCTGGTCGTCCTGAAAGTGGTGATTGCCTATCTGGCCTGCCGCGTGTTTGCCGGCGGGCATCCCGTTTCACTCGAGGCGGCGCTGCTGCTGGCGCCGGCAGGGGAGTTCGCGTTTGTTGTGCTGACGGCCGCGCAGGCGGGCGGGGCGGTGACGCCGGAGCTGGCCGCCTTCGTGGCGGCGATCGCCGGGCTCTCGATGCTGCTGACCCCGCTGCTCGGCGATTTCGGGCGGCGGCTGGCCGGGCGGCCCTCCCGGCGCCAGGCGACGAGCGAGATGGCGCTGACCGAGGCTGCAGAGCTGCAGAACCATGTAATCCTCGCCGGCTATGGCCGTGTGGGGCAGGCGGTGGCGCATGTGCTGCGCCAGGAGGGCGTCACCCTGCTGGCCCTTGACCGCGACCCGGAGAAGATCCACCGCGCGCGGCTGGACGGCCTTGCCGCCTTTGTCGGCGATGCCTCTCGCCCGGAAATCCTTACACTGACGGGTATTGCCAAAGCCGATCAGTTCATTGTGACCGTAGACGATCCGGAGCGGGCCGAGGCGATGGTGCGCTGCGCGCGGGGGCTGCATCCGGACATCCTCATCCTGGCGCGCGCCCATGACGGGGAACATGCCGACAAGCTGGAAGCAGCCGGAGCGGGGCATGTGGTGCCCGAAGCGGTAGAATCCGGCCTGCAGATGGGGGGCATGTCGCTGGAGGCATTCGGCTATGAGCCAGAGACCGTGCGCGACCGGCTCGCGCTGATAAGGGACGAGGAATACCGGCGGGCCTGACCCGGCTTCAGAGCGTAACGGAAATATCCCGGATCAGGCCGCGCAGCCAGGTGAGCGCCGGATCCTGGGCAAACTCCCGGTGCCAGTAGAGCATCGAGCCGGGGGAGTGGAAATCAAAGGGCAGCTCCAGCATGGCGAGACCCGATCCGGCCGCAACGGGCTTTGGTGCAGCAAGCGCAAGCTGGGTGCAGCGGACGATCTCCAGAGCAGGCTGGTAATGGGGGAGGCGGTGGACCGGGGTGATCCGCTGGCCCATGGAACGCGCCATTTCCTCGATCAGGCTGCGCCCCTCCCGGCGGCTGGAAACGGCGATATGGCGCATACTGAAGAAGCCTTCGACAGTCAGCGGCGCCTGGGCAAGAGGATGATCGGCGGCCAGGACACAGGTGTAATCGGTCGACGAGAGCAGCACGCGCTCAAGGTCTGCCCCGCGCAGGTCCTGGATGTCGATGGCAAGGTCCAGCCGGCCGGAGGCAAGCTCGCTGGAAATGGCCGAGCGGTGAAGCTGGCTCCAGGCGATGCGGATGCCGGGGGCCTGGGTTTCCAGCCGGCGGGCGATGGGCGGGGCGAGGATAAGCGCGCTGGCATCGCGGCAGGAGATGTTGAACACGCGCGTGGAGCGTGAGGGCTCAAACACCGAGCGCGGCTCAAGGCCATTGCGCAGCTTGTCGAGTGCTTCGCGCACCGCCGGCATCAGCGCTTCGGTCATCGCGGTGGGTTTCACGCCGCGGCCTTCGCGCACGAAGAGAGGATCTTCAAAATGCAGGCGCAGGCGGGAGAGGGCATTGCTGACGGCAGGCTGGGTGATGTGCAGCATCTCGCTCGCCCGGGTCAGGCTGCGTTCGGCATAGATCGCCTCCAGCACGGGGAGGAGATTGAGATCAAGCGCGCGAAGGTTCATGGCCAACCTGTGGGAGGAACAGGAGAGTTATCACGGTGAGTGATGATATTGTTTCATAAAATAAAGTAGCCGAATAGTCTTGCGGGGCGCATTATCGCAACTGTGATGTGGATGTCCCTGCCTGTTTGCTCTGCAAGGCTGCCGGAAGGTGGCGCCATGCCTGTCTCAGAGCCAGCCTGCAGCGCGCGCCAGCATGAACAGGCCAACCGCGGTGACCAGCAGGCGCATCCAGCGGCGGAAATCGATATCCGTCATTCTTTCCAGCAGCTTGCCGCCCAGCGTCGTGCCCAGCATCGACAGCGGCACAGCCGCCACAAAGAACCGGAGTGGGGGCAGGGAGCTCATCGTTTCAGCCGCCCAGAGGGCCGAGCCCCAGAAGGCCACTTTCACCAGATGGGCAAACACCTGCGTGATCGCCTTGGTGGCGACCACCGCGCGCCGGTCCATCACGGTGCGGGCGAAGAAGATATCCAGCAGCGGGCCGGTGACGCCGGCGAGCGTATTCATGGCCTGCAGCAGGAAACCGGCCACTTCCGCCTGGCCCCGGCGCTGGACGTCAATGTCGATCCAGGCCTTGGGAATCCAGACGGTGAAGGCGGCGGCTGCCAGCAGCAGGTAAACGGCGGTGGCTTCCGGGCGCCAGGAAATGGCGAACAGAAGCAGGATCGCCGCAACCGAGCCGAGGGCGTAACGGCGGAAGATCGCCCAGTCGATATACTTGCGCCAGAGGATCGCGCGGTAGCCGTTGGACACCATCTGCACCGCGCCGTGAACGACCATCGCGGTGGCCACCGGCACAATCGCGGTCAGCACGGCCATCAGGATCAGACCGCCCGCCATGCCGAAAACGCCCGAGATGAACGATGTGATCAGTATGGTGATCAGCAGGACAAGGGCGGTGACCGGGCTCATGCTCCGCGCCTTAGCGCATTTTATTCCGCCTCACGAGGGGGCGAAAGAATTTGCACGCGCCCCCTCATCTCAGCTACCCTGATCTCAGGGAAAAGTAACAAGCACACCCATCCAGAGAGGAAACACAGCCATGGCTGATACCCAGCACACGCCCGACGCCTATGCCGAGCTGAACGATCTGCGCATGTCCGAAAGCGTTCGCCCGCTTTACGACCATGTGAAGAAGTTCATCGAGGAAACCGTCAACCCGATGAGCGTCGAGTTCCACAAGCTTGGCGAAGGCAACAAGGACATCTGGAGCTACGCCCCCGGCCAGCTCGAATGCCTCGAGAAGGCCAAGGACGAAGCCAAGAAGCAGGGCCTCTGGAACTTCTTCCTGCCCGACGCCGAAACCGGCGAGGGTCTGTCGAACCTCGACTATGCCTATATCGCCGCCGAACTGGGCAAGAACCCGATGGCCTCGGAAACCATGAACTGCTCGGCGCCTGATACCGGCAACATGGAAGTGCTCGAGCGCGTCGGCACACCGGCCCAGAAAGAGAAGTGGCTGAAGCCGCTGCTCGAAGGCAAGATCCGCTCCGCCTATGTGATGACCGAGCCGCACATGGCGTCTTCGGATGCCAAGAACGTGTCGATGAAGTGCGAACTGGACGGCGACGAGTATGTGCTGAACGGTGAGAAATACTACGCTTCCGGCGCCGGCGATCCGCGCTGCAAGATCATGATCGTCATGTGCCGCTCGAACAATGGCCCGGACGTCAACCGCCAGCAGTCGCAGATCCTGGTGCCGCTGCCGCATCCGGGTGTGACCATCGTGGGTCCGATGCACGTGTTCGGTGAGCCCGACGCGCCGCATGGCCACATGCACCTGCGCTTTGAGAACGTCCGCGTGCCGAAGGAAAACATGCTGCTCGGCGAAGGCCGCGGCTTCGAGATTTCGCAGCTGCGCCTTGGCCCCGGCCGTATCCACCACTGCATGCGCTCCATCGGTCAGGCCGAGCGCGCGCTTGACCTAATGTGCATCCGCGGCCTGTCGCGCGAAGCCTTCGGCAAGCCGCTGGCCAAGCTCGGCGGTAACACCGAGATCATCAGCCGCGCCCGCATCGAGATCGAAGCTATGCGCATGATGGTTCTGAAAGCTGCCAAGGCGATGGATGTTCTGGGCAACAAGGAAGCCCGCATCTGGATTTCGATGGTGAAGGCCATGGTTCCCGAGCGTGTCTGCAAGATCATCGACGATGCGATCCAGATCCATGGTGCGACCGGCGTGTCGCAGTGGACCCCGCTCGCCCGGATGTATGCCAGCCAGCGCACGCTGCGCCTGGCAGACGGCCCGGATGAAGTTCACCACATGGTGGTTGGCCGCCACGAGCTGCGCAAGTATGAAGGCGGCGTGGAAGATCCGGCACTGGCCGCAATCTGGCGGAAATAGGATTTCAGCCTGATTGACAGGCAAACCCAAGAAGCAGACCCTCCCTGTACGCACAGGGAGGGTTTTTTCATGCGCAGGATGTTTGGTTTTCTGATGCTTGCCGCCATCGCTTCGGGGGCGGCCTTGCCGGTCAGCGCCCAGGGTATGGAGCGGATGATGGTGACGTCCAATCAGGTGGAGGAAAGCGCGCGGATCAGTGCGCCGGCCATCTACCGGCAGATACCGGCCGATTTCGTTATGGTCGCCATCACTTATCAGAGCGCGACGCGGGACGCCGCCGAGCGGCGCAAGGAACTGGAAACGATGTTTGACCGGCTGAAGGCACGCGCCTCCAGAACCGAGGGTTTCAGCCTGGCTGGCGGCACGCTGGGCCGCTCGATGGCAGATATCGATACCGTTCTGTTTACGGATGTCTATGGCAGTGATTATTCCGGCACCGGCCGCTTCACGCTGACGCTGAGCATTGACACCAAACCGGAGGAGTCGTTCGAGGCGCTGATGAAGCGGGCTCAGCAGTTTGTGACGTCTATCGAAGCCCAGGGCCGGGCGGAGGCCTATCTTGGCGATACGCAATATATCGGGGCGCGCGACGTGGCCAAGCATCGCGCGGATCTGATCGCGGACATCGCCCGGGAGGTGTCCGGCTTGCAGACGGCGTTTGGCCCGAACGGATCGAAAGTGACGCTGACGGGACTGGAAAGCCGTATCATCACCCAGCCTTCCGGGCCATTGGAGCTGGAAATCTTCATCCCCTACACGCTGATGCTGGAGGCGGGCGGCTGAGCGGCTTTCCTGCGCGGCACAAACCGGATAATCCCGCCAGCGCATGACTGCCGCCATCCTCACCCGTTCCCGCGCGCTGGCGCTTGCCTGGCCGATCATGCTGGCGCAGGTGGCGATGGCGACAACCGGCATTGTCGATACCGCCGTGATGGGGCGCTATGGCACGGCGGTTGAGCTGGCCGCCGTGGGGCTGGCCGCGGTGGTGTTCAGCTTCCTCTATTGGGGCTTCGGCTTCCTGCGCATGGCGACCACCGGCCTCACCGCCCAGGCCGATGGGGCAGGGGATGGGCTGGAAGTGCGCGCGATCCTGATGCGCGCGCTGATGCTGGGCGCAGGGCTTGGCGTCCTCCTCGTCCTCTCCTTTCCGCTGACATCCCGGATCGCGCTGGCATTGTTCCAGGCAGAGAGCGCCGTCGAGATCGAAGCATCGGGATATTTCTGGGCACGGATCTGGGGCGCGCCGGCCATCCTGATGGGCTATGCTATTTCCGGCTGGCTGATCGGCACGGGGCGCACGCGCGCCCTGCTGGCCATGCAGATCGTGCTCAATGGCATCAATGCCGGGCTCGACTATGCCTTCGTGGCGATCTGGGATTGGGGCGCGACCGGCGTCGGCGCGGGCACGGCGATTGCCGAATGGGCAGCGCTCGGTTTCGGATTGGTCATCGTGCGCAAAGGCCTTGGCCCCGGCGCGCGCCTCTTTGACCGGGCAAAGCTTCTGGCGCTGTTTAACGCCAACCGCGACATCATGATCCGTACGCTGGCGCTGCTCTTCACTTTCGCCTGGTTCGTCAATTCCGGCGCAAGGCAGGGCACAGCGGCACTGGCGGGTAATCAGGTGCTGTTGCAGTTTATCGCTGTCTCCGCCTTCGTGCTGGATGCCTTTGCCTTTGTGGCGGAGCAGGAGGCAGGCGCCGCCTATGGCGCGCGGGACAGGGCAAGGCTCAAGCGGGCGATGCGCGTGACGAGCGAAATTGCGGTCGTCTGCGGGGCAGCGTTTTCGCTGATCTTCTGGCTGGGCGGCGGCGCTGTGATCGAGGCCTTCATACTGGACCCGGCGGCGCGGGAAGCGGCCCTGGCCTATCTGCCCTGGTGCGCGGCTGTGCCGCTGATCGGTGCGGCCGCCTGGCAGCTGGACGGGCTGTTCCTGGGCACCACGCAGGGGGAGGCGGTGCGCAATGCCGGCGTGATGGCCATGCTCGCCTATCTGGCGAGCGATCTTCTGCTGGCGCCGTCCTTCGCGAATGCGGGCGTGTGGACGGCGTTTCTGCTGAGCTATGTCTACCGCGCCGGGGCATTGGCGCTCTACTGGCCGCGCCTGATGGGACAGATGGCGCCGCGCGCAGCGGCGAGCTGACGCGGGCGCATCCGCAAACATCCGTATTCCCCCCATTCCCCCGCCAGCGCAGGCTGATCCGGATCAGTAAGACCGGAGAAAGACGATGCAGTTCGACTACAGCCCGAAGACGAAGGAGTACATGGCCCGCGTCACCCAGTTCATGGACGCGCATGTCTATCCCGCCGTGCCTGCTTACAAGGCTCATCACGAGAAAGACCGGTGGGGCGTCAATCCAGTGCTCGAAGGGCTGAAGGAGCGCGCAAAGGCGGAAGGGCTCTGGAACCTGTTCCTGCCGCCGAACGCGGATCATGATGAGGGCATGTTCCGCGGCGCCGGGCTGACGAACGCCGAATATGCGCCGCTTTCGGAAATCATGGGGCGCGTGGGCTTTGCCTCCGAAGTATTCAACTGTTCGGCGCCCGACACCGGCAATATGGAAGTGCTGCACCGCTATGGCTCGCCCTTCCAGAAGGAGCGCTGGCTGGGGCCGCTGCTGCGCGGAGAAATCCGCTCGGCCTTCCTGATGACAGAGCCGCTGGTCGCCTCTTCAGACGCAACCAATATCGAGACATCCATCGTCCGCGAGGGCGATGAATATGTGATCAACGGGCGTAAATGGTGGTCTTCCGGCGTGGGGGATCCGCGCTGCAAGGTGGCCATCGTGATGGGCAAGACAGACCCCGCCGCCGAGCGCCACCGCCAGCAGAGCCAGATCCTGGTGCCGATGGACGCGCCGGGGATGAAGATTCTCCGTATGCTGCCTGTGTTTGGCTATGATGACAGCCCGCATGGCCATGCCGAGGTGCTGCTGGAGAATGTCCGCGTGCCGGTGGCAAACCTCATCCTTGGCGAAGGGCGGGGATTTGAAATCGCGCAGGGCCGCCTTGGGCCGGGGCGTATCCACCATTGCATGCGTACCATCGGAGCCGCCGAAGTGGCGCTGGAAAAACTCTCCCGCCGCGTGCTGACGCGGGCTGCCTTCGGCAAGGCGCTTTATCAGCAGTCCATCTGGGAGCAGAGGATCGGGGAAGCCCGCCTCGACATCGAGATGACGCGCCTGCTGACGCTGAAGGCGGCTTACATGATGGACACGGTGGGCAACAAGGGCGCGGCCAACGAGATTGCGATGATCAAGGTGGCCGCTCCGCGCGCCGCACTGAAGGTGATCGACGACGCCATTCAGGCCCATGGCGGGGCAGGGGTTACCGATGATTTCGGCCTGGCTGAACTCTATGCCGGTATCCGCACGCTGCGCCTCGCGGACGGGCCGGACGAGGTTCACCTGCGCGCGATTGCCCGCAATGAACTGAAGAAATACCGGGAAGTGCCCGATTATCCCGCACACCGGCCGGAGACTGGCATTGCCTGGCCGCCTGCGCGCGAGATTGCATGATCAAAAGGGGACGTTCGGGTCGTCTTCGCCTTTGCCCCCCAGCATCAGCCCGGCAAAGTCGAACACCCGAGGATCATGCAGATGGCTCGGGCGCACATTCGTGAGCGCCCGGGCCATCACTTGCCGCGTGCCCGGCTTCTTCTGTTCCCACTCCGTCAGCAGGCGGTTCATCGCCACGCGCTGAAGGCCGTCCTGGCTGCCGCAGAGATTGCAGGGGATGATCGGGAATTCCATCGCCTCGGCAAACTTTGCCAGATCGTCTTCAGCGGCTGTGATCAGGGGGCGGAATACCTGTACATCGCCCTCATCATTGAGCAGCTTGGCCGGCATGGCCGCAAGACGCCCGCCATGGATGAGGTTCATCATGAAGGTGGCGAGCGCGTCATCCCGGTGGTGGCCGAGCACGATGGCCTCGCAGCCTTCTTCGCGCGCGACGCGGTAAAGGATGCCCCGGCGCAGGCGGGAGCACATCGAACAATAGGTGCGCCCCTCGGGCACTTTTTCCGTCACGATGGAATAGGTGTCCTCTGTGATGATCTTGTGCGGCACGCCGTTTTTCGTTAGCCAGTCAGGCAGGATGTGTTTGGGGAAGCCCGGCTGACCCTGATCGAGATTGCAGGCGATGAGGTCTACCGGAAGCGCGCCCTGCCATTGCAAATCCAGCAGCACGGCCAGAAGCCCGTAGGAATCCTTGCCGCCGGAAAGGCAGACGAGCCATTTCGGGCGCGGCTTTTCGCCGGTTTCGATGGCGCGGCGATCTACCAGGCCATAGGTATCGATCACCTCCAGCACCCCGCGCACCAGCCGTTTGCGCAGCTTCTTGAAGCTGACGCTGGAGGGCGTATTCGCGAACAGCGGCAGGACGGGGGAGAGGGAGGTGTCGGCCATGATGTCTACTCCGCCGCTACGGCCGCTTCGCCTGCCAGCCAGGCGTCAAAGTCGTTCAGAGCACGGATAGCCTGAGCTGCTTTCTTGGCGCGGCCCTTGTCCTTGCCGCGCAGGCGTTTGCCGTCCGGTCCCTTGCGGTCATACTCTTCGATATCCGGGAAGAGGCCGAAATTCACGTTCATCGGCTGGAAGGTCTGGCCTTCGGCGAGATGCCCGCCGGTGATGTGGTTGACGAGGGCGCCGATGGCGGTGGTGGGTGGGGGCGGCTCGAGCTTCAGGCCAAGGCGTTCGGCGGCGGCGAGGCGGCCGGCGAGCAAGCCCATCGCGGCGCTCTCCACATAGCCTTCCACACCGGTCACCTGGCCGGCAAAGCGCAGGCGCGGCATGGATTTCATCCGGAGCTGCCGGTCGAGCAGCTTGGGCGAGTTGAGGAAGGTGTTGCGGTGGATGCCGCCAAGGCGGGCGAACTCGGCCTTCTCCAGGCCGGGGATCATCCGGAAAATGTCCGTCTGCGCTGCATATTTCAGCTTCGTCTGGAAGCCGACCATGTTCCAGAGCGTGCCCAGCGCATTGTCCTGGCGCAGCTGGACGATCGCATGAGCCTTGACGGTTGGGTTATGCGGATTGGTGAGGCCGACCGGTTTCATCGGCCCAAAGCGCAGCGTTTCGCGCCCGCGCTCGGCCATCACTTCGATGGGGAGGCAGCCTTCAAAGTAAGGCGTGTCCTTTTCCCAGTCGCGGAACTCTGTCTTCGGCGCGGCGAGCAGGGCATCGAGGAAGGCGTTATACTGGTCTTCCGTCATCGGACAGTTGATATAGGCGGCTGTATCTCCTGCAGGGCCGGCCTTGTCATAGCGGCTCTGGCGCCAGGCCTTGTCCATGTCGATCGAGTCGAAATAGACGATGGGCGCAATCGCATCGAAGAAGGCGAGGTCCGTCTCGCCGGTATGGGCGCGGATCGCTTCGGCCAGGGCAATCGAGGTCAGCGGCCCGGTGGCCACGATCACGCTGTCCCACTCCTCGGGCGGAATTCCGGCGATTTCCTCGCGCACGATGGTGACGAGGGGATGGGCTTCCAGCTTGGCCGTCACGGCCTCCGAGAAGCCTTCCCGGTCTACCGCGAGCGCGCTGCCGGCGGGTACCTGATGGTCCTTCGCGGTGGTGATGATGATGCCGCCTGCGCGGCGCATCTCTTCATGGATCACGCCGACGGCGTTGGTCGTGTGGTCGTCCGAGCGGAAGGAGTTGGAGCAGACGAGTTCGGCAAGCTTGTCGGTCTGGTGGGCGTCCGTGCCGCGCACCCCCCGCATTTCGTGCAGGATGACAGGCACGCCAGCAGAGGCAATCTGCCAGGCCGCTTCGGAGCCGGCCATGCCGCCGCCGATAACATGGATGGGTTTCAGGGTCATGCCGCGGACATGAGGCCGCCGCTCCGGCGCGTCAAGATAGCGTTTGCCGGGCAGGGCGGGAGGCTTTAGGTGTGCGCCCCGAGATGAGACGAGCCGAGATGACGACGCGCCTTGCCATTTTCCCCCTGATTTCGGCCGCCTGGAGCGGCGCGGGCCGCCTTCTTGTGCCCACCGCGCCCTGGTTGATCCTGTTCGCGCTAGCCGCCGGGCTGTACAGTTTTGCCCTGCGTTCACAAAGCGGCCTCTGGCTGCCGCTGGGCGCGGCGATGCTGGCATTTCTCGCCGGAACGGAGCTGTCGCGCCGTGCCTATCAGCGGCTTATCCCCGGCGCGGCGGCAAAATTCCTGCCTCTGGCCCATGCCAATCTGGCGGCCTATGCGGCGTTTCTGTTCATCGGCTTCTTTGTTGTATTCTTCCTGATGATGCTGCCGGGCATCCTGATCAATGAGGCCGGGCAGTATCAGCTGAATGACGAGTCCGATCCCGCTTTGGTGCGCGAGGCGTTTATTGCGCTGCTGGGCACGCCCTATGGCGCGGTGTTCATCGCCTGCTGCGCGGTGGGGGCGGGGCTGCTCGGCTGGATCGCTCTGCGCCTGACGCTCTACGGCGCGGCGACCAGCGCGCTTGGCAAGGCGCAGGTGTTCCGCACCTGGGGGCGCACCAAAGGGCATCTCAAAACGCTGGGCCTGGCGAGCCTTGCCACACATATCCTGCCCTTTGCGCTCGGCGTGGCGGTCAATGGCGCGCTCCACCGCGCCCTGCCGGATACGGGGCTTGGCCATTTCACCGGCGGGGCAGCGGGCGTCCTCGTCTTCGCGCCCTTCCTGCTGGCTGGCCATGGCATGGCGGCGGCCGCCTGGGAGAGGCTGAAACCGGCAGAGCCGGCGCCGGAGCCCCCCTCGTCGGGCGATTGATGCGGCGGCCCATTCCGGTTTAGGTGCGCGGGTACCGGCTGAAGGGGAGACCGAGATGAACACCGGATTTTCATTCGATCGTGCGCTGACCTATCCGTTCAAGGCGCCGCATTTCAAGAGTTTCCCCTGGCTGTTTGGGCTGGCTTATGCCGCGATCTATGTGGCGCTTTTCCTGTTGATCGGGCTTCTGGGCTGGCAGGCGCTGGCCGAATGGTTCCTGGCTTTGCAGCAGCTGGAGAACGATCCCAACCCCATGCCGGCGGATGTCTTTGGCCTCTTCTTTGGCGGCTTGGGCGATCTTGTTCCGCTGATCCTTATGGGCTCGGTGGCCGGCTGGGTGGTTTGGGCGATGTTCGAGACTGCGTCCCAGCGGCGTTATATCTTCGGCGCGAAATTCTCCCTCGGTTTTGGCGGAGACGAAGTGCGGATGATGGTCGTGGGACTGCTCTGGGCGCTGATGAGCCTGGTGATCTTTGCCATTCCGATGGTTGTGATGTTTGGCGCCTTCGGCACGCTGGCAGCAATGGACCTCAACGGGCCGATGGACGATCAGGCCGCCGCCCGCTTCCTGGGCACCTTCTTCGCCGGTTTCGGTCTGATGTTTCTTTTCTCGCTGCTCTACATCTTTGTGGCGACGCGGCTTGCGCCCTGCTTCGGGCTGACGGTGAAGGACAAGGAGATACGGTTCTTCGATGCCTGGAACGTGTCGCGCGGCCGCTTCTGGCCGATCCTCGGCGCCTATGTGATCATCGTCGTGGTCGTTTCGGTGCTGTCGCAGATCATCTCGGCCATCGCGCAGATGCTGATGATGCCCTTCCTGATGAGCCTGCCCGTGGACGGCGGTTCGCCCACAGAGGAAATGGCAGCGATCTTTCTGTCGCCGGCCTTTATCGCGCCGATGGCGCTGCTCTATTTTGGCCTTCTCTTTGTGCAGGGCCTGATGCAGCATTTCGTCGGCGCCCCGGCCGCGCTCGCGGCCCGGCATGACCCGCGCAATGATCTGGGCGACGCCGAGCGGGTCGATATCTTCAGCTGAAGAAGCAGGGCAGGCGGGGCGCTTATTTCGCGCCCGCACCTGCCTTGGTTTTCTTCACGGGCTTTTTTGCCTTTGGCTTTTCTTCCGGGGCGGCCGCTTTGGACTTTGTGGCCGCTTTCTCCCGCTTGTTGCGGGCGGCGCGGCGTTCGTCCTGGCGGCGGAAGGTTTCAGCGAGGAACCTGCCGGTCCAGCTTTCTTCCACCGCGATGATGTCTTCCGGCGTGCCTTCGGCCACCAGCCGGCCCCCGCCATCGCCGCCTTCAGGGCCAAGGTCGAGCACCCAGTCCGCAGTCTTCACCACATCCAAGTTATGCTCGATCACCACCACCGTGTTGCCCGCATCCACCAGCTCATGCAGCACTTCGAGCAGCTTTTTCACATCCTCGAAATGCAGGCCGGTCGTCGGCTCGTCGAGGATATACAGGGTACGGCCGGTTGCCCGCTTGGAGAGTTCCTTGGCGAGCTTCACCCGCTGCGCCTCCCCGCCCGAAAGCGTGGTGGCCTGCTGGCCCACCTTGATATAGCCAAGGCCCACCTGATTGAGCGTATCGAGCTTTGAGAAGATCGCGGGCATCGCCGCGAAGAATTTCGCTGCGTCTTCCACCGTCATGTCCAGCACATCGGCAATCGACTTGCCCTTGAACAGGACTTCCAGCGTTTCGCGATTATACCGTTTGCCCTTGCAGGTTTCGCAGGTGACATAGACATCCGGCAGGAAGTGCATCTCGATCTTGATGACGCCGTCGCCCTGGCACGCCTCGCAGCGCCCGCCCTTGACGTTGAAGCTGAACCGGCCGGGCGCGTAGCCGCGGGCCTTGGCTTCCGGCAGGCCGGCATACCAGTCGCGGATCGGGCCGAAGGCGCCGGTATAGGTCGCCGGGTTGGACCGCGGCGTGCGCCCGATGGGCGACTGGTCGATATCGATCACCTTGTCGAGATGCTGCAGCCCTTCGAGGCTTTCATAGGGAGACGGGGCATCCGACGCGCCGTTGAGCTTGCGGGCAAGCGCCTTGTAGAGCGTCTCGATGATCAGCGTGGACTTGCCCCCGCCCGAAACGCCCGTGATGGCCGTGAACGTGCCGAGCGGGATTGAGGCGGTAACGTTCTTGAGGTTGTTGCCACTCGCGCCTTTCAGCGTGATGCGGCGCGAGCCCTTGACCACCGGGCGGCGTTTCGGGATTGCGATCTCGCGCGTGCCGTTGAGATAATCCGCCGTCAGACTTTTGGGGTTCTGCATCACCTCATCAGGGGTGCCTGAGGCAATGATCTGCCCGCCATGCACACCGGCCGCAGGCCCCATATCGATCACATGGTCGGCCAGCAGGATCGCGTCCTCGTCATGCTCCACCACGATCACGGAATTGCCAAGGTCGCGCAGGCGTTTCAGCGTTTCCAAGAGGCGCTCATTGTCCCGCTGGTGCAGGCCGATGGAAGGCTCGTCGAGCACATAGAGCACGCCGGTGAGGCCCGAGCCGATCTGGCTGGCAAGACGGATGCGCTGGCTTTCGCCCCCAGACAGCGTGCCGGAGCCGCGATTGAGCGTGAGATAATCAAGGCCCACATCATTGAGGAAGATCAGCCGGTCGTTGATCTCCTTCAGGATGCGGCCGGCAATCTCGTTCTGCTGTTTCGTCAGCGATTTGTGGACCTTGCCGAACCACTCGCCTGCCTTGCGGATCGAAAATTCTCCGGCCTCGGAGATATCGAGCCCGGCAATCTTCACCGCCAGGGCCTGCGGCTTCAGGCGTTTGCCGCCGCAATCGGGGCAGGGCGCGGCAGACTGGAAGCGGCTGATTTCCTCGCGCACCCAGGCGGAGTCCGTTTCGCGGTAGCGCCGGTCAAGATTGGGGATCACGCCTTCGAAGGTTTTCTTCACCTTGTAGCTGCGCATGCCGTCATCATAGACGAATTGGATTTCCTCGTCGCCGGTGCCGTAGAGGATGATGTCCTGGACCTTTTCCGGCAGCTTGTTCCAGGGCTTGCCGAGGTCAAACCGGTAATGCGCCGAGAGGGCCTGCAGGGTCTGCGTCTGATAGGGGGAGGAGGATTTCGCCCAGGGCGCAATTGCGCCGTTCAGGAGATCAAGATCCTTGTCCGGAACAATCAGGGCCGGGTCGATCTTCAGCTGCTCGCCGAGACCATCGCAGGTCGGGCAGGCGCCGAAGGGGTTGTTGAAGGAGAAGAGGCGCGGCTCGATCTCCGGAATGGAAAAGCCGGAAACCGGGCAGGCGAAATTGGCGCTAAAGGTAATGCGTTTCGGTTCAGTCTCTCCCGGCGCGATGTCGGCATATTCGGCCACCGCAATGCCCTGAGCGAGCCCGAGCGCAGTCTCGAAACTCTCGGCCAGGCGCTGTTCCATACCGGCACGGACGACCACCCGGTCGACCACAACATCGATGTCATGCTTGAATTTCTTGTCGAGCTTTGGCGGGTCTTCCAGCTCATGGAATTCACCATTCACCTTGACGCGCTGGAAGCCGTTCTTCAGCAGCTCGGCAAATTCCTTGCGGAACTCGCCCTTGCGCCCGCGCACCATCGGGGCGAGCAGGTAAAGCCGCGTGCCGTCTTCCAGTTCCATCGTCCGGTCGACCATCTGGCTGACGGTCTGGCTCTCGATCGGCAGCCCGGTCGCGGGCGAATAGGGAATGCCCGCGCGCGCCCAGAGGAGGCGCATATAGTCATAGATTTCGGTCACCGTGCCGACGGTTGAGCGCGGGTTCCGGCTCGTCGTCTTCTGCTCGATGGAAATCGCCGGTGAGAGGCCCTCAATGCTCTCCACATCCGGCTTCTGCATCAGCTCCAGGAACTGGCGCGCATAGGCTGAGAGCGACTCCACATAGCGGCGCTGGCCCTCGGCATAGATCGTGTCGAAGGCGAGGGAGGATTTGCCCGAGCCCGACAGGCCGGTCATCACCACAAGCTCGCCGCGCGGGATGTCCACGTCGATGTTCTTGAGATTGTGTTCCTTGGCGCCGCGCACGCGGATGAAGGGGGATTCGGCCATGAGGGAGGGTCGCTCAACAGGTCAGGAGGGATGGAGGATCAGATGGGTATATGTTGGTCCGAGTCTGGCTTGACGACAAGAACAAAATGTGAACTTCATATGCAAGCTGCTTTTGGACGCGGGCGGGGCGGTGGAATTTCATCGCTGTCAGGCGACAGGGCGCGCATAGCAGAGTAGAACAACTCGAATCGGACTCGAAACAGAATTTCAGCGCGGAGGCCCCATCATGGCGGGTTCAGTCAACAAGGTGATCCTGGTCGGCAATCTCGGGGCAGACCCGGAGGTGCGTCAGTTCCAGAATGGCGGGCAGGTGTGCAACCTGCGCATCGCCACTTCGGAAACCTGGCGCGACAAGGCCAGCGGCGAGCGCAAGGAAAAGACCGAATGGCACACCGTTGCCATCTTCTCCGAAGGCCTCATCAAGGTGGCCCAGAATTATCTGAAAAAAGGCTCGAAGGTTTATCTGGAAGGCAAGCTGCAGACCCGCAAATGGCAGGACAAGGACGGCAATGACCGTTACTCGACCGAGATCGTGCTGCAGGGCTTTGATGCCACGCTTGTGATGCTTGATGGCCGCGGCGAAGGCGGCGGCATGGGCGCGGGCGGCGGTGGCCGCGACCGTGACATGGGCTATTCCGGCGGTGGCGGGCGCCAGCAGATGAGCGGCCCGAAGGAAAGCTTCAGCCAGGATCTCGACGACGAGATCCCGTTCTGAGGGTGGCGTGATGCTGGCTGCTGCGTCTTCTGCAGGAATGCGCCTTCGGGCTGGCCTGCTGATGCTTGCGGCGGCTTTGCTGGCCGCTTGCGCCAGTTCCGGCTGGAACTTGCCAGCGCCGGAAGAAAACCCGCTCGAACAGGCGCTGATGCTGGAAGGCGTGAGCCCGGCAAAATCCGCACTGGTGATCTACCGGCTGGAGGATGAAAAGGTCTGGGCCAGCGGCGGCGCGCGTATCCGCGAGCGGTTTACGCCTGCCTCCACCTCCAAGATCCCCCACACCCTGCTCGCCTATGAGTTCGGCGCGGTCACGGGGCCGGACGAGCGCTTCGAGTGGGATGGCCAGAAGCGCTTTGTGGGCAGCTGGAACGAGGACCAGACGTTCAGCCAGGCCTTCCGGCGCTCCACTGTCTGGATCTATCAGATCGTCGTGCCGCGCATCGGCGCCACGCGCCTGACAGAGGGTCTCAAGGGCTTTGGCTATGGCAATGCCGATATTGGCGGGCCGGAGCAGAGCACGCGCTACTGGCTCGAAGGCCCGCTTGCCATTTCGGCGACCGAGCAGGTGGAGTTTCTCGCCCGTCTCGCGCGCCGCACGCTGCCGCTTTCGGCCAGCACTTATGATCTTGCCGTGCCGGTGATGGTGCTGGAGCGCGGCGAGGGCTGGACGCTTTATGGCAAGACCGGCTGGAAAAGCGTCGAGGGGCAGATGGACATTGGCTGGATTGTCGGCTGGCTTGAGCAGTCCGCCGGAGACGCGCCCGGCACCTATGTCTTCGCCCTCAACATGGACATGCCCGGCGGCATGGAAGAAGCTCCGCGGCGGCGCGCTGCCGTCGAGCGCGCGCTGCGCTCACTGGGCGCCCTGCCGGCAGAGCGCTAGTCCCGATCCGGCGCGCCGAGCGGGAAATAGGGCCGGAAATACCGCGCTTCATCTACCGCCCGCGCGAAGGCTGGCCGCGCCAGCAGCCGGGAGCGATAGGCACGCAGGGCGGGGTAATCGCCTGAAATCTCATGCACCCAATCGGCATAGAAGAGGGAGGGGGAGGCGGCGCAATCTGCCATCGTGAAGGCTTCACCCGCCGCCCAGTTGCGCCCCTGCAGCGCGCCCTCTAGCCAGGCATAGGCCCGCTCCAGCTTCTCCTTCGACAGCGCTGCGCCGTCTGCCCGCTTGACCGGATCCCCGGTGAGCGCGCCGTTCACGGCGTGCTGGGCCGCGTCCATCACATGCAGGTCGAAAAACCGGTCAAGGAAACGCACGTCCAGCGCCGCTGCCGGATCATCCGGCAACAGGCGCACCGGGCCGGGATGGTGAAGGTGAAGATGTTCGATGATGATGCTGGTCTCGGCAATGTTCCGGCCGCCATCCACCAGCAGCGGAAACTTGCCGATCGGCCAGCGCGCCAGCAAGCTTGCCGAGTGTTCCGGCGTTTCCGGGCTCACCGCCCGGAATTCAAACGGCGTGGCATTCTCATAAAGGGCGATCAGCACCTTCTGGGTGTAGGAGGAGAAGGGATGGCCATATAGCGCGAGTGACATTGCGGGTTCCTTCAGGCAATCGGGTCCGGGGTCATGGGCGATAGATTTCAACCAGGGCGCTTGTCTCCACGCCACTCGCTTTCAGCGCTCCGCCGATCACATAAATCGCCCCGTCCAGCGTCACTGCGCCCAAGCCATGACGGGGATGGGGCATTGGGGCAATGGTCTCCCAGGCGTCGCGGGCCGGATTATACGCCCAGGCTTCCGGATAGACCCCGCCGCCATTGTCGAAAAATTCCCCGCCGAAGGCGTAAAGCTTGCCGCCAGCTGCGGCGGCAGCCAGCCCGCCCTGAGCCTGGGGCATCGGCGCGGCGCGGCGCCAGCGGTCTTCGCGCGGATCATAGACTTCATGCTCGGCAGAATTGCCGCCTTTCACGCTGCGCCCGCCCACCACATGCAGGTTTCCGCCAATTTCCGCGCCCGCCGCGCTGTTGCGTGCCGTCAGGCAGGGCGCGGCTTCCTCCCACCGCCCGTCCGGGCTGGTCAGAACGAAATGGTGCGTCTGGTCGGCCTGATCGGTCCAGGCGGCGTTCGCCTCTGCGGCGGGGGATCGCCCGCCCATCAGGTGCAGCGCGCCGGCCGTATCAGCCAGAACCACTGCTTCGGCGCAGGGCCGGGGCAGGGCTGGCGCCGTTTCCCAGCGCCCCGTGTCCGCATTCAGGCGCCAGCCGGTGCCCTGCATCTCCCACATGGCGGCAGGCGAGGACGACTGGAACCCGCCGATGGCGTAAAGCGCTCCGGCATAGCTGACGAGGTGGGGGTGATGCCGGGCCACCGGCAGGGGCGTCTCGGCGCGCCATCCCCGCCCGTCTGGCCGCCAGGAGTGATGCGCCGCCGTGGGGCCGGTGATCTGGCCATTTTCCGCGATGAAGCCGCCTGCCAGATGGATCGCCCCGTCATGCCGGCAGGGATAAATCTCCTGCACCGGAAAGGGCAGCGCGTCGCCCATCGACCAGCCTTCGGGCAGCAGCTGAACGGGCCGGGCCGCCGGATCGCCGGGGCCAGTGCAGGCGGTTGCCGCAAGGGCGGCGCCCAGACCCAGGCAGGCCTCACGCCGCGAGAGGCGAAACTTCAATGATTCTGGCATGTTAGGCTCCTTCCGGCCGGGGGCAGAAAACTGCCCGAAAGCCCGGATTTCACTGCAAATAAAGGCATCTGGACGGTAGCCCCCGGCGGGCGCGGCTGCTAGTCTGGAATCCAGCAAAAATGGCGATTCGAACGTCCCGTTCAGAACTTTGCCGGACTAATGCAGAAGGCCTTTCCATGAGCGATCCGACCACCCCTCCGGACGAGCCGGGAACCCCGGAAAATGGCGCGGGCAAGCCCCCGCCCGAGGACGGTATCGAAGCGATCTCCATCGAGACGGAGCTGAAATCCTCCTATCTCGATTATGCGATGAGCGTGATCGTCAGCCGCGCGCTGCCGGATGTGCGCGACGGCCTGAAGCCCGTTCACCGCCGCATCCTGTTCGCGATGAACGAAGGCGGCAACACGCCCGACAAACCCTATTCGAAATCGGCCCGTATCGTCGGCGATGTGATCGGTAAGTATCACCCCCATGGCGACTCGGCGGTCTATGACGCGCTCGTGCGGATGGCGCAGCCCTTCTCGATGGGCGTGCCGCTGGTCGATGGCCAGGGCAATTTCGGCTCGATCGACAACGATCCGCCCGCCGCCATGCGCTACACCGAGAGCCGCATGACGAAGGAGGCGACCTATCTTCTTGCCGATCTCGACAAGGACACGGTCGACTTCCAGGACAACTATGACGGAAAGGAAAAAGAGCCTGTCGTCCTGCCGGCGCAGTTCCCGAACCTGCTGGTCAATGGCGGCGGCGGCATCGCGGTCGGCATGGCCACCAACATCCCGCCCCACAATCTGGGCGAGGTGATCGACGCCACGCTCGCGCTGATCGATGACCCGCAGATTTCCGAAGAAGCCCTGTGCGACATCGTTCCGGGGCCGGACTTCCCCACCGGCGCGCTGATCATGGGCCGCTCGGGCAGCCGCAAGGCGCTGCTCACCGGGCGCGGCAGCGTCATCATCCGTTCAAAGACAGACATCGAGCAGGCCAAGAATGGCCGCGAAGCGATCATCGTCAGCGAGATCCCCTATCAGGTGAACAAGGCGGCGATGATCACCAAGATCGCCGAACTCGTTCGTGAGAAGAAGATCGATGGCATTTCGGATCTCCGCGACGAGTCTGACCGCAACGGCATCCGCGTCGTCATCGAGATCAAGCGCGATGCCAGCGCGGACGTTGTGCTCAACCAGCTTTACCGGTTCAGCCAGCTGCAAAGCTCCTTCGCCGTCAACATGCTGGCGCTGAATGGCGGCCGGCCGGAGCTGATGAACCTGCGCAAGGTTCTCGAATGCTTCATCGCCTTCCGCGAGGAAGTGATCGTCCGGCGCACGAAACATGAGCTGGGCAAGGCGCGCGACCGCGCCCATGTCCTCGTCGGCCTTGCGCTGGCCGTCGCCAACATTGACGAGGTGATCCGTCTTATCCGCACGTCGCCTGATCCGGCAACAGCGCGCCAGCGCCTGCTCGACAAGGCCTGGCCGCAGCAGGATATGGGCCCGCTGATCGACCTGATCGCCGACCGGCGCACCCGCCGCGGCACCGAAGACGGCACGATCTATCTCTCCGACGAGCAGGCCCGCTCCATCCTGAACTTGCCGCTCCACCGGCTCACCGGCCTTGGCCGCGACGAGATCGGGAATGAAGCCCGGGGGCTGGCTGACAAGATCGCCGAATATCTCGACATCCTCCGCTCCCGTCCGCGCATCCTCGGCATCATCAAGGCCGAGCTTGCCGAGGTGAAGGAAAAGTTTGCCGTGCCGCGCCGCTCGCAATTTGTCGATGGCGGCGTCGATATGGATGACGAAGACCTCATCGAGGTCGAAGATATGGTCGTCACGGTGACCCATGGCGGCTATGTCAAGCGTACGCCGCTGTCGACCTACCGTACACAGAACAGGGGCGGAAAGGGCCGCTCCGGCATGTCGATGAAGGATGAGGATTTCATTGTCCGCGTCTTCTCGGCAACGACGCATACGGAAATCCTGTTCTTCTCCTCGGCCGGCATGGTCTACAAGGAGAAGGTGTGGCGCCTGCCCGTCGGCGGGCCGACCTCGCGCGGCAAGGCGCTGGTCAACATCTTCCCGCTGGCCACGGATGAACGCATCGAAAGCGTGATGCCGCTGCCCGACAGTGAAGAGGCCGCCGAGCATCTCGATGTGATGTTCGCCACGCGCTCGGGCAATGTCCGCCGCAACCGGCTGGCTGATTTCACGCGCGTCAACCGCGCCGGCAAGATCGCGATGAAGCTGGATGAGGGCGATGGCATCGTCTCGGTCCAGCTCTGTTCGGAGAAGGATGATGTCCTGCTGACCACAGCGCTCGGCCAGGCCATCCGGTTTGAAGTGACGGATGTGCGCGTCTTCGCGGGCCGGGATTCCACCGGTGTGCGCGGCATCCGCCTGGCCGGAGGGGATGAAGTTATCTCCATGGGCATCCTGCGCCATATGGATGTCACCTCTGAGGAGGCGCGCGCCTATCTCAAGCACGCTGCGGCCATGCGACGCGCAGCCACCGGCGAGGAAGAGGAAATCTCCGACGACGAGGAAGAAGCCGTCGCCGAGGCTGCGCTCTCGGCCGAGCGCATTGCCGAGCTGGGCGCCGCCGAAGAGTTCATCTTCACCGTTGCCGATGACGGCATGGGCAAGCGCTCCTCCGCCTATGATTACCGGGTCACCGGCAGGGGCGGGAAAGGCCTCGTTGCCCAGAATATCTGGGGCCGCGACAAGAAAGGCGGGCCGGTCAAGAAGGTCGCTCAGTCCTTCCCCGTGGGCGATGGCGATGAGGTCATGCTGGTCACCGATGGCGGCCAGCTGATCCGCACGCCGGTGGATCAGATCCGCATCGCGGGCCGCTCCACGGCCGGGGTCTGGGTGCTGCGCACGGGCGAGGGCGAGCGGGTTGTCTCTGCGGCGCGGCTTGTCGATGACGGCGAAGGCGGTATGGATAAGGCGGAGGGTTGATGTTGCAGCGCGGCGGAAGGCTCTCGGTATAATTAACGAGAGGAGGCGCCCCGTGCATCGTATCGGCCTTTACCCTGGCACTTTCGATCCGCCGACAGCCGGCCACATCGACATTTTCAGCCGTGCCATGAAGCTTGTGGACACGCTGATCATCGGTGTGGCCATCAACGAGGCGAAAAAGCCGCTCTTCACCCTGGAAGAGCGTGTCGCCATGGTCGAATATGAGTGCGACAAGCTGAAAGGGCCGGGTCTGGCAGAGATCAAGGTCCAGCCCATGCACGGCCTGCTGATGCACTTTGCCGAAAAGTGCAACGCCAATATCATCGTACGCGGTCTGCGCGCCGTTCAGGACTTCGAATACGAGTTCCAGATGACGGCAATGAACGAGCAACTGAATCCGAACATTGAAACCGTCTTCCTGATGGCCGATGTTCGTCATCAGGCGGTGGCTTCGCGGCTGGTCAAGGAAATCGCGAGCCTCGGCGGCGATATCACGCCGTTCGTAACCCCGTCGGTGAAAAAGGCTCTGCTGGAGAAGTACAAGCAATGAAGATACGTGGCTTTGCCGCGGCGGTGGCTCTGGCGGGACTTCTCCTGCCGGCCTGCGCCGAACCGGTCGATGGCGCCTGGTCGTTCGAAACGCCGGAAGATGTCGCTGCCAGCCCCGATTGGCGCCCGGTTGATCCGGAGCGGCTGTTCATCTTCGACACCAATAAAGGCCGCATCCTGATCGAGGCTTTTCCCGAAGTGGCGCCCAACCATGTGGCGCATTTCGCGGCCATCACCCGTTCGGGCGACTATGACGGCACGAGCTTCCACCGCGTGATCGATGATTTCATGGCGCAGGGCGGAGATATCTTCGCGCTGAAGGGCAGGGAGTCCGGCCAGCCGAGCGTGAAGGGCGAGTTCACCTTCCGCCGCGATGTGGAGAAGATGCCACTGGAGGCCACCATCGGCCCGGAAGACAGCGCCAAGCATGGCTATTATCACGGTGTCCCGATCCAGACCCAGCCTTCCTTCTTTGCTGAAATGTCGGTGGACGGACTGGTCGAAAGCTCCATTCCCCACTGCGCCAGCATCGTCTCCACTGCGCGCACCAGCGATCCGGACTCGGCCAATGGCCAGTTCTTCCTGATGCGCGGCTACTCCCCGCATCTTGACCGCCTCTATTCCTCCTGGGGCCGGGTGATCGATGGCCAGGATGTGGTGATGTCCATCAAGACAGGCTCGGAGCAGAATAACGGCTCGGTCAGAGATCCGGATATTCTGGAATCGGCCAGGATTGCGGCTGATCTTCCGGAGGCGGAGCGTCCGAAGGCCTATGTCCTGCGCACCGATACGGATACCTTCCGCGCGGCGCTTGAGGCGAAGGGCGAAGTCAACATCTGTGAGCTTTCCCCGGTTCCGGCCGTCATCCTGGAATAGAGAGGCCGCGCGCCGGCTGCTCCGGTAAAGGCATCATGGACCTCTCCGTCTTCCAGTTCGATCTTCCCGAAGATCTCATCGCGCTCCGCCCGGCTGAGCCGCAGGACTGCGCACGCTTGCTCGTTGTGCATGGCGATGGCCGGCTGGAAGACGCAACCGTCCGTGATCTGCCGAAATACCTGAACGCTGGCGATGTGCTCGTCTTCAACGATACGCGCGTTCTGCCCGCCGCTCTGAAGGGCATCCGCCCGGCGCGCGACGGGGCGAGCCGCGATGTCGAGGTGGATGTAAACCTCGTCGAGCGGCAGGGCGATTGCGTCTGGCTGGCGCTCGCCCGGCCCGGCCGCCGCCTGAAGGAGGGCGACGAGATCCATTTCGCCGAAGGCTTTACCGCCACGATCGGCGCGCGCCGCGAAGGCGGGGAAATCCTCCTGAACTTCAACTGCGAGGGCGAGGCGATGATCGCCGCGCTGGACGCGCACGGCGCCATGCCGCTGCCGCCCTATATCGCCCGCCGCCGCCCGGCGGATGCGAAGGACCGGGAAACCTACCAGACGCGCTTTGCCGGGGAGGAGGCCGCCAGCGTGGCTGCGCCCACCGCCGGTCTGCATTTCACGCCTCGCCTTTTGGGGGAGGTGGAGGCGGCAGGCCTGAAACGCGAAACCGTCCGCCTGCATGTCGGGCTCGGCACATTCAAGCCGCTGGAAGAAAGACACCTCGCCGAAAACCGTCTGCATGAGGAATGGCGCCGCGTGACGCCGGAAGTGGCAGACCGCCTCAACGCCGCGCGCGCGGCTGGCGCGCGCCTTGTTCCGGTGGGCACAACGGCCATGCGCACGCTGGAAAGCTGCGCAGGGGAAGACGGCCACATCCACGCCGCGTCAGGGCCAACCGACATTTTCCTCAAGCCCGGCGACCCCGTCCGTGCCACAGACGCGCTGATGACGAATTTCCACCTGCCGGGATCCAGCCTCTTCATGCTCGTCTGTGCCCTGATGGGAACAGACATCATGCGCGCGGCCTACGCCCATGCCATCGCGGAAAAGTATCGCTTCTATTCCTATGGCGATGCATGCCTGCTGTTGCCGTAAGGCCAGCCGGCCTCAGCCCGCCTTGCGCTTGCCAAAGCCGATCAGCCCGGCAAAGAACTCCGCCCACCACCTGCGCCAGCGCCAGGCACGGCGCAGCTTGGCATTGCGCGGCGCGTCCAGCTCCCCGCGGGGAATGAGGATGTCGTTCATCTTGGGCTGATAGCGGCGGATCAGGTCTTCCTCGATGCGTGCCCGGTCCATCCCCCCACGGATGACCAGTACATGCCGCTCGGTAGCCCCGCGCTTCCACCAGGCCTCCCACCAGCGCTCATGCCCGTAGAGGCGCGACTTAAAGTTCGTCGCCTTGCCGATATAGAGTGGGAACAGGAAGAAGGCGAAGCGGCGCACCACGAAGATATAAACCCCGCCGCCCTCGGGAATGCCCTTGCGCGTCAGCGTGATCTTGAACCGGTAAGCCTGGCCGCTTTCGCCATACCAGGTGTGCCAGCCGAAAAGAAACCAGTTGAGAAGAAACATCTGCGGCGCGTCCCCATGAGAGCCTGCCGGGAAACTCTTCGGTGCCGGTTAACAGTGTCTTAAAAGGGCCCGGACCGGGGCAAAGCTTTGGCGATGCACCGCGCACGGACCAAGCCGGGCCAGCGCCTCGGCATGGGCGGCGGTGCCATAGCCTTTGTGCCCGGAAAAGCCATAACCTGGATACGAAATGCAGAGTGAGGCCATCTGCGCGTCCCGGTGCGTCTTGGCCAGGATCGAAGCGGCTGAAATGCAGGGCTCGGTCAAGTCACCCTTGATGATCGCGCGCGCCGGGGCGGGCAGGTCTGCCGGCAGGGCGTTGCCATCGATCAGAATGACCGCGGCGGTGCCGGGCCTTGTCCTGTTTTGTCCGGATTTGTCCGAAACGGTCCTGAAAATATCCGCCACCGCCCTTTGCATGGCCAGGAATGTGGCCTGCCGGATGTTCAGTGTGTCGATCTCTTCCACGCTCGCTTCGGCGACGCTCCAGGCCAGCGCCCGCTCCCGGATCAGCGGGGCCAGCCGGTCGCGGGCCTTCTCCGACAATTTCTTGGAATCGGTCAGCCCCTCCACCGGCCGGGTGGGATCGAGCACCACCGCTGCCGCCGTCACCGGCCCCGCCCAGGGGCCCCGGCCTGCCTCGTCCACGCCGATGATCAAGGAGAAACTGCTCATCCCGCCATCACAGCAGGAGTCGCCATGCCCTGCCAAGATCGCGGCTGTTGACGCCCGCGCGGCACGGGCTTACCCCGGTGCCCATGTGCCGCGCAAAACGCCCGCTCCAGCAACAGACCCGCCTGCAATTGCTGGCGGCGCGCGGCCGCATGGGGAAACACAGGGCCGGTTAAGGCCCATCCGATCCTCCGCTGAATGTCGCGCCCGCCCGGTTCTCCCGAGGCGGGTTTTTCAATTATGGAACAAGGAATTACAAGCAATGTCTGAGATCACGGATGAAGAGATAGAGCATATCGCGCGCGGCGTTCTGGCCTGCACGCTGCCCAGGGAAGCGTGGACCCATACGGCCCATTTCGCCTTCGCCATCTGGATGCAGGCAGAGCGGGGCGGGGATATTCTCCCGGCCGTCCGCGCGGCAATCTGCGCTTATAATGTCGCGGTGGGCGTCGAGAACACCGACAGAGCCGGGTATCACGAGACGATCACGGCTGCCTCGCTCGCGGTCGTTGCGGCGCATGTTGCGGCCCATCCGGGGGCCAGCAACGCCGCGCTTCTGGCGGCTCTGCTGGCCGGCCCCTGCGGCCGGTCCGACTGGATCTTCGCCCATTGGTCCAAAGAGCGTCTCTTGTCTGTGGAAGCCCGCCGTGAATGGACCCCGCCAGACCTTCAACCGCTGCCCGCCTGAGGCCGCTTCCTGGTGCGGGCTCGCGTTGGGGCCTCGCGTGGGGGAAGGGCTGGCCATCCCCACCGGCCTTGGCCAGCATGATCGCTGAAAAACTGGAGGAACACATGGATCTCGGCCTCACCGATAAAGTCGTCTTCATCGCCGGCGCCAGCCGGGGCATTGGCCACGGCATCGCCAAAAGCCTGCTGGAAGAGGGGGCAAAAGTCGCGCTCACCGCGCGCGGCGCCGAAGCGCTGGAGGCCACGCGGAAAGAGTTCGCCGCCGCCTATGGCGAGGGCAAGGTGTGGTCCTTTGCCGGCGATCTGACGCAATCGGAAGGCATCAATGCCGCTGTCGAGGCGTGTGAGAAAGCGTTCGGCCCCATTCGCGGCGCGGTCGCCAATGTCGGCCTTTCGCCTTCGCCGCTGGGGCTCGATGTCAGCGATGAGGAATGGCAGGGCGGGCTTGATCAGAACCTGAACTCCGCCTTCCGCCTCGCCCGCGCCGGGATCCCGCGCATCTCGGCCAATGGCGGGGGCAGCTTCCTCTTCATCTCTTCCATTGCCGGCCTGGCCTCACTCGGCTCGCCGCTGATCTATGGCGCCACCAAGGCGGCGGTAAATCACCTCTCCACCTCCATCGCGCGTTTCTCGGGCAAGACGAATGTGCGTGTAAATACGATTGCGCCGGGCAACATCATCTTCCCCGGCGGGGACTGGGAGCGGAACGCCACCGGCCCGCGCGCCGAGGCCTGGGCCAAATGGATCAAGCGTGAAGTGCCGCTCAATCGCTTCGGCACCCCGCAGGAAATCGGCGATACCGCCGCCTTCCTTCTGTCTGACCGGGCAAGCTTCATCAACGGCGCCGTGGTCGCGGTAGACGGCGGTCAGACGCGCTGAAGCGCGGCTGACCGGGCTGCTGGCGTCAGCGGATGATGTTGAGTTCTTCCAGCTCGAACGTCCAGTTGTAAGGCGCGGCCACAGCGCCTTTGACGAACAGGAAATCGCCATCCGTCGTCACCCAGAATTCATAGGGCGGATGATCATTGCTGGTCATCACGAAGGCGAATTTGTAGCATTCAAACGTGCCTGCCGGCACGGTCACAGTCTCGACGCCGGAATATTGCAGGCTGCTGGTGGTCGTGCGCTGAAAGTCCGGCCCGGTGGCGCCGCGATGGTCGATGGAGCTCAGCAGGTTGTTCTTGAAGGTCTGGATGCCTTCACCTGTCGAGCGGTCAAACCGCGCGGCCAGCCAGGCATCACCGGTCAGATTGTGTGTGCCGAAACCGCGGATATTGCGGTCAATCTCCACCGTCTCGCTGATGCGGCCGCGCTCGATATTGAAGCCCTGATATTCGGCCTGCGTATCCGTCCAGCGATACCAGGTGCTGCCATAGAATTTGTTGTCCTTGGTCAGGCGCACGAAGGTGTCATGCGGGTGGAAATCGGCGTCCACGGTGGCTACCACATCGCGGGTCAGGGCAACGTCATGCAGCTCGCAATAGGCGCGTATTACCCGGTGCCCATCGCCATGATGGGTCATGTGAAACCGCTCGATGCCCCAGTTCCGGTCCGGAAAGTCCGGATGCCCGTCGATCTGATAGCTGATGGTGCCGGAAATCTCGCGGTGCTTGGGGCCAGATGCCATGGGGGAGGAGCCTTTCTGCATAAGCTGGGCCTGCTGGCCCGGCATGCGCCGGGGCAGGCTTTGGTATAACCTTTGCAGACTTTGGTATATCTTTTGCGCGGATGCAAGCGCTGTCAGACAACCCGGCCCTTCAGCGAGGCCAGCCAGGGCACCAGCGCGGCATTGACCTCCGCCGGGCGCTCCTGCTGCGTCCAGTGCCCGCAGCCAGGCAACACTTCCGCCACTTCGAGGCCCGGCACAAAATTCCGCATACGGCCGATTGGATCGTCGATCATGCCGAAACCGGAATAGGCGGGGTCTTTATCCCCTGCGATGAAAAGGGCGGGCTGCTCGATCTTCCGGTCCTTGTAGGCCTGCAGGAATTCCCAATCGCGCGTATGATTGCGATAGCGCGAGAGGGGGCCGAAAAAGCCCGAGCCTTCAAATTCGCGCGTATAGTAATCAAGATCCGCTTCGCTCATCCAGGCGCCGATGGTTTCGGGCGGATGGAGGCCGTCGAGCAACGGGAAGTCCGATGGCTGGTCCACTGGGAAATCCCCGCGCTTCGCCTCGCCGGAAATCGCATGGTAAAACCCCTTGAGGAACCGGCGCGGCTCCGCCTCGAAGGCTGCCTCCGCGCGGCCCGGATCGCGGAAATAGGACTGGTAAAAGAACTTGTTCTTGTCGTCCCATACCTGCTTGATGACGAGATCGAAGGACACCTGCGGCACCCCGAAATAGGGCACCGACATTGCAGCCACCGCCGCGATGCGATCAGGATGGATCAGGGACGTGTTCCACACCTGCGGCGCGCCCCAGTCATGGCCGATCAGAATGAAAGGGGCGTCCGGCGACAGCGCCTTGCCGACGCCGAGAATATCCCCGATCAGCGCTTCCATCCGGTAGTCCGGCACCGCGCCAGGCTTTGACGAGCCGCCATAGCCGCGCACATCCATCGCCGCCGCCGTGAACCCCGCCCCGGCCACCGGCCCGATCTGATGGCGCCAGGAATACCAGCTCTCCGGAAAGCCATGCACCATCAAGGCCAGCGGGCCTGAACCCTCCAGCGCCACGCGGATCTGCGCCTCGCCCGCATCAATCGTCCGGAATTCCGGCATGGCTTATCCTCCCAATCTCTCCCCGCAAAGCTGCGACAGGGCAGGGCCGCTGGCAAGCAGGGCCGCCACGTAAAGCCGCGCGGGCGGGGAAGAGTTTACGCCGGGGCGGGGATTGCGCCCCGGCCTCGCCAGACGCAAGCTTTTCCCAAAACAAGAACAACACCTTGGGAGGAATGGATATGACAGCGCATCATATCAAGCTTGCAAAAGAGGATGATGGCATTGCCATCCTGACCATAGACCGGCCGGAAAAGCGCGGCGCGATGACCTTTGCCATGCTTTACGCCTTCATCGAAAAGGTGCGGGAGGTCTCCGCCGATGACGCCGTCCGTGTCCTGATCGTCACGGGCTCAGGCGGCAGTTTCTGCGCCGGAACGGACCTTGCCGATCTTTCCACCAAGCCGGGCGAAACGCGCGGCGTACGCGGCGAGGCGCATGAGGGCGATGTGTGGTGGCCGCTCGTTTCCTGCCCGAAACCGGTGATCGGGGCGATCGACGGTAATGCGGTCGGCATGGGCGCGGAATTTTCCAGCCAGTGCGATGTACGCATCATCACCCCGCGCACGCGCTTTGCCTGGAACTTCGCCCATCGCGGCCTTGTGCCCGATACCGGTGCTGGCAGCTGGCTGCTGCCCCGCATCATCGGGCCGAGCCGGGCGCTGCGGTTGCTCTATTCCGGCGCCTTCCTCGAAGCGGAAGAAGCACTCGCCATCGGTTATGCCAATGCCATCGCCGAGCCCGAGACCCTGCTGGACGCCGCCCGCGCCGAAGCCCGCCGCTATCTGGCGTCCTCGCCTTTCTCCATCCGGCGGATGAAGGAGCTGGTGTGGAAGGGCCTCGAGCGCGACGTGGCCGATCACATGCAGGCGCATGTCACGGCGCTGTCCGCCTGTTTCAAATCCGCCGATCACAAGGAAGGGGTTGCCTCCTTCCTTGAGAAACGGCCGGCAAAGTTCACGGGCAAATAGCGCCTCACCCCATTACGAAGGCGTTGAGCTTGTTGCCGTCAAGATCACGGAAATAGCCGGCATAGAAGGTGTCGCCGCGCGGGCCGGGCGGGCCTTCGCAGGTGCCGCCCTGGTTGAGCGCGATGGCGTGCAGCCGGTCGACCTGCGCCTTGTCCTTTGCCTGAAGGGCAACCATCACGCCATTGCCCACGCTCATCTTGTTGCCATCATGGGGATAGCAGAGACCGATGCCGGCGGGGCCATCAGGCGTGCCCCAGGCAATGAAGGTGTCGGTGGCGAACATGCGAGGTGTGCCAAGCTCCTCCGCAATCGCGTCATAGAATTTGGCGGCCCGCTCCAGGTCCGTCGTTCCGAGTGTTACATAGCCGATCATGTTTGCCTCCTTCAGCCATGAATCGAACATAACAGGAACAAATTTGCCTGTCGAGCGGAATGATCGAAAATTGACGTTAGCGGGCATATGCGCTTCATAGCGGGCCCAACAGGAGATACCCCATGATGCAGACCGCCCCCTATGCCATCCGTATACAGAAAACCGGTGGGCCGGAGGTGCTCGAGGTTCAGGCCATGGAGCCGCGCGCGCCCGGCGCGGGCGAGGCGCTGGTGCGCCAGACCGCCGTGGGGCTCAACTTCATCGACACCTATCACCGCTCCGGCCTCTATCCGCTGAAGCTTCCGGTGACGCTCGGCTCGGAAGCGGCCGGTGTGGTCGAGGCGGTGGGCGAAGGCGTGAGCGATGTGAAACCCGGCGACCGGGTGGCCTATCTGGCCGGAGGTACCTACGCGACCCACTATACCGGCCCGGCGGCGAGCATGGTGAAGCTGCCTGAGTTCGTCAGCGATGAAGAGGGCGCGGCGATCATGCTGAAGGGGCTGACGGCCTGGATGCTGCTGTTCGAGATCCGCCCGGTCCAGCCGGGAGATACGGCGCTGATCTGGGCACCGGTCGGCGGCGTCGGCTCTATCCTCACGCCCTGGGCGGCGCATCTGGGCGCCCGCGTGATCGGCGTGACCTCCAGCCCGGAGAAGGCAGAAAAGGCAAAGGCGCTCGGCGCGTCGGAAGTGGTGGTCGGCTATGACGGCGTTGCCACGAAAGTGCGTGAACTGAACGATGGCAAGGGCGTTGATATTGCCTTCGACAGCGTCGGCAGGATTTCGGCGGAAGGCTCGCTTGGCAGTCTCAAGCCGCGCGGCTGGTTCATCACCTATGGCAACGCCTCCGGCCCAGTCGATCCGATCCCGCCCTCCCGCCTTGCCCAGGGGGGCAGCCTTGTGATGACGCGCCCCGGCGTGTTCAATTTCATCCAGGCGCCCGGCGCGCTGGCGCGCGGGGCGGGGCTCGTCTTCGACGCGCTGAAGGCCGGCGTGTTCAAGGCAGACATTGGCCAGCGCTTTGCCCTGAAAGATGCCGCCGAGGCGCACAAGGCGCTCGAAAGCGGCAAGACAACCGGCGCGACGATCCTTCAGCCCTGACCCATCACCTCCATTCCGCCGCAATCGGCGCGCACTGATTGCGGTGTGAACGGAGGAGGACGCAGGTTCATGAGGGTGGGCATTACAGGGCTGGCTTTACTGATTATCGCGGCGTGCGCTTATGGCGGGCCCGCGCCTCAGACGGTTGCCGAAATTCATCAGGCCAATGACTGGCAGCATGGAGAGGGCGCGCGGCTGCAGACGGCCCTGGCGAATGACTTTTCCCGCATTGCGCAGGAAGCGGGCCGCGCCGCAACGCTGGCCCAGATTCAGGCGGCGGGCTATGAATGCACCTATGGCGAAGGCCATGAAGACTATCCAGAGCCTGCCGCCGTTTGTGCCTACAGCTTTGCCACACGCGCCTGCCAGATGGACTGGGAATTGAGCCTGACCAGCGACCCGGCCCGCCCAGACAGTGTGGACTGGACGGATGCGGCCTTCCGGCGAGATTGCGTGGGCACGGCCGATGACTGGCCCGAACCGGTGGCTTCCGAAATCGACAGCCATCTCGCGCCGATGATGCCGCCGGACGCGCGCTACCCCCCCCCGGCTCAGGGGTGTTGACGCCGGCGTGCGGCCGGATCAACTCCGGATGCAGGTCTGGCCTGCGCTGAGCCTCATCACGGGAGCATTGCGAGAATGATGTATGCTGATCTTATCCGCAGGCGTGGCCGCTCTGAGAGCGCGGCGCCTCCGCGCGTTCTTTCTGGGCTGATCCTTAGCCTGCTATTGATCTTCGGCGCAGGCGCCGTGCAGGCTGAAGAAGCAGCGCCGCAACTCAATCCCATCATTGCGGAGATACAGGCCGCGATGGCGTCTTTCTCGGCCATCGTGCCCGTGGATACGGCCACCGGCGAGCCGCGCCTGGCCCAGAATGAGGGGGGCGGCGTGACGGTTACCCGCCCCTTCGCCTATCTCGACATGGACGCGGCCTATATCGACATGCTGGGCGCGGGGCTTGCCGACATGACCGAAGCAAGGATTGTCAGCGCAGCAGATCTGATCCTCTCCGGCGGCGACCATATCTGGCTGACATCCCAGCGCCAGGCCGAACGGGCAGGCACAACCCCGGAGGCCCCGGCGCTGTTTCTGGTGCAGTTTGCCTCCGGGGAGGCGGTGAATATTGATGCCGGCGGGGTATTCCGCACACCGCTTTTCGTGCGCTATGAGGATGCCGAAGCGCTGGCCCGGCGGGCGCAGGCAAGCCTGCCGCAATCTGGCGGCGCTGAGGAGATTTCAATCACCATAACCCCGTTTCTCAGCGTTGTTCAGGGCATGCTGTCGGGCGAGTTTTCTGGTCTTTATTTCGTTTCCCCCAGCGCCAACCGCAATTGGCTGCGCCAGGTGGAAGCGGGCGAAACGCTGATCAGCCGGTATGAAACGGAAGCCAGCCTTGCTGCCCGAGAACTCTATGAAGACTGAGGCGGGCGCACGCGCCGCTGGGCATCAATCAGAATATCCGCCCCCGGACGGCGCCCGCCGGAAAGCATTCGGCGGGTGATCCGCTCATAATGCTGGATGAAACCGGCCGCCCAGGCGCGCCGCTCTTGCGGCATCGCCTCGCCCCGCGCGCGCCACAAGGCCTCTTCCTGTTCCAGCCGCCAGCCCAGCACCGTGTCAAAGCCAGGGGCGAGGATGTGGCAGAAGCCATCGGCGCTGTCCCATAGCGCAGCATAGTCCCCGGCAAGGGCGTCTTCCTGATAGCGGCGCCACACGCCGGAAGCATCTTCCTCCTCCACCGCATTGAGGGGCGGGGCATCGGCGGCGCCCGCCTCGGGCAGCGCGCCCATCATCCAGCCTTCGATCACGATGGCCGCCGGGCGCCCCGAGAAGCTGGGCCAGGTCGCGCGTGCGGCCCGGTCGTCGGCGAGCTTGTCGAAGGCGGGGATCAATGTGCCGGAAGTGCCGGTGGCGCCGCGCAGAAGGGCAACGGTTTCGCGCAGAAGCGCAAGATCATGCGTGCCCGGAGGACCGCGCGTTGCAAAAAGCGGACTGACGCGGCGGGCAAGGCCTGCCCGCTCGGCTTTCGTCAGGTAAAAATCGTCAAGGCTCGCCCCGGCTACCGGCTCGGGCAGCATCGAGACAGCCTGGCGCAATGCCGTTGACTTGCCCGAGCCTTGCGCGCCGGAGAGAAACAGCAACGGGATATGTCCGGCGGGGGCCGCATCGATCGCGCGGTGGATCCAGACGGCGACATGCAGGGCAATTTCGCTCTGCGGCTCGCGGGCGGGGGTGGCGGCGCCGGGCATGGCGTCAGTCGATTACGGGCAGTTCAAGCAGCAGCGCGGGGTCGATATAATAGTCCCCGCCCCGGTTCTCCGTATCCGGATTACGCCATTTTACCGCCCAGTGAAGATGCGGGCCTGTGCTGCGCCCGGTGTTTCCCGTCTTCGCGATGAGGTCGCCGCGTCTCACTTCGTCGCCGGCGGCGACCGTGACTTCCGACAGGTGCATGAACACCGAAAGCAGGCCGTGGCCGTGATCGAGGAAAATCGTGCCGCCTTCATAATAGAGGTCGGGGTCTGCCAGCGTCACAATCCCGGCGGCCGGGGCGACCACGGGCGTGCCAACCGGCGCAGCAAGGTCAAACCCCTGATGCACCGATAGCGACTCGCAGGGTTTGCCGCTGCTCTTTGAAACACCAACATATTTCCGCGTCGGCCCGAAGGGTGAAGAGGGCGGGGCGTCCGCCGGCAGGATGAACCCGTCCAGCGCGCCCCGGCCCGGATTGAGGCTGGCAAAGCCCGCCTGTTTCTTGGTCCAGCTATCGGCGGCATGCGCCTTCTGGGCCGGCGTGCGCGCATCGATCTTGTCGCAGTCAAAGCCAGGCACGACGCGGAGTTCATCCTCGCGCGGCGCGATGGGCAGGCGCGTGGCGATCCCGTCCCGGCGGACTTCGATTTCCGCCGGCAGGGTGCGGGGTAGGCCATATTGCGCAGTACCCGTTTCGCCCACGCTCAGGCGCATCTCGCCGAACTCGACGAGACTGCCTGTCTCGGCCGGGCAGATGATCAGGCCGCCCTGCCTCAGAATGCCAAAACAGGTGGCCGCGTCTGCCGCCGGGATGGCCGCTTCCGTTTCCGGGGGCGCCATGGCGGGCAGTTCGGACGGGGTTGCCGCTACCGAGCATCCTGCAAGCAGCAGCGCGGCAATTAGTGGTGTGGAAAAGCAGCCGGCTGCGGCCCGCATCAACGCTTGGGCGCCAGCCTCTGGGAAGCGGCTTCAGCGTCCCAGTATGCTTCCTGAAGATCGACGCTCCAGTAGCGCAGGGCGCCGAGCGGGATTTTGCGGCCAGTGACCGCGCATGTGACGTAACTTCCAGCAGATAGCTGCTCGAAGTCGTTGTCTCCAAAGATCACGCGGGCTTCGCCGCCATCGGAACCGGGTCGTGTAAGCATGAGGTCACCTTGCCTGAAAAAGGGGGGTATGGAAAGTCAGGCTGTTCACAAGTTTCCGCTTTGTTCTAGAGAACAAACATGGTACATCCACGATTGAGATGGCAATCGGGGGCCTTGCCAAACGGGCCCTCATGGTAGACCTAAGGAGACGACTCGTGACCAAACCCGCTCTCACTCTCGTGGACAAGGAATCCGGCGTGGATAAGCAGAAGGCCCTTGAAACTGCGCTCAGCAATATTGAGCGGTCCTTTGGCAAGGGCTCGGTCATGCGCCTGGGCGACAAGAAAGCTCTCGATATCGAGGCGGTTTCGACCGGCTCGCTCGGGCTGGATATCGCCCTTGGCATCGGCGGCCTGCCCAAAGGCCGTATCATCGAGATTTTCGGGCCGGAAAGCTCGGGCAAAACGACGCTGTCGCTGCATTGTGTGGCTGAAGCTCAGAAGAATGGCGGCGTCTGCGCCTTCATCGACGCGGAACACGCCCTGGATCCGGTCTACGCCTCCAAGCTCGGCGTGGATCTGGACGATCTGCTGGTGTCGCAGCCCGATACGGGCGAGCAGGCGCTGGAGATTGCCGATACGCTGGTGCGTTCGGGCGCGGTGGACCTTCTGGTCATCGACTCGGTGGCGGCCCTGACCCCGCGCGCCGAGATTGAAGGCGAGATGGGCGACCAGCTGCCGGGTCTGCAGGCCCGTCTGATGAGCCAGGCGCTGCGCAAGCTGACCGGCTCGATCTCCAAATCGAAATGCATGGTCATCTTCATCAACCAGATCCGGATGAAGATTGGCGTCATGTTCGGCAACCCGGAAACGACGACAGGCGGTAACGCCTTGAAATTCTACGCTTCTGTGCGCCTCGACATCCGCCGTATCGGCCAGATCAAGGACCGCGAGGAAGTCATCGGCAACCAGACGCGCGTCAAGGTCGTCAAGAACAAGGTGGCGCCGCCTTTCCGCCAGGTCGAGTTTGATATCATTTATGGGGAAGGCATCTCCAAGACGGGCGAGCTGATCGATCTCGGCGTCAAGGCGAATGTCGTGGAAAAATCCGGCTCCTGGTTCTCCTATAATGGGGAGCGTATTGGCCAGGGCCGTGAAAAGGCGCGGCAATTCCTCAAGGATAATCCGGCGATGGCCAACGAGATCGAAGATGCCGTCCGCCGGAATGCAGGGCTTCTGGCCGAGGAACTTCTCTCGGCCGGCATGGCAGCTGAGGATGGCGACGAGGACGAAGCCGCCGAAGGCTGACATGACAAGGCTTCCGGTCCTCTATCTGATCTCCTGACCGGAAGATTCCCCCCTTTGCGGTACGCCGAGCTTGGCGGGCCGCAAAGGGGCCTTTATATCGCCGGTGTACTCATGTGCCGGTTTCCTGTCTGATTCCGGCATATCCTCTTGTTGAACCGGTAAGGGCCAGAAACGACACATGAACGGCGTCAATGATATCCGGGAAACTTTCCTCGGCTTTTTCGAGAAAAACGGGCATGCCCGGCGCCCCTCCGCGCCGCTGGTGCCGCAGAATGATCCCACGCTCCTGTTCGTGAATGCGGGCATGGTGCCCTTCAAGAATATCTTCACAGGCGCCGAGAAGCCGTTCGCGCCCCGCGCGACCACCTCGCAGAAATGCGTTCGCGCCGGCGGCAAGCATAACGACCTCGACAATGTCGGCTACACCGCCCGCCATCACACCTTCTTTGAAATGCTGGGGAACTTCTCCTTTGGCGACTATTTCAAGGATGACGCCATCGCGCTGGCCTGGGAGCTGGTGACGAAGGAATACGGCCTTGATGCCAAGCGTCTGCTGGTCACCGTCTATGCCGAAGATGACGAGGCCGCTGCCATCTGGAAGAAAGTGGCAGGCTTTGACGATTCCAAGATCATCCGCATCGCCACCAGCGACAATTTCTGGTCGATGGGCGACACGGGCCCCTGCGGTCCCTGCTCGGAAATCTTTTTCGATCATGGCGACAAGGTCTGGGGCGGCCCGCCCGGCAGCGCCGAGCAGGATGGCGACCGGTTCATTGAGATCTGGAACCTCGTCTTCATGCAGTTCGAGCAGCATGAAGGCGGCGCGCGCACCAACCTGCCCAAGCCCTCCATCGATACCGGCATGGGGCTCGAGCGGGTGGCCGCCGTGCTGCAGGGCGTTCACAACAATTACGACATTGATCTCTTCAAGGCGCTGATCGCGGCCGAGGAAGAGGTCTATGGCCAGAAGGCCGCTGGCGACAAGACCGCGTCCTTCCGCGTCATTGCCGACCATCTGCGCACCTCTGCTTTCCTTGTGGCTGATGGTGTGCTGCCGTCGAATGAGGGCCGCGGCTATGTGCTGCGCCGGATCATGCGCCGCGCCATGCGCCACGGCCACATGCTGGGCGCGCGCGAGCCGCTGATGCACAGGCTGGTGCCGGCGCTGATTGCCGAAATGGGCAAGGCCTATCCCGAGCTTGGCCGCGCCAAGGTGGCCATTGAAGCGGCCATCGAGCAGGAAGAAGCCCGCTTCCAGCGCACGCTGGGCAACGGCCTCAGCCTGCTGGACAAGGCGGTTTCGGAACTCGCTCCCGGCGCTGCGCTGCCCGGCGATGTGGCCTTCCGCCTGTCGGATACCTACGGCTTCCCGCTTGATCTGACGCAGGACATTCTGCGCGGCCGCGGCCTTGAGGTGGATGTCGCCGGCTTTGAAACGGCGCTGGACGCCCAGCGCGAGACCAGCCGCGCAGGGGGCTTTTCCTCGGGCGATCAGGCAACGGATGAAATCTGGTTCTCCGTACGCGACGAGAAGGGCGCCACGAAGTTTACCGGCTATGCCGGCACGTCGGGTGAGGGCAAGCTCGTGGCCATCGCCACCGGCGGCGCACTGACAGAGACGCTCGCCGCAGGCCCTGCCGAACTCGTGTTCGACACGACGCCCTTCTATGCCGAATCCGGCGGGCAGGCGGGCGACCATGGCGAAATCGTCTTCGAGGGCGGCGCCCGTTTCATCGTGCGCGACGTTCAGAAACGTGCGGGCGACCTGCATGTGCATATCGGCGAGCTGGTGTCCGGCTCGGTCAAAACCGGCGCCAAGGCCCAGATGATGGTCAATGCTGCGCGCCGCAAGGCCATCATGGCCAACCATTCGGCCACCCACCTGATGCATGCCGCGCTGCGCCGCGTGCTGGGCGAGCATGTCACGCAGAAAGGCTCGCTGGTGGAGGCAGACCGTTTCCGGTTTGACTTCTCGCATGGCGCGCCCGTCACCCCGGCCCAGCTGGAGGCGATCGAGGATCAGGTCAACGCCCAGATCCGCGCCAATATCGAAACGGGCATGAAGGTGATGACGCCGGAAAAGGCGATCGAGGCGGGCGCGCTGGCACTTTTCGGTGAGAAGTATGGCGATGAAGTCCGTGTGCTGTCGATGGGCGAGCCCGGTGACGGAGACCGGCCCTATTCGGTCGAGCTGTGCGGGGGCACGCATGTGTCCCGCTCCGGCGATATCGCTGTCTTCACGATCATTTCCGAAAGCGGCGTGTCTGCCGGTATCCGGCGGATCGAGGCGACAACCGGCGCCGAGGCGCTGGCCTATCTGAAGGGCCGCGCGCAGATTGCTGCGGACATTGCCGAGAGCCTCAAAGTTCCGCTCAAGGATCTTCCGCGCCGTGTGGCCGCCCTCACCGAGGAGCGCCGCACGCTCGAGCGGGAGCTCAGCGAGGCCAAGCGCAAGCTGGCGATGGGCGGGGGCGGCGGCGCGCCGGCCGGGCCGGAAGTCATCAATGGCGTGAATCTGATCGCCCGCGTCGCAGAAGGCGTTGGCGGCAAGGAGCTGCGCGCGCTGGTGGATGAAGCCAAGTCGAAAATCGGCTCGGGTGTCGTGGTGTTTGTCGGCACCGATGGCGGCAAGGCCGGCGTCGCGATCGGCGTTACAAAAGATCTGACGGACAGATTCTCTGCCGTCGAACTGGTGAAGGCCGCCGCTGGCGCCATCGGTGGCCAGGGCGGTGGCGGACGTCCGGATATGGCGCAGGCCGGTGGCCCGGATGCCGACAAGGCCAATGACGCGCTTGAAGCAGTTCGCGCTGCGCTGAAGGGCTGATCCTTCACGCCGCAAGGCAGATCCAGGACCAGGAGCGGCAGGGGGTAATTTCCCTGCCGCTCTTTTTTATGTGCTATCCCTTGAACGACGCCAATAACGTAATAAATGAAGTTACATGAAAAGAGATAGCCGCCTTTCTTCCGTGCTCCATGCCCTGCTGCATATGGCCGAGCAGGACCGCCCGATGACATCGGACGAGCTTGCTGCCTGTATGCGGACAAATCCGGTCGTGGTGCGCCGCACGATGGGCCTTCTGCGCGAGGCGAGCCTTGTCAGCTCCGAACGCGGACATTCCGGCGGCTGGCGGATCGAGGCAGACCTTGCGAGCGTCACGCTTCGCCAACTTCATGAGGCCTTGGGCGAGCCCACCGTATTTGCCATCGGCAACCGGCATGAGACGCCCGAATGCCTGGTCGAGCAGTCGGTCAATGCGGTGCTGGACGAGGCCTTTGCGCAGGCCGAGGCGCTGCTGCTGGAGCGGTTTGCGTCCGTGACGCTGGCTGATCTGTCGGCGGAATTCACGCAGCGTTTCAAGGAAATCAAACTCCGAAAGGGATAGACCCATGGGTCATGACGTGATCGTCATCGGGGGCAGCTATGCCGGTATGGCTGCTGCCCTCCAGCTGCTGCGTGCGCGCCGCAAGGTTCTGATCATTGATGCGGGCCAGAGGCGGAACCGCGCGGCAGAAGCGTCGCACGGCTTCCTGGGGCAGGACGGGGCAGACCCCGCCCTCATCGCCAGCAAGGCGCGCAGCCAGCTTGAGGCGTATCCCACCCTGCAATGGCTGGATGATCTGGCGCTGGAAGCGGCGCGCAACGAGGAGGACGCCAGCTTCACGGTGCGCAGCTGGAATGGCGCACGTCATCAGGGCGCGCGTCTGATCCTGGCCACCGGCGTCAGCGATACCCTGCCGGAAATCAACGGCCTGGCCGAGCGCTGGGGCCAGCATGTGTTCCACTGCCCTTATTGCCATGGCTATGAACTTGACCAGGGAGCGATCGGCGTGATTGCCACCGGCCCGATGTCGCTCCATCAGGCAGAGCTGCTGACGGAGTGGGGCGAGGTGACGCTGCTCGTCAATGGGGCCATGGTGCTGGACGAGGCAGCGCGCGCGAAACTCGCGGCGCGCCGTGTACGGATCGAAGAGGTGCCCATCCTCGGCATCGAGGGAGGCGCCGATGTCAGGCTGGCCGACGGGCGGCGGCTGCGCTTTGCCGGCCTGTTTACCGCGCCGCGCAATGCTCCGGCCACGCCGATTGCGCAGCAGCTCGGCTGCGAATTGGAGGCAACGGTAAGCGGCACGCAGATCCGCCGGAACGAGATGCACGAAACAAGCGTGCCCGGCGTGTTTGCCTGCGGAGACGCCGCGCACATTCCTCATTCGGTATCGATTGCCGTGGGCGATGGCGCCTTGACGGGCATCATGGCTCACAGGTCTCTGGTCTTCTGAAGGCGGGAGAAGCGGCGGCCGGGACCCGCAGCAGGGATCGATGGTCGGAGTGAGAGGATTCGAACCTCCGGCCCCTAGCTCCCGAAGCTAGTGCTCTACCAGGCTGAGCTACACTCCGCCGTCCATCGCCGGGCGGCCCTTGGGCTGCCCGAAGCCCGCGTGTTTACGCCGGGCCGGGGATTTTTCAAGGGGCAAAAGCGGTAGATTGGGCGCATTCGGCGCGAACCTCTCCGCTGGCACGAATTTAGATGTCCGCGATGTCGATGACCTTGTAAGTCAGGGGCGTTTCGCCGTGGAATTCGACGGTAATGTACTCGCCTTCGCGGAAAATATGGTCGCCGAGGCGGTGAACCGGTTCATCCTCGCCCTCTTCTTCCTCGTCATAGCGGAAGAACCAGCGATTGCCCCGATGGGTCAGCCAGCCATCGGCGCGCTCGGCCGGGTCGGGATGCAGGCGATAAACGCGGGCGTCTTTGCGGTTTTCGCGCCAGGCGTCCACATCAAGGCGTCCCTCCGCCGTCAGCGGGGCGATGATCGTATAGCCTTGGCCGGGCGTCGCCTCGGCGCCGGGATTGAGGGCAAGTTGCAGCGATATGCGCTTGAGCGACATGGCAGTCTCCTGAATGTGAAACGGAAATCAGCGGGCGAGGGCAAGCGCCGGGGCTTCGTCGGCTGATAGCAGGCGTTTGCTTGTGCCGCCGAACAGCCGCTCGCCAATGCGCGAATGGCCATAGGCGCCGGCCACGATCATGGTTGCGCCACTGCCTTTGGCCAGCGCCAGCAGGGCGGCGGAAACCTCGCCTTCGATTGGAGAAACGCTGGTCTTGATGCCTTTCCGTTTCAGCCAGTCTTCCAGGGAACCGGGTTCAATGCCCGGCCGGGCGCCGTCACGTTCGGCATCCTTGCGGTTCTGCGCGATGATCACCTCGCCGGCGGCTTTGAGCAGGGGCGTATGGAACCGCAGGGCGCGGGCTGCGCCATTCGATCCATCCCAGCCGATGATGACTGGGCCGGGGGTGTAGGGGGTCGTGCCGGCCAGAACCAGCGGCAGGCGCGCATCCATCATCACATAGTCAAAAGCGATGGAAAGCGGCTCGCCACTGCGCGCGGCGCTGCGGGGAAAGACAATGGCATCGGCTAGGGTCGCCGCACTCGCCGCCGCCGCTTCGGCATTGGCAACTTGGTGAAGGAACACGCAGTCAATGCCGGGCGCAGAGCCGACCCCATGCCGGAAGGCGGCCTCGGCCTTTTCCAGCATCTCTTTCTGCAACTCTATGATGTTGGTCGCCGCGGCCGCCGTCAGGCCGGTCGATTCCGGGGTGGTGACGAGCATTACGGCGGCCTGCGGGTCGGGCAGAGCGCACAGACCCGTCAGGCCGGTGCCGATCTTTTTGGCCATGGCCAAGGCAGATTGGGTGGTCTCGACATCCGTTTCCGGTGTGCCCTGAAGCATTGCGACGACTGACATGGGTTCTCTCCTGCTCTGCCTGCATCTCCCTGCAAGAGATGATAACATGAACGTAGCAGCAGAGGCATGGTTCCTGAGTAAGGAACTCTACTTAGGCGCGCCGGTTTTCGCCTCGGCGATACGCGTGCGGGCAATCCGGTCGGCCACAGCGTTTGCCGGCTGATCGGTGGAGAGGGCTTCATCAAGTACCTGCCCGAGTGTTTCGATCAGGCGGTTGAGCTTCCCGTCGACCCATTCGCGCGAATAATTGCCGGAGATTTCAGCCGCCACATTGATGATGCCGCCGCCATTGATGACGTAATCCGGGGCGTAAAGAATGCCCTGGCGGCGCAGGAACTCGCCCATTTCCGGCACGATCAGCTGATTGTTGGCGGCGCCCGCCACGCCTTTAACGCGCAGGCGGCCGAGGGTTTTCTCATTGATCACGGCGCCCAGCGCGCAGGGGGAGAAGATGTCGGCGTCCACATCATAGATATCGTCAGGCGGCACGATGGTGGCCCCGGTCACCGCCGAAACAGCCTTCAGGGCCTCTTCGTCGATGTCGGAAATGACGAGCTTGGCGCCGTCCCTGGCGAGATGCTCGCAGACATGCCCGCCCACCGAGCCAACGCCCTGCACCGCGATGATGCGGTCTGAAAGGTCATCGGACCCGTAAAGGCGTTTGGCGACCTCCTTGATGCCGAGATAGACGCCCATGGCAGTGACCGGCGAGGGATCACCGCTGGCAGCGGCGCCTTCGTCCAGCCCGGCCACATAGCGGGTTTCCTTGCGCACAAGCGCCATGTCGGACGTGTCGATGCCGACATCTTCGGCCGTATAGTACGATCCGTTCAGGCTTTCGACCGCCCGGCCGAAGGCGCGGAACAGGGCTTCGGACTTGTCCTGGCGCGGGTCGCCCCAGATTACCGATTTGCCACCGCCCAGCGGCAGGTCCGCCATGGCATTCTTGAAACTCATGCCCTGGGAGAGGCGCAGCGCGTCGGTCAGCATCGCGTCGCCGCTGGCATAGTTCCACATGCGGCAGCCCCCGGCCGCGGGGCCCAGAGCGGTGGAATGAACGGCAATGATGCATTTCAGCCCGCTCTCGGCATCGTGAAAAGCATGAACGCCCTCATGGGCGTCGAATGAGGGATGATCGAACATGACGGGCCGGATTGGTTGCAACTGAAACGGGTTGCCAGCGCTCTAGCCGGGAGGGCGCCGCTAGGTCAACTGGCGGGCCCAGCCGGCAGCGGGCGGCCCGTCCCATATTGACACCTTTTCAGGGAATAAGGCGTAAGGTGCCCGCCGAATGCAGCTGCGCCCGGTCCTCCTCGCTCTCGGCATCATGACCGTCCTCCTTGCCGGGGCGATGGTCCCGTGCGCGCTGCTCGATCTCGCAGACCGGAATGACGACGCGCATGTCTTCTGGTTTTCGTTCTTTGCGTCGGGCCTGGTGGGCGCTCTGCTCTGGGTGCTGGCGCGGGGTGGGGATACGCGCATCGGCCAGCGGGAAACCTTCCTGCTGACGGTGGCGGTCTGGGTGCTGGTGCCCGCGGTTGCCGCGGTGCCGTTTGTGGTGTCCGGTATTTCTTTCACCGACGCCATCTTCGAGGCTGTCTCGGGCCTCACCACCACAGGCGCGACGGCGCTGTCGGGTCTGGATGACATGCCGCGTGGCCTGCTGCTGTGGCGCGGGATCCTGCAATGGATCGGCGGCATCGGCATCGTCGTCACCGCCGTCGCCATCCTGCCCCAGCTGCGGGTCGGCGGCATGCAGCTTTTCCAGATCGAGAGCTCTGACATTACCGGCAAGTTCCTGCCAAGGATCACCGACATCGCGGCCTATATGGGCCTCACCTATCTGATCATTTCCTGCGCTTGCGCCTTTTCCTACAGCCTCGCCGGCATGAACTGGTTCGATGCCATTGTGCACGCCATGTCGACGGTCTCCGCCGGGGGCTTTGCCAATTATGACGCCTCTTTCGGTCATGAGACCCTGCGCCCGGCGATGGGGCCGGCCATCTTCTTCATGGCGCTCGCCGGGTTGCCGTTTTCGCTGCTGACGATGCTGGTCCTGCAGGGCCGGATCAAGCCGATGCTGCGCGATCCCCAGCCCCGGCTCTATTTCTCATTGCTGCTGATCTTCAGCGCCATCATCGTCGTCTGGCACGAGGCGGTGGTGGAGCCTCCGGTCTTCGATCACATCTTTCACGGGATCACTGAAACCACCTTCAACATTGTCTCGGTGATGACCGGCACAGGCTATGCCTCCACCGCCTACGACACCTGGGGGCAGCCCGCCGTGATCGTATTCCTGCTGGCCACGTTCATGGGCGGCTGCGCGGGGTCTGCTTCCTGCGGCATGAAGATGTTCCGGCTGGAGATTACCGCCAAGGCGCTCGTTGCCTGGTCGCAGCGTATGGTGCAGCCCCACCGGCGCACGCCGGTGCGCTATGCCGGCAAGCCGGTGGATGAAGAGACGCTGCAATCGGTGATGGTGTTCATGTTTCTCTACCTCACCACCTTCATGGTGGCGGCCGCGCTCCTGTCCTTCACGGGGCTGGACGCGCTGAGCGCCATTTCGGCCTCTGCCACGATGGTCTCGAATGTGGGGCCGGGGCTCGGGCCGATTGTCGGGCCCTCGTCCAACTTTGCCGGCGTCACAGATTTCGCCAAATGGGTCTGCTCGGCGGCCATGCTGCTCGGCCGGCTGGAATTTGTGGCGGTGTTTGTGGTGCTGACCGGCCGCTTCTGGCGCGGCTAGAGGCCGGCGGCCTGCCACAGCATCCTGGCGGAGACGACCGCCAGCAGAATACCGAACAGGCGCCGCAGCCGGTCTGCATTGAGCTTGTGGGCGAGGGCCGCGCCCACCGGCGCCATCAGCACGGTAAACACCGAGATCAGCGCAAAGGCAGGCAGGTTGACGAAGCCTGCCGAAAACGGCGGCAGCCCGTCCCGTCCCCAGCCGACAATGATCGCGGCGATGGCGCCGGGCAGGCCGATGGCGACACCCCAGCCGGCAGCGGTGGCTACGGCACGGTGCATCGGCATGGCGCACAGCGTCATCAGGGTTACGCCCAGCGTGCCCCCGCCAATGCCCATGATGGATGAGAGCGCACCGTTGACCGAGCCGATGACGGCCCGGGCGATGCCCTTTGGCATCTCGGGCGCCAGCTTCCAGCTCGGCCGGCCGAAATAGAACTGCGCGGCAAAGAGGATCAGGATCGTGCCGAAGATGCCCAGCATCACCTGTTTGGAGAAATACCCTGCCAGCAGCATGCCGATCACCGCGCCCAGCACGATCCAGGGAGACCAGCTGCGGATGATATACCAGTCAACCGCGCCGCGCTTGTTATGGGCGGCCACGCTGCGCAGCGAGGTGAGGATGATGGTGGCGAGCGATGTGGAAACGGCCACATGCATGGCTGTCTCCTCATAACCCATATTGGAGAGGAGGAAGAACAGCGTGGGCACAATCACCACGCCGCCACCAATGCCGAAGAGGCCCGCGACGAGGCCGGCAAATAGGCCCGCCGCCGCCAGGGCAAGCAGCATGGTCCCGTAGGTGCTGAGAAAATCCATCATCTTCCAGCCCTTAGCCGGGGCCGCCCCGGCTGTCGATTGAGCTTATCTCGCCGGCCGCTGAAGCGGCGCGGGCAGCGTCAATGATGGTGGTGATGGTGGGCTTCGGTATTGAGGCGGCCGCACTTGCCGCACTGGATCACAACGCCGTGGACATCGCGATGGGCGACATTGATCATCAGCTTGGTCTTGCAGGCGCCGCAGCGATGGGTCTCGTCGCCGCCGCCTTCGCGCACCGGCTTGCCGGCGGTATGCTCCAGGATCTCGGCGCCTTCTGCCTGTTGCGGGGTAAGGAGGATCATGTCGAACTGGGGCATGGCAGGGCCTTTCTGAAGCCGGAAGAGGATTTCCCGCCTTTCCTCTTCACCAGCCCGGCGGCTTTTTCAATCCTCAGCCGCCAATCAGCAGAAGCGTGTCGCGCTTGCCGGTATCGCTGAGCCCGGCCTGCAGGGCGTAGAGATGGCCGATCAGATCGAGGGTCGATTTGGCGGATTTGCAGGTGTCGTCAATATAGAACCAGACACCGCGATAGGGCACGGCGACGGACGCGGTCGCAGGCATTTCGCGGCTCCAGGAAACTCCAAAATAATCTCCAATCACATGCGTCCAAACTCCAACGGGCGTGCAAGGCGTGGGCGCGCGCGCAGGCCCGTTCAGCGGAATGACCAGATCGCTGTGCTCTTGCGGAATGTCCACCGCATGGGAGAGGGTTGCCATCATGCCCAGAACGCTGCGGCCCCGAAGCGGAGAGTCCCCCTTGCGGGTGGAGCGGGTGGCGAGTTCAGCAGAGTAGAGGCCGTCCTCCACGGTGAATTCCGCGGCGGCGCTGTGGTCCTTGAAGAGCCGGGCGAGGGCTTCGCCATCTTCAGAGCCCGTGTGCCAGGTGACGACGACACGGGCAGCCTTGTCCTCGTCATCATTCATCACCTGCACCAGCAGATCGCCGGACAGCTGAAGCCGCCGCATGAGGCGGGCGAGTTCCCGGAATGCGGAGTTGTCGGGCAGGATTTCCGGCGTCGGCCCGGCCGCCGAGCGGGCATTGTCCACGTCCCCGATGCGCGCGACGCAGCAGAGCATCAGCCGCTCCACGCTCCAGCCTGACTGGCTGAGCAGGAAGATGGACTCCGGTGATACCGGCTGCAGCAACTGCTGCGCATAGGCCCCGCCTCTGAGCACATTATAGACCGCTGTGGGGGTCTGCGAGCGCTGCATCCCGAAGTCGCCGGCGAGCACCTCATTGAAGGGCCCGTCATCGAGGCCTAGGGCCGTGGCAATCCCGCCGGACCGGCCGGAGAAATCTTCGGTGGTCAGCGTCTGCACTTCAACGAAGCTGACCGGATCATTGTAGCGCAGCTTGACGATGTTGAGCAGCAGCTGGCGCTGCTGGGCGGTGGCGATCTCGTTGGAATAGGCGAGCATATCCTGCGAAACCGGCGCGGTGGTGCGCGGCGTCGCGCAGGCCCCCAGCATCGGCGCAAGGGCGGCGGCGAGCGCCAGAGCAGTCCAGAATTTCATGGCGAACGTCCCCTTCTTCCACATCAGAATATGCGCAGAAGAACAGCAAAACGGGTCAGCGCCGGACATTTTCGGACAAATCCGGACAGTTTCGGGACAGGCAGAAGCCTACCAGACACCTGCATTCTTGAGGGCCGCGTCGAGATCGGCGGGCAGGTCCACCGCCTCGGCGCCAGACTTCAGATCACGCGGGGCCTCTTCCGGTTTCAGATAACGCCAGCCCTGGAAGGGCCGCTTGGGCTGGGCATAGGTGCGCACGAGTTCAGGATCGAAGACAAGCTCGCACATGTCCTTGCCTTCCTCATCCTTGATCGTGCGAATATCGATGATGCGCTGGCGCACGCGGATGGCGCGCTTGATCACCCAATAGATCGATCCGCCCTTCAGCATCTCTTCGGCGCGCTTGGGATACATGCGGGTGTGGTGAACCGGGGCGGGCAGCTTCTTCAGCAGCCTTGCCTGCCAATCGGCCAGGTCGTCGATGTCATCGGCACCGACACAGAGTTTCACCATGTGAATCGTCATGTGCCCTATCGTAGGGCGCGGCGGGACGAGCGCAATGTGGTGTGTGCTGTCAGAGCCCGGCGCCGGTGGTCGCCAGATAGGTCTGCTCGGCTTCCGGGCTGGCGAAGAAGAACTGCACGTCGGTGACGTTGGCTTCATAGCGGCGGGTGATGCGCTTGAAGGCGGCGCGCGCTTCCAGGTCGATGCTGAAACCGGAAACATAGGAAAAACCCCAGCGCGGCTCGGTGCTGAGGATGTAGGACTGGTTGTATCTTGTCAGCTTGCCGCCCGACGGGCCGTTGACGGCCTTGGGCAGCGTATAGTCGATCTGCAGGAAACGCTCGCCGACCGGATCGAGCAGGGCGATGGCCTGCAGCCGTTCGGCGGCCCACCGGTCAAACTCGTTGTCATTATAGTTGGGGTGGTGGCGGAAGCCGACGCGCCAGGCATGGCCGGTGGTTTCCACCTGCACCGTCTGGCCGAGACACGCCCGCAGATCGTCCGGAAAGAGGCGCCCATCGGGGGCCGGCTCGCTCGCCCAATTGGCGGCGACCGCATCGAGCTCCTGATCCTGCCCCTGGCGGGAGACGAGCTGCCAGCGCTCTGCCTTCGGCAGGCGGGGGTCAAAGGTATAGACATGCCGGGCAGCCTGCGAGCGCAGCTCCACCGTAAACGCCGCGCGGAAGGTTTCCGGCGCTTCGGTGGCGGCCAGGGCGGCGTGCATCGGGCCTGTGCCCGTTGTCATCGTCAGAGACGCAAGGATTACCTGCAGGATCATCCGTCCACCCGTCGCATTCGGCGCCAACTCATCCCGGCTGATTGCGGCAACATCACGGCAGGAAAACCCTGCCGCGCGATTGCGTCAATGATCAGCGTCCGGAAGCGCCAACCTTGCCCGCCGAACATTTACGGGAGTTGAACAGAAGGCAACAACGCCCGAGTTTTAATGTTTGTAGGCCAGCGGGCGATCCGTGTGGTCGAGGCTGAGATACCGGTCACGCAGCTTGGTCTGGCGGGATTCCATCGGTTCGCTGACGCCGTCGATAAACACAGCCGTTGGCGCCGAGGTGATCTCCAGCGGGTCGCCGTCCCAGGCCACCACATCGGCGCGGGCGCCGGGGGCGAGGACGCCGAGGCTGCTCATGCCGAAGATTTCCGCCGGCACCGTGGTCAGCGCTTTCATCGCGGTGTCGAAGGGCAGGCCATTGGCCACGGCGTTGCCCGCGATCTGCGTAGCAAGGCGCGCCTGATGGCTGCTGTCATCCAGGTTCACGATGGCGACCGGAACCCCGGCCTTGGCCAGACGCCCGGCGTTCTCACTGGTGGCGGCAAGCTGGGAAAAGCTCGCCGGCAGGTTCGAGAAGGCATCCACGATCACCGGGATCTTCATTGCGGCCAGCCGGTCTGCCACCCGCCAGCCTTCATCGGCGCCGACAATGGCGATCTTCAGCATCGGATTTTCCTGCTTGAAGTCCATGATGGCTTCCAGGTCGCTCGTCCGGCGGGCCTCGATCAGGATCAGCTGATCGCCTTTCACCGCCGGCATGAAAGCCTGCGCGTCCATGCGTGTCAGCACGTTGCCATCATTATGCGTCATGTAGCGCGCAGTGAAGAAGCGCACATCGTCAAACGCGCCGCGCAGCGCCGCCCAGGCCGCAGGCCGCGAGCCGCCCGAGAGCGAGGCGCCGCGCTCGCCCAGCACGACAAAGGCAAAGGCGCGGTCCTTGAAGACCGAGCCGGGCAGGCCGCTGGTATCAGCCAGGAAGCCCTGACCGGCGAAGAGTTTGGCGCGCGCATCCGGCGCCACGGCAATGCGCGTGAAGCCTTCAAGCCGGGTGACGGCGATCGGGGTGGCGTCGGGGTTGAACCCATCGGCGGCGTTCAGCGCGGCAGAGAAGGGCGAGCCGCCCGCGCCGGTGTCATTGGCAGACTTCTCGCCGGGCACTTCGGCTATGCCGGTGCGCGAGAAAGCGGAGATGAGGCCGGGGGTGACCCATTCTGCCTTCACCTGCGGCATGCCGGCAGGGGCCGCTCCGGTGCCGACCGAGACGATCCTGCCATTATCGATCACGACGACGCCATTGGTGAGCGTGCCCTGCGCGGTGCCCGTCCACACCTTTTCGCCGAGGATGGCGACAGGCTCAGCGGCAGCCGTGGGGGCCGCGGAGAAGGCGGCAAGGCCAACGGCCAGAGAGGAGATCAGGGAACGGATCATTTCTTGTCTCCTTCGCCGGGCTGGCCAAGTTCAAAGTCCATCACCGGCTGAATGGCCGGGTCGTTACGGTCATACATCAGGGCGCCGTCGATATAGACCTGCTCGGCCTGGGCGTAGACGCTGAAGGGGTTGGCCGACCAGACAACCACGTCGGCCATCTTGCCGGGCTCAAGGCTGCCGGTCTTGTCTTCGATGCCCAGGGATTTGGCCGGGTTGAGCGAGAGCCATTGCCAGGCCACCTCGATGGGAATGTCGATCCCCGCACGCTTGCCATCCGACCAGGCCTTGGCCGCTTCCTGGTTGAGGCGCTGGATGCCGATATCGCTGTCGGAATGCACAATGGCGCAGGCGCCGGCATTGTGGACCATCGGGATATTCTCACGGATGCCGTCATAGGCTTCCATCTTGAAGCCCCACCAGTCTGCCCACATCGATGAGCAGGTGCCGTATTCGGCCAGCTTGTCGGCGATCTTGTAGGCTTCGACGGCATGGTGAAAGGAGGCGACCTTGTAACCAAACTCCTTGGAGAGATCGAGGATCACGGCCATTTCGTCGGCGCGGTAGCAGTGCATGTGGACGAGAATGTCGCCATTCAGGGCGCCGGCCAGGGTTTCCAGTTCCAGATTACGGGCAGGCTGTTCGCCTTCCCCGTCCAGGAACTTGTCCCATTTCTTCTTGTAGTCGGTGGCCTCGATCCAGGCAGTGCGGTAGCCGGCGACATTGCCCATGCGCGAATAGGGCGCGCCGCCAGGGAACGCGCCGCGGCCATAGCCATAGACGCGCTTGGGGTTTTCGCCGCAGGCCATCTTCAGCGTGTGCGGGGCGCCGGGGAACTTCATCTCCTGAACGCTCCGTGCAGGAACGTTTTTCAGCACCACGCCGCGCCCGCCGAAGAGGTTTGCGCTGCCCGGCAGGATCTGCAGGGACGTGATGCCCCCGGCCAGCGCGCGGGTGAAGCCGGGATCCTGCGGCCAGACCGAATGTTCCACCCAGACTTCCGCCGTGACCGGGCCGGAAACCTCATTGCCATCGCCATGCGCGTCCACGCCCGGAGAGGGGGAGGCGCCCAGATGGCTGTGATTGTCGATGATGCCGGGGGTGACCCATTTGCCTGCCGCGTTGACCGTAACGGCGCCTTCGGGCGCGGTCAGGTCTGTGCCGACGGCCATGATCTTGCCGCCCTCGATCAGAACGCTGCCGCCCTCGATCAGCCCGCCCTTGCCATCCAGAACAGTGGCATTGGTGATCAGTGTGGGGGCCGAAGGGTAGGCGGCGTAGGTGGACGGGAAGGGATCGAAGACGCGCGGAACGTCATCCTTCTTTTTCCCATCGCCCGAGCCTCCGCAGGCGCCAAGGGCCAAGCATACGCCCAGGCCCGCGCTCAAAAGCAGCTTCTTCATTATTGCCCCGCAAGTCAGCTAATCCTTGCCCGGTATCAGGGCAAAGTTTGCTGCAGCTTGCAAGGGGCCGAGGGCAGGTTTGACCCCCGGAGGGATTTATTTGGAGATGATCCGTTTTTCGCGGCCAAAAACGCTGCGCATCAGCCAGCCCGGCGCGAATCGCTCGACCTGCGGATGACGGGCCATGACGCTTTCCATCCAGCGGCGGCCCCAGACCGCATTGCGGCCGAGCAGCACGGCGCCGACGATTGCCATCGGCAGACCGATCGGGAGGAAGGGGGTCGCGATGCCCACCGGGATGGCCAGCACGATCATGCCGAGCCCCGTCACCGCCAGTGTCTGGCGAGCAACGACATTCACGCCGTTACGCAGGACGTGAATAGGTTTGGGCGGCGCGTAGACCGGTTCGTTCATCAGGGTGGTGTTTTCGTGCGACATGGCGATCAATATGGGTTTGCTGTTGATACTTACCAGAGTAACGCGCGAGATGTGTCGAAACTCTGGCAAGGGCGTGACCCCATTGCTACACTTTCAAAAAAATCCACATAACGAACCGGAAGTTGGCACCGCCAGACATGAAGCTTTACTCCATCCAGCTTCTTCGCGGCATCGCGGCCCTGCTTGTAGTATTGTACCACGCGGTTGGTTTACAGCTCCTCACGATCGGCCCGGAAAAAGCGGACAATGCCATGCTGGGCGGCGTTTTCGCCAGCGGCTTTGCGGGCGTGGACCTGTTCTTCGTGATCTCCGGCTTCATCATGGTGTGGGTGACGCGTCGAGGTGAGCCGGGTCTGCCAGGGGTGGGGGAGTTCCTCTTCGCGCGCATTACGCGGATCTACCCGCTCTGGTGGGCCGCGGCGGCGCTGGCGGCGACATACTATATTTTCCTTCATGTTCCGGAAGCGGACGACCCTGCCTGGCGCGCCGCCGTTCAGAATGGCGAGGGGGTAGGCTTCCTGGTGAAGTCTTTTCTTCTGATCCCCCAGCCGGACCTGCCGGTGCTCAGCCTTGGCTGGACGCTGATGCACGAGATGTACTTCTACGCGGTCTTTGCCTGCCTGCTGCTGGTTCCGCGCGCGGTTATCCCGCTCGCACTTCTTGGCTGGGGCGGTTTGGTGGTGGCCGCTTCCTTGCTGGGGCTGTCAGAGCCGGTGGCGATCAATTTCCTCACCCTCGCCATTCACCCGCTGACGATGGAATTCATCTTCGGCGCAATGATCGGGCTGATGGTGAGCTCGGGCTTTGTTGCCCGCTCAGGTATCCTAACGCTTGTGGCGGCCCTTTGGTTCACCGCGAGCCTCTGCCTGCAGGGAGAGTTTACGCCCTATACCCACCAATGGGGCCGGGTGCTGGCCTTCGGCATTCCCGGCGCGCTGCTGGTTTATGGTTTTGCCGCGCTGGAACAGCATGGGCGGCTGGTGTGGCTGGTGCCGGTGGCCGGCGCGGTGATCGTGTGTGCAGCGGTTTACCAGATGCAGGGCGTTTCCCCGGCTGCAGACCTTGCCCTGCGCCAGAGTGCCACCCTGGTCGCCGTACCTGCCGGGGCGGTGGCGGCGGGACTGGTGCTCGGCCTTGGCTGGCTGGGCGGGCGGTATACGCCGGGGCTGCTCTACGCCCTCGGCCGCCCGCTGGAGATGCTCTATGCCGCCGGCCGACATATCGGCGACTGGTCCTATTCCATCTATCTGGGGCACATCTTTGCCATTGGCGGCCTGGTCTTCCTCCAGCGCTGGCTGGCGACGGCGGGCGATTGGGCTGCGCCCTTCGTGCTGGGCGCGCCGGGCGTGCTGGATGATCTCATCTATATCGCGGGCGCCTTTGCCGGCGCGCTGTTGGCCGGCTGGTTCGGCTACATGCTGGTGGAGCGCCCGGCGCTCTCCCTGTTCCGGATGGTGAGACGGCGGCTGTTTCCCTACAGCCGCCGTGCCCGTGAAGATCAATTGCCCTAAGTCAGGCGCGGCTTATTCGGCCGCCACCTTGCTGGCGTCCGGCGCAGCCCATTTCAGCACCGGCTTGCGGGCCGCACGCGTCTCGTCGAGGCGTTTGGCGGGGGCAAGGTAAGGCGCGCCTTTCAGCGTGTCGTCACCCTGCGCGGCGCGGCGGGCGATGGATTCCAGCGCGTCGCAGAACCGGTCGAGCTCAGCCTTGGACTCTGTCTCCGTCGGCTCGATCAGCATCGCGCCATGAACCACCAGCGGGAAATACATCGTCATCGGATGATAGCCCTCATCGATCAGCGCCTTGGCGATGTCGATGGTCTCGATGCCGTCTGCGGTGAAGGTGTCGGAGAAGAGGGCCTCATGCATGCAATAGCCGTCAAAGGCCGGGCTCATCACATGTTTCAGGCGCGCCTGGATGTAGTTGGCGTTGAGCACAGCATCTTCCGCCGCTTGTTTCAGCCCATCTGCGCCATGGCTCAGCATATAGGCGAGCGCCCGCACGAACATGCCCATCTGGCCATGGAAAGCCACCATGCGCCCAAAGCTTTCGGAAGCTTCGCCCTCGGTCTGCTCAACGAGGCGGTAGATGCCGTCCTCATCCTTCGTCACGAAGGGCACGGGCGCGTAGGGGGCCAGCGCCTCGGACAGCACAGTCGGGCCAGAGCCCGGCCCGCCGCCGCCATGGGGCGTGGAGAAGGTCTTGTGCAGGTTGATGTGCATCGCATCGACGCCAAGGTCGCCGGGGCGCACACGCCCAACGATGGCGTTGAAGTTTGCCCCGTCGCAATAGAAATAGCCGCCGGCCTTGTGGATCAGATCGGCAATCTCGCGAATGTCGGTTTCAAACAGGCCGCAAGTGTTCGGGTTGGTCAGCATGATGCCGGCGACATCCTCAGACTTTTCCAGCTTCGACTTGAGGTCTGCCATATCGACACGGCCACGCTTGTTGGCCTTGATCTCGTCCACGATGAAACCGCATTGGGCCGCCGTCGCCGGGTTTGTTCCGTGGGCGGACTCAGGTACCAGCATACGCTTGCGCACCTCGCCTTCGCCGCGCGCGATCAGCGCCTGGCGGATGGCCAGCAGGCCGCACAGCTCGCCATGCGCGCCGGCTTTCGGGCTCATGGCCACGGCGGGCATATTGGTCAGCACTTTCAGCCAGGTCGCCAGCTCGTCGATCAGTTCCAGCGCGCCCTGAACTGTCGCCTGTGGCTGCAGCGGGTGAATGTCGCCAAAGCCGGGCAGGCGGGCCATCTTCTCGTTGAGGCGCGGATTGTGCTTCATCGTGCACGATCCGAGAGGAAAAAGCCCAAGATCGATGGCGTAGTTCTTCTGGGAGAGGCGCATGTAGTGGCGCACGGCCTGGGGCTCGGAAAGGCCCGGCAGGCCGGTATCCATCTTGCGGGCCACCCCGCCAAGACGGGATTTCAGGCCCTTGGGTTTGGGCAGGTCAACGCCGGTGGTTTCGGGCGTGCCGATCTCGAAGAGAAGATCCTCACGCTGAAGAAGCCCGCGCGAACCCGAAACGGTCTCGATGGCGGTGGCGGAGACAGAAGTGGGCGCCGTGGGGCGGCCCGTGGAGTTCATGGACATCAGATGATCTCCTTCAGAGCGTCGGCATAGGCGGCGATATCGTCCGCTGTCGTGCATTCAGTGGCGGCGACGAGGATAACGTCACCCAGATGGTCGCCGGGGAAGAGGCGGGAGGCGCGCACGCCGCCCACGATGCCGGCTTCGTCCAGCATGGCGAGCACGGCTTCGGCATCCATCGGTGTGCGGATGGCAAACTCGTTGAAGAAGCGCGGGGTGAGCACCTCGACGCCCTTCACCGAAGAGAGCGCGTCGGCCAGTTCGATGGCTGCTTCATGGTTCAGCTCTGCCAGTTGCTTCAGCCCCTTGCCGCCAAGCAGCGTCATGTGAGACGTGAAGGCCAGCGCGCAGAGACCGGAGTTTGTGCAGATGTTCGAGGTCGCCTTGTCGCGGCGGATATGCTGCTCGCGGGTGGAGAGGGTCAGCACGAAGCCGCGATTTCCGTCCGCATCCACCGTTTCGCCGCAGAGGCGGCCCGGCATCTGGCGCACCAGCTTGTCGCGCACCGAGAAGAGGCCGACATAGGGCCCGCCAAAGTTCAGGCCATTGCCGATCGACTGGCCTTCGCCAGCCGCAATGTCGGCCCCCATTTCGCCGGGCGGCGTGACAAGGCCAAGACTGACCGCTTCGGTGAACACCGAGACGAGCAGGGCGCCCTTGCCATGGGCGGCGTCCGCCACGGCAGACAGATCCGTCACCGTGCCGAACACGTTCGGGCTCTGGCCGATGACGCAGGCGGTTTCTCCGTCCACGGCCTTTGCCAGCTCGCCTTCGCCATCAATGGCGACAGGCAGCTGCACCACGTCCAGCCCCTGCGCTTCGCAGAGCAGGCGCGTGGCGGCGGCATAATGCGGGTGCAGGCCGCCCGACAGGATCACCTTCTTGCGGCGGGTGACGCGCGCCGCCATCACGGCGGCTTCGGCGCAGGCGGTCGAGCCATCATACATCGAGGCGTTGGCCACATCCATGGCGGTCAGCGCGGCAACTTGGGTCTGGAACTCGAACAGGGTCTGCAGCGTGCCCTGCGCGATTTCCGGCTGGTAGGGCGTGTAGGTCGTCAGGAATTCCGAGCGCTGGATGATCATGTCCACCGAAGCGGGCACATGATGCTTGTAGGCGCCCGCGCCGACGAAGAATGGGCCGGAAGAGGCCGACCGGTTCTTCGCGGCGAGCTTGGTCAGGTGCCGCTCGACCGCGAGTTCGCCCTGATGGTCGGGTAGGCCGGCAACCTTGCCCTTCAGGCGGGCGGCTTCGGGAACATCCGTGTAAAAATCATCGACGGACTTTGCGCCGATGGTGGCCAGCATGCTGGCGCGATCCTCAGGCGTGAGCGGCAGGTAGCGCATGTATCAGAGACCTTCGCAATAGGCGGTGTAGGCAGCTTCATCCATCAGCCCGTCAAGCTCGCCGGCGTCGGCAATCTTGATACGGACGAACCAGGCGTCGCCCTCGGCGGCTTCGTTGACCTTTTCCGGCGCATCGGCAAGCCCGGTATTGGCCTCAACCACGGAGCCGGAAATCGGCGCGTAGACATCGGACGCGGCCTTGACGCTCTCGACCACGGCGAAGCCGTCGCCCTTGGCAATCTTGGCGCCGCTCTCGGGAAGCTCGACATAGACAACATCGCCCAGCTGGCCGGCGGCATAGGCGGTGATGCCCACGGTGCCGGTGTCGCCCTCGACGCGGATCCATTCATGGTCCTTGGTGTAATAGGTGGTCATGTGCGTGCCCCTTCTGGTCTAGCGTTTGTAATTTTGCGGAACGAATGGAAGGGCGGCCACTTCGGCGGGGCGTGCCTTTCCGCGAACGATGAGATCGATCTTTGTGCCGGGCGCGGCATGCGCGGCGGCGATATAGCCCATGGCGACGGGGCCATCGACGCTGGGGCCGAAGCCGCCGGAGGTAATGGTGCCAACGGTCTCGCCACCCACCTGAATTTCAGTGCCTTCCCGCGCCGGGGCGCGCTCCAGCGGGCGGATGCCAACGCGCTTGCGGGCGGGTCCTTCCTTCAGCTCACGGAGAATGCGCGCGGCGCCGGGGAAATCGCCTGCCTCGCGGCGTCGCTTCTGGATCACCCAGGCAAGGTCTGCCTCGATGGGGGAAATGTCCGGGGATAGGTCGTGGCCATAGAGGCAGAGCCCGGATTCCAGGCGCAGTGAGTCGCGCGCGCCCAGGCCGATGGGTTTTACCCGCTCGTCCGTATACATCTCTTCAATCAGCGGCAGGCCGGCCTCTGCCGGGATCAGAACTTCAAAGCCGTCCTCACCGGTATAGCCGCAGCGCGAGACGATGCAGCGCTGGCCGTTCATTTCAAACGGCATGTGGTGCATGAATTTCAGCTCTTCGCAGCCGGGGAAGAAATCGGCCATCACATCCACGGCCTTCGGGCCCTGCAGCGCGAAGAGGATGCGGTCGTCAGCGCGCGTCAGCACGGCCTTGCCGGCCAGCGCCTTCTCGAAGATGCCCCAGTCCTGCTCCTTCATCGCGCCATTGACGACGATGTAGAGCGTGCCCTGGGCCTCGTCGCCAATCGGGCGGGTGATGATCAGGTCATCCAAGATGCCGCCGTCTTCATTCAGCAGAACCGTCAGGCGCGCCTGGCCCGGCTTGAGGCTGGTGATGTCGGAGGGGACGAGCGTTTCGATCAGCGCGGCAATCTCGGCATGGGCCGCGTCACCTCCGCCAATGCCCGCTTCCAGCGTCAGGAAGCAGGGGCCCATATGCGACACATCGAACAGGCCGGCCTCGCTGCGCGTCCACAGATGCTCGGCCATCACCCCTTCAAACTGCACGGGCATTTCATAGCCGGCAAACGGCACCAGCTTGCCGCCCATCTTGACGTGGGAAGCGTAAAGCGGCGTGCGCTTCAGGTTTTCTGTTGAGGCCTCGGCCATGGCGCCCTTCCATAGAGTGACGGACACAGCGCGGCAGCGCTGCTTGGGTCCGTCGCCCCCGCTGTCCGGGCGCCTGAGAGATTCCGCGTTCCTGACCTGCTCTTCCTGAGCGAAGTCGAAGGCCAGCTTGCTCCTTCGGCGAGGCGTGTTGCAGCCTCTTTCCAGCGTGTTGACCCTCTTCCGGCCCTTTTGCCTGAGCGTTTCCGGGGCGGTTGCGCCTTCGGCGGCGGCTACCGAATGCCGCTCTCTCCCGGAAGAGGATGATGTGAGGGTCAGCTAGCCCGGATTCTCGGGCGCGGCAAGGGCCGGGCGTGTCAGCCCGCTTCGCCCGCGCGTTTTGCATAGGAAGCGAGCGTTGCCATCGCCGCCCGCCATGGGAACGGGCCATAGCTGATACGCCGCACGCCCGCCTCGGCCAGCGCCCGGAAGGAAACTGCCTCCGGCCCGGCCATCACATTCACCGGCAGGGGAGAGCCCGCGCACACCTGCCGGATGAGCGACATGTCCCGCAGGCCCGGCACGAAGAAGCTGCTGGCGCCCGCCTCGGCATACGCCTCTCCGCGCGCGATCACGCTGGCGATCAGCGCGTCATGCGCTTCGGGTTTGGCGTTGAGGCAGATATCGGTGCGCGCATTGATCCAGAAGCCGGGCAGCTTTGCCTCCGCCGCCTGGCGCGCGGCGCGGATGCGGGCGGCGGCCTCCTCCAGCGGGCGCGCACCTGCGCCATCGCCGGCTGGATAGCCATCCTCCAGATTGATGCCGACGGCGCCGGCATCGATGACGCGGCTAATATTCTCGCGGAGCCCCGCTTCCCCCGCCGCATAGCCGGCTTCAAAGTCCAGCGAGACGGGCAGATCCACCGCGCCGGTAATCCGCGCGGCGTTCTCCAGCACGGCGTCCAGCGGCACCGTCTCCCCATCGCCAAAGCCGAGCGCCCCGCCCACCGAGGCACTGCCCGTAGCCAGCGCGGCGGCGCCGGCGGCGGCCACCGTGCGGGCAGAGCCGGCATCCCAGATGTTCACCAGCACCAGCGGCGCGTCCCCGCTATGCAGCTGGCGGAACAGAGCAAGCTTTTCAGTCTGTGTGGGCATGGGGTGGCTCCTTATGTGGCGCGTGGCAAAGCAACGGCTTGCCAGCGCCTGCGTTCCGCAGCGACCCGTTTCTTGCGGGTTTGAGTGTCAGCAGAAGGCGGCGACCCGGCAATTGAGATTTGCTCAGGCCGCGCGGTGCATCAGGCGCAGCTCGAGGCGTTTGAGTTCACGCAAGGTGGCCAGATGGTTCATCCGCAGCCAGAACCAGGTCTTGATCATGCCGGTCGCCACCATGGCGAAGACAAAGCCCGCCAGCCACAGGCCAACCTGCTGAACGCTGGCTGCCCGGCTGATTTCCACCGCGCACCAGATCATGCCCAGGAAGAATACAAAGCCCAGCATGAAGGCAAAGCCGGTCCAGAATTTCATCGGGCCGGTAAAGGTTGCGCCCAACTGGCCGAACAGGCTTTCGCCTTCCTCCAGGTTTTTCAGGAACGCCTCGTCCTCGGCGCTGAGGCTTTCTTTCAGGCGTGTTTCAAAGCTCGTCATGTCAGGTCTCCTTCAAGAAGCACTTTCAGGTGTTGGCGCGCATGAAAGATGCGCGATTTGGCCGTGCCGACCGGAACGCCGGTGGCGGCGGCTGTTTCGGCAAGGGTGAGACCCTCGCTGAAATAGAGAATGGCGGCGATGCGATGCTCGGGGCTGAGCTGGCCCAGCGCCTCCAGGATCGCATGGCGCAGCGGCGCGGCCGCAGCGATGGCAGGCTCGGCAGCCTCCGCCTCCAGGGCCGGGGCGAAATACTGCCGCTCGCCGCTTCGCCGCCGAATACGGTCCGCGCATTTGCGGGTGAGAATGCTGTATGCCCAGCCCGGAAACATTGCCGGATCAGACAGGCGCAGCCAGCCCCGGCAGATGCCGCCCCACGCTTCCTGCGCCGCCTCGCGCGCTTCTTCCCTGTCGCCCAGCATCCGCCTAGCCGCGCGCAGCAGCCGGGGATGCCAGCGCGCCGCCAGGCGTTCGCCCGCCCGCACATCGCCCGCGCGAACCAGCGTAACGAGCAATTCGTCATAGATCCGGTCTGTGTCGCTCAGTGCCATGCCGCGCCCTTGTCTTTCATGGGGATAGTCGCGCGGGGCAGCCGAAAGGTTCAATCCACCGGAGGGCTGCTGTCTTCAGGCACGGGCCCATCGGTTCGCCGCAGCAGGGCCACCACGGGCTGGTGATCAGTAAACCGGAAACCAAGGTCGATGCCGCGCACCTCATCCACCCCCACATTGGGAGAGGCGACAAAGCCGTCGATGATCGTCGTATAGTTCACGCCTGCCGTGTAAGGCTGCTCATTGGTGCGCGTGGTGGGCACGGCCGGGTCGATCAGGATCTGCCAGCCCCGGCGCAGGGTTTCCTGCGGAAAATCATGCACCCAGAAGAGGGCTTCCTCCGCGCTCTGATAGGCAAAGTCTGTCTGCGCCAGGCGCATGTTCCAGTCCCCGCCAATCACCACCGCCGCGCCCCGCTGGTAATAGGATTGCGCCAGATCCAGCACCTCGCGCAACTGCCGCATCCGTGTATTGGCGCCCTCATCAAAGGCGGACAGATGCACATTGATGATCACCCAGGGCTGCCCGCTGACCTCCAGTTCGGTGACCTGCAGATGATAGCGCCGCTGGATGAAGCCCATGATCGGTTCAGGCTCCTCGGAAAGGCGCACCAGCTCTGTCTCCTCCGCCGCCACCTTCAGGAATGTGCCAAGGCCATGGCGCATCGAAAGCGGGCCGGGGAAAAGCCGTGTACGGATGTCTGAGGAAAACACCATGCCATAGCCGGGCAGGGCCGCCTTCACGCCCCCCAGCACATCGACAGTGTGATTGAGAAAGCCCGGCGCGGCGAGTTCCTGCATCAGGAGGATGTCCGGCGCCTCTTCCTGCAGCACAGTCTGAATGCCGGCCAGGTTTTTCTCCACCGCCTTGCGGCCTGGCGGGCGCAGCATCTCTCCGCCATCCATCTGGAAATCGGATTCCTCGCCTAGCCCCGAATAGCCGATATTCCAGATCATCAGCTTCAGCGGCGCCTGCGCGGCGGGCAGGGCAGAGGGCGCTGCCTCCCGCCGCTCCGGAATGCCTTCATCGGTCAGCGTCACGAAGATCGCCGCGCCCGCATAGAGCGCCGCCAGCATCACCAGCAGGGAGACGTAGACGAGTATCCTGCGCAGCCACATGTGCCCACCCGGTCAGCCATCATCCACCCGCGCCTATCTAGAACGGGGCAGGGCGCCTGTGTCCAGCCGCGCAGCTGACGCAGCGTTCACTTTATGCGCCGCCGGCCATTCTGCCGCCGCCAAACCAGCTGCGGATCAGTTCCCAGGTGCTGCGCGAGCCGGCCATCACGCGCTCTGTGGCGCGGGAAGCGTGGGTGGTGAGGCCGCCAACCCGTTTCAGAAGATCGGTAATCACCGAGCCCGATTCGGCCTTCACCTCCTGCAGCGCGCCTTCGGAAATCGCCGCAGCCTGCACCGCCGTCCAGCCCTTGAAACTGCGGCAGCGGCGCTTGGCGAGATAGCCGAGCTTCAGCGTCATCATCGCATTGATGCCGCCATCCATCACCGGCCCGGCGATCAGCCCGCCCATCCGGCCGAGCAGGCTGCCGACAACCTCGCCGGTAAGGTCGGTCACATCCTCCAGCGCGCGGGCGGCCACCACGATGGCGGCCACATCGCGCAGGATGCGCAGGCTGCCCATCAGGTGCGGCCGGCCGAAATAGATGCGCGAAACGCGCGCCACCAGATTGGCATTGCGCCACAGCACGATGAAGGCATCGACCGTGCCATTCATGGAAATGGCGGTGGCCACGCCAACGCCAACCGCTTCGGCATGGATGATCTGGTTCACGCGGCGGTCGAGCGGGACGAGCAGCGCCTCGATATGCGCCCGCTCAAATGTCTGGAGTTCCAGAGACAGGGCGAGAGCCTCTTCCGGCTTGGCGCGGCCAGCGCGCGCGGCGAGGGCTTTCCCCTTGGCGATGGCGTCTTCGATGGCGGCGCGCTCGGCCTGCACTTCGGGATTGGCCGCCAGCATCTTCAGATAGCGGACGTCATAGCCGAGGCGCGCCGCAATCGCCTTCGGGTCCGGCGCCTTGGGATCAATCAAAATGTCCGGCGGCCGGGCCGCCACCGGCATGGAAAGAAACGCCGCAACGGGCCGCGCCACCAGCCAGGCCAGCGCCGCGGTCAGCGCCACAATGTAAACAAACCCCGCCACCGGATGGAGATCATCAAACAGCCTGTAGAAGAGGTACGCCTGCCCAATCACCATCAGAAACGCGATCACCACGGCCACGGACGCAGCCACCTTCAAAACCCGCCACCCCTGCGCCCATTGCGCGGCAAGCTCCCATTGCTGCGGCGGCTTTTCGGCAGGCATCGGAACCGGAACGGGCGCATTGGCCATGAGCAGTGTCCTCCAGAATGAGGCTCCATTAAGGCCCGCAACCCGTAGGTCGGATAGAGGCCAAAGGCCGAAATCCGACACTCCGCCCTCTCCCGCATTCCAATTGCAGTGCCCTCAATCCCCGTTAAGATTGCGGCCCATGCCCGCCTATCGCCGCCTTTACATTCCCGGGGGAACCTACTTCTTCACGGTCAATCTCGCAGACCGCTCGCGCCGGCTGCTCACCGATCACGTCACGGCGCTGCGGCAATCCTGGCGCGAGGTGGAGCAGGACCATGCCTTTTCGACGCTGGCGGCCGTCGTGCTTCCCGACCATCTGCATGTGATCTGGACGCTGCCGCCCGGCGACGCGGATTTTTCAACGCGCCTAAGACTTTTGAAATCGGGTTTCACCCGCCGCCTGCGCGCGTCCGGCGTCATCGAGGGGCATGAAAAAATCTGGCAAAACCGCTTCTGGGAACACGCCATCCGAGACGACCGCGACCTGGAGAACCATATCAACTATGTTCACTTCAACCCGGTCAAACACGGCCATGTCGCGGAAATTCCGGATTGGCCGTATTCGACATGGAGGCGGTATCATGCGCCGGACTTCTAAATGCGGCGCCCGTGTTTGTCGGATTTCGCTTCGCTCTATCCGACCTACGAGGCGCAACGCAACACCACCCGTAGGTCGAATAGAGCGAAGCGAAATCCGACGCCCTACATCCGCGCCGGCACATCAATGCCTAGCAACCCCAGCCCCGTCTCCAGCTGGTGCCTTACAGCGTCCGCCAGCGCCAGCCGGCTGGCGCGTTTCTCGCCATCGGATTCCGCCGCAATCGGCAGCGCCGCATAGAAGCTGCTGAAGGCCTGGGCGAGGCCGTAGAGGTGTTCGCAGAGAATATGCGGCATGCGCTTTTCGCGCGCGCCCAGAAGCGCCGCGCCGAAGCCGTCGAGCTGGAGCACGAGGGCGCGTTCGGTGTCTTCGGACACCACCACCTTGCCTGCCGAATGGCCGTTCTCGGCGGCCTTGCGCAGCACCGATTTCACGCGCACGGCGGCATACATCAGGTAAGGCCCGGTCTTGCCTTCAAAGCTGGTGAAGCGGTCAAGGTCGAACACGTAGTTCGTGGTCCGCGTGTTCATCAGGTCCGAGAAGCGCAGGGCGGCGACGGCCACCTTCTTCGCCACGTCGAAGCGTTCTTCGGCGCCCATATCTGCGGGCAGGTTGGCGGCGGAGAGTTTCTTGTCCGCCTCTTCCATCGCCATCGCCTGCAGGTCAGCAAGCCGCAGCACACCGCCTTCGCGCGTCTTGAAGGGCTTGCCGTCCGGCCCGTTCACGGTGCCGAAGCCGATATGCTCGAGCTTGCTCTCTTCGATCAGGCCGAGCAGGTCTGCCGCGCGGAACACCTGCTCGAAATGCAGCGCCTGGCGCTGGTCCACCACATAGAGCATCCGCTCGGGCGTGGGCTTCAGCGTGTCCATCCGGTCAAGGATCGTGGCAAGGTCGGTCGTGTGATAGCCCGTGCCGCCGCGGCTGTTGACCAGCATCACGGGCGGCATCTCTTTCTTGTCGCTCTCCCGCGCCACCGGCACGATCCATGCGCCATCGCTCAGCTCGGCAAGGCCGGCGTCCTTGAAGCGCTCGACCAGGCCGGGGATGAGGCCATCCACATCGCTCTCGCCCTTCCAGAGGTCGAACGACACGTTCAGGAAGCCATAGTCCTTCTTCAGCGCTTCCACCGACACATCGATGAAATGGCGCAGCAGCGCGCGATAGCCAGCGCGGCCCGCTTGCATCTCGGCAACGGCCTTCTGGCTGCGCTCATTGCGCGCCTCATCCGCCTTCGCCTTGTTGCTCGCCTGCGGATAAAGCCGGCCCAGATCGTTAATCGTCACCGGCGGCTCAGCCGGGTAGGGGCCGGTATAGGCCGCGTCGAAATAGATGAGGCCCGGCTGCTCGTCCTGCAGCTCGGTTACAAGGTGGCCCATCTGCAGGCCCCAATCGCCAAGGTGCACGTCAGAGGTCACCTCGTCGCCCAGGAAGCGGAGCAGGCGCTGCAGCGTATCGCCGATTACGGCAGAGCGCAGATGGCCCACATGCATCGGCTTGGCCACATTCGCCCCGCCAAAGTCGATCACGGTCACTTGGGCGTCAGCGGCCTTCTCAGCCCCCGCCATCACGTCCCCGCGCACGCCCTCGGCCCGCGCAGACAGCGCCGCGTCCGATACCCGCAAATTGATAAACCCCGGCCCCGCCACTTCGGCAGACAGCACGCTGGGATGTTCTTTCAGCTTCGCGGCAATCTCCCCGGCAATCTCGCGCGGGTTACGGCCCGCCGCCTTCGCCGCCGCCATCGCGCCGTTGCACTGGAAGTCTGCCAGCTCCGGCTTGTCGCTGCGGCGCACCTCGCCGAAGCGTGCCTCCAATCCCATGGCGTCGAAGGCGGCGCCAGCGGCTGCCGATAATTCCTTTGCGAGGCTGGCCATGGCTTACTCCGCCAGCTTCGCGCCCGCATCGAGGCGGAAACGCTTGCCGGCGCGGTTGAATTCCAGTTGCTCGGGCGTCAGGTCAAAGCCCACCACCACCTCGAAGTTCACCCCCGAGATTGAGCCATCGGCGCGCGGGATGGAGATGCGGTTCACCAGTTCAGACTTGCCCGTCACCGGTTTGCCGCGGAACTCGGCCTCACTGGCGAAGGTCTCCTTGGCCAGAACCTTGCCATTGCGGCGCGTCACGGCCACGAAATACGGGTAGGTATGGCTGTCGGCGCCTGCCTTCGGGCCCTTGCCATAGGCAAAGTCGATCTCGATCTCAGCGGCCAGCGGAATGTCGTCGGTATAGCGGCAATAGATGCGCACATCGGTGATCTCGCCGGTAAAGGCGATGTCGGAGTAAAGCTCGCCCGAACCATCGGCAAATTTCACATACCGGGCCGCGTCATAGACAGAGCCGACAACCGGGCAGGGGCCGGCGTTGGGCGTATTGTCGAGGCTCTGCGCCAGGCGGCTGCTGCGGCAGCCGGTCACCGCCGTGGCGGCCAGGAACGTAGCGGCGAGGATCAGGGCAGTTCTGCGCATGCGTCGGCGTGTCCATCTTGGCCTTGGGCAAAGGCCTGTCCATGTGATAACCCGCCCCGTGTTAAAGGCCTTGCGGCGCCCACGCAACGCATTCGGCGCAGGAGACGTGCCCAGATGACGACGAAACCGCCCCTCACCCTGCGCCTGGCCGCCCCGCGCGGCTTCTGCGCCGGCGTGGACCGTGCCATCCAGATCGTCGAGGAAGCCCTGAAAAAGTGGGGCGCCCCGGTCTATGTGCGCCATGAAATCGTGCACAACCGGCATGTGGTGGAGCGTCTGGAGGCCCTCGGCGCCATTTTCGTGGAGGAGCTGGAAGAATGCCCGGATGACCGCCCGGTCATCTTCTCGGCCCATGGCGTGCCCAAATCCGTCCCCGCCGAGGCGCGCCAGCGCAACATGATCTATGTCGACGCAACCTGCCCGCTGGTCTCCAAGGTGCATGTCGAGGCCGCCCGCCATCATGACCAGGCCCGCGAGATCCTCCTCATCGGCCATGCCGGCCACCCCGAAGTGATCGGCACCATGGGCCAGCTTCCGCAAGGCGCCGTCACCCTGATCGAGACGGTGGAAGATGCGCGCGCCTACCAGCCCAAAAACCCCGCCAACCTCGCCTTCCTCACGCAGACGACGCTGAGCGTGGACGACACTGCCGAAATCGTCGGCGCCCTGCAGGCCCGCTTCCCCGGCATCGCCGTGCCCCACAAGGAAGACATCTGCTACGCCACCACCAATCGTCAGGATGCGGTCAAAGTCCTCGCGCCGGGCGCGGGCCTCGTCCTGGTGATCGGTGCCCGGACGAGTTCAAACTCCGTCCGCCTCGTCGAAGTCGCCCTCCGCGCCGGCGCCGCAAGGGCAGAGCTGATCGCCTCAGCCGAAAACATAGACTGGTCCTGGTTCGAAGGCGTCACCACCCTCGGCCTCACCGCCGGCGCCAGCGCCCCGGAAGACCTGGTGCAGGGCGTGATTGATGCGTGCCGGGAGCGGTTTGATGTGACGGTGGAAACGGTAAAGACGGCAGACGAAACCGTGACGTTCAAACTGCCGCGGGTTTTGGCGGGGTGAAGTGAACCGAATTTTTGGGGGATAAAATGGGCGTTTCGCTCAAAGTACAAAAGGCTCTTTGGGGGCGCTCTGCGAGTAGATGCGCCATGCCTGATTGCAAAGTGCTGCTGAGCGATGATGCCGATGATCAGTTTAATCCCACACTAATTGGTGAAGTTTGTCACATTAAAGCAAACAGCAAGGGCGGTCCTAGATTTGACCCGACTTTGAGTGAAACTGAGAAAAACTCGTATCGCAATCTCATCTTGTTATGTTGCAATCACCATAAGGTCATCGATGATCCTGAGAGCGGCGAAACGACGTACCCTGTAGAAGCCCTTGCAAAAATGAAATCGGATCATGAGAAATGGGTCGTTGATCAACTTGGCGTTGATGCAACCAAGCAGGGTGCGGAAGAATTAGTTGCTGGGATCATTGATGGTTGGGCTGAAAGATGTGACCTGGACAATTGGAGGGCATGGACCAGCTATTTACTGGGCGGTGGTAGTCCTACTTTAGCGCGAGAAACATATGACCGCCTCAATGAGTTGAGAACTTGGCTTTTAAGTCGCGCTTGGCCCACAGGATATTCTGATCTCGAAAGGTCTTTTTCAAACTTTTTAGGTGTCCTTGACGCACTCTTTGGGCAATTCTCCAAATATTCTTCCGACAGCCCGGAAATGATCTTTACAAGGACCTTTTATAAAGACCGGATTTATGGAGATGACGAATACAGACAGAGGCTTCTGGCTTTCAACAATCACGTTGATTTAGTTCAAGATCTGACTCTCGAACTAACTAGAGCCGCTAATCTGATAATCGACAAAATTAGAGTCTCTGTTCAGAAATCCTATCGCATTCAAGAGGGTTACTTACTATTGGAATCGGGTCCAAACTTTGAACTTAAAATCACTACCTTTTTGGTGCGTTACTCACCTGAGCAAGCCTCTGCGATGAAGCCTTTTGTGAGCGTGGAGTCTTTCGTCGATTTATAGATTTAGATCAGATTCCAAACCTTTTGCGTCAAATTAGGTCACACTACTGACACGCCTTGGTTGTACTGTGAGCAAGTGCGGCAATACTAACTTGTGCGACGAACATTTTATGTGTCGGTTCTATAAGTCTCACCAAATCCCGCTCCCAATCCCCGCCGCCATCCCGGCGCCCAGCTCCCGGCAGCGCGCCAGCACGTCTTCCCCCAGCACCTTCGGCGCCAGGATTTCCTCTGGGGTCTGAGCGCTGGTGTTCACGATCAGCGGCGGTTGCACGTCGCGCAGGCGCCAGCCTTTGCAGATGCGCGCGGCCTGGCGGGCGGCGCCGTCTCCGTCGCTGCCGGCGGCGATCATCAGGGCGTAGGGGCGCCCCTCGATCCGTCCGAGCACGGGATAATAGCAGCGGTCAAAGAACTCCTTCATCTCGCCCGAAAGGCTGGCGAGATTTTCCGGCGCGGCGAAGAGATAGCCATCGGCGGCCAGCAAATCCTCCGCCTGCGCCGCCCGCGCCCGCATGAGCCGCGCCCCGCACGCCTCGTCCCCCTCTGCCTGCTTCTGGGCCCCCTCAAACGCCGCCCGCGCCATCGCCTCGGCGGCCCCCGTGCGCGAATGCCAGATGATCAGAAGCTGTTTCATGCGGGCAGGATAGGGGGCGCCTCCGGCTCTGTCATCCCGCGCGGCACCCCTGGCTGCCTCAGTCTCGTCACCCTCGATGCGCGGGAGCGCATCTGAGGGCCCATCTCCCGCGCTGGCCCGGCAGACAGACGGCGCGATTTTGCTTGCGGAAATCTCAGGAGATGGGCCCTCAGACCGGCGGCCGCCGGTCGAGGGTGACGAAAGAGGGGTGGGGTTTGGAGGGACAAGCTCCCGCCTCTCCGCCCCCCAATCCCCACGCCCGTCGGCCATCCCGGCCCGCCTGTCCGCCGCCTATCCGCGCCATGCGAGGCTTCCCCGTCGCCCTCTGCCAGTTTCATCACCCGGCCGGGGGCGGGGGCCTGACCAGCCCCGGCACCGGAGGCGGAAGGCGTCGCGATCCTTCCCTCTCGCACTGTCCATCATCGCATGCGGCGCATTCCGCCTCCGCCTGCTACATCTGCGCAACACCGGAAGGGGCAGCCCTGTCCGGCTTTTGGTGCTGGCGTGAGGCGCGGGCGCCCGCCCATCCTTCGACTTCGCTCAGGATGAGCTTCTCGGGCGGGCTGTTTTGAGCTCATCCTGAGCGAAGTCGAAGGATCGAGCGGGCTTTCCCAACGCTGGCACATAAGGGATTCCCCCGTTTTCGCGGGCGCTGCCTTCTGTCATAAGGCGGGCCATGACGATCCAGATTGCCGCCCTCTACAAATTCTTCCGCTTTCCGGACTATGCCGAGCGCCGCCAGGCCCTCGCGGCGAAGCTGTGCGGCCTTGGCATCAAGGGCTCGCTGCTGCTGGCCGAAGAAGGCATCAACGGCACCCTCGCGGGCACGCCTGAGGCCATCGCCGAGGCCCTCGCCACCCTGCGCGCGCTGCCCGGCGCCGAGACGCTGGAGGCGAAGTTTTCAGAGGCAGATGAGATGCCCTTCCTGCGCCTCAAGGTGCGCCTGAAGCGCGAGATCGTCACCATGGGCGTGCCGGGCACCGATCCCAACAGCCTCGTTGGCACCTATGTGAAGCCGCAGGACTGGGACGCGCTGATTTCAGATCCGGGCACCGTTCTGATCGACACGCGCAACGATTATGAAGTCGCCATCGGCACCTTCGAGGGCGCCATTGATCCGCAGACCGAAACCTTCCGCGAATTCCCCGCCTGGTTCCGCCAGTTCCGGGAGAAGCTGGAAGCGGAAGGCCGCAAGCCGAAGATCGCCATGTTCTGCACCGGCGGCATCCGCTGCGAAAAGGCGACGAGCTTTGTGAAGGCCGAGGGCATCGACGACGTGTTCCATCTGGAAGGCGGCATCCTGAAATATCTCGAAGAGGTGCCCGCCGAGGGCAGCCTTTGGCGCGGGGAGTGTTTTGTCTTTGACGAACGTGTCTCTGTTTGTCCGGATTTGTCCCCGGGCAGTCACGTCCTGTGCCATGCCTGCGGCCATCCTGTCTCGGAAATGCAGCGAAAAGACCCCGCCTATGTCGAAGGCGTGTCCTGCCCACACTGCATTGAAAAGATGACAGATTCTCAGCGCGCCCGCTTTGCCGAGCGGCAGAAGCAGATCGAGTTGGCGAAGAAACGCGGCCAGGCCCATGTCGGCCCGCGCGCAGAAAACTCTTTTAATTCCAGGGATTAAACCGGCGCGGAATGGCTGGCGGGGCGTCCGTGTCCTCGCTCTCGGCCCGGCGGGGCGCCAGCGGCGCATCGTCCAGCTGCGGCATCACGTCGGGCAGGTCTTCGGTGCCGTCGATGATCAGCGTACGCGGTTCTGAAGGCTTTGTTTCTGCAGGCTTTTCTTCGGGGGCTGGCACGGCCTGCGTGCCCGCAAACCCGACGCCATAGGGAATGCCCGACAGCGAGAAACGCTGCTGCATCGGCGCCGGCGCAGGGACGGGCTCAGGGGCAGGCTCCGGCTCGGGCGCTGCTGCAGCGGCAACAGGTTCAGCCTCTGGCTCAGGCTCTGGTTCAGTCTCTGGCGCGGCCAGCGCAGCGGCCTCCTCCATCGTCTCTTCCGGGGCCTCTTCGGCGGCGTCTTCGGTCTCAGCATAGGCGGCCGGCAGCGCATGCAACAGCGGGGCTGGCTCGGCTTCAGGTTCCGGTGCCGGTTCTGGCGTGGCCGCTACAAAGTCGGGCTCCGGCAGGGGCTCCGGCTCAGGCTGGGGCTCAGCTTCCGGCTGAGGCGCCACGGCGACTTCCGGCCCCGCCATCGGCGCGGTGTTGTTGATCTGGTCAGCCAGCGTCGCTACGGCAGCCGTGATGGCCGTTTCCCCGTCCAGAGAGGTCGTCTCGTCGGTCACTGTTTCCGGCTCCGGCTCCGGCTCCGGCTCCGGCTCCGGTCCAGGCGCGGCCGCGACAGTTTCAGGTGTTTCATCGGCCGCTTCCAGCCCCGCCAGCAGCGTGCGGATCGCCTTTTCGGCGCCGCGCGCATGGCGGTGGGCCTCGCGGAATAACTCCCCGATGAACAGGGCATAAGGGCGCCCGGCCGCGTCTTTCTCGTCGGCGATTTCCTCGGGGCTGCAGGTCTCTATCTCGCGGCCTACGGCATCAGTCAGGATCACGCCATGAGGCTCCGGCGTCAGCACGACGCGGTAACCTTCGGTGTCATGAACGATGGTGCCGTTCTCTCCCTCGATCCAGGAGACGCGCTGCTTGCGCGTCATCTCGCCCAGCTTGTCGATCAGCTTCTTGGTCGAAGGATGCAGCATTCTTTTCCCGCCTTCTCATCCGTTTTGTTCATCACCGCGCATAGGACTAGCCGGTCAGCGCGGAAGATTCAAACCTTGCATCCACGCAGAGGCGCCGCGTGGCTGCATTACGGTTTGGTCAACCATCTTTCGCGTCACAGGCGAGTGATTTCAGGGCACCGGAGGCAGGTAAGTCTGGCGAGCCAGCAGCGGATCGGCGCCGGTGCCCCTGAACTCAAGGCGGAAATGCGGGCTCTCGCAGACCAGTCCTATGTCGCTGACCGTAGGGGGCGGCGCGCAGCGGGTCTTCAGCGCTTCGGGCACATCGGCAAGACGGCTTGCCCCTACGCGAACCCCGCCGGGACCGGCCACATCGGGTGAGGTGGTGGCCACCGCCCCGGCATAGCCGCGTGTCCAGTCTGGCGTCACAACATAGAGCGGCGCGGTGCTGCCCGCCTCGCGAACATGAAAGGCCGGCATGTCCGCATCAGGGATCGTCACCACGTCCAACCCAAGAAAGGCGCGCTCAAGGGCCGGCACGGTGAAGGGCGTCTCAGCCGTCAGATTGGCGGCGCCCTCGGGCCCGATGAAGTAGGCCGCTTCACCGCCGGACTGGCCGACAGGCGTCCCGCAGGCAGCCAGGATCAGCGCCAGACACAGAGAGAGGGCGGGCAGGGCCGGGTGGGTCATCCCCTCATTCTATGTCAGAAGGGGTAGAGGCGAGAAGGTCCCGCACCTCTTTTCTCACTTCGGCAATATCCTGGATGAAGGTCTTCACCGGCTGATCCTCGATCACGCGCAAATCGGTGCGGAAGCCGCGCACCACGCCGTCCGGGGACACTAGCAGATAGCTCGGCGTCCAGCTGATCTGCAGCAGCTGGCGCAGGCTCGCATCATTATCCAGCACCACCGACGGCACCGAATAGCCCGCCGATGCGAAATACGCCTCCAGCGAGCCATACTTGCCGTAAAGCTCCTCCGGCGTGGCGCGGTTGGCGTTGGCCGGCACATGGATCGACAGGAAGTCGAGGTCGGGATCCTGCGCGATGGCGCGGGCGAGCGCATCGACATAGGGGCCATCGGCCACACAGTCTGCGCACCAGGCGCCCCACACATCGATTACGGTCCAGCGCGAAATGTCAGCCGAGCTGAAGGTTCCGCCATCAGACGTGGGCGCGGTAAACTCCGGCAGCTTCTGGCCGAGCAGGGCATACTGGAAGGGCCGGCCGTAATCGTCGCGGAACACGCCGTCGCCCTTGGTGTCGGCGGCGCCTTCCGGGGGAGCGGCGTTCTGCGTGATGAAGCCTTGTGCCTTTGGGCCGGCGCTCTCGCCGGTCGCCGCTTCGGGCGCGCTGGCCAGATCAGGCTGTGGGGCGGGCCCGCAGGCGCTGAGCATCGCGGCGGCGGCGAGCGCAATCAGGAAAGCTTTCATCGGCATGACTCCGGTTAACCCCTGAAGCGTGCCATCAACCGGTGACCGGATGAAGGCAGCTATCCTCAACCGACCCATAAGCAAAAGGGCGGCCTTTTGGGCCGCCCTTCGCAATTCGTCACTGAAGCCTCAGGCTTAGCTGTAGATTTCGAACAGGCCGGCAGCGCCCATGCCACCGCCGATGCACATGGTGACAACGCCCCACTTGGCCTTGCGGCGCTGGCCTTCCAGCAGGATGGAGCCGGTGCAGCGTGCGCCGGTCATGCCGAAGGGGTGGCCGATCGAGATGGCGCCGCCATTGACGTTGTATTTCGCGGGGTCGATGCCGAGACGGTCGCGGCTGTAGAGGCACTGCGAGGCGAAGGCTTCGTTCAGTTCCCACAGGTCGATGTCGTCCACCTTCAGGCCATGGCGCTCCAGCAGGCGCGGAACGGCGAAGACCGGGCCGATGCCCATTTCGTCCGGGTCGCAACCCGCCACGTTGAAGCCGGCAAAGCGGCCGAGCGGCTTCAGGCCACGGCGGGCGGCTTCCTTGGCTTCCATGACGACCACGGCAGCGGCGCCATCGGACAGCTGCGAAGCGTTGCCGGCGGTGACAAACTTGCCTTCCTTGACGACCATGCCGCCGGAGAAGACCGGCTTCAGGCCAGCGACCATCTCATAGGTCGTGCCCGGACGGTTACAGTCGTCGCGGTCGGCGATCACGTCCTCGAAGGTTTCTTCCTTGGTTTCCTTGTTGACCAGCTTCATGCGGGTTTTCAGCGGCACGATTTCCTCGGCCATGTAACCCTTCTGCTGGAACTCGGCCGTGCGGCGCTGGCTCTCGACCGAATACTGGTCCTGGTATTCGCGGCTGACGCCATAGCGCTCGGCGACGATTTCGGCGGTTTCGATCATCGTCATCCAGATGGCCGGCCAGGTCTTGGCCAGTTCCGGTTCGAAGTATTTGTAGCGGTTGGACTGGCCCGAGCCCTGGACGAGGCTGATGCTCTCCACGCCGCCGCCAACGGTGACGGCTGCGCCTTCGTTGATCACGGTGTGAGCGGCGTTGGCGATGGCCTGCAGGCCCGAGGAGCAGAAGCGATTGATGGTGGCGCCCGACGTGGTGGACGGGCAGCCAGCGGCAAGCGCGGCGTTGCGGGCCACGTTGTGGCCGGTGGCGCCTTCGGGGGCGGCGCAGCCAAGGAATACGTCTTCCACGGCGGCCGCTTCGACGCCAGCACGCTCCAGCGCGCCCTTGATCACATGGCCGGCCATGGTGATGCCGTGGGTGTCATTCAGGGCGCCGCGACCAGCTTTGGTCAGGGCAGTACGGGCTGTTGAAACGATTACGGCTTCACGCATGGCTTCCTCCTTGTTCGATGCTCACGTCTTTGTGCGGCGCACCCTAGTGAGGGAATTGCCCGAACGGAAGCCTTCCCTTTACGTCAACGTTCATTGGTCGCAGCAAAAAGCCCGCCAGCGCTGGGCTGGCGGGCTTGATTGTTTGGAGCGGTCAGAAGCGCTTACGCGGTGACCTTCGGCTTGGGGGCGGAGGCTTTCACGGCCTCGTCCACATAGGCTTCGAATTTCTTGAAGTTGGCCACGAACTCTTCAGCCAGTTTTGCAGCCTGCTTGTCGTAAGCGGCCGGGTCGGCCCAGGTGCTGCGCGGATCGAGGATCTTTGCGTCGACGCCGGGCACGGAGACCGGCACGAGGAAGCCGAAGGTCTCGTCCTTGCGGAATTCGACCGTGTTGAGTGAGCCATCGAGGGCAGCGTTGAGCAGGGCGCGGGTTGCCTTGATCGGCATCCGGCTGCCCTGTCCATACGGACCGCCGGTCCAGCCGGTGGAGACGAGCCAGCAATCGACGTTGTAGCGGGCAATCAGCTCACGCAGCAGGTTGCCGTATTCGGACGGGTGGCGCGGCATGAACGGGCCGCCGAAGCAGGTGGAGAAGGTGGCCGAAGGCTCGGTCACGCCTTTCTCCGTGCCAGCCACACGCGCGGTGTAGCCGGAGAGGAAGTGATACATCGCTTGGGCCGGGGTCAGCTTGGCGATCGGCGGCATGATGCCATAGGCGTCTGCCGTCAGCATGATCAGGTTCTTCGGCTGGCCGCAGCGGCCCGTCAGCGAAGCGTTCGGGATCGCTTCGATCGGGTAGGCGCCGCGGGAGTTTTCAGCCAGCGCTGCGGAGTCGAGGTCGAGTTCGCGCGTGGTGGGGTCCATCACGACGTTCTCGAGCACGGTGCCCCATTGTTTCGTGGTGGCGTAGATTTCAGGCTCGGCCTCGGGCGAGAGCTTGATCATCTTGGCGTAGCAGCCGCCCTCAAAGTTGAAGAGGCCGTTCTCCGACCAGCCATGCTCATCGTCGCCGATCAGCGTGCGCGAGGCGTCTGCCGAAAGGGTGGTCTTGCCGGTGCCCGACAGGCCGAAGAAAATCGCGGCGTCGTCCTTGTCAGATGTGTTGACCGAGCAGTGCATCGGCATCACGCCCTGATTGGGCAGCAGATAGTTGAGGATGGTGAACACCGACTTCTTCGTCTCGCCGGCATAGGACGTGCCACCGATCAGCACGAGGCGCTTGGCGAAGTTGACGGCGATCACCGTCTCGCTGCGGCAGCCATGCTTGGCCGGGTCAGCGCGGAAGCTCGGGCAGTTGATGATGGTGAATTCCGTCTTGAAACCGGCCAGTTCGTCTGCCGTCGGAAGACGGAGCAGGTGGCGGATGAAGAGGGAGTGCCAGGCAAATTCAGTCACCACGGTGACAGGCAGGCGATAGTCCAGGTCAGCGCCGCCGAAGAGGTCCTGCGAATACATGTCCTGCTTGGCAAGGTGGGCCTTGAAGTCCGTCCACAGAGCTTCGAACTGCTCCGGCGTCATTGAGGCGTTGTTGTCCCACCAGACGGTTTTCTCGGTCGTCGCATCGCGGACCGTGAACTTGTCCTTGGCAGACCGGCCGGTGTGCTGCCCGGTTTCCACGACCAGGGCGCCGCCTTTGGCCACGCGGGCCTCGCCAGCGGCCACAGCCGTTTCATACAGGCGTGCCTCGTTCCAGTTCTTCCTTACGGATTTTGTCTGCACACCCAGCTCGGCCAGGATTGCTACGGTATCGCTCATTACGCTGTCCTCGAATTTTAGCGAACTCTTAGGGCGCCCCGGCCCTTGCACCATGGGGCCCATTAGCGCTTCGTGAGAAGCTTTTGCAACATCCGTGCCCATGCGAATTTGGCTGCAGCGCAGCATTTCTGGCGGTTAATGACGCTGAGTCTCCGATGTCTTCCGTTGTCAAATTTTGGCACCGGTGTCATTTTTGGGGGCTCTCAATTCGCGCCTCCAATTCAGGCAGCTAGGGCTGACCAGAATGGCACATTAATCCCTTCGATTTCCGGGCAAGCGGGCAGGATGGGCGTGGGGGAAGGAGAGGCCGCCTTCCCTTAAAAGATAACCTGTATGGGTGTTAACTCCGTAGGCAGACGAAGGCGGGCGGTAGTGGCGGGCGGGCGCCCCCTCGATTGCCCGCGGGCGGCGCCTTCTGTAAACCGGGGCGGCATGAAACCGCTCAATCCAGACTTCGCCGGCCTCGGCACCACGATCTTCACCACCATGTCTGCCCTCGCGGCGGAGCATGGCGCCATCAATCTGGGGCAGGGCTTCCCCGACGAGGACGGCCCGACGGATATAAGGGAGGCGGCTGCGCGGGCAGTGATCGAGGGGCAGAACCAGTATCCGCCGATGACCGGCCTTCCGGCCCTGCGCCAGGCGGTGGCCGATCATGACCGGCGCTTCTATGGCCTTGCCTATGACGCGCGCGATGAGACCTTGGTAACCTCCGGCGCCACCGAGGCGCTTGCCGCCTGCCTGATGGCGCTGCTGGCGCCGGGGGATGAGGTCGTCCTGTTCGAGCCTCTGTATGACAGCTATCTGCCGATCATCCGCCAGTGCGGCGCCATTCCTCGCATTGTGCGGCTGGAGGCGCCCGGCTGGACCCTGCCGCAGGACGCGCTCGCCGCAGCCTTCGGCCCGGCGACAAAGCTGGTGCTGCTGAACACGCCAATGAACCCCACCGGCAAGCTGTTCGCCGGAGAGGAGCTTTCCGCCATCGCGCGCCTCGCCCTTGCGCACGATGCTTATGTTCTCTGCGATGAGGTGTACGAACATCTTGTGTTTGACGGCGCCGCCCATCACCCCATCGCCGCGCTGCCAGAGATGCGCGCGCGCACCCTCCGCATCGGCTCGGCGGGCAAGACCTTCTCCCTGACCGGCTGGAAGGTCGGCTATGTCAGCGGCCCGCGGGAGCTGATCGCCACCGTCGCGAAAGTTCACCAGTTCCTTACCTTCACAACCCCGCCGGGTCTGCAGGCGGCGGTGGCCTATGCGCTGGGCAAGGAGGATGCCTATTATGCCAGCCTCGCTGCGTCTCTGCAGGCAAAGCGCGACCGGCTGGCAGCCGGGCTGGCCAGCGTGGGGTTCACCGTGCTGCCGGCGCAGGGCACTTACTTCCTCACGGTACTGACGGATGGCGCCGGACCGTCCTTTGCCACCGATGTGGACTACGCACGCTGGCTGACGGTGGAAGTGGGCGTGGCTACCGTCCCGTGCAGCGCCTTCTATGCCGGGGACAATCCGCCGCAGAACATGATCCGCTTCTGCTTCTGCAAGAAGGATGAAGTGCTCGATGCGGCGATCGCGCGGCTCGCCGAAAGGCTGCCTCAGTCAGGCTGATAGCGCAGGGCCCAGGTCACGGTGAACACGCCGTCCTCATTGATCCCGCGCACGGGCAGGCTGAGCGGCTCGGCCCATTCCAGCCCCAGGGTGGCGTACTTCTTGTAGGAAATGCGCGTGCCGATACCGGCAGAACTGAGATCGAATGTCTGTCTGCCAGCGCCCAGCAGACTGCCATCGGCATAATCGGCAAACAGATAGACTTCGCTGCGGGCAAAGGAACCCTCATCCAGCGGCCGCCAGGCTGGCTCCAGCGAGACCACATAGCCCTTGTCGAAGCTGATAAGCCCGTTGCTGAAGCCCCGGCCGTATTCGATGCCGCCGATCATCAGCCGCTCATTGGCGGGCAGAATGTCGTCGGTCCATTGTCCCGAGGCTTTCAGGCGGAGGAAGAGGTCTTCCCCGATCGCCTGAACGAAGCTGCCGGTTGCGTTTGCCTTGGTGAAGGCCGTATCCGATCCGGCTACGGACGAACGGGCATCACCAATGTCCAGCCCCTGCGCCACAATGAGATTGAGGCTGGCAGACCGTTTGGGCGCGACCCATGTTCCGCGTGCTCCAAGGCGCGCAGCGGTGATGTTTTCGTCGGCAATCACCGATCCCAGCGCCGAATTGCTGCTCTCAATATGGTCGATGGAGGCGTTGACCGTCAGGTCCCGGGTGAAGTTCAGCAGCACCGGATAAGCAAGTCCCGCCGTCAGGAAAGTGGCGTCGCCCTCAATGGGTATGGAGGTGGGCCGGGTCTCCTGATACGCGCCGGCGGCAGACAGGGTCAGGCCATCGGTGCCGATCGGCGTGGTATATTGCAGGCTGGCAGAGCGGGACTGGCGCCCGTCCGGCGTGAAAGAAAGGCGGCCGCGCAGGGCATCTCCCGCACGCAGCTTGCTGTAGAGGAAACCGGATGCGCTGAAACGACCGGAATCGACCAGCCGCGATTCGCGGCTGTCATAGCCCACCGCAAAGCCGTCTTTCTTGTCTTCCACATCCAGCACAAGGATCACCGCGCCAGGTTCGCGCGCGGTGCGAAGACCTGGGGTTACCTTCACGCCTTCCTCGCGCCGCGCCAGGGTCATGCCCCGCTCGAAACTTTCGCGGGTGGCGGGCTTTTCCGTAAGGAGCGGGCGCAGATACCCCCGCAACTGGCGGCGCTCGCTGATTTCGTCATCCGTCCGTGTAATGATTTCAGAAACATGGCCTTCGGCGATCAGCACGTCGACCACGCCGTCCGACAGATCCTGCGCTGGAATGGCCAGGGTGAAGAGGGCTACATTGGATTTCTTGTAGGCGGCGCTCATGGCCGCTGCCATTTCCTTCAGTGTTTGGGTATCGGCTGGCCGCCCCAGGAAGGGCTGGGTGGCCTCTGCCACAATGGCGGGCACATCGGTGCCCTTGAACTGGACGCCGCGGATTGGCACGGCAGAGGCTGTTGCGACAGATGCCGCAACATCCACCACGCCGCGCTCGGGCGCTTCTGCCGTATCCGGATCAATAACGGGCGTTTCGGGGCGGGAGCCGGGATTGAGGCGTTCGTCCGGCGTAGCCTGAGGGGCGGCCAGGGCTGCCGGTGAGTAAAGGGAGGAAAGCGCCACGCTCAATAGCAGGGTGTATGAAAATCGAACGTGGCGCTTTCTCATATGGTCTTCTTCTTTCGTTGTGTCCGTAGGCTAATTTGCACCACCGCCCAGCAGCCCGCCGAGAAGTCCCGTCGTGCCGGAAAGGATAGGGGTGAGGGGTGTTTCAGGTACGTCTCCGCCGCTGGTCAGCAGATCCTGCACCGGCGCAGTCAGGCCGGAGAGAAGGCCGCTATCGACAGTGCCGCCCTCCAGCAGGCTGGTGACTTCGGTAAGGCTCGTCTCACCCAGCAGGTCGTTCACCCCGCCCGTCAGCGGGCCAAGGTCCACGCTGGCCACAGAGCCGAGCACCAGAGCTGTATCCGTGCTGGTCGACAGATCCGCACTCAGCAGAGTGCCATCCGACGCAACCCCGATTTCGGCAAGCGTGCCGGACTGCTGGTCTGGGGACAGGAGGCTGACGCCGATCAGCGAGCCGGCGCTCTCGTCGCCGGCAAGGGTGCCGCCGCCAAGGCTGGCCGTCAGGACCGGGGAGACCGCAGAGGTGACCCCATCGACAAGCGGAGCGCCGTCAGTGCCGAAGCTTTCCAGCGCGCCGCCCAGATTGGTCACCGTCTGGGTTACAGCGCCGGTTACACTGGCAAGCTCAGTGGGAAGGTTTGTTTCGCCAAGGGCTGCGTCGAGGTTGGTGCCGGTCGCTGATATGATCGATCCGGCGGACGTGCTGACGTCGGAGACGACCGGGATACTGGTGGAGGTGTCGCCGAGGTTGGCCAGCAGGCCGGTGCCGCCGATACCACTCGGGCCAACCAGGCCGCCGGTGGCGATCAGACCGCTGTCGCCCAGGGCGAAGTTGCCGCCGGGTTCACCTTGCGGGCCGGTGGGGCCAGCCGGGCCTTGAGGACCGGCAGGGCCTGCGGGACCGGGTGGGCCCTGAACACCTGGACCACCGTTTTGTCCATCCGAGCCGTCCGAGCCGTTGCCGCCATCTGATCCGTCGCCGCCGTTCGAGCCACCGGGGCCGACGGTGCCGATGCTGGCATAGCGGGTATGGCCATTGGATTCGCAGGCAGCCAGAGCGGCGATGGCAACCAGCGCGATTGCTGTCATGGGTAGTTTGGGCATTGATCACTCCTCCGTGAATCGACACGCTGGCCCAACCGGAGGCTAAAAAATTGGCAATGCCTCGGGTGCCAACAATGCTATCTTGGAGAGAATGTGATTTCCTAAACGTCGTCAGTTTTTTCGCGATTTTAGCGTTTTGTTTTACCAAACGGCGTGATTTTGCGGCGCAGTAATGGAAAAAACAGCATAAAAACAGGGATAAAAAGGCATTTCTGGAGAATTGAATGCTGCGCCGGAAATAGCCGTTCAAAATTGGATGGTTTTGTAAGTTGCGCGCCCAGCGCGTCAATTTCTGGCTGTCGCGTTAGGTATTACACGCCGGCGAGCCCTTGGGCCTTCAGCCAGTCCCTGACCGGGCTTGTCAGTGGGCCGGGCAGGGCATCGAGCGCAAACCATCCCCAGCCGCCATGCTTCTCCGGCTCCATCACTTCGGGCGCTCCCGAGACAATCCGGGCTGCGTAAACCGGCGCCACCCAATGGCGGCCATCGCCGGCATCAATCGTCTCAGCGATACAGGCCAGGCCGGTGATCTCGATCACGATCCCCAGCTCCTCCTGGATCTCCCGCCGGGCGGTGTCCTCAGCGCGTTCACCAAAGTCGATCTTGCCGCCGGGCAATCCCCAGGCGCCCGCCTCGGGCTGGCGAAGGCGCTGGATAAGCAGCAGCCTGCCCTCGGCATCCAGTATGGCGGCGCCGCAACCGGCCTCGACGGGTTTTGTCATTTGCCTGTGTCCTGATCTGTCCGAAAATGTCCGCGCTCTGTCACGGATTAGGGCGGTTCCGGCAACAAAAAAGACACCCGGAGCCGGGGTTTGTCCCGGTCCGGGTGTCTGAGCCTCATTTCAGGGGTACGAGGCGAAGAGATCAGTTGGTGGCAAGCGCGCCCACGACGAGGCCAATGATGGCGCCGGTGGCCACAGAGGCGAGAATAGCGTCGCCCCGGTCATTGTCGCGGACCCAGTGATAGCCGCTCGGCGGGGCATAGAGGCCATACCGGTCATACTCGGTGATGTAGACGGTGCGCGGTGCATAACCGTAATAGCTGCCCACATTGTAGCGGGGCGCATATCCCCGATAATAGTGAGGCCCGTAGGTGTAGCCATAGGTGACCGTTACCGAAGACCGCGGCGGCGGCACATAGCGAACCGGCGGGCTGTAATGATAATGCGGCTTGGAGCTGTGGCGGTAGTGATACTTGTGATCATGCTTATGGCCGCGGCTGCGGTCGTAACCGCGATCATGTCCCCGGTCATAGCCGCGTTCGTATCCGCGCTTGCCTTTGCCACCACGGTCGCGGTCGGCATGGGCCATGGGCGCAACCAGAAGGCTGGCTGCGGTAGTTGCCGCAATGAGGCGCGTAAAGGATTTGCTGAGGCGCATGGCGCTGCTCCATCTTACGGTTTCGGGCCGCCGGCTCGGGGGCCGGGCAATCCGGGAGGCTGGGACATCCAGCATTGCAGGTTGATTTGTGCGGGCGATTGCCTGAACTCCCGCTGAACACTTGCTTCAGGAATCATGTCATGGCGGAATTCGGCGATCTGCGGGTGTCTGAGGCCATTACCGTCCCGGCCTGGGAACTCAGCGAATCCTTCGTGCGCGCCTCAGGCCCGGGCGGGCAGCATGTGAACAAGGTATCGAGCGCGGTGCAGCTGACCTGGCAGGTGCAGGCCTCCTCGCTGCCGGCGGGCCTGAAGGCGCGGTTTGAAAAGCTCTATGCCAACCGTATCACCGCCGATGGCCGCCTGATCCTGGAAGCGAGCGAGCATCGCAGCCAGGTGCAGAACCGCACGGCTGCACGCCAGCGTCTTGCCGAGATGATCCTGAAAGCCTCCATCCCGCCCAAGCGCCGGGTGGCCACCAAGCCGACCGCCGGCAGCGTGCGCCGCCGCATCGCCGCCAAGAAGCGCCGCAGCGAGGTCAAATCCCTGCGCGGTAATGTGCCGGGTGAGGAATAGGGGCCTTTCCTGCGAGGGGCGATATCCGGTAGACCCTGCTGAGCAGCATTTTTGTTCGAGTTCGGGATTTGAAGACCATGCATCTTGAGAAGCGCGTTCTGATTACGGGCGGGGCCGGCTTTATCGGCTCGTTCCTCTGCGAGCGGCTTCTGGAGGCGGGCGCCACCGTGCTCTGCGTCGATAATTTCTTCACCGGCACCCGGATGAACGTGTCCCATCTGATCGGCCATCCGCGCTTCGAGCTGATGCGGCATGACGTGTGCTTCCCGCTCTATGTCGAGGTCGACGAGATCTACAACATGGCCTGCCCGGCAAGCCCGGTGCATTATCAGTTTGACCCGGTGCAGACCACCAAGACCAGCGTTCACGGCGCCATCAACATGCTGGGGCTGGCCAAGCGGGTGAAGGCCAAGATCCTGCAGGCCTCCACATCGGAAGTGTATGGCGATCCTGTCATTCATCCGCAGCCGGAAGAATACTGGGGCAATGTGAACCCGATCGGGCCGCGCTCCTGCTATGATGAAGGCAAGCGCTGCGCCGAGACGTTGTTCTTCGATTATTACCGGCAGCACGCGTTGCGGATCAAGGTGGCCCGCATCTTCAACACCTATGGTCCGCGGATGCATCCCAATGACGGGCGGGTTGTCTCCAACTTCATTGTCCAGGCGCTGAAGGGGGAAGAGATCACCCTCTATGGCGATGGCTCGCAGACGCGCAGCTTCTGTTATGTGGACGATCTTGTGCGCGGTCTTATCAGCCTGATGGAGACGCCCGACAGCGTGACCGGGCCGATCAACATCGGTAATCCCAGCGAATTCACCATCCGTCAGCTGGCGGAGAATGTGATCGACCTGACGGGCTCGAAATCGAAACTCGTTTTCCGCCCGCTGCCGCAGGACGACCCCCGGCAGCGCCAGCCAGATATCACCAAGGCCCGCGATCTTCTGAAATGGGAGCCATCCGTCGAGTTGCGCGATGGCCTGTCAAAGACCATCGCCTATTTCGATGCGCTGCTGGCACACCGGAATATGAAGGTCTGATCAGCCCGCGATTTCAGCGCGGATGACTTCGTCGATCCGGGGGAGGTTTGCCCCTTCGATAGCCTGATCGCCGATGAAATAGCCCGGCGTGCCATTCACATTGAGCTTGCGGCCGAGGGCCTGCATGTCTGCGAGCTGTTTCTTCACGCCGTCCGATTTCATGTCGGCGCGCATCCGCTGCACATCGATGCCCAGCTGCATGGCCAGTTCATCAATCTTCTTTTCCGTCAGATCGTCATTGGATTTGAGCGCCATCAGGGCGAGGTGCATGTCGATGTATTTTCCCTGCCGGCCAGAGGCGAGCGCGGCGAGGGCGGCGGTTTCACTGATGCCGCCGAAGATCGGGTATTCCTTGAACACGACGCGGACATTGCCGTCATAGGTCTTCGGCAGATTGGCCGTCCATTCCGCCGAGCGTTTGCAGTAACCGCACCGGTAGTCGAAGAACTCAACCACGGTGACGGGCGCGTCCGCGTCGCCGACGAAATAGTCCGCGCTGTCATTGTAGAGGGCGCTGGCATTGTCCGAAATGGCTGCCTTGGCCGCGCTGGCCTGGGCCTGACGGTCCTTCTCGGTCAGGGCGATCAGCGCTTTCTCGATGATCTCGGGATTGGCGAGAATGTACTCTTCCACGATCTTTTCCACTTCCGCCCTGTCGGTCGTGCCGCCGCCCTGCGCGCAGGCTGGCAGCAGCGCGAGGCCCGCAAAGCCGAGGGCGAGAAAAGGAGAAAGACGAAGCGTACGGTTCATTTCGGGAATCCCTGATTTAGCTGGCCGGACTATAGGCACGCCGCCGGGCGCGTCCACCCGTCCTCACAGAGGGTTTATCAGCCGCGCCCTCAGGGGCGCTGACGCGAGAAATCGCCAAATGGCATGTCGCGGTTGCTGGTTTCGATGGACAGGCGCTGGCCACGGTTCTGGCGCTGGTAGAATTCCCGGTTCTCCGGATTGTTCGGATCGGTGATCAGGAGAATGTCGTCAGCCCGGCGATAGTTGGGCGTGCCACGCTCCAGCTGGTCTACGGCGCGGTGGGCAAAGCTGTTGGCCCGCACGATATCGCCCACCCAATAGGCGGACTCGGCAGTGGCCAGCTGCGCTTCGGGGCGGCGGCCCTGCTTCTCCATCGTGATTGCCAGCTGCGCCCAGGCAAAGGCGTTGTCCGGCTCCGCGATGAGCGCATCGCGCAGCGCCACTTCAGCCAGCTGCACATCGCCCTCATCATCCCGCGCGTTGAGGGAGCGGGCATAGTTGATCAGCAGCAGGGGTTGGCCGGGCTTCAGCTCCAGGGAGTGTTTGTGCGGCTCGACCGAGTCAGCAACCCGTCCGCTCTCGAACAGGATCTGGCCCTTGAGTTCGTGGAAGTAAGGGTTTTCGGGCTCCTCGGCGAGGAGCGAGTCGATATCGCGCATGGCGGACTGGATATCGGCAGCGCGGTAAGCAGAGATCGCTCTGGCATAACGGGCAGGCTTGCTGGTGTCGGTTGCCGGATAATCACGCCGCACTTTCACCGGGGAGTCGAGGAAGCCGACCAGCTTGGCCCGGAGCATCTGGTATTGCTGCAATTCCCGGTCCGTAGGCGGAACGTCCATCAGGCCGGTGGCTTCAGCCAGGGCGCGGGTTGTGCGGATACGGTCGGACGCCAGCGGGTGGGCGCGGAAATACGGATAGCGGCGCGCTTCCGACATCACTTCCTGATAGCGGAAGTTCTCGAAGAATTCGACGATACCGGCGGGGGATTGCCCCAGCGTGGCAAGGTATTTGACGGCGTGGGCATCCGCAGACGCTTCTTCGGGGCGGGTGTGCGTGAAGAAGTTGATGGCAGCGAACTGCTGCGAGCTGCCGATCAGGGCCGCGCCTGCGCCGCCTTCGCCCGCCGCAATGGCGAGCAGGCCAAGGCCGATCGACAGGAGGGCCGGGCGCATGGCAACGCCCGCCGCACGCGAGCGCGAGACAGTATGGCCGCAGGCGATATGGCAGGTTTCGTGGGCGATGACGCCCTTGATCTGACCGGGCGTTTCCGCCGCGATCATCAGGCCGGTATGGATGTGAATACGCTGGCCGTTGGCGACGAAGGCGTTCAGCGAGGGGTCGTTGATGATGTAGATGCCGACATCCTCGGGAACGAGGCCGGACACTTCCAAAATCGGGTCGGTCCATTCGCGGATGGTTTCCTCGATCTCGGCATCGCGGATCAGGCTCTGGGCTGACGCGCTGAAGGCCATGATCGCCGTTGCGGCGACCGCGGTTGCGATCCGGATGACTTTGTGTGCCACGAAGCGGCTCCTGTGGTCATTGCAATGACCATGTTAGATTAGGACTTTGCCGCGCGTATGGCGAGGTGCCCCTTGCGGTCTAACTGATTTGTCAGACTTTGCCTGACGCGAAAGTGAACGTGAGGGCCGGATCGAGGCGGACCCCGGTTTCCGTTCCCTGGACAATTCCGGACATAGGCGGGACAAGCGCGGTCAGTTTCAGGCCCTGCAGGTCCAGCGTCAGGCGCGTCAGCGGCCCGGTCATGCGGGCAGAGAGGATAGTGGCGCGGATCGGCGAGGCCGGGTCGATGCAGACGCCTTCCGGCCGCACCAGGATCAGCGCGCCGGGATCCTGTCCATTGAGAAGGCCGGCCGGCGCGGTGCCGGCTGGAAAACGGTTCAGGGGGCCAAGGGCGCCTGCCACGGCGGCGCTGACGGGGCGGGTGTAGATCTCGCTGGCCGCGCCTTCCTGCAACAGCTTACCCTGGCTCAAGATCGCAATGCGGTCTGCATGTTCCAGGGCTTCGGCGGGATCATGCGTGACCAGCAGGGCGGGGATACCGGCGGCGCGAATGGCGTCGAGGGCGGCGTCGCGCACGCTGTCGCGCAGGCTGGGGTCGAGGCCCGAGAACGGCTCATCCATCAGGATGGCGGCAGGCTCCGGCGCCAGAGCGCGGGCGATGGCAACGCGCTGCTGCTCGCCGCCGGAAAGCTCATGCGGATAGGCATTGGCGCGCGGCTCAAGGCCGAGGCGGGCGAGCCAGGCCTGCGCGCGGGCCGCGGCCTCAGCCTTGGGCAGATGCTTCAGGCCGAAGGCGACATTGCGCGCCGCGGTGAGGTGGGGAAAGAGGGCAAAATCCTGGAAAATCAGGCCAATGCGGCGTTTTTCGGCGGGCACCGTGCGGCCGGGCGCAGAGAGAATTTCCTCGCCGAGGCGGATTTCGCCTTCATCTACGCCTTCAAGACCTGACAGCAGGCGCAGCAGAGTAGACTTGCCAGCGCCGGAGCCGCCGAGCAGCGCGGTGATCTGGCCTGGGGGCAGGCTGAGGCTGACGCCATCGACAACCGCACGGTCGCCATAGCGGCGGGTTACCCCATGAGCAGAAAGCGGCGCGCTCATTGATCCTCACCGGGGCGGGAGCGGGAAAGCTGCCAGGAGAGGAGGATCACCGGCACAAGACCCGCTGCCGTAATCAGCAAAGCCGGCAGCGCGGCAGCGGCAAGGCGTTCGTCGCTGGCATAGGCATAGGCGCGCACGGACAGGGTATCCCAGTTGAAGGGCCGCAACATCAGGGTGGCCGGCAGTTCTTTCAAGGCCTCAACGAAAAGGATGAGGGCGGCGACCGCTGCCCCGGAAAGGGCGATGGGAAGGTCAACCTCGAAGGCCTGGCGGGTGGGGCTGGCGCCGAGGCTGCGGGCGGCGTTGGAGAGAGAGGCGGGCGCGCGGGCAAGGGCGGCGGCCATCGGTTCGGTTCCGGCAGCGGTGAAGCGGGAGGCATAGACCCAGGTGAGGGCAAGAAGGGCCACGCCGCCAGAGAGGGTGACCGGGAAAAGCGCAATAATTGCTAGGGCCCCGAGCGCAAGAACAGCGCCGGGGATGGAGTAGCCGGAGACAGCGCTGGCGCGGGCAAAAAGAGCTGCCGGGCCTTTGGCGCGGGCGGCCAGTACGATCATCAGGGCGAGGACAAAGGCGAAGATCGCGCCAGCGCCAGCCAGCATCACCGAGTTTACCAGGGCGTCCCAGATGGGCGCTGCGCGGGTGCCCGTCTCGATACTTCTCCAGACAAGGCGGCCCACCGGCAGGCCAAACGCGATCAGAAACAGGACAAAACAGGACAGGCTGGCCCCAAGAGCGGGCAGGCCGGTCAATTGCGTGCGCGAGACGTGCCGCCAGCGGATGGAGGAATGCTGGCTGCCCGCGCGGCCCCGTCCCCAGCGCTCGGTGAGAATGAGGACGGCGATCACGCCGATCAGCACGAAGGCCAGCCGGGCAGCGGCGGCGGGCTCGCCAAAGCTTTTCCAGGCGCGGACGATGCCGAAGGTGAGGGTGGGAACGCCCAGGAACTCGGCGGCGCCATAATCGGCCGCCGCCTCCATCAGGGCAAGGGCGAGCCCGGCGGCGATGGCCGGGCGGGCGGCGGGCAGGGCAACCGCCCAGAAGCTGCGCCCGGGGCTGGCGCCGAGGCTGCGGGCCGCCTCAAGGGCGCAGACCGACTGGGACACGAACGCCGAGCGCGCGGTGAGATACACGTAGGGATAGAGAGTGCAGGCCAGGACGAAAGCGAGGCCCGGCAGGGAGCTGATGTCCGGAAACCAGTAGTCGCGCGCCGACCAGCCGGTTACGTCGCGCAGGGCGGACTGGAGCGGGCCGCCCACCCCGGCAAGGTCTGCCCAGGCATAGGCGAGCACATAACCCGGCGCGGCCAGCGGCAGGATCAGCAGCCATTCGAACACGGCCCGGCCCGGAAAGCGGAACATGGTGACCAGCCAGGCGGCCGGCACGGCAAACAGCAGGCAGAGCGCGCCGGTGAGCGCAAGCACGCTGATCGTACCGCCAAGATAACGCAGCAGCAGCGTCTCGCGGATATGCGTCCAGGTGGGGCCGCCGCCGTCAAACAGGCCGGCCAGCAGCACCATGATCACAGGCACCGCAATGACGATGCCGGCGACGAGCGCCGGCACCTGTCTTGAGATCGGAATGGCGGTGGCCTGTGTCAGTTCCAGCCCGCGCGATCAAAGATCGCCTGCGCCTCTGCCTGATGCGTGCCCAGCTCCGTGAGGGGGAAGTCGCTTTCCTCGAAGCCGGTCACCTGTTCGAGGCCGGCCGGAACTGTAGCACCGGCAACAATGGGGAAGTCCTTGTTCTCGGTGGTCAGCAGCTCCTGGCCCTTGGGGGTGGCGAGGTATTCGATGAACTGGATGGCAAGATCCGGGGATGGCGCGTTGGCGGCAACCGCAGCAGCGACGACGTTCACATGGGTGCCATTGCCATTCTGATCAGGGAAGGAGAGCTGGGTCTTGGCCGTCTTCAGCCGCTCTTCCGGCGTGCCGGTGGCAAGGCGCACCCAGTAGTAGTGGTTGACGAGGGCAACCGCGCATTCGCCGGCAGCGACTGCTTCAATCTGGGCGGTGTCGCCGCCCTGCGGCTTGCGGGCGAAGTTTGCGACGACGCCTTTTGCCCATTCTTCTGCGGCTTCAGGACCGTTGCGGCCGATAAGCTCGCCCATCAGGGAGAGGTTGTAGATATTGGTGGACGATCGCACGCAGACTTCGCCTTTCAGGCGCGGATCGGCGAGATCGGCATAGGTGGCAACTTCATCGGCCGAAACGACCTGGGGATCATAAACGATGATGCGGTAGCGTTTGGTGAGGCCGAACCAATGGCCGTCTTTTTCCCGCAGCTGGGCGGGAATGGCGGCGGAGAGTTTTTCGGAAGTGACGCCCTGCGTGAAGCCAGCTTCCTGGAAGCGGTAAAGCGCGCCGGCGTCCGATGCGATGATAACATCCGCGGGAGAGCGCGAGCCTTCGGCCCTCATCGTTTCCAGAAGTTCGGGCGCGCCGGATTCGCGGACATTCACGCGGATACCGGTCTCAGCCTCGAAGGCGGCGTACATCGCTTTGTCGGAATCATAGTGACGCGCGGAATAGACATTGATCGTGCCGTTGAGGCCGGCCGCCGGGGCGGCGGTTTCTTCGACGGCGGCGGGCGTTTCCGGCGCGCTTGGCGCATCCGGATTGCCGCAAGCCGCAAGGGCGAGCGCCAGACCGGCAACGGCGAGAATACGTTTCATATCAGGTTCCTTAAGAGCTGGCGGGACCAAACCATGTTTGAGAATGAATCGCAACTCTGTGATGTCGCGACGTTTTGCCCAAATATTGCACAGACCGCCCATGATCCCTGCTGTTTCCGGAAGTTACAGGGAACCAACGGGGCAATGGCAGAGTTTTTGCAGTTGCGAAAACACTTCAGGCTTCTGGTACAGTCTGTTAATAGACTGGTAACGAATAGACGGGTGGTGGAATGACGGATGTCATCGTCGACTTCGATATAGCGTCTTCGGACGAGGATCTGCGCCTTGCTGCTCTGATCGACGCGTTCGTGGAAAAGCAGGATGCGATGGGGCAATGGGATGCCGCATCGTTGGAACTGATGGTGCGCACGGGTTTTGGCCCGGCGGGCGAGCGCCTGAAACAGCTGATTTTCCAGAGCCGTGAAGCGGCAGAAGCCTTCTGCAATTTCTGGATGACCGAGACCGGGCTTCAGGTCGCCCACTTTCCGTACTGACACTGCGCGCTTAAAAGGCGCCCATGATCAGGGCCGGTTCGCGTAATTCTTCCTCTCAGCCACGGGTCGCCATCATTGGCGCGGGCATTATTGGCCTCAGCCTTGCGTTCGAGCTGGCGTTTCGCCGTGGCACACAGGTTACCCTTTTTGACACGCGGGCATGCGGGCGCGGCGCAAGCTGGGCTGCGGCCGGCATGATTGCCCCGGCCTTCGAGGCGGCGGCTGAGGCGGGCGTTCACCCCCGGCTGTTCGATCTTTGCCTTGAGAGCGCAAACTTGTGGCCGGACTTCGCCGCCGAGATTGAGCGCGCCTCGGGCCTGCCGTCCGGTTTTGAGCCTGCCCCGGCGCTGGCCGTGGCGATGGAGGCAGGCGAGGCGGCGCATCTGGCGGCAATCGGGCGGGTACTCGCCGCGCGCGGGGTGGCGCACAGGGCGCTCAGTGGCGAAGACGTTCGCAGGCTTGAACCCGCCCTTTCCGGTGAGGTTCTGGGCGGGCTGGAGCTTGAGACCGATACCCGCGTGGACAATCGCCGGACGGTGACCGCATTGCTGGCCGCCTTGGTCGCCAACCCGCGTGTGAGCTTTGTGGACGGGCCTGCGCCGCTCAGATCCAGCGGCGGACGCATTGTGCTGGAGGGGCATGACGCCGTGATCGTGGCGGCGGGGTGGGAAACGTCTGTCATCAAGGTGGAGGAGCAGGGCGCGCTCTACAGCCTGGTGAACTGGGACACGGCGCTGGACGATATAGATTGCCACGGCGGGCAGATGCTGTCGGTGGCGGCCGGAGAGGGCGCACCCCGGCGGGTGGTGCGCGCGGGGCATGTGTATCTGGTGCCGCGTGGCGGGCAGGTGGTGATCGGGGCGACGATGGAAACCGGCCGGGTGATCGATACGCCGGAAGACGAGGTGATCGAGGCGCTGCGGGCCGAGGGCGTGAAACTCTGCCCGGCGCTCGCGGGTGCGCTGGTGACCGAGCGGTGGGCCGGTGTGCGCCCCGGAACGCCCGATCACGCGCCCTTCATCGGGGAGACTGCGGCGCCGTGCGTCTATGTGGCGGCAGGGCATTACCGGAATGGCATCCTGCTGGCGCCGGTGACCGCGCAGATCATTGCCGACCAGATCCTAGGACAGGACGCGGGCGCGCTTGCCGCTACGTTCACCCCGCGCCGGGCCTGTTCCGCGACGGCCTGACGCTGGACGTGCCTGCCCGCGCGCCTTAAGTCTCGGCGCCAAAGGGAGCTTACGCCATGCATGTGATCCAGCCGATGACCGAAGATCAGGCCGCCATCCGCGACGCGGTGGCCAAGACGCTGGAGCCGTTTGACGACGCCTATTGGGCCAAGACCGACGAGACGGGCGAATGGCCGGAAGCTTTCTGCGACGCGATGGCCAAGGGTGGCTGGCTCGGCATTGCGTTTCCCGAAGAATATGGCGGCGCGGGGCTGGGGCTGACCGAAGCGGCGCTGATGATGCAGACCGTGACGCGCACGGGCGCGGGCTTTTCCGGCGCCTCGGCGATCCACCTCAACATCTTCGGGCCCAAGCCGCTGGAGAAGTTCGGCAACCCGGAACTCAAGCGCGAGAACCTGCCCAAGATCATCTCCGGCCAGGAGAAGATGTGCTTTGCCGTGACCGAGCCCAATTCCGGCCTCGACACGTCCAGCCTGGAGACCAAGGCCGAGCGGACCAACAAGGGCTATGTCATCAATGGCCGGAAGATCTGGACGACAGGTGCTCAGCGTGCGGACAAGATCCTGATCATCGCGCGCACCACGCCGAAGGACCAGTGCGCGAAGCCCTATATGGGCCTTTCGCTGTTTTATACCGATCTGGATCGCGGCAAGATCGACGCCAAGCCGATCCCGAAAATGGGCCGCAAGGCGGTGGAGTGCAACGCGCTGTTCATCGACGGGCTGGAAGTCCCCAAGGAACACCTGATCGGCGAGGAAGGCGACGGCTTCAAATACCTGCTGCAGGGCCTCAACCCTGAGCGCGTGCTGTTTGCCGTTGAGTCCGTTGGTCTCGGCTTTGCGGCGCTGGAGCGGGCGACGCGCTATGCCAATGAGCGGGTGGTGTTTGGCCGCCCGATTGGCCAGAACCAGGGCATTGCTCATCCCCTCGCCAAGTCGTGGGCGGAGCTTTCAGCCGCAGAGCTGCTCGCCTACAAGGCGGCGGCGCTTTATGATGCGGGCGCTGATTGTGGCGCGGAAGCCAACGCGGCGAAATATCTGGGTACGGAGGCTGGCTTCACCGCCTGTGAAACCGCCGTGCTGACCCATGGCGGCATGGGCTATGCCAAGGAATATCATGTCGAGCGGATGATGCGTGAGGCGATGCTGGCGCGGATTGCGCCGGTGAGCCGCGAGATGATCCTGAACTTCATCTCCGAGCGCGTGCTGGGCCTGCCGAAGAGCTACTGATCGGTAGGCGGACTAAAGGCCATCTGCACCTTTCATCAGCTGGAAGAATTCTTCCTTGCTGTTGGTGCGCGGATAGGGCGTGGCGGGAACCGGTGCGCCGAGGAAGGCGCAGAGTGGCTCCCAGCCATCCTTGGCGGAGTGAATCAGCAGGCGGTTTGCCGGAATTTCGGCCTTTACGGCGGCTTCATGCGCATGGAAGGCGGCGATGACGCTTTCCTTGTCGAAGGTTGGCCCGAGACTGCGGTGAAGGACTTTCAGCACCATGTTGAACCATTCGACCGCTGGCGGCGGCCAGTTGTCGGGCGCGGTCAGCGTGGAGAGGATCGTCTGGGAAATGCTGTCATACCAGCTTTCGGCGGAGCGCGTTGAGAGGATGATTTTGGCCTGCGGATAGGCTGCAGCGAGTTCGCGCCAGAAGGCTGCCGTTGGCCAGTCCACCGCTGCCTTGTAGCCTTTGTAGATCGCCTCAAAGTCAGGCTTTCCGGCTACTGCCGCATTCCAGAGCGGCACCTGGGACGCGCCATTCTCCAGCACCTCTTTCATGTGGTGGCAGGGGCCGAAGCCGATTTCTTCCAATGCCAGTTTGAGAGAGAGCGTACCTGTGCGGCCAAAGCCTGCGCTGATTACAGAGAGTGTCATTTTGTCCCCCATAGCGCTCTGAACGGCGCTTGTTTCAAGACACTAGCACGGGCGAGCTCTGCGCAAAACGCTCTGGCGATTGACCCGCCCTTTGCGGGCCGGGTAAGCGACAGGCACAGGTTTCAGACAAGGCGCTCCTCCCATGCCGCAGATATTCGTTCCAAAGCGTTTCAATGGCCCGCCGGATACAGCCAATGGTGGCTATGTGGCTGGGCTGATTGCGAGCGAGATGCGCAAGGCCGGCATGGGCGGGGCGATCGAAGTGTCGCTGCGCGCGCCGCCGCCGGTTGAGGCGGCGATGGACCTCGTGATTGCAGACGGGGCCTGTGAGTGCCGCCATGGAGAGACGGTTGTGGGGGCCGCGCGGCGCGTGGAGACGCTAGGCCGTGCGCCGGCCGCGCCATCGCTCGATGTGGCTGCGCAGGGACGGGACAATTTTCCGCCGGCAGCTGATCATGCTTTCCCCCATTGCTTCGTGTGCGGACCAGCACGGAGCGAGGATGGGCTCTGCATCTTCACCGGACGCCCGCATAGCTATGACGGGGTGACCGATGTGTGGACGCCTGAGGCAGATTATGCCGATGCCGAGGGCCTGGTGCGCGAGGAAGTGTTGTGGGCGGCGCTCGATTGCCCCGGAGCGTTTGCCATTGGCTTTCAGGAGCGCCCAATGGTGCTGGGGCGGATCAGGGGCGAGGTGCTGCGCCGGCCCGAGGCAGGCGCGCCGCTGATCGTGGCGGCCTGGCATCTCTATGACGATGGCCGCAAGCATGGCGCGGCGAGCGCACTGTTCACCGCAGACGGCGAGCTCCTGGCGCAGACCGAACAGCTCTGGATCGAGTTGAAGTAGGCAGTTCCTATTTCTTCAGCACAAACCGCGCCACACCCAGCACGCCGGCGAGGATAGAGCCGAGGCCGCCGAGCAGGACGAAGAGCGGGTTGGCCTGATCTGCGAAGGCGATGGCGCGGTTGAGGCCGGAGACCTTCACTGTCACCGTGTCGCGATAGGTGCGCAGGGGCACGACTTCATTTGCGTCCACCGCGAAGATCTCGAAGGTGAGGTCATGGTCGCCAGCGCTGAGCGCGGTGACCGACCAGCGCCAGGTATTCTCCGTCAGCGGAGAAAGCGACTGAACGGGCGGCGAAGTCGGTACGATGGTGAAGGCGGCGCCGGAGAGGCGGACTTCCACACGGTCTGACACGCGGGCGGTGCCTTCCTCGATCACGCCGCGGCCAGGCAGCGCGTCAGCCGCCGTGGTGTCGCCGGTCGCGTCGATGGCGAAGGTGACATCAAAGGCGCGCTTGTATTCGGCTGAGGCGGGCGTCTCATGCGCGACGGGCACGGTCTTCAGCGTATCGATAAAGGATTCGGAGACGGCGGCGGTGACGTTGGGATCGTCGATGTCCACCGCTTCGGGCGGCGCGGGAGCGGCGGCCTCTTCGCCCGCCGAGGGCTCGGCCCGCATCGCGCGCGCCATGGGGGCGCTATCTGCCGGGCCTTCCTCGACCATCGGCTGGAAATTGAAGTCGTCATCGGTAACCGGCGCCGATTCGATGCTGGCTTCCGGTTCTGCCGGAGAAGCTGCCGGGGGCGTTTCGTCCTGGACGGGCGGCGGCGGCGCTGGTGCAGGCGCCTCAGCGAGGGGGATATCCTGCGGGGCCGCTGTGATCGCCGGGGCAGCGTCCTTCGGGAAGTAACGCTCCATCAGGGCGGCGCCCCCGAGACCAGCCGCCGCCAGCCCGGCAATAACCAGAAGGATGGAAATCAAGCGCATCATGCCGGCGTCTCCCCGATCGCGTTGCGGAGCAGTGTAACAGAGTCAGGTGGCAGGGAAACTGCCCCGGCTAGCCTCATAGAAGGCAATTGCGGCAGCATTGGACACGTTGAGGCTTTCCATTTCCGCCGCAATCGGGATGCGGGCAAGCTCGGCGCAGGCCTTGGCCACGGCGGGGCGCAGGCCGGGCCCTTCGGCGCCCAGGACGATGGCAACCTTTGCCGCCCCTTTGACCGCCTGATCGAGCGGGCGGGCGCTTTCGCCGGCAAGCCCAACCGTGTGGAAACCGGCCTCGCCGAGTTCTTCCAGGGCACGGGCAATGTTCACCGCGCGGATTTCGGTGACGCTTTCAATCGCCCCGGCAGCGCTTTTGGCGACGACCCCGGTGATCGGCGGGGCGTTGCGGGTCTGCAGGACCAGGCCGGTGAAGCCGAACGCGGCGGCCGAGCGGAAAATGGCGCCGAGATTATGCGGGTCTGAAACCTGGTCGAGCACGGCAATGCGCGTGGCGCCCGCAGCAATCACGTCCTCCAGCACGGCCTCTTCCAGCGGGTCGGCCCGCAGGGCGATGCCCTGGTGCACTGCGCCGGGGGGCAGGCGCTGATCGATTTCCTTGGCAGTGACGATCTGCGGGGAGAGCCGTCCTGCCGGGAGTTTCTGGGCGGCGTTTTCGGTGGCCAGCAGCGTGTGGAAACGCCGGGCGGGGTTGGCCAGGGCCGCCATCACGGCATGGGTGCCCCACAGCCAGACGGGGCCGCCTTCTTCCTCGCGGCGGGAAAACCGTTGAGTTTCCGGGCGGTCGGGGCGAGTTGCCACATCTGTGTTCTGACGCCGTTTTGGGTGGTTGCGCCGCATGATGTTCGTCCTTATAAGGCCGCTTCCAGCGTAGAGCCGGGGCGGGAAACCGCCCTTGTGAAGCGACTGCGCGGCGGCGTCAAATGGCGTATGTCGCGGGGGCCCGTGGAGGGATGGGAGAGTGGTTAAATCCATCAGACTGTAAATCTGACCGCCTAGCGTACGCTGGTTCGAATCCAGCTCCCTCCACCACCCCCGCGCCGCCGGTCGCTTGCCGGAATGGGTTTTTTTCCTACAGAGACTTTTCCTTTGCCAGGGCCGGGGCAGACCGCGTCTCCGTAAGCTGATACGCGGCATTGGCCGTTGGCGCCGGGGATTTGCACCACCTGCGGGTCAGCCAGTCATAGGCAGGCTTTTCGATTGCGTGGTGAGCGACGATCGCCAGCAGGATCGACAAGCCCCAGGCAAACAACAGGCCCGGCACGTAGTCCTGCGGCCAGAAGCCTGTCTCTTTCATGATCTTCAACACGATCATGTGCCCGATATACATCGCGAAAGAGATTTCCCCGAGGAAGCGAAATTGCCGGGCAATGCCCGTCCAGAAAGTGCCGGGGCTGGCGAGCAGTAGGATGACGGCCCCGTAGAGCGGCAGATAAAGGAAATCCGTCTTGTAGGGGCTGGGCAAGGAGAGCGTTGCCACGAACAGGAGCAGGAGAACGCCGACACCGAGTGTCCGCAGGCGCGATTCGCGTTCGAACCAGTCCCTGTGCGCGGCGAAGATCCGATAAGCGAGGATGCCCATCGGCATGGTGATGAAGCCACGCAGCAAGCCGATATTGAGAAAGCCGAATACGTTGGAAACCTGCTTGTTCAGACTGTCGACCGTGAAGAAAAGGATAGCCGCGCTGATCAGGCCGAGGGCGGCAAGCAACAGGGTGTTCCAGCGGCGGTTCGGTATCGCCAGGATCACGACGGCGAGCGCCAGATTGACGATCAGCTCCACTGACAATGACCAGGAGGGATAATTGAAGGCGTTCGTGTGCCAGTCGCCGAAACCGGCATTGTGAAGCAGCAGGACGTTGAGCAGCAGACCGAGCTCGTTGATGGCATCTCCGCTGAGATACATCACCAAAACAAAGCAGAAGAGGGAAGCCAGATGCAGCGGCCAGAGCCGGAAGGCGCGCTTCTTGGTGAACTCCCAGATATCGAAGCTAGGCCTGTCGTAAAAAGCATATGCCAGCACGAAACCGGAGAGCAGGAAGAACACGTCCACGACCAGATAGCCGCGCGAACTCGTGATCAGGCCGCCCCGGTCGGGCCAAAGCTCAAAATGGTAATGGCCGTAAATCACCAGCAGGGCGCCGATGCCGCGCAGGGCATCAAGCATGATAAACCTTGGGCCCCGAGTGGGGAGGCGGGATTTCGCCAAATGGCCTGTCAGCGCCGGTGGAGGCAGTTTGGTAAACAAAGAAAATTCCCAGATGGCCGGCTTGCCTGATTGTAGAGCAAGACACGTGCCACCCGCGGGGGGGCGAAAGAAGCGGTGAAAAATGTGCAGGCTGAGCTTGTTTGGCGGCTCAATCGCTCATATTACCAAGCGCTCGGAAGCGGGCGGGTATAGCATAATGGTAATGCACCAGCCTTCCAAGCTGTGTATGTCGGTTCGATTCCGTCTACCCGCTCCAGCCCGTTTCCCCTGATCGCCTGACAAATCGCGCCCTCGGGCGAGGCCGCCGGATGAACGGGCGCTCTTCGGCGCGTTTCGCCCTATGCAAATGCAGGTGTGCGCTTTAGGGCGCGGGGGATTTGCCGGGCGCTTGTTGCCGTTGGGCGACCCCCGGAAGGCGAATTGAATCAATGCCCAGCATTTCCTCCCCCGTTCGGTTTACCGGACGGGTTTTACATTGCGCTTTCGGTCTGTTCCGGCTTTCTAGGGAATAAGCGCAACAGTTTCAGGACACCGCATGCTCGCTCCGCTCCTCGAGAGTTCGGTCTTCCAGATCAGTTTCGTTCTGGTCCTTGTTGTCTTTGTATTTTTCGGTTTCATCCGGGAGAAGATACCGGCCGATGTGGTCGCCCTGATCGCGATGGGCGCGCTGATGCTGACGGGTATCCTGTCCGTCAACGAGACGATTGCGGTCTTCTCCAATTCGGCGCCGATTACAGTCGCGGCGATGTTCATCCTGTCGGCGGCGCTCGAGCGAACCGGGGTCATCGACTATGTGGGGCGCGCCGTCGTCAGGCTGGCGAACGGCGGGTCACCTGCCATCGCCGTCGTGGTGATGATGGCGGCTGTCATCTTTCTCTCGGCCTTCATCAACAACACGCCGGTTGTGATCATCCTGATCCCTGTCGCCATTCGCCTCGCCAAGGCGATCAATATTACCCCCTCCAAGCTGTTGATGCCGCTGTCGTTCGCGGCCATCTTCGGCGGCACCACCACGCTGATCGGCACCTCGACCAATATTCTGGTCGATGGCGTTTCCCAGAACCAGGGTATGGCGCCCTTCGGGATGTTCGAGATTACGCTGGCCGGGATGATCTTTGCGGCCGTGGGGGTCACTTATACTTCTGTGCTCGGCCCCTTCCTGCTGCCCAAGCGCGAGACGCTGGCGGCGATGCTGCCCGATCAGAAGGAACGCCGCTTCATCGCGCAGATCCTTATCCCGCTAAACTCTGATCTGATCGGCAAGACGATCGCCGAGACCGGGTTCACGGCGGAAAAGGGGTTCACCGTGATCGACGTGTTCCGGGAGGGCGTGTCGCTGCGGGCGGATCTGAAGAAAATCGTGCTGCAGGCGGGCGACCGGATCGTGCTGCGCTCGCCGGTTTCGGAAATGCTCACGCTCAAGGAGGCGGGCAGTATCGCGATTGGAACGCAGGGCGGGAAACAGGCTTCCTTCGAGCCGGTGCAGACCACCGAGACGGTGATCATGGAAGGCGTGATCGGCCCCCATTCGCGCCTCATCGGGCGGCGTCTGGCCGGCCTTGGCCTCGCGCGCCTCTATGGCGTTTATGTGCTCGCTATTCACCGGCGCGGTGAGAACATGGCTTCCCAAATCAACGAGCTGCGCTTTGAAGTGGGCGACACCGTTCTGCTGGAGGGCCCGCCGCGCGGCATGCGCGAGATGTTTGACGAGGGCTTGCTGAACAACCTCACCGAAAGCTCCGACCGGGCCATCCGGCGCGACAAGGCGCCGGTGGCGATTGCCGCCGTGCTGATGGTGATGGGCCTGGCTGCCATCGAGTTGATGCCGATTGCCGGCCTTGCCCTGATTGCCGCCACGGCTGTGGTGGCTTTCGGCTGTCTTGATCATCAGGAAGCCTACCGGTCGATCCAGTGGGATATCCTGATGCTGATCTTCGGCATGCTGGCGCTCGGCACGGCGATGGACAAGACCGGGGCAGCGGCTGTGGTGGTCGGTCTGCTCTCGCAGGTCGCGGGCGGGGCGGGGCCCCTCATCCTGTTGATCATCGTCTACGCCTTCACCTCCATGGTCACGGAGATCATGAGCAACAATGCGGCGGCGATCCTGATCACACCGCTGGCGATTGGGCTTGCCCACGGCCTGGGCGTCGACCCGCGCCCTTTCATCGTGGCGGTCATGTTTGCCGCAAGCGCCAGTTTTGCCACCCCCATCGGATACCAGACGAATACGCTGGTTTACCGGGCGGGGGGGTATGCGTTCATGGATTTTGTCAGGTTCGGCTTGCCTCTGAATCTGATCTTTGTGGCGGTTGCCGCGATCGTGATCCCGATTTTCTGGCCGCTCGTGCCGGTCACACCACAGGGGTGATGCTCTCCTTTTGTGCAGCAAAAGCGCCTGTTTGCATGATTTTCGGGCGGGTTTGGCCGCAAGTGAGCGCCTAAGAGAAGGGCGTTGAGTGCTGCAAAATACGGCGTAAGGATACGTCGATGGCTGAAACTCCACGGTTTTTCAACGAGATGGACGGCAGCGGTGAAAAACCCCGCGCTCCCTATGCACGTTATTGCGATTGGTTTGCCGACGAACCTCCCGAGCGTCTCCGCCGGAAGGCACGCGAGGCGGAGACGTTCTTCCGCCGGACCGGCATTACCTTCAACGTCTATGGTGCCGCCGATGCGGACGAGCGGCTGATCCCGTTCGACGTCGTGCCCCGGATCATTTCCGGCAAGGAATGGGCGCGGCTGACCAAAGGCATCGAGCAGCGGGTGCGGGCTATCAACGCCTTCCTGCACGACATCTATCACCGCCAGGAAATTCTGCGCGCCGGGCGTATTCCGGTGGATCTGATCCAGAACAATGACGCCTTCCTGCCGAAGATGATCGGCGTGGTGCCCCCGGCCAAGGTTTATACTCATATTGTCGGCGTTGACCTGGTGCGCACCAGTGAGAACGAGTTTTTCGTTCTGGAGGATAATGCCCGCACACCGTCGGGCGTTTCCTACATGCTGGAGAACCGGGAAACGATGCTCCACATGTTTCCGGAGCTGTTCACCAAAATCCGTGTGCGCCCCGTCAGCGACTATCCTAAATCCCTGCGCCGCTCCCTGGCGGCCTGCGCGCCGGCGGCCTGCACGGGCCGTCCCGTGGTGGCGGTGCTGACGCCCGGCATCCACAACTCGGCCTATTACGAACACGCCTTCCTGGCTGACCAGATGGGCGCCGAACTGGTGGAGGGGCATGACCTGCGCGTGGTCGATGGGCGGATCGCGATGCGCACCACGCTCGGCTACACGCCTATCGATGTGCTCTATCGCCGGGTGGATGATGATTATCTCGATCCCCTGAACTTCCGGCCCGACTCAATGCTGGGCGTGCCGGGGATTCTCGATGTCTACCGCGCCGGCGGTATCACCATCGCCAATGCGCCGGGCACCGGAATTGCCGACGACAAGGCGATCTATTCCTACATGCCTGACATTGTTCAGTTCTATACCGGCGAGAAGCCGATCCTGAAGAATGTGCCGACCTGGCGCTGCTCTGAGCCCTCATCCCTGTCCTATGTGCTTGAGCATCTGCACGAACTCGTTGTGAAGGAGGTGCATGGATCGGGCGGGTACGGAATGCTGGTGGGGCCGGCCGCGTCGAAGAAGGAAATCGAAGCCTTCCGCGCCAAGCTGCAGGCGCGTCCATCCGCCTATATTGCCCAGCCCACACTGGCGCTTTCCACCGTGCCGATCCTCACGCGAGCGGGCCTCGCGCCGCGCCATGTGGACTTGCGGCCTTTCGTGCTCGTCTCGCCCGATGGCATCGAGATCACCCCCGGGGGCCTGACGCGCGTGGCGCTGAAGAAGGGCTCCCTGGTCGTGAACTCCAGCCAGGGCGGCGGCACGAAAGACACCTGGGTTCTGGAGGAATAGGCGATGCTTGGGAAAACCGCAGGCGGCCTCTTCTGGATGTTCCGTTATCTGGAGCGGAGCGAGAATACCGCGCGTCTCGTCGACGCCGGCTTCCGCATGGCGCTCACCCGTTCTGATCATGCCGAGGACGAATGGGCCTCGATCATTGATACCGCCTCCGCCCGCCATGATTTCCTGGCTGCCGGCGGAAAATTCGATGGCCAGAGCGTCGTCAATTTCCTGCTGCGGGATCCGGGCAATCCGTCTTCGGTCATCTCTGTAACCGAGGCGGCGCGGAACAATGCCCGCCTGGTGCGCACGGCGCTGACGCGGGAAGTGTGGGAGGCGGTCAACGAATCCTGGATCGTGCTCAAGGATGTCCTGGCGCGGCCCATCAAGGAAACGGAGCTGCCCGAGGTTCTGGGGATCATCCGCAAGCAGAGTTCACTTGTGCGCGGCGCGACGGTCGGCACCATGCTGCGCAATGACATCTACAACTTCGCGCGGGTTGGCACATTTGTGGAGCGGGCGGACAACATCGCGCGTATTCTGGACGTGAAATATTATGTGCTGCTGCCATCGGTGACGCTGGTGGGGTCCACGCTGGACAATGTGCAGTGGGAGACGATCCTGCGCTCGGCCTCGGCTGAGCGGGCATTCCGCTGGCTGTATGGCGGAGAGGCGCGCGCCAGCACGATTGCCGACTTCCTGATCCTTGACCGGCGGATGCCGCGCTCGCTGCTGTATTGCCTGCGCAAGATTGCCGGAAACCTGGGACATCTGTGTTCGGACTACAACACCCGCGCGCCGAGCCTCGACATGGCGCTGTCGATGCGGGATGATCTTGAGGATCGCAGTATCGAACGCATCATGGATAGCGGCCTGCATGAATTTCTGCTGGCCTTCATTCAGAACAACAACGCGCTCGCCCATCAGGTCGAGCAGGACTTCCGCTTCTACAACTGAGGACAGGAACATGCTTCTCAGGATCCTGCACAAGACGCGCTCAGTGTATGATAATCCGGTCGGCTACGGCCTGCTGCAGCTTCGCATGACACCCAAGCCGCGCCCGAACCAGCAGGTGTTAAACTGGAAGACCGTCATCGAAGGCGGAAAGGTCGAGGCGGAGTTTGATGATCAGCATGCAAACCGTGTGCATCTCGTCAGCATGGAGGCGGGGCATTCGGAACTGACGATCACCTGTGAAGGCGAGGTCGAAGTGCGTGATACGGCCGGGGTGGTTGGGCCGCATACCGGTTTTGCCCCGCTCTGGCTGTTCCGTCGCGCGACGCCGCTGACCCGGCCCGGGCCGCACATCCGCAGGCTCGCCAAGGCTGTTCCCGATGCCAGCGGCGGCGATGTTCCCCGCCTGCATGCGCTGGCCGAGATTGTGCGCGGCGCGGTGCGCTATGAAACCGGCCGCACGGACCCGGACACGAAGGCCGAGGAGGCGGTCGAGGCTGGCCATGGCGTATGTCAGGATCATGCGCACATCTTCATTTCGGCGGCGCGCCTGCTGGGCTATCCGGCGCGCTATGCGGGCGGCTATCTGATGATGAATGACCGCGTGGAGCAGGAGGCGGGCCATGCCTGGGCAGAGGTGCATGTGGAGGGGCTTGGATGGGTCGGGTTTGATGTCTCCAACGCCATCTCGCCGGATGACCGCTATGTTCGCGTGGCGACAGGTCTTGACTATGCCGAGACCGCTCCTGTTTCAGGTATGCGCTTCGGTGAGGCCACCGAATCGATGAATGTCCTGATCCAGGTACAACAACAATAAGAAGGCGCTGAAAGCGGCTCACCCATGACGTATTGTGTCGGAATGAAGCTCGATCGCGGACTGGTCTTCATGTCGGACACCCGCACCAATGCGGGCGTCGACAATGTTTCCAAGTTCCGCAAGCTGTTTACCTGGTCCAAGCCCGGCGAGCGTGCGCTGGTGTTGATGACGGCAGGCAACCTTGCCACCACCCAGTCAGTAGTCAGCATTCTGGAGGAGCGCACCAAGGCGCCTTCGGAGCGGCGCCCCTCGATTCTCGAACTGCCGACCATGTTCCAGATCGCGCGGCTGGTCGGGGAAACATTGCGGGAGGTGATCCAATCCAACGCGGCCACCGGGCAGAAGGCTGATTCCACCTTTAACTCGACCATGATCCTCGGCGGCCAGATCAAGGGCGTCGAGCCGCGGCTGTTCCTCATCTATCCGGAAGGCAATTTCATCGAGGCGAGCGACGACACGCCCTTCTTCCAGATTGGTGAGACCAAATATGGCCGGCCCATTCTGGTACGCGCCTATGACCCGGCGATGGAGGTGGAAGAAGCCGTGAAGCTGCTGATGGTGTCGTTCGATTCCACGATCAAGGCGAATCTCTCGGTGGGCCTGCCGCTGGATCTGCAGATCGTCGAGAACGACACGCTACAGCTTGGCGCCTCCAAACGGATCGAGGCAGATGATCCCTATTTCGCGCAGATATCCAGCGGATGGGGCGAGGCACTGAAAAAAGCGTTCGACTCCTTGCCCCCATTCAAGTTTTGACAGGAGGCGCGGTCGCATATCCAGCGGCTGGCCCAGTCAGATATGAGAACAGGGAGCCCTTGCATGAAGGTCATTCTCGCCGCCATCACCACCGTGAGCTGTCTCGCCTTGCCGGCGATTGCCGAAGAAGGCACGTGGAAAGGCGAAGGCTCTTTCAGCGCCGGTCTGAACACGGGCAACACGGAGACAAGTGATCTCGGTATTGGCCTCAAAATCAGCCACGAGACGCAAGCTTGGCGCAATGGCGTGGAATTCATCGCCGATTATGGCACGAAGAATGGCAGTCAGACCAAGAACCGGCTGTTTTTCGCAGGCCAATCGGACCGCACACTGAATGATCGCCTTTTTGGCTTTGCCCGCCTGTCGCACGAGATTGACGAGTTTTCCGCCTTCGATAGCCGCTCATTTCTCGGCGGCGGTCTGGGCTGGCAGGTGCTCGAGGGCGGCGCGGCCACCTGGTCGCTTGAGGGTGGCCCCGGTGTGAAATTTGACCGGTTGAAAGCATCCACTACAGGCGTTCCGCCAGAAACGGTGCCAGCGAACTGGGAAGAGTCTTTCTCGTTCATCGCCGCGTCGAAATTCGGATACACCTTCAATGACGCTGTGAAATTCGGGAACAACACGAACCTGCTCTACGCCGATACTTCCACCCAGATCGGCAACAAGACTACGCTGACCGCGCTCTTGACCAAGAGCCTCTCGGCCCGGTTCTCGTTTGAAGTGCGCCACGACACAAACCCGCAGCCGCGCTTTGAAGCGACCGACACGGCGACGCGCTTTTCCATCGTCTATGCGTTTGGGGGTTAGTCCGGCGCGCTGAAAACGATGGCGGCATTACCGAAGGCTTCGCGGTAGCGCGCCAGCCTTTCGGCGCGGATCGTCCGTAGACCCATGATCGGTTCCATCACGATGAACGTGTCTCCGTCATACCCCGAGACCAGGACATAGTGATTGAGGAGATTGCTGCCGGTCTTCTCCGACAGCCAGGCGGCCCGCGATGTGATGAAATTTGCCGGAAAATTAAGGACCGGCACATTTGCGCCGGGCAATTGCCAGGTCTGGACATAGATGGATGGCACCTGCATCGGAACCAGAACGGGCCGGCCCGCTTCCAGTTCTGCCTTCAGCCCGGCTGCGGGCAGGCGCACGGCGCTGCTGACAAGATTCTGGGATTGGGCGAGGGCCTGTAATTCGGCCATCGAATAGCCCGCCTTGGTATCAGCCGGAGGATGGGCGAGAAAAATGTCATTGCCAGCAACCGTGGCAGGGCCACGCCAGTAATTCACGACGCTTGCAAGGGCATGCGCTCCGCAGGCCGCGCCATCTATCTGCTGGTCATGCTGGACCGGCAGCAGCAACGTTTCGGGCGGTGAAACAGCGCCGCCGAACATCTCGAAACTGTTGTTCGATGTCCGGCTGGCAAAGCTGGCCGGATCTGGATTGGGTTGCGTGGCGCAGGCGCTGAGCGTCAGCGACATGGCCGCAAACAGCGCCTGCGCTTTCATTTACAGAACGGAGGCCACAACGATGACGATCGCCACGAGGCCGACAATGGCGAGGAAGTTGTTGGTCGACATGCCGCCCGTATATTCGGCTGCTTCTTCCGGCGACATCACCTGAACTTCATAGCCCTGCTGCTGGTAGGACTGGACGGTCGCGATCTGATCGTCGGACAGGCCGTAGCGCTGCAGGTCATTGGCGCTGAAAGTCTGGGCTTCAACGCTGCGGAAAGGCGACGGAGCTTCCTGCGCAAACGCAGCTGCAGGAGCAGCGAGCGACAGAGCCAGGCTCACGGCAATAGCGGTCGGAACGCGGAGTTTCATGGGCAATCCTCTTCTATTTTAATTGAGCAACACCCGGGCTACCCGGCCACCTCCGGTGCGGGAGGTAAGGGGCACCGGCGGTTGCGAGCCCGAAACAATCCGGGTCAGCCGATCAACGCAGGGGCCGGGGAGTTGTTCCCTACTGTCTGGTTATTTTCGGATTTTTATCGATCTGGCTCAGGCAGTCACATGCCGGCGGTTTCCCGGTCAAACCGCGAAATGTTTGGAGAGCTTCAGGCCCTGGCCCTGATAGTTCGAGCCTTGGCCCCCATAAAGGTGCCGGGGCTTTTCCGTCATGGGCTCATAGATCAGCTTGGCGACCGGCTGGCCATGCTCAAGGATGAACGGCACGTCGCGGGAGCGCACTTCCAGCACGGCGCGGCTGCCGCCTTTGTTGGTGCCGAAGCCCGGATCGAAGAAGCCCGCATAATGCGCGCGGAACTCGCCCAGCTCCGGCGCGATGGGCGCCATTTCGGCGGCCTCATTTGCGGGCACCTTCACGGTCTCGCGGCTAACGAGAATGTAGAACTCTTCGGGATTGAGCACGATGCGGCCATTCTGCGGATAGACCGGTTCCCAGAACTGGCTGACCTCATGGGCGCCAAGGCCGCGCAGATCGACCACGCCGGAATGGGCCTTGGCGCGGTAGCCGGCCGGCTCTCCCGCCGGGGGCTCAAGGTCAATCGACACGACCTTCTCGCGCAGCGTTTCAGGCTTCTTCTTCTTGAAGCGCAGCTGGGCGAGGCGGTCTCCGGGGCGCACCTTGATCGGGAAGGTGCGCGGGCTGACCTCCAGATAGAGCGGGCCGGAATAGCCCATCGGCACTTCATCGAACGCCTTGCCTTTGTTGGTGACAAGGCGGGTGAACACGTCGATCCGGCCGGTGGAGCTTTTGGGGTTGGCCCGCGCCGACAGGCCAGCGGGCAGGCGCAGGGACTCCTGCAGCGGGACCAGATAGACACAGCCGGTTTCCAGCACCGCGCCTTCCTGGGTGAGGTCGATCCGGTGAAGGTGGATGCCGGGCTCCTGCAGCATCTCGGCAACGGTGCGATCTTTGCCGGGCAGGAAGCTGGCCCGCAGGCGATAGGCGTCCACCGCCAGGCGCAGATCGAGGCTGGCGGGCTGAATCTGCCCCGATTCCGGCGCTTCATCGCACCGGATTGCCCCGCTTTTCAGCAGGACTTCAATCTCGAAGTCGGGAATAACCCCGCTAATATCAGCCATCACTTGCACCCTGTTGGGCTCAGGCATAAGACCCGCTGCTGGAAACACAAGGATCAGAGCCATGGCCGATGCATCGGGCAACGACAAGAAGGGCTGGAAGCCCGCTACCCAGGCGGTGCGCGGCGGCCTGATGCGTTCCCAGCATGGCGAGATTTCCGAAGCGCTCTACCTGACCTCCGGTTACGCCTACGACTCGGCCGAACAGGCGATGCGCCGCATGGCCGGTGAAGAAGAAGGCTTCGTCTATTCCCGCTATGGCAGCCCGACCAATGAGATGCTCCAACAGCGTCTCTGCCTGATCGAAGGCGCCGAGGCCTGCCGGGTGACCGGATCGGGCATGGGCGCCATTTCCTCCGCCATTCTGGCGCCGCTCAAGGCCGGTGACCGGGTGGTGGCGGCAACGGCCCTTTTCGGGTCCTGCCGCTGGATCATCGCCAATCAGATGCCGAAATTCGGCATCGAGGCGGTGTTCGTGGACGGGGCAGACCTCGACGCCTGGAAGCGCGAGATCGACAAGGGTTGCCAGCTGGTGCTGATCGAAAGCCCGGCCAATCCGCTGCTCGACGGGGTGGACATTGAGGCGGTGGCGAAGCTTGCCAAGGCCGCTGGCGCGCTGCTGGTGGTGGATAATGTGTTCGCAACGCCGGTATTGCAGCGCCCGCTGGAGCTGGGCGCCGATGTGGTCGCCTATTCGGCCACCAAGCATATGGACGGGCAGGGCAGGGTTCTGCTGGGCGCGATCCTGACAGACGCCAAGCGGATGAGCGACGTCTACGATCCGTGGCTGCGCCATATGGGGCCTGCGGCGTCGCCGTTTAATGCCTGGGTAGTGCTGAAAGGTCTTGAGACGATGCAGCTGCGCGTCGAGGCGCAGAGCCGGACGGCGGCGCGCCTGGCCGACGCGCTGGCAGCGCATCCGGCGGTCAATGCCGTGCGCTATCCCCACCGCCAGGACCATCCTCATTATGAGGTGCACAAGAAGCAGATGAAGATGGGGGGCACGCTGCTCGCCCTGTCGCTGAAGGGCGGGCAGGACGCGGCGTTCCGTTTCCTGAACGGGCTGAGCCTGGTCGATATCTGCAACAATCTGGGCGACACCAAATCGCTGGCCTGCCACCCGTCGACCACGACCCACCGGGCGCTGAGCGATGCCGAGCAGGCGGCGATGGGGCTGGACCGCAGCTGGATCAGATTGTCTGTCGGGCTGGAGGATGGCGACGATCTGGAAGCCGATCTCCTTGCCGCCCTTAACAGCTTGTGAACCTATGCCGGGGAAGGCTTGGTCCATGGCAAGACGCCCCGCTCCTCCGCAATATGAGGCCATCACCGATGGCGTCCGCATCCGTGTGCGGCCGAAATTCCTGCACGACGAATCCGAGCCCGCGCGGGCGAAATTCATGTGGCAGTATACGGTGGAAGTGGAGAATGAGAGCGACCGGACCTGGACCATCATCCGCCGTCACTGGCGCATTGTGGACTCGGCGGGGCGGCTGCAGGCGGTCGATGGCGAGGGCGTGATCGGCCAGACTCCCACGGTCGGGCCGGGTCAGCGCTTCAGCTATACATCCGGCGCGCCGCTGGCCACGCCATCGGGCATGATGACCGGCACTTACGACCTTGTGGACGATGAGGGCGAAGAGATGGTGGCGCGGATCCCGGCCTTCTCGCTCGACAGCCCGTATGACACCTCCCGCCCCAGCTGAGGCGGGGATGTGCTGCCGGGGCTAACGCCAGGCTTCCGGGCGGCCGGGCATCTGTTCGCCAAGTTTCAGAACCCTGAAATTGCGGCCCATCATGTCTTCGGTGAACAGCAGGCTGAGGTCGGCGGGGGCCAGCAGGCCCTGCCAGGCTTCGAGCTGTGCCGGCGCGGATTCGGCGAAGAGAACGGTTGAGCCGGTCTGGTCCACAACGATGGCGCCATATTCCTGCAGCGCACGGGCGATGACTTTGGCAGCGGGCGTGAGGTTCGTGTTCTCTATATCATAGGCCGGGTCGAGCTGGATGCGGGCCCCCATCGGCAGGCCGACAAGATTAGGCTCGGCGCCTTCGGGGGCTTCCAGCGCCATGCTGGCGGGCGAGACGAAGCTGCCGGTACGCGGCGCGGGGTAGGCAATGGCAAGGGCATGATCGATGCGGCCCGCCTTGATCTCGTCAATCCGGATCAGGCCTGCAATCAGCGGAACGCCCGAGGGGCGCGGGGAGGCCGACAGGTTGGCGTCCGGCGCCGTCATCCAGGGGGCGGCAACGCCTGTACCTGTCAGGTCCACTTCGGCGCCGAAGGAGGTGCCCCAGTAACCTGTTTCCGGGTCTTGAGCGCCCTGCTTCATTTCCCAGGCACGGCCGGCGGCAGGGTCGATCATGGCGAGATAGGCGGTGCTGCCTTCGGGGCCGGGAGGCACAGCGAACGCCGGCGCAGGAATGCGCGTGCCCGGCTCGAAGCCGCGTCCGTAATAGCCTTCAAAGTAAGGGAAAACCTTCTTCTTCGGCGTCTTGGCGGAGTCGATATAGTAGGTCGCTACCGAATAGAGCGGCATGTTGATGGCCAGCGAGCTGTGGCTGGCGAAATCTTCGATCAGGACTTCGGAGAGCGGGTCGATCGTCGCATCCGCGGGGATTTTGGTGTTCCAGGGGCTGTCTGCCGAGAAGGGGCGCCAGCCTGCAGGCGCCTCGGCAGCGGCAGCGATCTCAGCGGGCGTTGGCGCGGCGGCGGGCGCCGATTTTGTATCAAATCCGGTCTGCGCGCAGGCTGCAACGGCCAGAACCGACAGCGCGACAGCAAGTTTGGAGCCTGATTTCAGCATGTTTCCCTCCTGGGGACAGGTATCTTCCCGTCGGCAGGCAAGAAACAGGCCAATTAAGAAGCCGGGCCCCGCGAGAGACCCGGCTTTAAGGTTAATCAGCGGCAAGGGCGCGCCGGGTTCAGAGAACGTCCAGCATCTCCGCAACGAGGGGGTGGCGGACCACATCTGCCGCCTCCAGCCGGATGACCGAGGCGCCAGACAGGGCTTCCAGCTTGTCTGCGGCTTTGGCCAGACCGGAGAATTCGGGCAGCAGGTCCGACTGGTTCGGATCGCCGGTGATGACCATGGTGGAGTGCCAGCCAAGGCGTGTCAGCAGCATCTTGAGCTGGGTGTAGGTGCAGTTCTGCGCCTCGTCGATGACGATGAAGGCATTGTTGAGCGTGCGTCCGCGCATAAAGCCGATGGGCGCAATCTCGATCACGCCTTCCGACAGCATGTGCTTGAGCTGCGCCGGGGAGAGCCGGTCTGACAGGGCATCGTAAAGCGGGCGCAGATAGGGGGCGAGCTTGTCTTCCATGCCGCCGGGCAGGAAGCCGATCTGTTCGCCCGCCTCAACCGCCGGGCGGGAGAGCACGATCTTGGAAACGCGCCCCTTCTGCAGCGCTTCAACGGCTTTGCAGATGGCCAGGTAGGTTTTGCCGGTGCCGGCGGGCCCCAGGGCGCAGACCAAGGCATGGCTGTCCATAGCCGCCATAAGCTGGGCCTGGTTTTCCGAGCGGGGCTTGACGGTTTTCTGATACCGCTGGGTGCGGTCCTGCTGGGGCGAAAGATTGGTCACCGGATGGGCATCGTCAGGGTGCCAGCCGCGCCCGCCTTCTATGGCGTGGAGATGGGCGCCCTTGCCGCGTGCCGGCTCGTCGAACCAGGCTGACGAGCGCACTTCCGAAGCGGCTTTCAGGCGTTTGGCAGGATTGCGTTTACCCATGGGAGGCCTCCTTGCTTGCAGGCATGAAAAAAGCCGCTGGCAGGAATGCGCAGCGGCCCGGTGAAGAGAAGGAAGAGAGAGGCCCCAGCCTTGCAGGCGGCGAGCCCGTATCCGGAAGGGGCGCTTCCGGTGGTGAGGTGAAAATGGGCACCAAGCGAGCCATTGCCTCTCCGAATCTGAGATGACTATACACTACCAGTATTAGCCGACGGTTAAGTGACATTCCGCGAGCGTAACGATTTGCGGGCAGGAGGAGATTGATATGGCCATTTTCGAACTGGATGGGGTGGCGCCGCAATTGCCGGGCGAGGGCAAGTTCTGGATTGCCGAAAGCGCCGAAGTGATGGGCAATGTGATCCTGAAGGAGAACGCCTCGGTCTGGTATGGCTGTGTCCTCCGCGGGGATAATGACCCTATAATCATTGGAGAAAATTCCAACATTCAGGATCTTTCAGTGATCCATACCGACATCGGCGCGCCGGTGACGATCGGGAAGAATGTCACCATTGGCCACCGGGTGATCCTGCACGGATGCGAAATTGGCGATGACACGCTGATCGGCATGGGATCGACGATCCTCAATCGGGTCAAGATTGGCCGAAATTGCATCATCGGGGCTAATGCCCTGATTCCGGAAGGAAAAGAGATCCCCGACAACTCCCTTGTGATGGGCGCGCCGGGAAAAGTGGTCAAAGATGTATCAGAGGTCCAGCTTCAGGTGATCAGGATGTCCGCGATCCACTATGTCGAGAACTGGCAGCGCCATTCAAAGGGCATCAAGCGTATCGGCTGAGCCGTTTGGCGGACACCTGCAGGACAAATCCGGACACTTTCGGACAGATTTAGAGGTCAGGAGAGGGGCGCGTTCCAGACGGGGCGCACAGCCTCCGCCATGTCTTCCTCAAAACCGACCCAACCGAGCCGGGCCTCACGGGTCTGCAACACGAAGACCTGCGCTGTCTTCGGCAGGGCCTCGGCAAGGGTGGCGCGTACTTCCGAAAGAGAACGGGCCGAGCGCAGGAGGAACGTGCCGGGAATGGGTTGCATATGCTTGCCGAGCGTGTTGAGGCAGGCAGGCAGGTCGCGCCAGAGCGCAGCTTCGGCCGGGGCAGGGGCGCGGGCGGTGATCAGATAGTTGGCCGCTTCAGCCCGGCGGCGGGCGCGTTCAGCAAAAGCCGGGGCATGTCGCGGATCGGCAGGAAGGGCTGATCATCGCCGCCGGAGATGCGTGAGGCGGCGTGAAGCCGGCCTTCGATGGCAAATTGCTGTATCTGGCCGAGCGTGTAAGGACCGTGAACCTCGCCGCCGGCAAGCACCCGCCAGATGGCGGGGTCTATGCGGGAGAGGTCGATCGGGGCGGCGGCAGCGCTGGCCGGCGCGCCGGGCGCCTGGCCGGTAACCTGTTTCACCCGGCGGCCAAGATCATCTGCCATCAGTTGGAAGCGGCGGGTTTCTGCCCATGGACATAGCGGACGGCGAACTTGTCGCCGGTGACGCGGACAACTTCGCCGACAAGATTGCCGACGGTCACGCGTTCGCCCACGAAGGGTGGCTTGCCGGTGGTTTCAAAGGCAGCGCCGGTGAGGGAGATGTCCGTCACGCTGCACTTCAGCTGACTGCCATCGGCCAGATTTACGATGGCTTCACCGCTGGCGCGGTAGCGGGTTTCGCCCCGCTCTTCCTCAAGACCGAGCTTGTCGCGATTGATCAGCCAGGTGAGACGGTCGGCGAGCTTGTCGCGCTTGTGCGGCGAGGTGTGGAAGCGCACGGCGAAGCCTTCGGGCGAAACGCGCACGACATTGGCCACAACCCGGCCAACCTCGTCGAAATAGCAGACGACCTGCTGATCAAGTCCGGGGCGTTCCGAAGAGACGATGAAGGCGCCATCGCAGGAAATGTCGGCCGTGCTGAGCACATGGTCTTCACTGTCGCCGATCAGGAAACGGCCGGTCAGTTTCAACTCGACCCGCTTGAAGCCACGGCGGTCACGGCGGGAAAGCCGTCCGGACTCAGCGTCCTGGGGATGGGCGAGCGGTCGCGTCATTATCGCTACTTCCTGCTTGGCCGATTGCGCTCACCCCAACGCAATAAAGGCAATATGTCACGTCTGACAGATAGTTCATGATCGTTGACAATTTCTTGCGCACACCCGTGAACAAGATAGTTTACGGCTAACAATGAAGAACGGCCGGCCGCCGGGAGGAAAACAAGATGGACAGCTTCGACTATATTATCGTCGGTGCCGGCAGCGCGGGATGCGTGCTGGCAAACCGCCTCTCTGCAGATCCCACAGTGAAGGTCTGCCTGATCGAGGCGGGGAAAAAAGACACCTCCCTGATGGTAAAGATGCCTGCGGGCGTCGGCGGCCTGATCAAGCAGGCGAACGACCATAACTGGGGTTTCTTCACCGAGCCTCAGCAGTATATGGAAAACCGCCGCCTCTACTGGCCCCGCGGCAAGGGTTGGGGCGGATCGTCCTCCATCAATGGCATGGTCTATATCCGCGGCCATGCGGGCGACTATGATCTCTGGGGCCAGATGGGCCTGAAGGGCTGGAGCTTTGCCGATGTGCTGCCCTATTTCCGCAAGTCGGAAAGCTATGAGGGCGGGGCCAATGATTTCCATGGCGGCAGCGGCCCGCTGAACGTGACCGAGAGCCCGATGTCCGGCCCGGTCTACCAGGCTTTTATCGATGCTGGGCGGGAAGCCGGTTATCCGGTTACGGAAGACTTCAACGGCGCCAGCCAGGAAGGCTTTGGCCGCTATCAGCGCACGATTTTCAAAGGCGGGCGCTGGAGCGCATCTTTCGCCTATCTGCGCCCGATCGAAACTCAGCGGCCCAACCTCAAGATCATTTCCACCGGTGTGGTGACGCGCGTGGTGATCGAAAAGGGCAAGGCCGTGGGTGTGGAAGTCGTGGAAGGCAAGGGGCGCATTGCCCGGCAGATCCGCGCTGACCGTGAAGTGATCCTCTCGGCAGGCGCAGTGCAGTCGCCGCAGATCCTGCAGCTGTCCGGCGTGGGCGATCCGGAGGTATTGAAGCGCCATGGCATCGAGACGACGGTGAAATCCACCGGTGTGGGCCGCAACCTTCAGGACCATCTCGACGTGACGGTGATCCATGACATGCCGGTGCCGCTGTCGGCCTATTCGCTGCAGAAGGGCATCAAGAAGCTGGGCGTGGGTCTGCAATATCTCTATAACCAGACTGGTCCGGGGGCGGATAACTTCCTGCAGGCGGGCGCGTTCCTCTCCTCACGGCCGGGCCTTGCGATGCCGGACATTCAGCTGCACCTCGTCAATGCCATCATGATGGACCATGGCAATGCCGGGCCGGAGAAGGATGGCTATACGGTCCACGCCTGCCAGCTGCGTCCGGAAAGCCGGGGCACGGTTATGCTGGCCTCGAACGATCCGTTTGCCCATCCGGCAATCGACCCGAACTATCTGGCTACGGAAGAAGACCGCCGCGTGATGCGCGAGTCGGTGAAGATGGTGCGCGAGGTTTGCCGCCAGAATGCGCTGAAAGCCTATACCGGCGGGGAAATCCTCCCCGGTGCATCGGTGAAGACCGATGCCGAGATCGACGCCTTCATCCGCCAGAAGGGCGAGACGATCTATCACCCGGTCGGCACGGTTTCGATGGGCGCAACCGAAGCAAGCCCGGTCGACGGAGAGCTGCGCGTGCGCGGTGTGGAAGGTTTGCGCGTGGTGGATGCCTCGGTGATGCCGACACTGGTGGGCGGCAACACCAATGCGCCGACCATCATGGTGGCGGAGAAAGCTGCCGACATGATCCTCGGCCGCGCCGCGTTGGCCCGCGAGGAACCCGCGCTGGCGAGGGCCTGAGCTGTCTTTGAAACCGATAGCGTGAAACCTGGCGCGGGACGCGGAGATTATGGGGATCTCACGTTCCGCCCGGTGATGCGCGCCATTCTGGCGCGCTCAGCCCCCTGACCACCGGCAAGGCCAGGCTTCACGCAGGCTGCCCTTGCGGGCAGAGCCTGTTCTTTTCAGTTCGATGCCACCAAGCGCAGCTTCGGGCCGACGCGGCGGGTATCGGGGGGCACGATCATCGAGACGCGGTGACGGAAGACTGGCTGGCCATTGAGCGCGCCTTCGCTGCCGAGCGTCTGATAAAGGCCGAGCATACGGCTGCGCGTTGCGCCGGTCATACCAGCCGATAGCGGCATGAGGGTGACTTCCAGCTCAGCGCGGGCGCCCGATAGGGTTTCACCGCGCCCGCGGATGACACCCGGACCGCCATCCAGGCGGATCGCCTCAAGGCAGGCATCGACCATAACGCGGTCCGGACCAGTCCAGAGATCCAGGAAATTATGATTCGACAGGCGGCGCCCGACCAGTGAGGTGACGGCTTCGCCGGCGGTGCGCACAAGCCAGGTCCGATCGTCCATCAGCTCGAGCACGAAGATGCGCTCGATCAGGTCTTCATGTTCGGCCACGTTGGGGCCGGCGGCGGCGTGCACATCCGGCTCGGTCTGCATGCGGCGCCAGGCGTCCAGCAGGACACGGGTGTTCGGGTGGATCGAATGCTCGACCATGTTCTGGATTGCTCCTGGTGTTCCATCGGGCCAAGGGGAGGCCCTTTCCGGCTCCTCAATCGCAATAATTGTTCCAGTTCGCGGGCCGCGGTGTAATTCACGCAGTGGGGGAATAAACGTGCGTGCGAGGGCGGTTTAATACGCTTCAGAGGGAAGAATTGGCGGGGCGGGGCGGGCGGGGGCGAACGCTTGTGCCTCGCGCGCGGCCACCAAGCGTTTCACGCCGGAACACATGCGCCAGGGTTACGCCCGGTGCGCCTGCCGGTTGTCTGTGGGCAGGTCTTGCCTTGCCGCGAATCTGCCGATTACAATCTATTCATAATAATAAGAAACTTTGCTGGCGCCCGCGTTCCCACCGGACAGGGCGATGGCACACACGATCAGCAGAACTCCCAGGAAGGAAACTCCACGTGTCAAAATCTGAAGTGACGCCAGCAGGCCGCAAGGCCCTGAGCGCCGTGCTTTGCCTTGGCGTCGGCCTGACTGCCCTTTCGGCCGCCGCCCCGGCGCTGGCCCAGGAACAGGAAGCCGCCGAAGAAACCCGCACCATGCAGACCGTGACGATCACGGCCACCAAGCGCGAACAGACGCTGCAGGATGTACCAATTGCCGTGTCGGTGGTGGACGATACCACCATTGAGCGGGCGGCCATTGTCGACCTCAACGACCTGCAGTCGATCATTCCGTCGCTGCGCGTTGGCCAGCTGCAGTCTTCGGCCAACACCAACTTCGTGATCCGCGGCTTCGGCAACGGGGCGAATAATGCCGGTATCGAGCCGTCGGTCGGTGTCTTTATTGATGGCGTCTACCGCTCGCGGTCTGCTTCGCAGATTTCCGACCTTCCAAACATCGAGCGCGTGGAAGTGCTGCGCGGGCCGCAATCGACCCTGTTCGGCAAGAACGCCTCGGCAGGCGTGATCTCGGTCGTCACCAAGAAACCGCAATACGAGTTTGGCGGCGTGGTTGATGGCACGATCAGCAATGAGAATGGCTACCGCGCAAACGGCTATGTCACGGGTCCGCTGGCGGAGAACCTCGCCGGCGCCGTGGGCGTCACCTACAACAAGCGTGATGGCTATGTCGAAGATATCGGCACGGGCACCGAGACGAACGAACGCAACCGCTGGGGTATCCGCGGCGACCTGCTGTTCGAACCGGATGTGAACACCTCTTTCCGTCTGATGGCGGACTATGACCAGATCGACGAGCTGTGCTGCGCAGCGGCCAACGTCGTCAACGGACCGACCGGCGCTATCGTGCAGGCCATTGGCGGGCAGATCGTTCCGGAAGATCCCTACAGCTATCGCGTGGCCTACAACCTTCCGTCCACGAACAAGGTCGACAATGGCGGCCTGTCGCTGCAGGCAGACTTCGACTTCGAAAAAGTGCGCCTGACCTCGATTACCGCGTACCGCATGTCGCGCCTGGAGACTAACCAGGATTCCGACTTCACCGGCGCTGACCTGCTGGGCGAGAACTCCAACAAGACCGATATCGATACCTTCACCCAGGAATTCCGCCTGACATCGACCGATGGCGAGCGCCTCGACTGGATGGTCGGCGGTTTCTATTTCGACGAAAAGGTTGATATCCAGAATGCGCTGCTCTACGGGACGGACTACCGCGCCTATGCCAACGCGCTGGCGGGCGGCCTTAACCCCAATACGGGCGTGATCACCGACATTCTGGCGGGCCTTGAAAGCGCGCTGGGGCTTCCGGTGGGCACGACGCTCGCCCAGGCAGGCCAGGGCTTCCGCGACGATGCCGGCCAGGACAACACCGCCTGGTCGCTTTTCGGAACGGTTGACTACCGCCTGACGGACCGCCTGACGGCAACGATTGGCCTCAACTATACTGAAGACAAGAAAGACGCGCGCAACAGCATCCAGGCGACGGACGTGCTCTCCTCGCTGGACTTCGTTGCGATCGGCTTTGCCCAGACGATGGCGGGTTTCGGCGTGAACGCGCAGAACCCGGCGCAGGTGGCTGCTTTCGCGCAGGCCAACCCGGCGGCCTTCGCCGCCATTCAGGCCGCTGTTCAGAACCCGGCACAAAACCCGCTGCTGGCCCTCCAGCCGCTGCAGTTCCTGCCGCCCTTCCTGGGCTTCCCGAACGCCGTGGAAGATGGCCGCTCGAAAGATTCCGCCACGACCTACACGCTGCGCCTCGCGTACGATGTGAACGACAACCTCAACACCTATGTGTCGTATGCCACGGGCTTCAAGGCGACGTCCTGGAACCTGTCGCGCGACTCGCGTCCTTTTGCGTCGGACTTCATCCCCGGTTCGCCGGTGACGAGCCCGCCTTCCTCTCCCATCCGTGACGCAGGCCTTGCCCTACCGAACCTTACGACCGGTTCACGCTATGCCGGGCCGGAAGATTCGACTGTGTTCGAAGTGGGCCTGAAAGGCGTCTATTCCAACGTCGCGTTCAATCTCGCCTATTTCGACCAGACGATTGAAGGCTTCCAGTCGAACGTGTTCACGGGCACGGGCTTCGCGCTGGCGAATGCCGGCAAGCAGTCCAACAAGGGTCTTGAATTCGACGTGACCTGGAACCCGATCAGCAATCTGCAGCTGATGGTGGCCGGGACGCTTCAGGATCCGGTCTATGACAGCTTCCCGAACTCGGCGAGCGGCGACCTGTCCGGAGAAAAGGTCTACGGTATCCCGGAAGTGGCCACCTCCACGGCGGCGACGTATTTCTTCGATGTCGGTAGCTGGGACGCCTATGTCCGCGGTGACTGGCAGTATGAAAGCGCCGTTGACCATTTCGACAGCGATGCCGAACAGGCTGCCTTCGGCGAGCAGAAGAAGGTCAACACCTTCAATGCCTCCACCGGCTTCACCAATGAGTCGGGTCTGGGCGTGACGCTGTGGGTGCGCAACGTGTTCAACGACGAATACATCACGACCGCATTCCCGGCCGTGGCGCAGTCTGGCTCCTATATGGGCTATCCTGTGGCGCCCCGTTCGTATGGCGTGACGCTGCGCAAGACGTTCTAAGACGGCTCCGGCCAGTGATTCTTTTGAAAGCCCCGCCGCGCTGGCGGGGCTTTTTCTTTGGCCTCAGCCCCGCATCGAGGCCCTCAGGGCGAGAATCGTCCCGGCCAGCACGGCCACTTCAAAGGCCACAAAGCCGATATAGGCGCTTGTGGGGGCGGGGCCGAGCAGCAGGGCAAAGCCGCGCGCGAAGACATAGCCGCCCATATATACAATGAGAAACCAGAGCGCCGGGCGCCTCAGGGCGGTCCGCAGCGCCCCGCCTGCGCAGAGCAGGGCGGCGGCCAGGCTGACCCCGCCATAGATGCCGCGCAGCTCGTAAGCTCCGTTTGGGCCCTCCACCACCACCCCCAGGCTGGCCGCCATACCGAGGGGATTGGCCATCGAGACGGCGCCGAAGAGGGCGAAAAGGGCCGCGACGAGCCCGAGAAACAGCTTCACGTACATAAGAGAAGAACTAGTTTCAGGCCGCGGCGAGGCAAATTTAACGTTCGCGCCTACATGAAAGACGGAGCAGCGGGCCGATTCCCGCCCGCGCGAGACGAGGAATTCCGGATGCACCCTGCTGAAAAGCGCCCGCCGATCATCAATGCGCCCCTGCCACTGACGGCATTTGCGCTGCTGTTGATCGGGTTGCAGATCGTTTGGTTCGTGGTTCCCGCGGAGATAAAAGTGCAATGGATTATGTCGGTTGGCATCTTCCCCGAACGGTTTTGGGGGTGGGTTGCTGGAACTCAACTGGCTGAAGCTGCAGCACTGCCCTACGCCAATACGGTTGAAGCGATGACCCCTTTCTTCCTGAGTTTTCTAATTCAGGGAGGGTGGTTGGGAGTGATCATCAATGCCGCCATGATCGTCGGCATAGGGAAGCCTGTTTATTCCGTTATCCTCTCAATAAGATCTGATGACGGACGAT